>ERZ779632.984-NODE-984-length-13014-cov-7.790107_pt1 | contig 13014 bp, 13 predicted proteins | sample MGYA00514194_ERZ779632 | MGnify/ENA primary metagenome ERZ779632 (study PRJEB29562, sample SAMEA4376704) | mouse gut metagenome | isolation source: Cecum | study: EMG produced TPA metagenomics assembly of the A DSS colitis mouse model was used to assess the...
TGGTAAAATCTGTGATCTGCGCGGCGGAAAGCCGCTGGCATGATATAGGGATGAAAAAAGGAACTACTCTGAACAGGAGGAGAGACAGTGAAGAAGTACGAAATTGTGAAGAAAAAGACGCTGACCCCCGAGATCAGCCAGATCTCGGTGTACGCGCCGCTGGTGGCCGCCAAAGCCAAGGCGGGCCAGTTCATCATCCTGCGGGTGGATGAAGAGGGCGAACGGATTCCTCTGACCATCTCCAGCGCGGATGACGGTCTGGTGACTGTGATTTTCCAGAAGATCGGCGGCACCACCATGGCGCTGGACCAGCTGAACGAGGGCGACTGCCTTCAGGATTTCGTGGGCCCCCTGGGCCTGCCCACCGAGGTGGAGGACCTGGGCCGGGTGGCCGTTCTGGGCGGCGGCCTTGGTTGCGCCATCGCTTTGCCCGTGGCCCGCGCCCTGTATCAGGCCGGCAATCAGGTGGACCTGATCGGCGGCTTTAAGACCAAGGATATCGTCATCCTGGAGGAGGAGATGGGCCAGGCCTGCACCGACCTGCACATCTGCACCGACGACGGCACCTACGGCTACCACGGCTTTGTCACCGGCAAGCTGGAGGAGCTGATCAAGAGCGGCGTGAAGTTTGACCGGGTGTTTGCCATCGGCCCCCTGCTGATGATGAAGTTTGCCTGCAAGCTCACCGAGAAGTACAACATCCCCACCACCGTGAGCATGAACCCCATCATGATCGACGGCACGGGCATGTGCGGCTGCTGCCGCCTGACCGTGGACGGCGAGGTGAAGTTCGCCTGTGTGGACGGCCCCGACTTCGACGGCCACAAGGTGGACTTTGATGAGGTAATCGCCCGCAACGCGACCTATCTGGAGCAGGAAATCAAGGCGAGAGATAACCATCTCTGCCGCCTGGGAGGAGGTGCCATGAATGGCTAATTTGCAAAATGTGAGAACCCTGATGGGAGATCAGGACCCCGCCAACCGTGTCAAGAATTTTAAAGAGGTGGCCCTGGGCTATTCCACCGGCGCGGCTATGAACGAGGCCGACCGTTGCCTGAACTGTAAGAACCGCCCCTGCGTCAGCGGGTGCCCGGTGGGCATTCCCATCCCTGACTTTCTGCGCAAGGTGGCCGATGGCGACATCAACGGAGCCTATGAGATCCTGTCCGCCGCCAACGCCCTGCCCTCCATCTCCGGCCGGGTCTGCCCCCAGGAGACTCAGTGCGAGGGCATGTGCGTCCGGGGCATCAAGGGCGAGTCCATCGCCATCGGCCGTATCGAACGCTTTGTGGCTGACTGGGCCTACCTCCGGGGCTACAACGAAAAGATCAAGGCTGTCCCCAGTAACGGCCACAAGGTGGCGGTGATCGGCTCCGGACCCGCCGGTCTGACCTGCGCCGGCGAGCTGGCCCGTATGGGCTATGAGGTCACTGTCTTTGAGGCGTTCCACGTGGCCGGCGGCGTGCTGAGCTACGGCATTCCTGAGTTCCGCCTGCCCAAGGCTGTGGTCAAGCGTGAGGTGGAAAAGCTGGAGAAGATGGGCGTCAAGATTGAGCTGAACATGGTCATCGGCAAGGTGCTCACCATCACCGAGCTGTTTGAGGAGCAGGGCTTTGAGGCTGTGTTTATCGGCTCCGGCGCGGGCCTGCCCATGTTTATGAAGATTCCCGGCGAGTCTCTGATCGGCGTTTACTCCGCCAACGAGTACCTCACCCGGATCAACCTGATGAAGGCCTACAAGGACGATTCCCCCACCCCCGTGCTCCACAACAAGAAGGTGGCCGTGGTGGGCGGCGGCAACGTGGCCATGGACGCCGCCCGGTGCGCCAAGCGCCTGGGGGCCGAGGTCCATATCGTCTACCGCCGCTCCGAGGCTGAGCTCCCCGCCCGTGCCGAGGAGGTCCACCACGCGAAGCAGGAGGGGATCATCTTCGATCTGCTCACCAACCCTGTGTCTATCGAGGGGGATGAAAAGGGCCAGGTCCAGTCCCTCACCTGCGTGAAGATGGAGCTGGGCGAGCCGGACGCCTCCGGCCGCCGCCGTCCCATGGCGGTGCCCGGCAGTGAGTTCAAGGTGGAGGTTGACGCCGTTATCATGTCCCTGGGCACTCAGCCCAACCCCATGAGCTATGAGGGAACCCCCGGCCTGGAGAAGAACCGGAAGGGCTGCGTGGCCGCGGACGAGAACGGCCGCACCTCCTGCCCGGCCATCTTCGCCGGCGGTGACGCCGCCACCGGAGCGGCTACCGTCATTCTGGCCATGGGCGCGGGCAAGTCCGCCGCCAAGTCCATCGACGAGTATATCAGGAGCAAGCAGTAAGGAAAACCGGCCGCCTCCGAATGTGGAGGCGGCCGGTTTGGCTTTAGGGCAGAAGGCCGCTGAAAATGTCGTCCAGGGAGATATCCAGATCGCCGTACAGGCCGCGCTGAAACGAGATCTCAACGGCGGCGCGTTCCTCGGGCTTCATTTTTTCCAGCATCCAGTCGGGGTAGACGGTACTCCCTTCGCTGCTGATTTGCGCTTCATCAACTTATTTACTATTATACACCGGATTGCCCGGTTTGTCATGAAAAAACAGGACCTCTTTGAAAAATAGAGGCCCTGTTTCGTTTACTTGTAGGAATCGGCCAGCTCCTGGAACTTGGGAAGGGCGCGGCGGATCGTTTCAGTCTGGACGCAGTAGGACACGCGTACATGTCCGGGCGCGCCGAAGCCGCTGCCGGGGACGATAAGCAGGTCCAGCTTTTTGGCCCGCTCGCTGAAGGCTACGTCATCAGGCTCCAGGCTGCGGGGGAAGAGGTAGAAGGCCCCGCCGGGCTCCACTACGTGGTAGCCCATCTCCCGCAGAGCGGAGACAAACAGCCTGGCGTTCTCCTCGTAGACCTTCAGGTCGGCGGTCATGTCGCAGCACAGGGAGGTGACCTGCTGGAACAGACTGGGGGCGTTCACAAAGCCCAGGGACCGTCCGGCTCCGGCCACGGCGGCATACACATCGTCGGCGTCGGTGACATCCTTCGAGACCAGCACGTAGCCAATCCGTTCACCGGGGAGGGACAGGGATTTGGAGAAGGAGTAGCACACAATGGTATCCTTGTAGATGTGAGGGACCCAGGGGACCTCAAAGCCGGCGTAGACGATTTCCCGGTATGGCTCGTCGGAGATGAGGTAGATGGGGTGTCCGTACTCCTGGCTCCGGGCGGTGAGGATGGCGCCCAGCTTTTCCAGCGTCGCCCTGGAGTAGACCACACCGGAGGGATTGTTGGGGGTGTTGATGACCACGCCCTTGGTGTGTTCGTTGAGGGACTGTTCAAAGGCGTCGAAATCAATCTGGAAGGACTCAATCTCCGGGGGGATCAGGACCATTTTAGCCCCGGCTCCCTCGATGAAAACCTTGTACTCGGGGAAGTAGGGGGCGAAGACGATGAACTCGTCTTCCGGACAGGCCAGCCCGTTGAATACACAGGTCAGCGAAGCGGCCGCGCCCATGGTGATATAGAACCGGTCAGCGGTGTAGCTGGTTCCAAAGCGGCGGTTCAGGGAGGCGGCAAAGCGCTCCCGGGCGGCCAGGTCCCCCTGGGCGCTGGTATAGGCGTGAATCAGGTCGGGCTGTTCGGTGAGCAGGCGGATGGCCGTTTCGTTGACGGCGGCGGGGGCGGGGACGCTGGGGTTGCCGATGGAGAAGTCGTAGACGTTCTCCGGACCCACCTCAGCGGCGCGGAGCTTGCCGTATTCAAACAGCTCACGGATTACGGATCGGGCGGTGCCCAGCCCTCTCATGCGTTCAGAAACCATGGAATATAACCTCCTAATGAATCATCAGCGTGGACAGTAAATGTTTCAAATTTATTATAACACAGTGGTTTATTGGAGTAAAGCGGAAAATGGAGTGGGGGACGCGCGGGATTCCTGGCCAAAAATTGCGAAAAAATGGAAGCTATTGTGAAGTAGCCAAAGAAAGTTTTTGCCAAACCACTATATTTGGAAAAAACTGTCCTTTACAAAACGAGGACAAGGAGCTATAATTTTTTAAAATTGCAGAGTGGTATCTCCATAGAGAGGGGATGGAGGAAGTGCAGGTTTTCACAGGCAAGGCGATTATGGATCAGATCGTGGCCGGTCGGCTGTGTTTTTACCGCCGTCCCGCGCCCAAGATCCAGATGTATACCCGGGGAGACTGGCGGCATGAGGTAAACCGCTTCCGGCAGGCTCAGCAAAGCGCGATTCTGGAACTGAACACCCTCTATCATCGGGCGCTGAATCAGGTGGGCGAGGGAGTGGCCTCCATCTTTCTGATTCACGGAATGCTGCTGGAGGACCAGGACTACATGGAGACGATCCGCACGATCATCCAGGGTCAGAGCACAACGGCGGAGTACGCTGTACAGATGGCGGAGATCAGTTTTTCCGCCGCTTTTTCCGCTATGGAAAGTCCCTATATGCAGGCTCGGGCGGTGGATATCCGGGATATCTCCCAGCGGGTGCTCCGAGCCCTGATGGGCGGGCGGCAGGAGCTGCTGATGGATGAGTCGGCGATTCTGGTGGCCGATGAGTACTTGCCCAGTGAGGTGATGGACTTCGACCAGCGCCGGCTGCTGGGGCTGATTACCCGGAAGGGCAGTCTGGACAGCCATACCGCGATGCTGGTGCGAGCCTATCACATCCCCGCTATTGTGGAGGTGGACCTGTCTCCCAGGCAGGAAGGCCGGCTGGCTCTGATGGACGGATACGCCGGGAGGGTCTATGTGGACCCGGATCCGGAGCTTTTAAACCAACTGCGTGAACTGTATCAGGCCAATGGGCGGCCCAAAGGGTACATATTGAGCGTAAAATGAACAGAGCGGAACAGGCCGCGCGGACAGCGCGGCCCCTGATTCGGGACGGGAAATATTCAACCGGAGAGGCGCGGCGTAAACGGGGCCTCTCCGGTTATTATATTTCCGCCGGTCGGAGCGGTACAATTTGTGGACGGGCCAACCGCATTTACAATTGACAGATTATAAAAATTACCATATAATGATTCCGCTTTGAAATTATTTGGAAGGGGACAACAGCATGAGACAATTTTATGGTATGAGCCAGCGAGGGAATCTGGACGAAGCGGTTCAGGGGCTGCATTCTCCCCAGTTCATCATGCTATTATCCAACACCGATCAGTTTGAGGAGCATGTGGCGGCGCTGGAGCGGCGTTTTCCCGGTGTGCCCAGTATCGGGTGCGTTGGAATGAGCTATCGGACTGGTGTGGCGGAGCACGGAGTGGGAGTCATCGCGTTTTCAGAGGGAGTGACCGCCGCCGCCAATGTGCTGGAGCAGGCGTCCAGCATGCCGGTTAAATACATAGACCGCCTGGAGCGGGATGTGCAGGCGGTGGGCGGCTCCAGCCGGGATACCGTGTGCATCGATTTTTGCTCCGGCAACGACGCCTGTGTGCTCACCACAATTAATACCGCCCTGCGCAAGCGGGGGATCTCTCTGGTGGGCGGCACCGGCGATCAGGGGAAGGTGTCCGCCAACGGCCGGGTCTATCAGGACGCGGTGGCCTATGGGCTGGTGCGCAATCAAAACGGCCGGGTAAAAACCTATAAGGAAAATATTTATCACCAGCTGGGAAACTATCGGTTTGTGGCCTCCAATACGGACCGAGCCAATTATATCCTTGGCGCCCTGAACGGCAAAAGCGCCAAGCAGGTTTATCAGGACATCCTCCATGTAACGGACGAGGAGATCCTGACCCGGACGTTTCAAAATCCCTTTGGCAAGCTGAACGGGGACGACACCTGCATCATCTCCATCAAGGAGGTCAAAGGGAACGCCCTGGCCTGTTTCCGCCAGGTAAACGACTCTGATGTGCTGATCCTGTTGGAGCTGGGGGACTACCGGGCGATTGTGCGGGACACCATCCAGGAGATCTGCCGGGATTTTCCGCGCCGTTCGGCCATTTTTTCGGTGAACTGCCTATTCCGTTATAAGCTGTTCTCAGAGCAGGGCTATATGCAGGACTATCTGCGGGATATGGCGGCCCTGGGGAACCATGCCGGCTTCGTGGGCTATGGTGAACACTACAATAACCGGTTTGTCAACCAGTCTATGACCTGTGTGGTCTTTGAGTAAAGGGGGAAGATTCCATGCTGTTGAAACGCAAAACTAAGCCGGCCGCGCCGGTCCAGGAAAAAGCGAGCCTGTATCCGGTGCTGCATATCGCGGGGAGCCTGAAGGATTATCAGCGGGAGATTGTGAAAAAGGAGGTTGCCTCCCTTTGGGAGCTGAGCCAGGTAGGGGCCTCCTTTTCCGGTGTTCTGGAGGGAGGAGATCAGTTTCAGATGAAGCTCCAGGACCTGGGGGAGTCCTTCTCCAGCATCAGCGATACGGCGGAGCAGTTTGGCCAGGTAAGGGATGAAATCGGGCATGCGGTTTCTGAGGCGCGGGGGCAGATGGAGGCCTTGGAACAGACCTCCATGCAGGTGCAGCACTCCTACGATGCCATGGCCGAGATCTTTTCTCATCTGGAAAACGCGATTCAGGGGATTCAGCAGACCTTGGGTAAGATTGTATCCATTGCGGAGCAAACCAATATTTTGGCCATCAATGCCTCTATTGAGGCGGCCAGAGCGGGGGCCGAGGGCCGCAGCTTCGCGGTGGTGGCGGCGCAGGTCAAGCAGCTGGCCGGAGAGATCAAGGATCTGGCGGGCGAGGTGGACAGTGGGGTCAACGAGGTGGAGCTCCGGTCGAAGGAGCTCAGTGACAGCATCTCCTCCTCCCAGCAGACCCTGGGCCAGGGAGTTGGCATCGTCAGTCAGACCGAGAGCAGCTATGATAAAATCACCAAGGCGGCGGAGGGCGCTATGTCTGTGCAGACCGGGATTACCGGCGTCATTGAGCAGTCGCAGCAGGAGCTGAGGGTGCTGTGTCAGTTTTTTGATCAGATCAAAGAGCAGTATCAGGAGGTAGTCAAGCACATCGACAGCGCCAGCCGGCTTGGCACCACCAAGAGCGCGATGTTTGAGGATATAGATAATATTATTTCTCAGCTCCCTCCCCTTGTAAAGGATATGGAAAGTTAAATATGAGAAAACGTTTGCGGCAGCGCCTCGCTGGACGCGGCTGAAATGGATTTTGGAGACATGATCAATTTTTGGTGAGAATTCCAATTATGGGGCGCGTTCCTGAACCAGGATAATGTCCTCCCCAAAGCGGCGGACGGAGGTCCAGGGAATTACCTTGTCCTCCTCGCGGCCGAACAGGCCGAAGAAGCGCCGCCGTCCGGGGACGACCAGCGCCCGGACCTGACCGGATTCCAGGTCGATTTCCATGTCCCCCACATAGCCGTACCGGGTCCCGTCCTCCACGCTGATAACCTCTTTATACCGCAGCTCAGCGATTCTGGTTTCCATACTCATTCCCCCAAACAGAATATAAATTCCCGCCCGACGGGCGGGAATTTGTTTGCTTTACGATATGCGGAGAACGGGCTGTCCTATGCGGTCGGACGGAATGTAAAAGAGATTAAGGAAACCTTTATGAAATCTTAATCTTCTTCCTGCTCTGTCCTTAAAGAAGCTCTGATATCCTTGTGGACAGATCAACGAGAGGAGGAGCGGGATATGGATTGGCTGTTTCCTGCCGCGCTGGCCCTGACGGGTACAATGGGAGTATTGATGAGCATGTGGGGGCTGTGGTATCTGTTGTCTGGCCTGGCCTGTGTACGCAGGCCCCAGGACTACGGGGTACACCCCGCCCACACGAAATTTGGGATTTTAATTGCCGCCCGGAACGAGGAGCTGGTGATCGGCCCCCTGATTAACAGTCTACTCACCCAGGATTATCCGGCGGAGCTTTATGATATCTGGGTTGTTCCCAACAACTGCGCCGACAACACCGCTCTGGCGGCCCGGAACTGTGGGGCTAAGGTGCTGGAGTGTACTGTCCCGGTAAAGAGCAAGGGGGAGGTCCTGCGCTTTGCCTATAACCGCCTGCGGGGCCGGCGGTATGACGCCTGGCTGGTCTTTGACGCGGACAACGTGGTGGATCGCCGTTTTCTGGCGGAGATGAACAACGCCCGGCTCACTGGAGTTCAGGCGGCCCAGGGCTACCGGGACAGCAAGAACCCCTATGACACCGCTGTGTCCGGCTGTTCCTCCATCTACTACTGGATGATGGACCGCTTCCACAACGGGGGCAAGGCGGGGCTGGGCCTGTCCGCCATGATTGGGGGCACTGGCTTTATGGTGACCCAGAAGCTGCTGGACAAGCTGGGCGGCTGGTATTCCGAGACTATCAGCGAGGACCTGGAGCTCACCGCTCAGACGGTACAGGCGGGGGAGAGGGTGGCCTATGTTCCCAAGGCGGTTACTTATGATGAACAGCCTCTCACCTGGGCACAGTCCATCAAGCAGCGCCGCCGCTGGACCAGCGGCACTCTTCAGGTGGCCCGGCGGTATCTGCCCGCCCTGGGCGCGGCGCAAAACCAGCGGCCCCGGTTGGCGATTTTCGATTTTGAGGCTACCTTGCTGCTGCCGGCCTATCAGCTGGCCGCACTGGCGGGGCTGCTGTGTACCGCCCTTACCGCCGCTCTGGGAGGGAAAACCCTGGTTCAGGCCCTGATTCTGGGAATTGGGGGAGCGCTCGGCAACATCGCCTGGGCCGCTCTCACCGCCACCGCCGCCGCCGGAGCGGTGATTACCCTGGAGGGCAAATGGAACAGCCGGCTATGGAAGGGACTGGCCGCCTATTGGCTGTTCCTGCTGACATGGCTGCCCATCACCGCCGTTAGCTTCTGGAAGAAGACTACCGTGTGGGAGGAAATTCGCCACACCCGCGCCATGGCCCCCCAGCTGCCGGGGAGATAATATGAAAAGCTGCTGCCTCATTTGATGTGATACTATAGTCAAAGCACTTGAAATCGATTGCCGATTTTTAAGTGCTTTGACTATAAAGTTGTTTACTAGGGGTCTACTTTTTGCAAATCTGTTATTCTTTTTATATATTTAATGAAAAGGAAGTAGTATACCGCGTAAACAAAAATTGTCACAGCTGATAATGGACGATTATTGCAACTAATTTGATAAATCTCCTTCAATTCCTCCAATAAGGGATAACCAGTAAATATGAAATACAACCAAATAATAAGGAGTGGCGCGCTCAGCCAGCATCCACTTATGACATAGCCTCGAAAAAAGCCGGTTAGATTAAAAAAGTTTGAAATGCCATCTATTTTTCGTCCATTATCTAACTTTTTAATCCAATGCTCCCATTCCATTGCTTCGTTTCCTGCCTCCACTCGCAATAGACGATTTATTTTGTTTTCCAGCTTTATTGTATAAACGCCAAATCGTACTCGTCTATATATCAGGTCAATCCATATTAACCCCATGAACATAATCAAAAAAGGAAATACAATGATGAAAAGAAATAAGCATATCTCTTTGCTTAACAAGGTTAGAAATTCTTCGCTGCATGTCGCGGTGGCAGTTACAGCAACACCTAACATAGTGAACGTTAGAGCAACCAATTGTATCTGATGAGTATCTTCATGTTGTGCTTCCGCGCGCAGGCAGGAATATTCTGTCAGCAATGCTTGTAATCGTTCCTTATGTAAATTGATCTGCTCGGTTTCGTTTGAATAGTTTTGGCTGTTTTTTCTAAATAAATTAAACATTTCAAAACACATCCTTTATAGTGAATCGCGGCATCATATAAAACTGGTCTATAATTATATTCTACTGTTCGACAAATATAAATCTTACAGATGTCGTCCATACCTTTAATAAATCCAGCGGATACCAAGGCCAGCAGATGGATGTACAGTATAACAGCTTAATTGGTTTTACCTGGAATTTAGCCAGTATCAAAAAGACAACCGTAGGATGCTTTCACATCATACGGTTGCCTATCCCGACAAAGAAAACGTTTCATCAGGCACGTCCTTTGAGGACGGCGATCCGTTATATTATCGCGCCGGCTCGAAGTCGGAGGCGGGGCGGCGGCAGATGGGGCAGGTGTAGTCGTCGGGAAGGGTGTCCCCCTCATAGATGAAGCCGCAGATTTTGCAGACAAAGCCCTTGGGCTTGTCCGGAATGGGCTCGGCTTCAGGGGCGGGTTCCTCGCCCTTGATGGACGCGGCCAGGATGTTCGCCAGCGCCTCCAGCTCAGCTTCCTGACCAGGGGCCAGGGCGGACTTGAGGGTGATGGGGGCCTCGATAATCTCCAGATTCTTCATTCCGCCCAGGATTTCCGCCATCAGCTTGCCGCTGGCGGGGGCCCAGGAGCCGTTCTGGATGAGAGCGACTTTACGGTTTTGCAGGTTGTGGTGGGCCAGGTCCCGGAGCAGATGCTCCATGGGGTCAAAGACGCCGTTATTGTAGGTGGGGCAGGCGAACACGATGTGGCTGTACTGGAAGCAGTCGGACAGTACATAGGAGTAGTGGGTGACGGATACATCGTGCATCTGGACGGGTACGCCCAGCTCGGCCAGGCGGCAGGCCAGGATGTTGGCGGCGGTTTCAGTGTGGCCGTAGATGGAGGCGAAGGGGATGACCACGCCCTGAACCTCCGGCTCGTAGGAGGCCCACTTCACGTACCGGTCAATGATCTGGTTAAAATCCTTGCGCCACACAGGGCCATGGAGGGGGCAGATCATCCGGATATCCAGCTTGGAGGCCTTGTTCAGCAGGGCCATCACCTGGGGGCCGTATTTGCCCACAATGTTGGTGTAGTACCGCCGGGCCTCGTCCAGCCAGTCCCGCTCCCAGTCGATCTCGTCGGCAAAGAGCACGCCGTTCAGCGCCCCGAAGGAGCCGAAGCCGTCGGCGGAGAAGAGAATCTTGTCGGTGGAGTCGTAGCTCACCACCACCTCGGGCCAGTGGACCATGGGGGCGGCCACAAAGGTGAAGCTGTGTTTGCCGGTGGACAGGGTGTCCCCCTCGTTCACCAGGATGGCCCCCTTGGGGTCGGCGGCGTGGAACTGGCGGATCATGTTGATGGCCTTGCCGTTGCACACGATTTTTGCTTCCGGGTGGCGGAGCATCAGGTCGCCCAGGGTGGCGGCGTGGTCGGGCTCCATGTGGTGGACAAAGATATAGTCCAGGGGGCGGCCATCCAGGGCGTGCTCCAGGTTCTCCATAAACTGGGTCTGGACCGCCCGGTCCACCGTGTCAAAGAGGACGGTCTTTTCGTCCAGCAGCAGGTAGGAATTGTAGGACATCCCCCGGGGAACGGGATGGGCGGCCTCAAAAACGGGGTGCTGGCGGTCGTTGGCGCCGATCCAGATCAGGTCGTCGGTGACTTTACGGGTGCAATACATAGGTAAAACCTCCCTTTGTACAGGAATTTTGTCGCCCATATCATAGCATATTTTTTTCAATAATGCGATAGGGTTTTGTGAAATTTTCCGGTTTGCCCGGAATGCGTTGAAAAAGGAGAAAGAATCCCGTATAATATGCCGTGAGAAAGGCGGGACGAGCATGTACCGGATTGATATTATGACATTATTCCCCGATGTGGTGGGGGATATGCTCTGCGAGTCGGTTCTGGGCCGGGGACAGGAGCGGGGCTACATCCGGGTGGAGTGCCACCAGATCAGGGACTACACGGTCAACCGGCAGAAGCAGGTAGACGACTACCCCTACGGCGGGGGCCGGGGGGCGGTGATGCAGGCCGATCCCCTTTTCCGGTGCTGGGAGCATATCTGCCGGGAGGCGGGGGAGCGGGTCCACACGATTTATATGTCCCCGGCGGGCAGGACCTTCACCCAGGGGGACGCCCGGCGGCTGAAGGACGATTACCGGCGGCTGATTCTGGTCTGCGGCCACTATGAGGGCATCGACGAGCGGTTCATTGAAGAATGCGTGGACGAGGAGATTTCCCTGGGGGACTTCGTCATGACCGGGGGAGAAATTCCTGCTATGGCGGTGGCGGACGCGGTGTGCCGCCTGGTGCCCGGGGTGCTGTCCGACCCCTCCTGCTACGAGAACGAGAGCCACTGGAACGGGATGCTGGAAGCTCCCCAGTACTCCCGACCCGAGGTGTGGCACGGTCGGGCGGTGCCGCCCATCCTTTTGTCGGGCAACCACGCCAAGGTGGAGCGGTGGCGGCGGAAGCAGTCCATCCTCCGCACCCGCCAGCGCCGGCCTGACCTGTTTGAAAAACTGGATTTGTCTTCCAGGGAGGACCGGAAGCTGCTGGCCGAGCTGGAGGAGGAAGAAAGAGGTTGATTTTTTTATTGGTCCGCTGTATAATAAAAACAATTCCGGGCGGGTAAACTGATACAATACCGTCCGCCGTGAAAGGAGTGCTTTGTATGAGTTTTGATCCCTATGAGTTTGACCGAGGCTACGCCTCCAGCCAGGGGGACACCCTGGGACAGTACACCGCCAAAACTTTCTTGTGGATGGTGCTGGGACTGCTGGTTACCTTCGGCGTGGCGGTGGGCTGCTGGCTCACCAACGCCACGATTTACGCCATCGTCTATATCCCCTACGTCCACCTGATTGTGCTGATTGCCACGCTGGTGATTTCCATCACTATGGTCCACCGTCTGGAGAAGATGGCGGTAGGGACGGCCATCGGCCTGTTCGTGCTGTTCTCCGCCCTGTTCGGCTTTACCCTGTCCATCTACCTGCTGGTCTTTGAGCTGACCTCTGTGGTGCTGTGCTTCGCGCTTACCGCCGTCTATTTCGGCGCGCTGGCCGCCTACGGCTACGCGACCAAGCGGGATCTGTCCAACCTGCGGACCATCCTGTTCTCCGGGCTGATTTTCCTGATTATCTTCGGTGTGCTGTCCATGTTCATCCCCGCCCTGGACGTCTTTGACCGGGTGGTCTGCCTTGTGGGCATCGCCATTTTCCTGGGCTACACCGCCTACGACACCCAGAAGATTAAGGCATTTTACAGCTACTACTCCGCTTCCCCTGAGATGCTGGCCAAGGCTTCCATCTTCTCCGCCCTCCAGCTGTATCTGGACTTCATCAACCTGTTCCTGTACCTGCTGCGCTTCCTGGGCAACAAGAGACGTTAAAGCG
>ERZ779632.985-NODE-985-length-13014-cov-3.955552_pt1 | contig 13014 bp, 11 predicted proteins | sample MGYA00514194_ERZ779632 | MGnify/ENA primary metagenome ERZ779632 (study PRJEB29562, sample SAMEA4376704) | mouse gut metagenome | isolation source: Cecum | study: EMG produced TPA metagenomics assembly of the A DSS colitis mouse model was used to assess the...
CGCAAGCTCTTGCGGCTCTTCTCTTACGCATATCCTTCCTTGGATGTGTATGGCTGAGGGGAGGTATTATGGGCAAGTATGTTATAAAAAGAATTCTTTTGATCATACAGATTCTTTTGGGCGTAAGCTTTATTATTTATTGGGTCATGGCCCATACGCCAAGCGATCCCGCGTCCATCATTCTTTCCGGCAATGTCACGCAAGAGCAGATTGATGCTCTGAATCATGAGCTTGGATATGATCAGCCTGTGCTGGTGCAATATTTCAACTTTGTCAAAAATGTATTTCTCCATTTTGACTTCGGCAACTCATACCGGACCGGCAAGCCGGTTATCCAGGAAATCATGCTCCGCTTCCCGACGACAGTGAAGCTGGCTGTCAGCTCCATGGTTCTTTCGGCACTTATCGGTATTTCCCTTGGCGTTTTGTCTGCGGTAAAACAATATTCCATCTTAGACACCTGCCTGACGATTATCTGCATGCTTTCCGCCGCGATTCCGGCTTTCTGGCTGGGAATGCTTCTGATTCTAAAATTCGGTCTAGAGCTGGGCTGGCTGCCGGTTATGGGCGTTGATACATGGACGGGCTATATTCTTCCGTCCGTTACGCTCTCTCTAGTCAGCGGTGCCGGAATCATGCGCCTGATGCGCACAACGATGCTGGAGACCATCCGGGCAGACTATGTCCGTACGGCTCGAGCCAAAGGCGCCAAGGAGAGCACGGTCATCTGGAAGCACGCGCTGAACAACGCCTTGCTGCCGGTCATCACCGTTCTGGGCAACAACTTCGGAACACTTCTGGGCGGCGCGGTAGTCTGCGAAACGGTGTTCACGATTCCCGGTCTGGGCAGTTATCTGGTCAGCGCAATCCGGCAAAAGGATGTGCCTGTCGTAACCGGATGTACGCTGTTTATCGCGGCCATGTTCTGCGTGGTGGTCCTGCTGGTGGATATCCTTTACGCATTCATTGATCCCCGTGTGAAAGCAAAATATTCAAAGTGAGGAGGAAAACCGCATGAGTGTACGGAAAAAAGACCGCGTAAAGGTGAACAGCCAGCTGAAAGTAGTCTGGCGCTGCTTTAAGAAGAATAAAGCGGCAATGGTTGGGCTGACGGTGTTTGTCCTGATCCTTCTCATTACGGTTTTTGCCGACCTGATCGTCACATACAGCAAGGCCATTGACACGAACCGCCAGGATCTATTGCTGCCCCCCGGCGCGGAGTATCTTTTTGGCACCGACAATCTGGGCCGGGACTACTTTGCCCGCATCATCCACGGTTCCCGGGCCTCTATCTCGGTGGCGATGATCGTCAGTGTCGCGTCTCTTCTCATCAGCAGCGTCTTGGGCGGAATCGCGGGTTATTACGGCGGGCGTGTGGACAACATTATGATGCGGATTCTGGACGTGTTCATGTGCATTCCGCAAATCCTGCTGGCGCTGGCCGTTGTCTCGGCGCTGGGATCCACGCTGATCAATCTCTGCATCGCGCTGACGATCTCCTCTATACCGGGAAATGTACGCCTGATTCGTTCCACAATTATCAATGTCTCTGAAAACGACTACATTGAGGCGGCAAAAAGCTATGGGGCTTCGGATCTTCGGATTATCATGAAGTACATTATCCCCAACGCGGTGGGACCGATCATCGTCAATACCACTATCGGCATGGCAAACATGATCTTGTCGGCCGCGAGCCTCAGTTTTCTGGGTATGGGCGTTCAGCCCCCCACACCCGAATGGGGCAGCATGCTGTCCTTCGCAAAAGACTTTATGCGCACCCAGCCCTGGCTGATTTACATTCCAGGAGTCTGCATTGTTTTGACCGCTTTATCGGTGAATCTGATTGGGGACGGACTGCGGGACGCCCTTGACCCGAAGGTCCGGAGCTGAAGGGAGGAGTTATGTTGGGAGAGCGCAAAATACTGGAGGTCCATGACCTCCGCATCGTCTACCGGACGGACCTCTCTACGGTTTACGCTGTCAATGGCGTCACCTTTTCCATGAATAAAGGCGAGACCCTGGGGCTTGTGGGGGAGACCGGCGCGGGCAAAACAACCTTGGCGCTGTCCATCCTGCGCCTGCTGCCGGACCGCACAGGCCGGGTTTTAAGAGGTGACATCTCCTTTGAGGGCCACAGCATTTTGACACTCCCGGATCAAGAACTTCGAGCTGTCCGGGGCGATAAAATCTCCATGATCTTTCAGGACCCCATGACGGCGCTGAATCCGACGCAGACTGTGGGTAAACAGCTCTTTGAGGCACTGAGCCTCCACAATTCCACAGGCATGAAAAAAGCGGAACTGGAAAAACGAGTGGACACCTGTCTGGAGATGGTCGGCATACCGGCCTTCCGCAAGAAGGACTATCCCCACCAGTTTTCCGGGGGGATGCGGCAGCGGGTCGTCATCGCGATTGCGCTTTGCTGCGAGCCGGATCTGCTTATTGCGGATGAGCCCACCACCGCATTGGATGTTACAATCCAGGCGCAGGTGCTAGCCATGATGAAGGACCTGAAAGAGCGGCTGGGGACCTCCCTGCTGATGATCACCCATGATTTGGGGATTGTTGCCCAGACCTGCGACACGGTAGCCGTCATGTACGCCGGAAAAATCATTGAATATGGCAGAATTGAGGATATTTTTGACGGCGATAAACACCATCCTTATACGGTCGGGCTTTTCGGTTCTATCCCCAACCTGGAGATCGAAATGGAACGCTTGTCCCCTATTGACGGCCTGATGCCGGATCCAACGGACCTTCCCGACGGGTGCAGCTTTGCTCCCCGGTGCCCCTACGCGACGGAGAAATGCAGGAAATATATGCCTGCCAACTATCAGGAGGGCACGCATACGATTCGGTGTTTCCGCTATACCGATGAGGTGGATGAAACGCCTGTTAAAGTTGAGGTGCCTAGGAAATGAATACTTTAATAGAAACCAAAAACCTCCAGAAATATTTCCGGGTTTCCAATGGCTTCCTTCACGCCGTGGATGGGATCGACCTCAAAATCGAACAGGGCAGAACGCTGGGGGTTGTCGGCGAATCCGGCTGCGGCAAGTCCACCTTGGGCCGGGCCATCCTACGCCTTCAAGACCCCACGGCAGGTGAGATCTGGTACAACGGAGAGAACCTGATGAAGCTGAAGAAGAGCCAGGTCCGGAGAATCTGCTCCCAGATGCAGATGATCTTCCAGGACCCTTATTCCAGCCTGAACCCCCGCATGTCGGTCCAGCAGCTAATCGCGGAGCCAATGATGATTAATCAGACCTGCGCCAACGACAAAAGCGCTTTGTACGCTCGGGTCGCGGAACTGATGGACACCGTTGGCCTGGCGCGGCGGTTCGCCTCCGCCTATCCCCACGAGCTGGACGGCGGGCGGAGGCAGAGAATCGGCATCGCCCGCGCTTTGTCGGTCAATCCTCAGTTCATCGTCTGCGACGAACCTGTATCCGCACTGGACGTTTCCATCCAGGCGCAGATTTTGAACCTTTTGATGGATTTGCAGGACAACATGGGGTTAACTTATATGTTTATCACCCATGATCTCAGTGTTGTGAAGCACATTTCCGACGACATCATGGTGATGTATCTAGGCAAATGCATTGAGCGCTGCCCCTCACAAGAGCTTTTCGCGCATCCGATGCACCCTTACACCCAAGCGCTGCTGAACGCGATCCCCATTCCGGACATCCACCACCGCAAAAAAATGGAACTGATTCAAGGCGAGGTGGTCTCTCCGGTGAATCCAAAGCCAGGCTGCCGGTTTGCTCTGCGCTGTCCGCATGCCTCTCCAGAGTGTACAGGCAGTGAGATTCCGATTGAGGAGGTGCGCCCCGGACATTTTGTATCCTGCCTTCGCTGCGGCAGCAGCAAGTGAGGCGGGCGTGAACACGCTGATGACCCATTATCATTTTGCAGGAATCAGGAGGAATTGGAATGGTAAACGAAGACGCGAAAAAAGTATGGGCTTATATTGACGAGCACAAAGAGGAGTATATTGATCTCTTAAAAAAATTCTGCGCTCAGCCCAGTGTGTCCGCCCAGAATTGGGGAATCCGGGAAATGGCCGAGCTGGTCCGCGACACGGTAACGGAGCTGGGTGGAAACGGCATTCTTGTTGAGACGGAGGGAAATCCCTTTGTCTACGGCATGATCGACAACGGCGCGGAGCGCACCATGACATTGTACAACCACTATGATGTGGTGCCCCCCGAGCCTTACGAGCTGTGGAAGACCCCTCCCTTTGAACCTACCGTCATTGACGGCCGGCTCTACGCCCGGGGCTCCAGTGATAACAAGGCCAGTCTGCTCTCCCGCTATATCGCTGTAGATGCCTACCAGAAGGTTCTGGGGAAACTGCCCATCAACATCAAGTTCCTCGCCGAAGGCGAGGAGGAAATTGGCTCTCCCCACCTGATGGAATTTATCCGGGACAACCCCGACAAAATCCAGTCCGACGGCATTGTCTGGGAGGGCGGTAGTAAATTTGTCGGCGGTCCGCTGATCGTCCATATGGGCGTCAAAGGCGTCACCGGCTTCGAGCTCCATTGCGCAAGCGCCAAGAACAGCGACCCCGTTTGGCGGCTGATTGCGGCGCTGAACACCATGAAGGATTCGGAGGACCACATTACCATTGACCACTTTGCCGATTCCATCGTCCCCGTCACGGATTATGAGCGGAGCTATGTACTGAACAACGACTATGACGAGGAAACCACCAAAAAAATCAACGGCATTGACCACTTCATCAACCGGCTTTCCGGAGACGCGCTGAAGGAAAAGCTTTACATTGAGCCCTCTCTGAATATCCAGGGCCTCTTTTTCGACGAGCTGGACGAGGCCACTGGAATGCCCAAGTCCGCAACGGTCAAAATGGATATCCGGACGGTTCCTGACCAGGAGCCCGGTGAATTAATGCGTCAGCTGCGCGCTCATCTGGACGCTCGGGGCTTTGACGATCTGGAGCTGGTTGAACATCACTCCACCCTCCCCTACCGCGGTAAGCCGGACTCCCTGTTGGCCAGAGCCGTCATTAAGAACGTGGAGGACACCTATGGAATGGCGCCCGCGGTGCATCTGATGACTCCGGGCTCCTGCGGCATGGCGCGGGTGGTCAAGGCGACGGGGATTCCCATTGTCCACTATGGCTGTATGGATACCGCCAGCCGGGCCCACGCTCCCAACGAATCCGCAGACCTCGACCATTATATCAAGGGCGCGAAGCTCAGCGTCTTGGTGTTCCAGGATTTTGCAGCCTTGGAGTAACCCTACGGCGGCGAAACATTATCTTGTTGGAAACAAGAACAAATCAGGAGGTAACAGCAATGGAATCTCACGGTGAAAACACGGCGCGTTTCAAAATAGGCCTTAAGATTCTCAGCGGAAACGCCCATTCTTCCGAAGCCGCGATTCTGCCCAGCGCTCCCTGGCGTCTGGTCTGGGCCCTTGGAACGATGAAAAACGAAAATGGAGACATTCTGGTAGATGGCCTCCGCGCCGGAAGGGATAGTCTGAAATTCACGGAAATGAAAATCGGCTATACCGGCAGCGGCGATATGACCATTCTGCCCGCGGAGGCGTACTGCGGTCTGAGCGCCGCCCTGGCGGAAGGGCAGACTGCCGAGGACGCACGCGAAAAACTGCGCGCGCATTTAGACAGCCACGGCTTCGCGGACGTTGGCGTCTGGATGCTCTGAGAACGGCGGCAGAGGGCTGATTTGCCCCAGCGCCGCGAGCGCCAGAGCTCCCGTTTGCTTTTCGAGAAACAACATGGGACTGGCCGGAAAAAGCAGCCCGGCCAGTCCCGGTTAAAATGGTTTCCGGCGTGAAAACTCTTGTATTTTAAGGAGAAGGACATGGGGATTTACAAGAAATCCATGTTAATTGAAGAAAGCGACAATGTGGCCGTCGCTGTAGAACCAATTCAGCCCGGCGAAAGCACGCTGATCGGCGGTGAGACAGTGACGGCCAGTGAATTTATTAAAGAAGGCCATAAGATCGCCCGCGCAGATATCGCCAAGGGCGCGGAGATCGTCAAATATGGAGTCCACATCGGTGTCGCAACCCAGGATATTAAACGGGGCGATTGGGTCCACGAGCACAACGTCTACGACGACTTTGAGGAAGTCAACCGGGAGCGGCGGGCTTACTACCGCTCTATGGCTCCCGACGCGATGGACTACACCTCGGCGCTTCCCCATACAGCGGAGGAGCTAAAGCTTCCCGAGACCGTTCTGGGTTTCAAGCGCCGGGACGGAAGTTTTGGGATTCGAAATTACATAGTGGTGATTTCTCTGGTCCAATGCTCAAACAACGCCGCCCAGCAGATCGCTGCCGCCTGCGGAGTGCCCGCCACCTTTGTAGACGCGGCTTGCGGAGAGTTCCCCGAGCGTTTTGCCCGTACCCGGGACGGCTTTATTACCTCCGGGACCCATCCCAACACCTTTGGCGCCGTTCTGCTGTCTCTGGGCTGCCAACAGGCGGACCCAGAAGATATCGCCTCTGAGATCCGCAAAACCGGCCGCCCGGTGGTCCAGATCAGTATGCAGGCCGACGGCGGAGCCACCAAGGCCATCGAAGACGGCATCAGAGCGGTGAACGAGCTGAAAGCTCAGGCAGCCATGCAAAGCCGGGAACCCTGTCCCCTCAGCGGTCTGGTCATCAGCGGCTACAATGGCGGCTCCGACTGGACCAGCGGTCTTTCCGCCAACCCCATCGTGGGAGAGGCAATTGACATTCATTCCGCTATTGGAGGCACGAATCTGCGCATCTGCGGCCGGGGAGGCTATCCTACAGACGCCGCTTCTTACGAGGTTGGCATGCGCCTGATGGAAATCGGCGACTTTTTCAATGAGGACTGCACCCGCCGGGGCGGCAAGGGCCTCTCTCAGGTAAATCCCACCCCCGGCAATAAAGCCGGCGGACTGACTACCATGACCGAGAAAAACCTGGGCAGCTTCCGGACTCATGGACACCTGCGGATGCGTGGAATTTTGGACTGTGGCCGCCGGGCTCCCGCCGCCGGAGCCTGGGGAATCAACCAGGCTCAGGGCGCCAACGACGCCTATGCCACGACAACACTGGCAATGGGCGGCTGTCACATCTGCCTGTTCACCACCGGCAGAGGCAACCCCATCGGCAACGCCTGTATGCCCACGATCAAGATCACCGGAAACCCGCGCACTGCCACCGCTCTGGCGGATATGATCGACTATTCTACGGACCCTATGCTGTATGGGGAAATGACACTTCAGGAGAGCGGCCGGGCGCTATATGAACTGCTGATCCGAGTGGCCAACGGCGAGCTCACCAAGGCGGAATTGCTACAGGATTACAGCTGGACAACTCCCCATGGTACCAGTTATAACGGCGACTATTGATATACCGGAAAGTGGGGAGAGCGCTGGTTCTCCCCACTTCATTTGGAATTCATCTCAATTGACAGAGGTAGTGAACATGCAAAAGTCCAAATCCAAAGCCGTATGCTTAATGGTACTGGCTGAGCTCTCCTTCTCCGTGATGCAGCTGTTTGTAAAACTAAGTTCCGCCGAGGTTGGAACCTTTGAGCAGGTCTTCTTCCGAAACCTTGTCAGCCTTCTGATTGCCGGAGTTATGGTGCGGCGAGAGCGTCTAAACATTGTACGGGAGGTCAGACAGGGGAAGTGGGCCGTCTGGGGGCGGTCTTTTTTCGGTTTTGTAGGCATGCTGTTTTTCTTTTACGCCGCGAACCACGCTCCCCAGGCCAATGTTGCCATGCTGAACCGCGCCTCGCCCGTTTTCGTCCTGGTCTTTGCGGCGATTTTCCTGAAAGAGAAGATCACTCCGGTAAAAGTCGGCGCGATTACGCTCTGCTTCCTCGGGGCTTACATCGCGATGCAGCCATCCTTTGACTCCAATCCCCTTCCCCTGTTCTGTGCGCTGATGGCAGCGGTGGTATCCGGCGCAGCATACACCATGCTGTCCTACTGCAAAAATATGATGCATCCCTCCGCTGTCATTTTCCACTTCTCTGCCTTCAGCACAGTATGCGCAGGCATTTTGATGCTACCCAGCATGGTGCGGCCCTCGCCGCAGGTCCTAGTCATGCTGGTGATGATTGGTGTTTTCGCGGCTGGCGGCCAGTTTCTCCTGACGTATTCCTACCAGATGGCCCCCGCGTCGGATGTCAGCATTTATCAGTACTCAGGCGTAGTTTTTACGGCGCTTCTGAGTTTCGTAGTTTTCAAAGAATCTTTAAATACCAGCTCCATTCTCGGTGGGCTCATCATTTTAGGAGCGATTTATGGAGTATTTCGCACTTGAAGCAGTCCGTTTTTAAACTTCCTAGCAGAAAATAGGAACCGCTTCGCATGGTGTTTGGCGAAACATCTTGTCTTTTAGAAAGATACTTAAAAACATGCGCAAAGACCGATTTATTCAATAATTAATTTTATAAATATTCTATAAAATAATTCTGAAGGAAAAATCAATGTTCTCCTCCCCGCTGACACAATAAGCCTCCTCCACGTCGCTGCCCCAGCTGTCGATTCCACCGATTCCCCGCATAGCGCCGCAAAGGCTGACCACCGTACGCACCGGGTCAGGAAGCTCCTCCCTGTGGGCCGCCTGCTCCAGCTGCCAGGGCGTATATGGAAGGGCGGAAAACGACAGCGGCGCGTCCGCCATTTCCAATGTCAGAGTCTCGCCTCCGATCCCTTCCAGCACCGCCGCCCAGGTATCCGCATGACAGCCGCATTCCTGGGGAACCAAATAAGCGGGTACATGGGGTGTCTCCTCATGCCAGCCGAACACGCCGCCCTGCTTCCGGTCCGGGTAGGTCTCGCCGGAGAGGCCCAGCCAGCGGACCCGCTCCACCGGCGAGGGCGTAGAAAAGCGCAGGCCCAGCAGCGGCAGCGGCGGCCGCCCGGGTCCCCCCCGGTAGTGCACGCCGGCATGGACTACGCCGCGGTCATCCACCGTATAGGTGACCTCGGTCCGCAGTCCCGGCAGGGCCGGCGCGCCGTAGGCATATCGGATGGAGACCCGGTGCTCGCTTTCCTCCAGGACTTGAACGCTTTCGCATACCTGCCATGCTTCCGCCGCCGACCAGATCGAGCTGCGGGCGGCAAATCCATTTCCCAAATCGTTCTCCGTCGGAGCCCGCCAATAGGCTGGGCGGGGCGCCCGCCACAGCCACTCCCGGCCATGGCGGACCAGAGAAACTGGCCCGCCCTCCGGGTAGGAAAACAAAATCTGAAAATCTTTACCCCGGACACCCAGGGCCCCATCTCCGTGAATGACGCGAAGGGGCGCCGTTTCTCCCGGCGCGGGAAGAACAGCCTGCGCCATTGCCTGCCGGTTGGCGGCAGCCAGGGCCGCCCGCTCCGGCTGGGAGGCATACCAATACCGCACCTCCTGCATCGCGGGTTTCTCGGTTCCGTCGGCAAACAGGATGCCATTGCCGCTGAAGGCGTAATCGCTCTGCCGGTCGCCGAAGTCTCCGCCGTAGCCCAGGACCCGCCGTCCCCGGCAGTCCGTGCGCCAAAGGGCCTGGTCCATATAGTCCCATATGAAGCCACCCTGATACTGGGGAAACGCCGTCTCCAGGCGAAGATAGCTCTCCATGCCCCCCAGGGAATTGCCCATGCTGTGCATATATTCGCAGAGAAGAAACGGCTTTTTCGGGCGGTTCTCCAAATAAGCCCGGACGGCCTCCGGAGGCGCGTACATCCGGCTTTCCACGTCCGAAATCCGGTCGAACTTCCGGCAATGAAACACCCCTTCATAATGGACCAGGCGGCTGGAGTCCTCCCGGCGGAAGAACTCCGCCATAGCCAGGATGTTCTCTCCGGCGTATGATTCGTTGCCGCAGGACCAGAGAAGGATGGAGGGGTGGTTTTTGTCCCGCTGGAACATCGACCGGGCCCGGTCCAACACACAGTCCCGCCACTCCGGAAGGCTTCCCGGCACATTCCAGGCCGGGTCCGTCTTCCCTAGCTTCTGCCAGGAGCCGTGGCTCTCCAGATTGGCCTCGTCCATCACAAAAATCCCGTTTTCATCGCAGAGGTGATACCAGGGAGTCTGATTCGGATAGTGGCAGGTGCGAACTGCGTTGATATGGTTTCTGCGAAAGACCTCCATGGCCGATTCCATATCCGCGAGGCAAACCGCCCGGCCTGTCTCCGGGTTCCACTCGTGGCGGTTCACGCCACGAAATACCACGCGCTTTCCATTCAGCAACATCAGACCGCCTTTCTTTTCAAAGCGGCGGAAACCGGTGTTATAGGGGATCTCCTCCGAAACCGTGCCGTCGCCCCGGAGCAGGGCGAGGGTGACTCGGTAAAGCTCCGGCGTCTCGTGGCTCCAGGGCCGGATATTCTTAAAACGCAGCGTCCGGCTTTGAAGATACCGCTCCTCCTGCCGGAGGTCCAACGCTCCGTCAAACAAAATCCCCTGAACCGGATGCTCCACCCGGCAGCGGATTTCCGCCGCCTCGCCCCTCAGCAGCAGGCGGACCGACAGCGTACCGGTGGTGTTGTCCTCCTCCAATCCCGCCCGCAGCCAGAGATCCTCCAGGTGGAGCTCCGGCTCGGCGCAGAGGAACACGGAGCGGAACAAGCCGCTGAATCGGAAGAAATCCTGGTCCTCTATCCAGGCCGCGCTGGAACGCTTGTAGACCTCCACGCAAAGGCGGTTGCTCTTTTCCCGGATCCAGGGCGTCAGGTCAAACTCGGAGGGCGTAAAGCTGTCCTCGGCATAGCCAATAAACCGGCCGTTGAGCCAGACATAAATAGCCTGCTCCGCCCCTTGAAAACTGACGCGGACCCGCCGGTTTCGGAGGCTGGGCTCCAGATCGAACTCCCGGACATAGCTCCCCACGGGACAGTCCTCCCAGTCGATTTCCGGCGGGCGGAGCTCCGCGAGTCCATCCCAGGGGTAAAGGGTATTGATGTATTGAATCTGCCCGTAACCTTGCAGCTCCATGTGTCCCGGAACCTGGATGGTCCCAAACGCGGAGAGGTCATAGTCCTCCCGCCAGAAGTCCGCCGGGCGCAGAGCCGGCCTGGGACTCCAGACAAAACGCCATTGTCCGTCCAAGGACTGGCGCAGAGGCGCGCCCTCCACATAGCATACGTGGTCGGAATGGGCCTCCAGGCGGTTTACCTGAAATACGGCGGGGTCGGTCAGCCAGTTCAGCTTTGCCTGCATAGAAACGCTCCTTACCAATCAATTTCACCGTGTAAACGGTACGTGTGCAGTTTGTATAAATAAAAGGTTGCAATCCAATTCTTTTACGGATATAATAAAGATAAATGATTCCAGCCAACTCATTTTTTAACTGTACGGAGGTATTTTATGAGAAGGAAAACAGCTGCCGAAACGGTCAATGAGCCAAGGGAGAAAAAACGCCCGGGCCGGCGTCCCATGACGGCGGAGGAAAAAGAGGCCGCTGCAAAGCTGCGGGCCGCCGAAAAAGAGAAGGCCGGTAATTTGAAACCGGAGCTGATGATGCAGTACCAAGGCGCTGAAGTCGCTCTTGCGGATCTGATCGAAGCGGCAAAGGCCGACTTTCACAGTGTGAAAAAGCGGACTTTGATTACGGATCTGAAGCTGTACATCAAACCGGAGGAGCGTATGGCCTACTATGTCATTAACGAAGATCACGAGGGCAAAATTCCGTTTTAAGAGCCGGAGCGCTCAACCATGCCGGCAAGCGGTATTATACAACCAAAAGCACGGTGTTTTCAATGCGCTGTTTGAATATTTGTACTTAAGAAATCCCGCACCGAGGTGCGGGATTTTTTTGCCCGAATGATTCTCCCACGATTACGGATACGCGGGAAACGCATGGGTCATATGCGATTACGAAATGCCTGCCTTCCGCTTATTCGCGGGTTTCACAGGATAACAAACCTCCGTAACAAATTCGTCGGGGTTTCGGGTCTCGTGGGGACTGACGTGGTAGATGTTGAAGAAGACGCCGTCAAAGGTCCAGCCATTGTCTTCCACCCAGGAGGCCACGGCTTCGTTCACGGCGGAAATCTGATCATAGCTTCCCCGGAAGGTGGCAGAGGCCACCTGTACCGCCGGAACGGTTTTGAACTTCACATGCTCCGTGTCGGGATAGGTCCCCACTACGTTCTTCTGGATTTCCACATCCACGTCCCGCTCCTTAAACTCGCCGTCATGGAACATGGCGGTGCAGAGAACCGGGTCTCCGTCCTGAATGTTCATCCCGGCGGTCTCTTGACAGTAAACGCTCCACAGGTCCCCCTCCCGCTCATAGTTGGGAATGGTCTGCCGTACGCTGGCGACCCGCCGCTCCGGCAGGGTCTTGATCGTCACATCGTATTTCATTTTTGTTTCGTCCTTTCTCAGCCGTTCCAGGGCTGTGTCCAGCAGCCGCAGCCGTCTCTGCGCTTCCTCCATGATTTCCCTGGCTTCCGCCTGTTGGAGCAGAAGGCAGCGCTCCAGCGCCTCAGAATCATCGTAGCAGCCCAGCACTTCCCGGACAGCGGCCAAGGGAAACCCCATGTCCCGGAGAGCCCGGATGCGGTTGGCCGTGGGGAGCTGGCGCTCGCTGTAATACCGGTATCCGGTAAAAGGGTCAATGGACGCCGGGGCCAGAAGGCCCGCCTCGTCATAGCGGCGCAGAGAGCGGATGCTGACTCTGGAGAGTTTGGAAAATTCGCCGATTTTCAGCATAGGGAAAACCTCCACAACGTTGTGAAACTTGAGCTCAGATACAGGATAAGCCCTCCCCCGGGGGAGAGTCAAGGGGTGAATTACAAAAATCCTTCGATATATTTCCATCCATGCAAATACGGAATTCATTCCTCAAAACATGCCTATAAGGAAGCCGTCGAATCAAAGAAAAATTTTTTCAGAAAAGTCAAAGAAAGGCTTGACAAAACCGGGTAGCTTCTGCTATAGTATCATTTGTCCGTTACGGATGGTAGACATGGCTGCATAGCTCAGTTGGCTAGAGCATGCTGTTAATAACCCAAGTGTCCCCGGTTCAAATCAAGGTGCCGC
>ERZ779632.989-NODE-989-length-12979-cov-12.866141_pt1 | contig 12979 bp, 12 predicted proteins | sample MGYA00514194_ERZ779632 | MGnify/ENA primary metagenome ERZ779632 (study PRJEB29562, sample SAMEA4376704) | mouse gut metagenome | isolation source: Cecum | study: EMG produced TPA metagenomics assembly of the A DSS colitis mouse model was used to assess the...
TCTCACGTTTGCCCTCATTGCCATCCTCATTAGAAGATTTTAAACAGGCTCTTAGGCTGATTCTTGGACTCGATCCGCTCCGCCATTTAACTACTTTTTTGTAGAGCTTTTGCAAATTCTCCGAAAACAGTGGAACAAAATCAACAGTCAGTATGTGCTTCCCTCGTCCACAGGCGGCCCATCTCCCCGGACAGCGTGCTCCATATACTACACCGGGTGCTGAAGCGAGGAGCAGAACTGCTCCAGATGCGTTTCCACGATACGAGACATACCTTCGCCACCTTGGCACTCCAGAACGGCGTGGACATCAAGACCGTCTCCAGTATGCTGGGCCACTATGACGCGGGCTTCACCCTGCGCACCTACACCCACGCCACACGCCAGATGCAGGACCAAGCGGCGGAGACCATGGGTAATTTCATGAGCCAGATGATATGAACACACCCCTTGACCCATCAAAAGCACCGGGCAGGAAGGCCAAACTTCCTGCCCGGTGTTCTCTAACCCTTTCCGCACATTTCCCCGTGTGGGTCAAGTTGTGGGTCACCCCGCCTGCCCCACTTTTTGACCCACATTATTTCTGGAGAAAACAGAACAAAAGCTCCCGAAATCCACCGATTTCAGGAGTTTCTTGGAGCTGCTATCCAGATTTGAACTGGAGACCTCATCCTTACCAACTGATGCCCCACCCTCGAAACGCCTCCATTCGGCGCTTTGGGGGCATTTTTGTTCCATAAAAACGGGAGCAATGGTGCTTTCCGCTCCATCGCCTCCCCCCGCTCGTTTCCTGTTGTGGGTCAAGTTGTGGGTCATGGGGGAATGGCCTCAACCTATTGGAGCAATAAGGGCGCAACGTTACCGCATGGCTTAACACAAATTTCTCTACACCTGTTTTTGTGCAAACGGAGTACGATTCCTCCCGCCCCATTTTACTGCACGCACAGCATCCCCAAGCCAGTCTTTTTTCTCACGGATTGCCTACTTACTGCCCCACGAAATACAAGCGGCCCCACGCAAATTTTGCGCCGCTGTAAACAAAAAAGGAGCAGGAAAATTCTACCGACCTTTCGATAAGCAACAGCCGGGCCCCTCTCGGAGCCCGGCTGCTGCTGAATGAGGATTTATAGAATCACCGATATTCCGGCGTTCTCTTTGTGTTCCATAGGCACGGTCAGTTCCCGGCCTTTTCCTTTTTCCAGTGCCGCACGATCGCGATGGTGCCCCAAGCGATGAGGCCCGCCGCGATCACGCCCTCGCCGATCAGGATGAACCAATAGTTCGCAAAGGGCAGCTCACCCACGGAAGTGCCGTGAACAATGCCGTTCATGGCGTTGGAGTTTACCGTGGTATACAGGATGTGCTTAATAGCCTGCCGGGCAAAGTACTGGGAGGCGGGATTGCTCACGTCGATGGGCGCGTCCACCTCAAAGCCGGTCAGCTTCAAATCGCCCCCGGCCCGGACGCACTGCTCGGTGTCCATGACGCCGCCGCCGTCGTAGTCGGTGATGACGGTGCCGTCAAAGCCCCACTCGTTGCGCAGCACCCCGGTGAGCAGGTTGTAGTTGCCCCCCGCCCAAGTACAGCCGATGCGGTTGAAGGAGGACATGACCGCCATGACAGCGGGAATCTCCACCGTTTTCTCGGTGTAGGACTGGGAGGCCGCGTCGTACTCCTGAACCTTGATGGGGGTGGTTCCCCGCTCCTCAATGCAGGTCTGGAAGGGCTTGAGGTAGATCTCCCGGATGGCCTGCTCGTTGGAGAAGGTGGCCACATGGCTGCGGTGGTCCTCCTGGTCGTTTAAGGCAAAGTGCTTAATGTAAGCGTACACGCCCTTTTCCGAACAGGCCACCGACGCCTCCCGGGCAAACTCGCCGGAAATGAAGCCGTCCTCAGAATAGTACTCGAAGTTGCGCCCGGCGAACGGCGTGCGGTGGATGTTCATGGCGGGGGCGTACCAGCCGGTAATAAGCCCCACATACTGGTGATTGCCCCAGTTGCCGTCGGCGGCCAGGGCGTCCTCACCCACATAGTAGCCATGGAGGTAGGAATTCTGACGATCCCAGCTGGCGGCCAGGTTGGTAGCACAGGGGTAGGTGATGGAATAGGGCTCGTGGGTAATGCCGCCCTCGTTCAGCCCGGAGGGGCCGTCGTAGTCGATGGCCCGGGGCTTGGCGATGTTGGCGGAGCCCAGGGTCTGGTAGCCGCCGTTGCGGATGATGGCCTCCAGCTCACTGGTGTCCATCTGGTCGATGAGGGCATCCCAGCCGCCCTCGGCCTCCACCTCGTCATAATCCCGGCCCCGGAAGTCGATAAGCTCCAGGTCGCCCCTTTTCCCGTACTGGCCCGCCATGGCGGCGGCCTCCTCCTCGGTCATGGGGTTCAAGGACGCGCCCACGCCCTTGGCCTTGATGGCGTCCCGGATGGCGTCGGACACCTCCACCTCCCAGGTGAAGCCGTTCTTTTCGCTGAAGGGGCTCTGCCGCTTGCTGTCTTGATCCCCGTGGGTCTGGGGGAAGGTGCCGGTCCAGTCCTGACGGGTCAGGTACTGGTCCCGGGGGGTGAGCTCGTCGTATACCGCGTGGTCAAACTGGTTGGTCACGTCCACGCCGGTGAGGGATTTGGCGTAGGTTACATTATCCACCCCGCCGTTGCCGCTGTAGTCGTAGGTCCACTTACCCACGAAGGAGGCATCCGCCCCACCGAACAGGGGCTCCACGGTCTGGCCGCCGTAGGCCAGGAAGTTGTCGGCGGCGGCGTGGGCGTTCTCCGCCGCGGTGAGGAGGTAGTCCCCCGCCTCCAGGATGTAGGTCTTGGCGTTCACGTCGTCGTAGGAGATGAAATCCTTCCGGTTGACCGTGACGGTGACGGTCTCAGACTGGCCGGGCTGAAGCTCGCCGGTCTTTTCAAAGCCCACCAGGGTGACGGCGGACTTCTCAATGTGGTTGGCCTTGTCGTAATCCGTGTAGGGTGCGTTGAGATAGACCTGCACCACGTCCCGGCCAGCGGCCGCGCCGGTATTCTTCACGGTAACGCTGAGTTCAATATTGCCGTCAGCGTCCATCTGGCCCATCTTAAAGTCAGACCACTCAAAGGTGGTGTAGGAGATGCCGTAGCCGAAGGGGTACTGCACCGCGGCGGCATAGTCGTAGTCCCCGGCATTGCCCTGGTTCAAAGCCTTGTCGAAGTAGCGGGTCTCATAGTATTTATAGCCCACGTAGATGCCCTCATCGTAGAACACGGCGGCCTCCACGTCCTGCCCGCCGTTGACCAGCATCATGTCCCCCATGTTCTGCATGGCAGGGGAGGAGAAGGCGTCATAGGCGAAGGTGTCCACCAGATGGCCGGAGGGGTTCACCGCCCCGCTGAGCACATCGGCGATGGAACGGCAGGTGTCGCCTCCGGCACCGGGGGCCCACAGCACCGATGTGATGTTGGGATAGTCCGCCACCCAGCCCAGCTCGAAGGCGTTATTGGTGTTGACCACCAGGATTACGTTGTCAAAGGTGTCATTGAGGTACTGGATGACCTCCAGCTCCACAGAGTTGGGCTCCAGGTAATGCTTCTCCTTGTCCCCGGCCACATTGGTCCACTCGCCCATGTAGCGGCCCAGATCCCGGCCCTCGCCGCCGGTTCGGGCCAGGAAAAACACGGGGATAGTGCCCTCCGCCTCGCTCTTGGCGGCATCGGGGATGGCGGAGACGGGGGCCTCCTTGATGGTCCAGTCCTCCGCGCCGCCGTACATGATGGAGCCGCCGCCCCGGGTATAGCTCCCGTGGTTGTCGCTGTAGAACTTCCACAGTGCCTCGTTGACCGCAAAGCCCTGCTCGGTGAGGGCGGTGCGCATATCGCTGGAGATGGTGGACACGCCGGAGCCGGTGCCGCCGGCCAGCAGATCCACCGAGGAGGTGGAGAACAGGCTCAGCTTGGAGCCCGCCGCCACGGGCAGGCCCTTGCCATCTTCCGCCCGGTTGTAGAGGAGCACAAAGCCCTCCGCGCCCGCCTTGCGGGCGTAGGCCTGCTCGGCGGCCTGGAGCTCCTTGGAATCGGTGATGTCCCGGGTGTAGTAGGCCGCGTCAACGCCATGATCCGGCCCGCCGCCGCTGAAATCCGTTTCGCCGAAGATGTCCCGGAGCACCAGGTCAAACCGGGAGGTGGTCACCACGGACAGCACAATGGAAAACGCCAGAAGAACGGCCAGCAGGGGCGCGACAACAGCGGTAAACGCCTTCGCGCTCAGCTTTTTCTTGTTGCTTTTTTCTTTTGCCACAGGGAACCCTCCTAAGTCATAGTTTTGTTGGAATCTCGCCAATAGACGCCGCCGGAGCCCGCCCCAAAGCCGGAGTGCCCACATGGGGAATCGCCTTCCACTCCAAGTCCCGGAGGAACAGGGCGGCCACGTCCAGAAATACGTTGATCAGCAGGAAAAAGGGCCACAGGGCCACCGCTGCCGCCAGCTTTCCCGCACCTACGCGTCGGATGCGCCCGCGCTCCAGAAGCACCAGCAGCAGCGCGCCCAGCACGGTGAGCAAATAGGACAGCACGAACAGCACCAGGGACAACCAGCCGTAAAAGGCCCACACCCGTCCCGCGTTGCAGCCAAACAGGGGGCACAGGGCAATACACCCCAGCTGGACCAGCAGCAGGGCCACGCTGATTACCCCCAAGGGCAGGATGCTGGCGGAAATGTCGAATACGGAAAACCGCCGCCGCCCATCCAGCCCGTTTCCTCTGGAAAACAGGCTTTTCATCAGCGTCCGGAACCGGGTGAAAAAGACGATCATGTGCCCCCGGGCCCAGCGCAGCCGCTGGCGGAGCATCACCTTCACCGTGAGGGGCTGCTCGTCGAAAAACTCCGCCTCGTCGCAGTAGAGCACCTTGCACCCCCGGGCCAGCTGGTCGGCGGTGAACTCCCAGTCCTCGGTGAGGGTGACATACTCCCAGCCGTGTTCCACCAGCCGGGGCGGAAACAGGTATCCGGTGCCGGACACCCGGGTGCTGCATCCGCACACCGTGCGCCCCCGGGCCTCAAAGCGGCAGGCGGAGATGAAGTAAATGCCGTACAGGCAGGACATATAGTTGCTGCCGAAGTTGCGGGAGTTGCGGTAGGAGGTGATGACGTGTTCCCCGCCTGTGGCCACAAAGGCGTCGTTCATTTTGGAAATGTAACTGGGAGAAAGCACATTGTCGGCGTTGATAATGAAGAAGCCGTCCATCCCCGCGTCTCCCCACTCGGCGTTGATCCGTTCAAACAGATAGCGGTAGGCATAGCCCGCCGTGCGTTCCGCCGGGTTGTCATACTCATAGACGTTGGCCCCGTGCGCCCGGGCGATCTGAGCGGTGCGGTCGGTACAGTTGTGGGCCACAACAAACACCGCCAGTTTTTCCTGCGGGTAATCGCAAGCCCGGATGCTGTCCAGCAGGGAGCCGATCACCGCCTCCTCGTTACGGGCGGCAATGACAACGCCATACTTCAGCAGGCGGCCTGTCTTGGGATAGGTCGTTCGCTTGAACACGCCAATCAGGGCAAATACGCCGTAATGGAACAGCAGGAGAAAGAAACAACACCAGATGGAAATAAAAATAATGGCAAGAGCTGTCAGATATCCCATATCATTCTACACTCATTCAATCCGTCCGTGCCCCGCCCCTTTGGGGCGGGGCACACAAACCGCAGGCTGTCAGCCGTCCAGGCTGATGCCGGTGGCGGTGGTCTTGATCCACTGGTAGTCGGCGGTGGCGTCGCTGAGCTCATATTTGCCCATCCAGCCCTCCGCGTCGGGGGTGCCGCACCAGTAATTCATCAGAATGCGGCCCGGGGTGGAGGGCAGCGGGGTCTCCTCGCTGGCTTCCACCGTGTACACGTCCTTGCCGTCCACGGTCCAGGTGATGGAATCCTCCGCCCAGCGGAAGCCGTACTCGTGGAACTCCTCGGAGGCGTCAAAACCCAGGTCGTACCAGTACTCGTGGCCCCCCTGGCCGTCCACGAAATAGTTGAACTGGACGCCGGTGGTGTCCTTGCCCAGAAACTCGATGTCGATCTCATCCCAGGGGTTGGGATTGCCGTCCAGGCCGATATCGTAATTGCCGGTGCAGGTGAAGAAGGTGCTGGCGGTACCCTCCGCCTTGGAGGGCTTCATGCTGACGGAGTACTCGCCGTATCCATAATGCTGGGCCGTGCGGGCCTCGCCGCCATAGTAGCCCTGTTCCACCTCGCCGTTGGCGTCGGAGATGCCCAAGTGGAGCTGGCCGTCGGAATAAGTAACCATGTCGCCCTTCCACCACACGTTGAACACACTGCCGTTGGACCAGCCGTCGGAGGCAAAGACGCTGCCGTCCGCCGCCGCGCCGTTGGCGAAGCTCACGTCCAGGCCGTCCATGGTGCCGTCCTGTTCGCCGTCCTCGCTGGGAACCAGCTCGCGGCCTGTGGCGGAGGTCTTGACCCACTGGTAGTCGGCGGTGGCGTCGCTGAGCTCATATTTGCCCATCCAGCCCTCGGCGTCGGGGGTGCCGCACCAGTGGTTCATCAGAATGCGGCCCGGGGCGGAAGGCAGCGGGGTATCCGCGCTGGCATTTACCGTGTAAACAGCCTCGCCGTCCACATACCAGGTGATCGCGTCCTCGCTCCAGCGGAAGCCGTACTCGTGGAACTCCTCGGAGGCGTCAAAGCCCAGGTCGTACCAGTACTCGTGGCCGCCCTGGCCGTCCACAAAATAGTTGAACTGAACCCCGGTGGTGTCCTTGCCTAAGAACTCAATGTCGATTTCGTCCCAGGGATTGGGGTTGCCCTCCGCGTTGATATCGTAGGGACCGGTGCAGGTGAAGAAGGTGCTGGCGGTGCCCTCCGCCTTGGAGGGCTTCATCTTTACGATGTAGTCGCCATAGCCGTAGTACAGCCCCGTGCGGGCCTCGCCGCCATAGTAGCCCTGCTCCACCTCGCCGTTGGCGTCGGAGATGCCCAGATGGAGCTGGCCATCGGAATAAGTAACCATGTCACCCTTCCACCACACGTTAAACACGCTGCCGTTGGACCAGCCGTCAGAGGCAAAGACGCTGCCGTCCGCCGCAGGGCCGTTGGCAAAGTCGGCCAGCATAGCGGCCTCAAAGGGGGCCGATGAAGCACCGGGGGTGGGATTGGAAGTAGGATCGGAGCTGGGGGCGCTGCTGGGCTGATTGGCGGCGGGGCTGCAGGCCGCCAGCGCTGCGGCCATGGTCAAGGCCAGCAGCATTGCAAGAATCTTCTTTTTCATCGCTCGGTTCTCCTTCTCACTTTTTATTCACAGCGCGTCGCCGCGCTTTGTGACCGTATGCTCAAACCGGACGTACCCGACCTGGATTTTTACGTATGCTACAAAGGATTCACGCCGCGCATCGCTCTTTCTGGCAATAATATAATAAAGGGAACGCCCGCTGGCAACGGGCGTTCCTTAAACTGCGCAATTTTTACTTACTTTGCAGCCCGGTCACAAGCACGAAGCAATTTTCTTCCAAATTGTTCTTTTATGTGGCAAGACTGAACAAAATATTCAGGTGGAAAATCCCGTCCGCCACATAGGCCGTCAGCTCCCCCTCATATTTGTGGACGATCATCCGAATGCTCCGCATCCCGAACCCGTGGTAGTTCCGGTCTGCCTTGGTGGTGACGGGCAGGCCGCCCTCAAAAGTGCGCTCCCCGTCAAAGTAGTTGTCCGACTGGATCACGAGCATATTGCCCCGCGCCTTCACCACCAGGTTTATGACCCGCCGCTGCTCCTCCTTAATAGCCTTGACCGCTTCCAGGGCATTGTCGATGATGTTGCCGAACAGGCAGTACAGGTCGCCGTCGTCCATAAAGGTAAGCCTGGCCCCGTCCGCCATGCAGGAAAACGTGATGCCGTTCTGTTCGCAGTAAAGGCTCTTTTCCGTCAGCAGGACGTCTAAAAACTGGTTGCCCGTCTCCACCTTGGCGTCGTAGATGGAAATGCTTTTCTGGAGATCGGCCACCGCCTCAGGGCGCACCTGTTCCCCCTGGACCGCCAGGGCTCCCAGCTTATAGCGGATGTCATGGCACTTCACATTGATCAAGTCGATGGTGTCCCGGGAGATCTCGTATTGCCGCTCGCTCTGACGGACGGCGTGCTGGAGGTATTCCAGCTCCTGACGCAGCTCCCGCCGCTCCACCGTCCGGGAAGTGAGCAGCAGCACCACCGTGCAGCTCATCACCGAGAACAGATTACCCGCCTGCCGTAGAACATAGTGATCCCACAGCTCGAATCGGTTTTCCCGGCCCACACTCAGATGAGAGAAGTAAACATCCTCCACCGAGCACAGGATGACGGTGATACTCAGCGCCAGGATGGCAATGGCCAGCATATGGTGGTCCAGCCGCCCGCCGGACATATGCCGCAGCATCCCCCGGATAAAGAGGAAGTAGACCGCCGCAACCGCCAGGGCAAAAAAGGCGTAATACAGCACATGATAATAGAGATCAAATCTGGGACCCCAGCCGTCGTACCCGCGCAGGGCCTCCCCCCCGCACCAAAGGATCAGATACAGCTTATAGCACAGATTCTGGGCGGCGTAGGCCACGCTGGCGCAGAACAGGACAGTGGGGAAGGTTTCATCAAAGCACAGCCGGAGATGGGCCGTGGCGGCGGCGAACAGGAACACGTAGACGGTGATGCGCCCCAGGGCCGTCCCGCCCACGGCGCGGTAGAAGAAGGCCGCGCCATAGGCCAGTGCCAAAACCGCGCCGGCTCCGGCCAGAGTCCGTATCCAGAACCGGGGAGCCCGGTTCAGCTTCCGCGTGGTAAGGGCGTAGAACACATACAGCTCAAACAGGAATTCCAGGATGATTTTTTGATAGATCACGTTGACCTCAGCCACGGCTTCCACCTCCTGCCCCGGCATACCAGTTGGTCAGCCCCTCCATAAACGCGGCCCGCCGGGGGCGGCTGATCTGGAGGGTGCGGTCCCCCACCTGCACCTCGGAGCCCTTAACCCGCACGATAAACTTTGGATTGACCAGGTAGCAGGTATTGCAGCGCAGAAACCCGTAGGAGCCCAGTTCCCGCTCCACATTGGACAGCACGCCGGTCATCTCGATCACATCATCGATCAGATGGTAGTGGAGCCGGTGGCTGATGATCTCCACGTACATCAGCTTGTCCGTGGAGATGCGGCACAGCCCGCCGGGGGCGTTCACCGTAAAGCTGCGCTCCTCGTTCATCAGGTAGATATCCAGTGCCTTTTTGAATTTCAGGGAAAAATCGTAGTAGCTCACCGGCTTGAGCAAAAAGCTCACCGCGTCTACCTCGTATCCCTTCAGAGCGTACTGCACCAGGTTTGTGATGAAGATGATCGACACATTTTTGTCGTGCCGGCGCAGTTCCACGGCGGCGTCCATGCCGTTTTTCCGCGGCATCTGAATATCCAGAAACGCCACCGCATAAACGGACTTATAGTTTTGAAGGAACTCCTCACCGTCATAAAACCGGGTGATATTGAATTGCTGGCCAAACTCGGCGGCGTACCGCTGTATGTATGCCGTCAGGTGCTCAGCGGCGGCGTTTTCGTCCTCCACGATGGCTATGTTCTTCACTCCTCGTCCCCCCTTATCGTTTCCCATGTTTCTCCCGCAAACTCTGATGCCCCTGCTGCTCCTGTTTCCGCAGATGATCCGCTGTATATATCTCCCACTTCGGCTCCGCCGCGCCCAAATCAAGCACCTGTATCATTTCTGGATAATACGTTTCTGGATCAAAGCTAAAGTCACCAGCCCCCCCGGCGTTGCCAGACCGTCTTTTCCACCAACTCTGCCTTATCCGCTTCGTAACTGCCCAGCTCATGGGTGGTGTCGATCCGCTGTAAAAACTCCTCCGTCACCCGGTCACAGTACCGGGTGACTTTTTTGGTTTTCGGGATAAACCAGCCCCAGCAGTAGTCGCACCGGGCAATGCGCTGCTTGTCCTGTTGGAAGCAGAGGGCCAGCGCCAGCATCCGCAGCCCAAATACTGAGTTGACTCTAAACACCCTCTGTCCCGGCTCCACATCGGACAGCTTGGCCGGATCGCACAGTCTCCCCACATCAGGATACACCTGGCGCAGTCTCTCAAACCGTTCCCTCTGTGTGGCCCGCTCCCTCCCGTCAAAGGCCATCTCCAGAATATTTCGCAGGTAGATCTGTGTGCAGATCGGCTCCTCCAGCACGTGCAGCAACTCCTGTGCCGCGTCCAGCAAGAACAACGCGCTGCCATCGTCCTCCCTCTGCAATACCTGATCCAGCAAGACCCCCAGCGCAAAAAAGCCCACTGGGTCGATCTTCTGGAGCATGGACGGCAGAAGCAGCGTCTCTGTCACAAAGTCCTCAAAGTCCGCCACCGGAATGTCCAGCCGCGCCGCGAACAGCGGGTGCTCCTCCCGCAGCCGTTTGATCTCCCGGCGGTATGGTCCGTAGTCGATCTCTGCGGCGGTAATTAGATCCTTGGCGGACGTAGTAACAGGCAGCCGCTTCACCGTCCCGTCCCCATGCTGAAGCACGGTGGAAAAACGCCCCTCACCCACCTCCACCAGCAACAGCCGTGGCTCGTAAAATACCACCTGATCTGTATCTTCCACAAAGATCACTTCCTGATGTAAAACTCTCCGCGGTTATTCTATCATGGAGCTGTCCCAAAGGGAAGGGGCAGATGAACTTTGACAAGTAAATACCCACCGCCGGAGTACATACTCCCTGGACGAAGCACCGCCAAGACTCCCACACGGGATGAGCGTGCCAACAGGGTGAGAACGCCGCAGCGAGATTCTGGGGCAGGAAGGTGTACGGCGCGTGGCCAACAAAATTTTATGAAAGGAAACGCCAATGAAATTATCTGAGTACAAAAGCTATGATGACCTGCCGCTGTTCCTCAACGCAGCAATGGTGGCGAAGGTGCTGGGCATCGCTCCGTCCAGCAGCTATGAGTTGATGCACGAAGCAGATTTCCCTGTCCTCAAAATCGGCTGTAGATTTTCAGATGAACTGAGAAAAAAGGCCGTGTGGGGATTTGGTTGTGAAAAAACCGTCAAATCACGGAATCTGACTGAATATCTGGGTTTCCAAGTGGTTTTCTTTGCAGAAAGTTAAGAAGTTTTGCAGTCCTGGGGAAACAGGATTGCAAAATTTTTTTGGTGTTTTTGGGCCGATCCGGCCTGTTTGTGGGCTGGCGGCACTGGCGGCGGATTTGACCATTTAAATACCATTTAAGTGGAAAAAATCACGGGCGGGGAAAACCACAAAAACCGTGTATTTGCAACGGTTACAAGGTTTTAAAAAAACGTAAAAAGACCATTTAAATGAGACGGCGCAGACGGTGCGCGGGCCTCGCTTAAATGATCTTTTTTTATTGCCTAATTGGACAGACCCCGGAACTACCCCCGGAAGTTAAGCACAGGGGGGTGAAAGTGCCGCAAAAGCGGCTGTTACCAACGGTTTCAGAGTGGCGGGTGATGAAACACCACCCATTATCGGTTGCGGCGGGAGTTCCGCCCCCCTGGTGTTCAAAAGCATTACGGAATACGGAATTATCTTCCATATTTAAGACAAAAATGGCGCTGGCGTTTAAGATACAAGCGTATTCAATCACGGCAAAAAATAAAGGCTCATTTCTCCTTGCCTGCCAGGTGTTCTACAGCGGCGGCTACATCGTGGAGCATGGATAGGGCCGCCATCTTTTTGGATGTGTCTTTCAATTCCAGCACATAGCGAAGCTGCACCAGGATGTCAAAGGTCAGCTTCTGCTCCTGGGCAGGACAGCCCTTTAACACGTCATTTAGCCCGCTGATCTGCGCTGGAAGGCTCTCCCGCACGGCCTCCATGATTTCGGGATCGTCCCAAGTATACTCACCTCCCCGTTCATCGGTTTCTCCTAACAGGTACTCCTTACTGACATTGAAAAACCGCAACAGCAATCCTATTACAGCAGTAGACGGGAATCTTTGGGCGTTTTCGTAGCTGATTATAGATGAAATACTGGTATTTAACCTTTCTGCAAGTTGCTTTTGGGTCAGTCCTTTTTCTTTACGGAGAGACTGTAAACGGAGAGAAAATTTGTGCCGCTCTATCATATTTTCAGAATTGTTCATTGGTTCGCACCTCCAATTTAGTCGAGTATAGCAGAGAACTTAGACAATGTAAAAGAAAATTTGAAAAATACGCTTGACATTAGACAGAGTAAAAGCTATTATATCAAATGTAGCTTAGACAGAGTACAATATAAGGAGGTTTATTTATGTTCATTCCGAAAGTAGCCGAGATTAAGCACCGTCGCCTGGAGGCTGGCTTGTCCTGCCAGAAACTCTCCTTGCTGGCGGGACTGCCCAAGAATGCGGTCTACCGCATCGAACTGGATCAGGCGGGCTATACCTACCCCATCCGCGCCCGCGCCCTGGCCGAAGCCCTCCATTGTGGGGTTGAGGATATTTTTACCGAAACGAAAGGAGCATAAACCATGAACGAGATGCAGGTGTTCAAGTACGAGGACAACGAGGTCCGCACTGTGGAATAGGGCGGGGAGGTCTGGTGGGTGCTGGCCGATGTGTGCCGGGTGCTTTCTGTCAAGAACAATCGGGATGCATCGCGGCGTCTGGATGAGGATGAAAAGGGTGTCGCTCAAATCGACACCCCTGGAGGCAGCCAGAAGATGACCATCATCAGCGAGAGCGGCCTGTACAAGGTCATCCTCCGCTCAGACAAGCCGGAGGCCAAGAAGTTCACCCGCTGGGTGACCCACGAGGTTTTGCCCAGCATCCGGCAGACAGGCGGCTACGGGAGCCAGACGGCGGGTCTGACCAAGCTGGCGGAGCAGATGGCCCAGGCTGCTACCGCAATGGCCCAGGCCGCCACAGCGATGGTCACGGTGGTGGACAAGCTGACCGGCCTGGTGGACAGAATGAGCAGCCCATCGGTCACCTTAGAGCCTGTTTAAAATCTGGCGGAATGCCAGACAGGCGCAGATTTTTTCGC
>ERZ779632.994-NODE-994-length-12937-cov-7.134218_pt1 | contig 12937 bp, 13 predicted proteins | sample MGYA00514194_ERZ779632 | MGnify/ENA primary metagenome ERZ779632 (study PRJEB29562, sample SAMEA4376704) | mouse gut metagenome | isolation source: Cecum | study: EMG produced TPA metagenomics assembly of the A DSS colitis mouse model was used to assess the...
CCCTCACCGCGCCGGACCCCGAGGCCCCCAACACTCCCGGCGTCACCGACCCCAACAATCCCGGCACAGTGGTCGATCCCCAGCACCCTAACGCCCCCTATCTGCCCTTTGATCCCAACAAACCCCTCAAACCAATTGATCCCGTTGAGCCCCTTGACCCCATCAAGCCCGCCGACCCCGGCAATTCCAGTTCGGGAAGTCAGAACCAGCCGGACAATCCGGACGCCCTGCCGCCCTCACAGGATCTGGCGGGGTAGCCGAACAGGCCTCACTCAGCGCCGCGGACAGCAGATTCGCGGCGCTGTTTGTGTGTCAGATGTGAATTATGCCGAAATCCACCCCGTTTTTGCCGGAAAAGTTTCAGCGTTCAGACGAAGCTTTGGGTGTTGCGGCCTGGGGAGCGGTATGGTACAATGGAGCACAGCGCAAAAACAAATGACCACGCAACGCGGACAACGCCCCCCGCGTAGACTGGAGGAGAGTATGAGCGGTCCGGCAAAGTATTTTATTGTGGAGGCCGCCGCCATGCCGGAAATTTTCCGGAAGGTGGCCGAGGCCAAGCGCCTGCTGGAGACAGGGGAAGAAAAGACCGTCAACGCGGCGGCCCAGGCGGCGGATATCAGCCGCAGCGCCTTTTACAAGTATAAGGACGCGGTGCGGCCCTTCAACGACATGCTCCACGGACGGATCGTCACCGTTCAGATCCTGCTGAAGGATACGCCGGGCGTGCTGTCCGGCGTCCTCAACGTGCTGGCGGGCACCGGCGTGAACATCCTCACCATCAACCAGAGCATCCCGGTCAACGGCTGCGCCGTGGTCACCATAACGGCGGAAACCTCCGCCCTCCAGAACTCTCTGGAGGAGGTTCTGGCCCATGTGTCCGCCGGAACGGGGGTTATCAAATGCGAGATCCTGGCGGGATAGCCGTAGAATAATTTGGATAAGGAGAAAAAAGAATGGTAAACGTAGCGATTTTAGGCTTTGGCACTGTGGGCTCCGGTGTGGCCGAGGTGCTCACCACCAACGGCGGGCTGATTGACCACCGGGTGGACGACCTGGTGCGGCTGAAGTATATTGTGGACGTGCGGGACTTCCCGGACAGTCCCTATAAAGACCTGTTTGTCAAGGATTTCGCCGTCATTGAGGGCGACCCCGAGGTGGACATTGTGGTGGAGACCATCGGCGGGGCCACCATCGCCCTGGAGTTCACCACCCGGGCGCTGAAGGCCGGCAAGAGCGTGGTCACCTCCAACAAGGAGCTGGTGGCTACCCACGGCTATGAGCTGCTCCAGCTGGCCAGGGAGCACGGGTGCAGCTACCTCTTTGAGGCCAGCGTGGGCGGGGGCATCCCTATTCTGCGGCCCCTCACCTCCTGCCTGGCCGCCAACGAGCTGGAGCAGGTCACCGGCATCCTCAACGGCACCACCAACTATATCCTCACCCGGATGATCCGGGCGGGGCTCACCTTCGACCAGGCCCTGAAAGAGGCTCAGGCCAACGGCTACGCCGAGAAAGACCCCACCGCCGACGTGGACGGCCACGACGCCTGCCGCAAGATCTGCATCCTGGCCGCCCTGGCCTTCGGCCGGCACGTCTATCCCAGCCAGGTGCCCACCCAGGGTATCCGGGGTGTCACGCTGGAGGACGTGGCCTACGCGGATTCCGTGGGCTGTAAAATCAAGCTGCTGGGCCGGGCGATCCGCCAGCCCGAGGGCAAGGTGCGCGCCTTTGTGGCCCCCCATCTGGTGCCCGGTGAAAATCCCCTGTCCGGGGTGGAGGACGTGTTCAACGCTATCGCCGTCACCGGCAACGCCATCGGCGACGTGATGTTCTATGGCCGGGGCGCGGGCAAGCTGCCCACCGCCTCCGCCGTGGTGGCTGATGTGATCGACATCGCCAAGGACCTGAAAAAGGACCGGCACAACGGCTGGGAGGAGGGCGCTCCCGATCTGGTGGTCTCCCCCGATGGCCTGGCTTCCCCCTGGTATGTCCGGGCCCGGATGTCCGCCGACGAGGCCAGAAAGCGCTGCGGCGAGGTCCAGCTGCTGGCCCGCAGCGGCGCGCCGGCGGGTGAGGCGGCCTTCCTCACCGCGCCTATGACCGAGTCTGAAATCAAAGAGAAGCTGTCCAGCCTGGACGTGGGCTCTCTGTTCCGGGTACTGGCCTGAGACGGGAAACCCGCATAGGATGGTGGGGCGGCACGCCGCCTCACTGACCTGTTTAATATAACTTGAACCTTTTAGGGGGAAGCACATAATATGGCACTCATTGTACAAAAATTCGGCGGAAGCTCGGTGGCCGACGCCGATAAAATCCGAAACGTGGCCCGGATCGTTACCGAGACCTACCGCAAGGGCCACAGCGTGGTGGTGGTGCTCTCCGCCCAGGGGGACACCACCGACGACCTGATTGAAAAGGCCCGGGAGATCCACCCCGGGGCCTCCAAGCGGGAAATGGATATGCTGCTAGCCACCGGCGAGCAGATCTCCATCTCCCTGTGCGCCATGGCCATCGAGCGCATGGGCTACCAGGTCATCTCCCTCACCGGCTGGCAGGCGGGAATGCTCACCGACTCGGCCTACTCCGCCGCCCGGATCAAGCGCGTCCGGGCTGAGCGCATCCGGAAGGAGCTGGACAAAAAGAAGATCGTCATTGTGGCCGGCTTCCAGGGCATCAACAAATACGACGACATCACCACCCTGGGCCGGGGCGGCTCGGACACCTCCGCTGTTGCGCTGGCCACCGCCCTCCACGCCGACCTGTGTCAGATTTATACCGATGTGGACGGTGTCTACACCGCCGATCCCCGCTCTGTCACGGGGGCCCGGAAGCTGGACGAAATCACCTACGATGAGATGCTGGAGCTGGCCAGCCAGGGAGCCCAGGTGCTCCACAACCGCTCGGTGGAGATGGCCAAGCGGTACAACATCAATCTGGAGGTGCTGTCCAGCTTCAGCGGCAAGCCTGGTACAAAAGTGAAGGAGGTCGTCAAGACTATGGAAAAAACGCATGTCAGCGGCGTGGCCAAGGATAAGGATGTGGCCCGCATCGCTTTGATCGGACTGGCGGACCAGCCCGGCATCGCCTTTAAGATTTTCTCCCTCCTGGCCAGGAAGGGGATCAATGTGGATATCATCCTCCAGTCCATCGGCCGGGATGGCAGCAAGGACATCAGCTTCACCGTGGCCCGGGGAGACGCCCAGGCCGCCCGGGAGGTGATGGAAGAGCACAAGGAGGCCATCGGCTGCAAGTCCGTGGAGCTCAACGAGGAGGTGGCCAAGGTGTCCATCGTGGGCGCCGGCATGGCCAACAACGCCGGCGTGGCCTGCAAGATGTTTGAGGCGCTGTACTCCGCCGGGGTCAATATCAACATGATCTCCACCAGCGAGATCAAGGTTTCCGTCCTGGTGGACGAGCGGGACGCCGACCGGGCCGTTCAGGCCATCCACAACCGCTTCTTCAGCGAGTTCGGCAACGCATAATGCAAAAAGCGGGCCGCCCCAGTGGGGCGGCCTTAGCTTGTCAAAGCGGATTACTCTGTTTTACCATTATTATTAAGTTTTAAAGTTAATGTAGTTACAGCAGATGACAAAAACACCGCATGGTCGATCGACCACGCGGTGTTAATCATTTGAGCCGGAAAACGTTCCATGCCCAGGCCGGGTTTCCGTGGAACAGTTTTCTGGTAACTCTACAACGGCGGCGGGGGGACCGCGAAAAATCCTTTATTCGCAACGTGTTCCAAGGACTTTATTAAAAAACCACAGTGACTCATGAACAGCTATGAAATCGTGTAGCTCACATCGAGATTTACTACAAGGCCGCTATCGCAAACAGCCGCCGCGCATCTGGGGACGGCGAAGGCCAGTGGCGCAAAGAGTGGAAATCGGACTGAAAAGGCAGGACTGTGACCTTTTACAGTCGCCCTGTGGCGCATAAATACTTCGTCGTGGCACCTCGTCTGATATGCCGCCCTTTTTGTATAAAGAAAGCCACTCGCGAGGCGAGTGGTTCCAAAGAGGTTTAGCTGATGAGGAAAAAGGATTGTCACCCCGGAACAGTACCAGTAGATTGCCAGAGAAAAATGAGCTTAATTGTACAAAAATGTACCACCTCGCCCCGATTTCTCCCATGTAGGAAGGGAGTGATACTATGTTTATTTTATACGCCAACAAAACCCGGCTGACCCTCCGTCAGCGGGAGCCGGTGACCTCCGGGAGCGTCAATATCTACCTCGTCCAGTTCGAGTTTTCGGAGGACTGGGCAGGCCTGTCTAGAACAGCCATATTCCGCGCTGGGACGGAATCCCGGGCGACGCTGCTGGAAGAGGACAACGAAACAGTTCTTCCCTGGGAGGTGCTGCGAAAGCCCGGCCTGGAGCTGTTCTGTGGCGTCTACGGTACCCGAGACGGGCACGCAGTGCTGCCCACCACCTGGGTGTCGCTGGGCTGGATCGCGGAGGGCGCGTCTCCGAACGAAAGCGCCCAGCCTCCCACGCCGGACCTTTGGCAGCAGGCCCTGGAGGGCAAGGGTGACAACCTGGAGCTGTCCGGACAATCCCTGCGGCTCCGGTCGGGCGAAAACGTGCTGTCCGAGGTGGAGCTGCCTGAGAGCGGCGGCGAAGGTTTGCCCGGCCCGCAGGGTCCGGAAGGCCCACCAGGCAGCGGGTCCGACCTGATCGCCGGCGACGGCCTGTCCAGAGACGGCGACAGGCTCAACGTGGACAACCCTGTCCAGGGTATCATGACCCAGGCGGAGTTCAACGCCCTCCCGGAGGAGCGGCGGAACAAGGGGACCTACGTAATTAAAGAGCCTGGTGATGACGCTCCGGGGGGCGGGGGTTGCGGTGACGTGTATTCCACTGAGGAGCGCAGGATCGGGACTTGGATTGACGGGAAGCCACTATACAGAAAGGCCGCGATGCTGGTTTCTCCCCCCGCTCAGAATAATTGGAACCTGTGGTCCGCGAATTTCGTTCCTAACGTCGATCAAGTTACAAACTTTTACGCGGTAGTCCGTAGGACGAGTGGTTTTGTAATGGTTTGCTTTTCACCCTCGGTGTCGTTTGAGATTAGGGACAGCGGAGATTTATACGCGTATATTGATACCAATGCCCATAATATGGCGAATAGGCCGACTTGTGTCGTCGCCGAATACACCAAAACTACCGACCAGGAGGCGAGCGAATGAAATTTATGTCCAACGGAAAAGCGATAGGAATCCCGCCCCGGGGGCCCGCCGGGCCGGACGGAAACCCCATCGGCACGGTCATCAGCTATCTGGGACGAACCGCGCCAAAGGACTATCTGGTGTGTGACGGAGCGGTCTATCTTGTGTCTGAGTACCCGGAGCTGGCGGAGTTCTTCCGGGAGCAGTTCGGCGCGGTCAACTATTTCGGCGGGGACGGCACAGCGGATTTTGCCGTTCCGGATATGCGCAATCTGTTCCTGCGGGGCTTCCACGGCGAGGCGGAGGAGCCGCTGAGCGGAGAGATCGGTGTCAAACAGGACGCGACTGAGATCGTTAACCTTCCCGTAGATGATAACTTTGTGGGCTGGTACGGAGCTAATATTCACCCGAACAATGTAGACGCCTGGTCGAGCGCGGAATCGATTTACCGCCGTACTTTACACAACGCGACATCCTCCTCCCCATCGACAAAACCGAGTGCCCATACCACCCGCCCTGTCAACATGGCGGTGCTGTACTGCGTCAAGGCAGCGGAAAGCCTGCCCGCCGAAGCTGCCTGGTCCACCCGAAGAGCGCAGAATCGGAACGTGGATTGATGGAAAGCCGCTGTATCAGCAGGTTGTCAACGGAGTTTCTGGCGCATTTGAAAATTTCGTAAAAATCGCCGCTATTCCAAATGTAGATACATGCGTAAGTATGGAAGGGATAATAAGAGGGAATTTGTCTTTTTCCGATGAACAGCGTCAAATTCCAGACCCATATATCCATCTTTCATTCTACAACGGATCGGTCAATCTATATGTTCGCCATAGCGTTTATGTAAACAAACCGGTTACCGTTATTGTGCGCTACACCAAAGCCACCGACCAGGGGGTGAGCGCATGAGCGAATGCCCGGAAAACTGTCCTTACCTGCCCCGCATTGAGGCGCTCGAAAAAGAGAGCCAGCATAACAAGGACGCCCACAAGGAGTTTTACGGAAAGCTGGAGGAATCCCACACCAATGTCGCCAGGTTCTTCCGGGGTATCTTGAGCCGATATATAGCGATGTACCCGAGTTTGACAATCGCCAGCAACAAGCCCAGCTTTACCAACGATGATTTCCTGCGCGGGAAGCTCTACCTGGCCTCCCAGCGAATTGTGAAACGCTGGCACGCCAGGTGCCCGAGCTGGGATATGGTTCTCAATCAACTGCAGCTCATATTCGCTGACCGGGCCGTCGGCTGACCCCTCCCCTTAAAATGTCCCGGCGGACAGGGCGACATTCACGCCGCCAGCGGCGCGCATACCACCCCGTCCGCCGGGACGTATGGTCAGGAAAGGCTCCAGCCCACCAGCTTGCGCTATTTCCTCAGTACCATCTTTGCCTTTGTCGATTTTCGCTTACACAAAATTTTACTCTGCGCCTGGAATTACATATAAAACAGGCGCTTAAAGATTCGCGAAAACCTCCACCTGCTTCTGAAGCTTCCCCGCGATCTCCTGATTTTCATCCATTCCGCCTACAATTCCGGCTAGGTCGCCTACCAGAATCCGGGTACTGCCCGCGACGCCGGTGACATCGGCGACCGCGCCGTTCACCGCGCCTGAGATTGAGGCAATCGAGTCGGCAACCTCCTCCATGGCCGACTGAAGACCGTCCGCCTGGTGGTTGAAGGTTTCAATGGAGCGCTGAACATAGGCGGCGTCCTCCCGATACTGCCGCCCCGATTGAACCGAACGGGCCAGCTGAGTTTCAACGGCCTGACCCAGGTAATCGGCCAGCTCCTGGGCGCTGCTGGAAAGGTATTTCACCGCTCCGGTCACGCTCCCGCTGACCTCCTGGATATGACTGGCAGCTTCCGCGCAGGCGTCCGCCAAGCGGCGGACCTCCTGAGCCACTACAGCAAAGCCCTTTCCCGCCGCTCCGGCCCGGGCCGCCTCAATAGAGGCGTTGATGGCGATCAGGTCCGTGGAGGAAGAGATGGATAGGATATCCTGAGTCAAAATGTTGATTTTATCCACATTTTGGCTCTGTTTTATGGCCTCATTAAGAACAGCCATAATCTCTTCCGTTCTGCTGTGTACCACTTCCATCTCCTGCCGGGCGGACTGTTCCATCTCCTCCGAGCGCTCCCGCATCTCCACGGAGTAGCTGCCAAGGGCGGCGCAGGCGTCCGCTACCTGTACGGCGTCATCCTGGGTGCTGGCGGCGCTGGCTGTGATAGCGGCGGTGTTTTGGGAGATTTTCTCCAAGGCGGCGGAAAGCTGTTCCGTCAGGCCGGAGAGCTTTCGGGCACTGACGCTGGAGGTTTCGGTGCGGCCGCGAATCTCCCCGACCACGTTGCCAAGCCGCTCTGAGCTGTCCTGAAGGGTGCCCATCGCGTCCCGGATGGGCGCGATGACGTAGGTTCGGATAATCCGCAAAGCCGCCCATACCAGAAAAATACCAATCGCCAGCACAGCCGCGCTGATGATCAGCGAGACAACATAGACCATGAAAAGATGGTCTTTGGCCCCTTCCGCCTGGGAGCTGACAGCGGCGGAGAGCGCGTCGATCCCGGACTCTACGGCGGCGCTCCAGGCGGCTACATCTCCGTTGGCCATGGCGTAAGCCTCTTGGGTCTTGCTGTCGGCGCTGGCGCAGGCCAAGCCCACCAGCGCGCGCTTAAAAGCCTCATAGTCCTCCAGCAGGCCGCGGTAAACCGAAGCGTCGCCCGCCGCCGCGAAAACCTCATAGGCGGCCAGCCGCTCATCCAGCACGGCCTCCTCAGCCTTGATCTCCTGCACCAGCCGGATCATGGTGCTGTGATCCGCCGCCACAATATGGGACAGGGCCAGACAATGCAGATCCATCACAGAGCGGCGGATTTCTTCCAGTCGGGCCTCGCTGACCATATATTCATCCACAATGACGCCGGCGTTGGAGTGGACATTGTTGATGCTGAATACCGCCAGGAGGTTGGACAGCAGCGTCACCAGTCCCAGCAAAATCACAGGCAGAATCAGGCGCCGCTGCAAGGTAAGTTTTCTTTTTGTATGCTTACTATCCTGTAAAACCGCTGTCATCGTGCCGTCACTCCTTCCACCATGCGGTCCAGCTGGGTCTGGAGGGACACGCCGGAGGGATTTCCCTGGGCCATGCTGGACGCGAATACCGCTACCGGGTCCCAAATATTTCCTCCGACCCGCTGAATATGGGAAAACTCCGACTGGGCCAGCAGAGCCGCGATGGCCGCCGACCGCTGTACCTCCGGGGAGGCGGCCGCGGCGCTGTTGGATGGCCCTTGCCCCCGCCGCTCAAAGCGCAGGCGCTGGCTTTCCTCACTGGTAAGCCACTCCGCCAGACGCGCGGCCCATTCCGGATACCTGGAGTAGGCGTTCACGCCAATAAGCTTACAGCCGGAGAAGGAGGCCATCTGCACTTGTCCGCCATGGCAGGTATAAGTCGGCAGCTTGACCGCCCCGGCGTTCTCTCCCCAGGCCTCCTGAACGGCCACCGCGTTCCACACACCGCTGACCCCCGCGATTACGGAACCATCCCGTACACCGGACAGAAACGCCTCATCCGTTCGGTTGGAAAAGGCGGGACTGGCGGCAATGTCCAGCATGGCCTGGGCCACATCCAAACCGGTGATGGGCCCATCCGTGCTGTTCCAGGTGCAGTAGTTGGTCAGGCCGTCGTCATTCAGCCCCACCTCCAGGCCAGTGTTGCCGAAGAAAGCGTAGACATACCAAGCGGAGGACCAGTCCATAGCAAACAGCCGTTCAGCGGCCGCCGCCGCCTCCAAAATCCGGTCCATACTCTGGACATCCTCCTCAGAGAAATAGGCCTTATTATAGTAGAGGAAATAGCCGTTATCCGCCGTCAGGGGATAGGCGTACAGTGTTCCGTCTACGCTGGCGGCCTCAACCGCCGCGGAAAGATTCGCTTCCTGGATGGACGCGGCATCCGGAATGGGGTCCAGCGCTCCGGCGGCGGCCAAGGCGGCAACCTGGTCGTCCGCGAAGGTAAACACATCCGCCCCCGCTTCCAAGTCACCCAGCAAGATATCTTTGCAGTTGGACTCGCTCTGGGGCTGACAGGTGATCCGAACATCCGCCTCAGCGGCGTAGTGAGCCTGGAAGGAGGATACCAGTTCTTGAAGGAGCTGTATATCCTCCTCCGCACCCCAAACAGTGAGCTCCACCGTCTGCCTAGCCGGCGTTGGTTCGCTTACGGTGGATGATTGTTTCTCACAGGCGGTCACTCCCAGCAGAATCCCCAGGAATACCAGTAAAAAAACAGATGCCTTTTTCATACCGTCACACCTCTCTGGTGGATTTGTAGCTTTGTACGCGCGTCCTTTGGATACCTCTGTGTACAGATAGATTGATTATACCACGGTCTTCCAGCTTTCGCAACCACCCCTGAACATCACACAAGCCCCCTCTCTTCAAGACCCTGTTTCAAAATTTCTCAGGGGCAGGGCTTGAGTTGGTGCCGCCCCCAGCGAAGCGCTCATAGAGGAACGGGAAGCCAGCAATGGCGTGCTGGTAGTCTATTTCTCAGGTACTGGCGAGAATTATGGAGTAGGTATTATCGAAAAGGGCAAGACCGTCCTGCCATTCTGTACTCATACGGGGAGTGGATTGTCTGGCACAGCGGAAAATATAGTGAGACCTGCCCTGGAGCAGCGGTGGAAGATGGTTTGGCTATCACAGGAATAACCGCCAATTGGATTGGTTCGCGGGAATCCGGCGAACCAGCTTCGTACCTGTTATCATTTTCTCTGATGCACCAGAGCGAATGATAACAGGATGGTAAATCCTGGAGCGGATATATGTACTTCTGGCCAATGGCCACTCTCTATGATCGCGGACTTAGCCTATGCCCAACCGCGGCGCTACACAGAAGATAGCCACTACAGCGATCCCAGCGGAGCAGAACTATCCGCTTTTCCGATAGGCGATATTTTTATAGACCCATCCGCTATAAAGTAGAAGTTCGCGCTCAGCCAGTCAGTCTCCGTCCCCGTAAATTTTCCCCGTTGCCGCACTTCATGCGCGACCCTATCTTACTTAAAAAAGCCTTGTTTAAGCGGCAATGTAGATATGAGCGCAAAGATCATACAAGGCGTTCAGGCGCCACGGGTTGAGAGTCCTCTCTGTAACCATAATTTCCCTGGGTGCGCACAGCGTAGGAGGGGTATATTCCCGCAGGTCTACCCAGTTGTCAAGAGCGTACTTGGCAATCTTCATCGCATCAGCCTTGTCAGTCTTGACCTTGCGGATAGAACCGCCTCCCTTTAGACTGGTTCCAATGTCAAGGACAATTTTTTGACAGTAACAAATACAAAATCACCACTGTTTTTGGTGAAAAAAGCGTAAACACAGCATGACCGCCACGCTCTGGGGGATGACAGCGTCCAGGTCCCACAGCCGGGAGCGCACGTTGGCCCGGGGCAGGACGGCTTTCCCGACGTGGAAGCTGTCCGAGTAAAACAGCCGCTCGATGGCGTTGGCGAACACCTTCGCCGTCTCCCCGGAGACAGACGGACTGATTTCAGGATAAATCGCCTCAGTATGACTTTTTTCTTTTTGACTCTGAATGTCGCCCCGCTTCATCAGGGGGAACGAGGGCTTCTGGCTCATGGGCTCTCCCTTCATGGTCGGTCTCTCCTTTTTTGCAATCATCAGAGGGACAGCGCGCTCAGCGCCGTCCCTCCTGTTCTCCGCCCACGTCCTGGGGCAGGATTTTGCTTCTTGCCCATAGCTTTCATTTGTGAAAAGTTGCGCGTTTTTGTTCATCACATCACTGGGCATAAAATAATTGAGAGCAACCCCGACGAACTGCCCTCAATTTTCTTTCACATATTCGATGATGTCCGGAATATCGCAGTCCAAAATAAAGCACAACGTATCAAGTGTTTTCAGCGTAATATTCTGGCCGTGCTTCATTCTGTGCAAAATGTTGGCGGAAAAACCCTCTTTATAAATCAGGTGATATTCCGCCAAGCCCTTCTTTAACAGTGTTTCATAAAATGGACGGTAGCTTATCATGTTCCTCACCAATCATAACTTTACCATAATCAAAATATTGACTATGCCTAATGTATTGACTATAACAGGCGGTGAGGTGAAAACGATGCCCGATTACAAAAAACGTACTTGACTATAGCATAAGAACCCGAGAAGGTAATTAACATTCTAATTGATGCCCTCGGCGATGGACTGCACCAGCTCCTTGTCGCGCTCGATCTTGCTGAGGCAGTTCCAGGTGTCGCTGTTCTCCATGTCCAGGAGGTTGAAGATTTTGACCTCGTAGCCCGCCCGCAAAAAGCCGGACATGCTCTTGTAAATGGCCGGGAGGAAACCATGCCGGTGTTTCAGTCATTCTATTTTGTCTATTGTAAACCTCCTTGCAAATCAGAGAGAATATGATATACTTGTTTCTCGGTGATCAAAATGATTTTTGCTTGTGATACGTGCCATTTTCTGTTCAGCCGCACCCGACAGCCGGAACAGTGCCCCGACTGCGGCAAGTTCGCTGTCCGTGAGGCGACTGAGGCGGAGCGGCGGGAGTATGAGGAACACCTGAAGGAGTTCCAGGGGCAGGCATAGACCACCCAGGCGATCATGCCGATATGCTGGGCGAAGCAGGCCAGCAGCTGCTCCCGGCGCAGGACAGTTAAAGCAAGTTCTATGTTCAATGTGTATCACCTCATCCGTTTTTAAGGGGGAACATCGTAGTAATGAATATAGCAAAACTAATGATTCCAAAGGTGTCAACAGTATTTCTTCATGAAAACAACACAGTCCGGCAAGGGCTGGAACGCTTTATGATTCACGGCTACACGGCCATACCCGTTTTGAATGATAAGGAACAATACATTGGAAGTGTGACCGAGGGCGATTTTCTCCGTCATCTTTTGGCTGTTCATACCACTGATTTGAAAACGCAGGAGCAATATAAGATTGGCGACATTGTACGCAGAGATTTTTGTCCCGCGCTGCAAATTGACGCAGACCGCGGTCAAGCGGTAGAGACGGCTTTGAATCAGAACTTTGTTCCGATTGTGGATAGCCGGGGTGTATTATGCGGAATTTTAACCAGAAAAAACCTGATTACATATCTTGCGCAGCAATAATTTAGGAGAGGGACGGCCCGGAGGCCGTCCCTCTTTTCAGCTTAGTAACCAGTCTTGGGGCAGGTAGGGATGTAGGTGGGTGTCAGCTTGCGGATGAACAGCTTACCCTTGCCCTGGACGGTCGCACTGTCGATTTTATGCAAAATGTTGCGCTCAACATTTTCTGCGGAGGTTTTTTGTGGCTGGCATAGGTCTTCCCCCTTTGCATGATTGTGAAGTAAGTATACTTGGAAAGCATAGAGAAAGCTATCACCATAACCAACAATGATTGATAGACAAAGCAAGCATAATCACCAATGTGAATAGTGGGAACGAAAAAAGCCGTCCACTGGCCTGCCTTAAAACTGGCAGGCTGTGGACGGCCTTTTCGTTGTTTTGAGTGCTGGAGCGTTCGAGTCATGCGTATCCCCAGAAACTCCCAGATCCGGCGCATTCGCATCTTCGGTTCGTTATTTTTATTTTACGCTCCCCAATTTTTGAATGTGAGAAAATTGTTCTTGATTGCTTTGGATTTATGATTTTATATGCGAAAATCCCGCACCAAAGTGCGGGATTTTCGCATGCATCTTTTTTGTCAACGCAAGTTGGCACGCCCGAAGGGACTCGAACCCCCAACATTCAGAACCGGAATCTGACGCT
>ERZ779632.995-NODE-995-length-12934-cov-4.072832_pt1 | contig 12934 bp, 5 predicted proteins | sample MGYA00514194_ERZ779632 | MGnify/ENA primary metagenome ERZ779632 (study PRJEB29562, sample SAMEA4376704) | mouse gut metagenome | isolation source: Cecum | study: EMG produced TPA metagenomics assembly of the A DSS colitis mouse model was used to assess the...
TTCCACGCTGGTATTTTGCTCGGAGTTGCCGGGCACTTCCAAATTTAAGTTCGTGGCGAGCTGCCTGGTTTCAAAGGCAGAGGGATGGGCGGGAGTCATGGGCATGACCGGAATACCGCCGCCGTTATTGTCATTGTCGCCCCAGTCATTATTATTGCCCGTGCTGTTGGGAACTTCAGGCGGATCATATTCCGTAGGGTAAATCAGTTCCCTGCCGCTGAAAAAGGTGGCTTTTTCACCGGGGCGCACAATCACGGAAGGATGCTGCATGATGTCTGTGCCTTTTTTCTGGCTCAGGCCGCGCATAATCATCGTGATATCCGCGTGGCTCCACATGCCGCGCAGAGTGACGATGCTGGGAGCGCCGCCGGGAACATAGGTCGCATCAGAACTTCTGGCGGAAGTGCCGCGTTCAATCATGCTGTCAATGCTATCTTCCGTAAAAACCTGGTTGCCGGAACGCAGCCCGCCCACCACTCCTGCGGGAGCGACGGCTCCGGCCACATTGGCGGCACTGTCCAGCACGGAATTGTTATAGTCATTTTTATCGGTTCCCGCGCCGCCCATGAACCACTTGGTAGGGTCCAGGTTCAGATTGACGATCCAGTTAAAGCCCAATTCCTCCAAGTCCGTCTGATTGACTTCCAGAAAGGTCGCGCTGACCACCACCTGGAGGGGCTGTTCCGCAGTCCTGGCCGCTACCAGCTCCTCCAGCATGCTCAAATCTCTGGGCGTGCCATGGAAAAGAAGAGTGGAGTTGCCCGAGTTGTATTTAATGAAACTGCCTTCCGGGAATTTCACCCCCATGGAAGCCAGCGCCTTTTGCGGATCCACCCGTTTCAGGGTCATGCCGGAAGAACCGGAATCACCGGAACTGAAGGGGTCTGAATTTTCGGCACCAGAGTCCTCCGACAATCCGGAAAAGAAGCCCGGCGGAAGGGTAATGGACTTGGTGACCATGTAGGAAGTTCCGTCTGAACTGGATACCAGTTCCGCACCAAAGGCATTTGTCCGCAGAATAAGGCCGGATGCGCGCGCCACGTATTCCAGGGCCTCACGAAGAGGTACATTCTGAAGATTAAGCGTAATTCTCTTGGCGGCGGCGTCCCTGGCGGAAACGCTGTCTGCAGGACCGGGATCCACGGAAATATTCACGCCGCGTTCCGCCGCAGTCATGGCCGTGGCATCATGCGTCCTGGCCTGGCTGCGCAGATAGTCCACGGCTTCCTGCACCGTCGCTCCATCCAGCTGCACACGGGGCAGGCGGATCATGCCCAGTTTCTGGTCCACATTCACCACCGGGTTATCCAGGGGACGGGAAAATGAAGCGGGTTCTTCCGGTGTTTCCGTCAAAGGAACGGGCATCTCCCACTGTCTGGAAACATCCGCCAGGGCACTGCTGCGGGTTTCATCCCTGGCAGCGCTAAAATAGGCGGTTCTGGCGCGGTTAACCAGTTCCATGCCGCGCCGCGCCGCCGTATTGTAAGGGTCCGTCTTAAGGACGGACGTAAATTCCTTCAGGGCCGCATCATACTGGCCCAGTTCATAATAGCCGAAAGCCAGGTGAAGCAGACGGTTGACTTCCTCTACATTTTTTACGTGTTCCGGAGACAATGCCGGATTCGTACGCACCGGGTCGCGGGCTATTTCCAACGTGCGCCTGGCCAGGGCATGGTCCGGAGTGGATTTCAGGGCATCTTCCAGCAACTTGACGGCCTCATCGTAACGCCCCGCCTTGATATATTCCTGAGCCACAGCCACACTGGCATCCGCGATGCTGGTTTCCAGGAAACGGCGGCGCTTCTCCATGTTGGGGGATTTGGGCAGCGCAGTCAGGCTTCTGCGGTAATTGTCCAGAGCTTCCTGGTACTTGCCCTCGGAATATTGCTGACGCGCCTGCCCCAACAGCAGCATGGAAGCCTGAGCCTGCTCTTCCATCCGGGCTGCTGCCCGGCGTGCGGCCCCTGCCCCCTCCTGGGCCAGCCCCTGGCCGGCTCCAATACCGGCAACGGCGAGCGCCATGGCAATTTGCTGAATGGCAGACATGGAGTGAGGGAAACGTCTAATCATAGGAATTTCCGGGACTATACCGAATTAAAAACCGCCCGTCATCATAAAAACGCCCAGCAGAGTAAAAAATATCGGCAAAGGCTGCAGCTTCCCTCCGGAGGGAACGCTTCTCTAAACGGCAGACAGTTCCAGCACGCCCACATGTCCCGGTTTCAGGGGATGGGACAGACCGCAGTCCATCAATTCCCGCCGCTCAAAAATCCTGTCCTCACCCTCGGCGTCCATCAGGTTTCTGACGCGTACCCGATCCGTCTGGATGCCGCACCAGCCGAAAGCGTGCTGAGGAATGGAAATGCGCAGGTTGTAGAAATTGATATTTGGAGAAAGGTTCCCCACCACAAGCACGGTGGCCCTGGCGCGGGCATCATGCCGGAGCATGGCATATACCCAGTGGCCGGAAGTGTCTTCCGCCGGTTCCCTGCCGAAAGTGGTGTTTTTCATATTAGCCCAGTTCAGGCCGTAAAAATCTCCCCGGTCCAGCGCCGGATGCTGCATCAGAGGAAGAAGCTTCCGATGAAAATTTCTCAGTTCTGCGGACTCTTCCGGCAGCAGGGAAGAGTCAAACCGGCCATCCGCCACCCAGGGCTGGAGCCGGGGGAGGCAGGTATAGTCAAAAATACTGGTACGCCCGTCATGTCCGCCGAAACCGCCGGGCCCCTCCGCCCGTTCCCCCACTTCCTGCCCGTTGTACACCAGCACGGGACCGCTCCCGGAGGCATACACCAGCGTCATGACCGCCGGCAGAACAACGCGCCCCACGCCGCCCCAGGAAAGAGGGGAGCACACGCGCGTTTCATCATGGTTTTCCACGTAGCGGACGCCGTGGGTCATGTATATGGGATTGCTTCGGAAAAGCCGGTCGAAGTCATTGGCCCAGTTATTTTCCGTGTACATATGGAGCGCCAGATGATAGCAGTCGGAATCGTAAACGGCATTAAATCCGGCATCCAGAAGGGCGGCGCACGGATCGCCGGGTGTGGTTTTCATGTGGTCGTTGTATGCCTCCGCCATGAAAAACACGTCCGGCAGACGCACCCGGGAACGGGAAATGGCCCATTTCCAGAAAGCCATGGGGATCATTTGGGCCATGTCGCACCTGAAACCGCCGATGCCCAGGCTTTGCCAGAAGGAAAGGATATCGTCCATGATGCGCCATGTCTTGGGCACATGCTGCTTGGGGCTGGTCCACCCCGGCAACAGGCGGAGGGCAGGAAGACCGGCCATAAAGTTATAGCCGTAGTTGAGCTTGACCGTTTCATACCAGTCGTACTTGCCGGGATTCCATGTAACGGCATTGTTGCCCGTCACACGGCCGAACGTCATTTCCCCTTCAAACAGGCCGTCCGGCAGACGCAGGGGTGGACCGTCCCCAGGGCTGTTGGAGGTCAGGTAAAAGTACCCCTGCTCCGGAGAAAAAAACGTATGGGGATCATCTCCTTCTCCAAAATCGTCATGCCCGTCCCAGTCCGCCAGGTAGGCTCGGGAAACATGGTTGGGAATAAAATCCATCATCGGCAGCAGCCCCACCGTCCGGCAACGCTTTACTAGAGCCTTGAACTCATCCATTCTCTTCTCCGGGGAGGAGGCCAGGTCCGGATCCACGTCAAAATAATCCACCACGGCATAGGGACTTCCTGCCAGGCCTTTTACGATGGATTCCGGCTGGGCGGCCAGCCCGGGATGGGCCGTCTGCGTAGCGTGCCTCAATACCCCGGTCAGCCAGATGTGTGTGAAACCCATCCGTGCTATTTCACGTAAGGCTTTATCCGTCACTCCATTAAAAGTTCCGCACCCGTTCGTTTCCCGGCTCCCCCAGTCAACTCCATGGGTCTCCATATTGGAAAAATGACGAACAAATAGTTGATAAATGACAGGACGCATGAGTTGAAATAATCAAATTTTGACGCTTATAATGCTAACTTTTTCAGGTATTCTGCAAGCGCATTCTGTTCCACCGGGGCAATTTGTCCCAGCTGCAGCAGGGCTTCCTCCCTGGTCCGGAGCGTTCCCTCCAACTGAAGTTCCTGCAGACGGGACAGCCATTTCCCGAAATCAGGCCCCGGGGACAGCCCCAGATTCACCAGATCACGCCCGGTCACCAGAGGAGGAGGAACCAGAGGGGCATTCCGGTAGGAATCCATGAAGTCCCTGACAAATTGCCAGTTGTCCATCAGTCCGTTGGAGGAAAGGCAATCCAGGCGGTGGAGTTCCAGTTCATCCCGGAAATGAGGAGCGTTCATGAACATTCGCAGCGTAGATTTCCTCATCTGCCTCACGTTGATGAAGCGCATATGGCGCTCCACCATGGAACACACCGCATCCACCACGGCATTGGAATATTTCAGCCTTCTTAAAATGACCTTGGCCATGGAAGAACCTTCCTTGTCATGACCGGAAAAACGGATGCGCCCCGTTTCATCCACCTGACGGCAGGGAGGTTTCCCGATGTCATGCAGCAGAACCCCCAGGGCCAGCTCCAAAGACACGGGGGAGCCGTCCCTTCCCAGCGCATCCAGCATCATCAGCGTATGGGTGTATACGTCTCCTTCCGGATGCCATTGGGGAGGTTGCATACAGCCTATCATATCGTATATTTCTGGAATGACATGCTTCATCAACCCCGTTTCCACCAGCATTTCCACACCCCGTTTCCTTCCGGGAGACAATAAAATCCTGTCCAGTTCCTCCCGGATGCGTTCCGGGGAAATCCGGGCCAGCAGCGGAGCGTTCCTGAAAATGGAGGAGCACGTCTCCTTCTCCACCTGAACTTCCCTGGTAACGGCAAAACGTACGGCGCGCATCAGCCGCAGGGAATCTTCTTCAAAACGACGGTCCGGCTCCCCGATGCACCTCAATACGCGGGCCCGGATATCCTCCACTCCGCCTACATAATCCACCACACGGCCCGGAGGCGAAGAAAACGGATCTTCAAAGAGGCCGTTCATGGTAAAATCACGCCGCCGGGCATCTTCTTCCGCATCCGTGAAACAGACGGCCTCCGGCCTCCGGCCATCCCTGTAGCTTCCGTCTCTGCGGAAGGTCGCCACCTCAAAGGAAAAACCTTCGCGGCGTACCAGCACCACGCCGAAGGCGGCGCCCACTTCCCAGGCATCCGGAAACAGGCGCAACACTTCATCCGGGCGGGCGGAGGTGGCAATATCGATATCCTTCACGGAATATCCCAGCAATCTGTCCCGAACACAGCCGCCCACAAAATATACGGTGTGTCCTGCTCCGGAAAGAACCCGGGCCACGTCCTCCGCGGCCTTTCTCAACAGAATCCCCTCCATGAAACGGATCATTCAGGCATGGGCCTCAAAGGAGGAGCGGAAAGAGAATGGTCCTCCGCACCGGAGGGGGCGGAAGGGAACGCGGGCCGCGGCCTATCAGGCCGGGAAACAGAGGGAACGCGCGTATCCGGGGAATTAATCCTGGCCGGCGGAGAAACAGGCTTGGAGGAAGCAGGGGAGGAGGGAGACTTTTTCCCATCCGGCTTTTCTTTCTTTTTTCCCTCAAGTTTGCCCATGACCGCGTACAGGTTGGCGTCAAACAGCATATCCGGTGTGCCGCGCATCAGGATTTTCCCCGCAGGATCCAGCAGATACACCCGCGGGGTGAGCCTCACCCGGTAATCCTTAAACGCCGCCGCTTTTTCATCCACCAGGGAGGGCATATCCATTTTCAAGTTCAACAGGGCCTTTTCTACGTTCTCTCTCTTTCCGGGAGCCACCGGCATCACCGTCAAACCGGGAAATTCTTTCCGGAGAGACGCGGCTTTTTGCAAAAACTGAACGGAACGCATATCCTGCGGATCCCAAAAAACCACCAGCACGGGCTTATTCCCGGAGGGGAGCGTCACTTTTTCGGCCGCCGCGGTAGAGGGAAGGCTGATTTCAGGCCCGGTCTGCCCGATATTGAGATTGCGTATTTCATACAGTTCCTCCTTCACAATATTTTGAACCGGAATAGGGCCGAAACTGGAATCATAGCATTTGATAATGGCGTCTTTCAGCAATTTTCCGCGGGCCGCCACCAGCCTGACGTCATCCTGAAGCATCCCTGTCGTTTCCTTCATCACCATGGCCAGGCCCAGGGAAGCCAGGCCCTGGTCCTCAGGGAACTGGTTGTAATCCTTGATCTGTTCCAGAATAACGCGGCAGCGCAGGTCACGGGAATTGCTCAGGGCATACGCCGCCTTTCCCGCCCCCTGTTCCCGGAACAGCGTATTTTCCAGAGAATCCAGGCAAAACACGACAATTTTCCTGGCCATGTCTCCATTGGGGAACGCCTGCGCTACAGCCTGGGGATGATCCAGAAACCAGACGACAGCCGGAAGAAGGCAGGATTTTTGAGTCTCGGGTTTCTGAAGGTCGCGCCCTACCAGCCTCCATAATTCCCGAGCCACCGGAACGGCATCCGGACGGTTCTTCATCAATTCCGCCCTTTTTTCCCCGCTTTCAGCCGTTTTCAATGCGGATTCCCAGTCGGACTGCCTCATCCGCCAATCCTCCAGCACATTGTTCATGCCCGTCTCGTCCGCCGGAGCCCATCCAAGCAGGCTGCATGCACCGGCTATCACACAAAACGCTCTCTTCATACCCTGCCACTATGCCCTGACGCGTCCCACACGTCAATCAAACCCCGTGGCAAAACGCAGCCTATTTTTTCTTTTCCCCTCCCTTCCAGCTGTTTACATCGCGGAATACATCTTCCGGAAATGAACAAACCCCGGCGAATCCCTTCGCCGGGGCTGCTGTTCAACTAACTACCTATGAAGACGGTTGAGTCCTTAAGTGGATGAAGCGCTCTCTCTTTCACTGCATCCGGATCATAACCGTTATGGGTGAGACAAACACACGGCAAATATGTTCAAACATTATTTCTTTTGTATGACACAAGGCCCGGGAAGACAAAAAAGCGGCTACGGAATTTCTCCCGTAGCCGCTCCAACTAACTACCTATGAAATCAGGGTTATTCCTGGTGACAAGGGAAGCTCTCGTTCCTCCCTTATCGAACATCCCTGTTCATTCAGGATACCTTCACGAATTAAACGCTCAAGAATTTTTTTCCTTACGTGAAAAAAACAGAGAACCGCCGCTTCAGGCCGCTACAAAGTTTCGTTCGTCATTGGTCAGGGCCCGCACCTGCACGGCCATAAACCTCATTTCATTAAGCATGTTCAGATAAAGCAGGGAGGAACGGGTACGCGTCTGGTTGCGCTGGGCCCGCTTGATCTGGCGCTTGGTGGCCTTTGCCACCAGTTGAAGAAGCTGTTCCTGGGCCACCATCGTATAGTCGAACTGAATGTACGTCCCCGTCTGGAGGATTTTGCAATATTCATCCAGCAGCTTGATGAGGGCGGTATGCACCTCCTTCAAATCGTCCACCTGGTCAATCGTAAACGGCGTGTGGTTATTATCCACATACGTGAAGATGGACTCGGAAAACTGCGACAGGCTCTGCGTAGCTTCATTCAAATGCTCCAGGGCCTGCACAAAGTGGTAGCCCATATCCAGGGAGCGGGACTGCATCTTGTACAGAATAGGGAGAATATCGTACTTGTGATGTTCACTGCTGGTCATGGCCAGCCGTTCTGCAGCATCCGCCAGTTCTTTCAGGGCCTTCCTGTCCCCCTGGAAAAAGTTTTCCACGGTGTCATTGTAAATTTCCCGCAGCTTGAGCGTGCTGTCCACAATCTGGTGGCTGCATACATCCAGGATATTTTCTTCCGTAATTTGGTCAAAACGCTCTACGGAAAGCTTGCTTTCCCGCTTGCGGTGCATGATGGTGGACTTTACCAGAATGACAACCACCAGGGCCAGCAGACCGAAGATGGCGTACACCTGTCCGTAATGCAGGATGGTAGCCATGACGGCGGCCAGCGTAAAGGCAGCCAGCCCGGTCATGAACCAGCCGGAAATCACCGTCAGCACGCCGGTTACACGGTAAACCGCGCTCTCCCTTCCCCATGCCTTGTCCGCCAGAGAGGAACCCATCGCCACCATGAACGTCACGTACGTGGTGGAAAGAGGGAGCTGCCTGCCAGTAGCCCATGCAATCAACAGGGAAGCAACCGTCAGGTTCACCGTGGCGCGAATCAGGTCAAATGCCACCCGGTCCTTGGGATTCAAGGGCTGGGGGGCGGGATCCCACTGGTGGTTCATGCGCACCAGCATGCGGGCGGGAATAAGCCTTTTCACCCCGCGTCCTAGGGCGATGGCGCTGCGAACGATGGCGCGGGCGGGGGGGACGGAGCCGAAACGCTCAATACCGCCTTCACCCTGCCTGGAAAGTTCCACGCCGGTGGCGATCACCGTTTTTGCCTTTTTGGAGAACCACAAGGCAAAAATCATCATGCAGCCCGCGGCGAACAAAATATAATGGTTTACCGGCATGCCCTGCCCCGGCATCAGACACTCCATGGAGGTGATGGATGCGGGAGAGCCACCAGCCGCCGCCACGCCGCTGGCGTACTGGAAGGAATCCAGACCACCCATGAAAACGCCGATGAAATTCACCAGGTCGTTGCCCGCAAAGGCCAGAGCCAGGGAAAAAGTGCCCGCCAGAACGGTCAGGCGCAGAATATTCGTCATGAACAAATGCTGAAGCAGGAACATGAGCACGGAAAAACCGCCGAAGGCCGTGAGCAGGGCCATGCCCAGATTCTGGTCAATGTATTGGATGAACGAGGGCTCCATCAGGGTAGACTCCTTCAAGCCCTTGAAAACGGCAAAATAGGCTATCGCCGTCATGGCAATGCCGCACCAGAAGCAGCCGAACCATTTGAACCGAGACTGGTATTTAAACGTGAACGCCAGACGGGAAATCCACATGACGATGGTGCCTACCGTAAAGGCGATGGCTACGGAAAGAAGAATGCTGGTGACAATCTCAAAAGCCTTGTCCGTATTAATGAAATCCCACACGGACTGAACCAGGCGGAGCTTGGAAATCTTGAACAGGGCCGTCGCTACGGCAGACCCCAAAATACCGAATACCAGGGAAACGGTGGTGGACGTAGGCAATCCGAAAGTATTGAAGGTATCCAGCAGAATCACTTCGCTGATCATTACCCCCAGGAAAAGCAGCATCACTTCATGATAACTGAACATGTCCGGATGAAAAATGCCGTTGCGTGCCACTTCCATCATGCCTCCGGAGAAGCAGGCCCCCACCAGCACGCCGATGGAAGCTACGGTCAGGATCACCCGCACGGGTGCAGCCTTGGAACCGATGGCGGAATTGAGGAAGTTGACAGCGTCATTCGCTACGCCGTTGATCAAGTCAAATGCCGCCAGAAGCAGCAGGGCTGTGATGATAATCCAGTAAATTGAGTCCATAACTGTCTCTTGTGAATGGTGGGCGGAGGGCATCCGCGAGCTGCACCACCGCCTCTTTACACGGAAACGGTCGATTTTGCTACTGTTTTGTTACAGAAAAATCCTTTCTCCTTATCACCGGGAACGGGGAAGGAAATCCAGTTCCCCGGGGTCGGGCCAACGGTGCCGGGGATAACGCCCCGCCAGGTCCTTTTTCATTTGCCCGTATCCGTTCCGCCAAAAACTTTCCAGAGATCCCGTTACCTGCCACGGCCTCTGGCTGGGGGCCAGCACCTCCACAATCACGGGTACGGCCCCGTTGGCAATGCGTGGGGAAACCGCCACGCCGAACAGGCGCTGCACCGTCAGACTGATCACCGGGGAGGAATCCTCCCCGTACCTGACCTTGGCGTGCTGGCCGTTGGGCAACGTGAGGCTTACCGGGGCATAATCGTCCAGCGCCTTCGCCTGCCAGCCGGAAAGCCAATCCCTCAGCACGGGAATAATTTCCCTTTCCTTGATGTCCTTATAACCCACGGCCCCTTCACAGACCAGAGAAATGGCGACCAGCTTGTCCTCCTCCGAAAACCGGGGCAGCCCCAGTTCCGGCATCCAAACGCTCAAACCATTAAGACGGCGTATCCACTGTTCCACGGCATCATTCCATTTCACCAGCTTCAGGGTTCCGTCCACTACTTTTTCAGCCAAAACCGGGGCGGCCAGCTCCGGAGGGGCATCCCCGCGGTCACGATCCTCCAGCACCAGATCTCCATACATCAGCTTCCGGTGCAGACGCACGCGCCGCAAAGCGGCATCGAAGACGGCTTCCTCCCCGCAGGAAAAACGCTCCGGCCAAATGGAACGCAAATCTTCCGGCGCAATAAGCGTACAGCGTCCCACACGGGTTTCCACCGCCTTTCCGGACAATTCCGCCACCTCTGCGGCTACGAAATGCTCTCCTTGAAACACCACGCTTCCTTCCGCCAGCCTGCCGCCCACCCCGCCGGCCATGCGGCATGTATTGGCTGCCACGCCATTTCGCACACCCACATGGTCCGCAAAACTCTCAATCATTGCACGGACTACGGCAGGGCGCGCCGCCGTAAAATCCGGTCCCGGCGTTTCCCGGGCTTTTCCCCGGCTGCCGACGGATAGAAGCTGCCGGTATGCCATCCATGCCTCCCGCGCCCCGCGGGAAGAGATGCCCCAGCGGGTACACGCCGCCGCCCCAAAACCGGCATCCACAGCCTTCTCCACCGCGCGCCACTCCGCCTGGAAATCCGTGTAATCCGCAGAATCGCGCAAATGATCGTTCAGCCCCCCCTTTACCGCAACACCTTCTCCCTGCATCAGGGCTGCAACGGCGGCCAGCTCCATGGCACACTGTTCATCCTGGCCGGCCACCATCAGACGGGCCAGCCGGGGCGGCAGGGGAAAAGCGGTCATCCTTTTACCCGTATCCGTCAGGCTTCCATCCTCTTCCGTCGCACCCAGGGCAGCCAACAAATTCACGGCCCGCTGCATCACCAGGGGGGCAGGAACATCCAGCCAACGGAAATTTTCCGGTACGGTGACGCCCCAGGCAGCCAAATTCAAAACGGCTCCGGCCAGATCCACCCGGAAACATTCGGGCGGGTCAAAATCCTCCTTCCGGGCCTGTTCCGCCTCACTCCACAGCCGGAAACAGCGCCCCGGAGCCACGCGCCCGGCACGGCCCGCGCGCTGAGCGGCGGACGCCTTGGAAATCTTCACCAGATGCAGCGTATCCATCCCCCGGTACGGATCCCATCCGGACCGGCGGACCAGCCCGGAATCAACCACCGTACGCACTCCCTCAATCGTCAGGGAAGTTTCCGCCACATTAGTGGAAACAATGACACGGGGGATATCCCCCCGCTCCACGGCGCAATTCTGCTGCTCCGGCGCCAGAGACCCGTAAAGGGGAAAAACGTCCCGGCCGCTCATCCACGGCTTTCCTGCCAGCAACTCCACCGTTTTCCGTATCTCATACACGCCCGGCATAAATACCAGCACATCCCCGCAGTCATCCTCCCTCACCGCCTCCCGCACAACATCCGCCGCCTGCTCCCATATGGGGGGAGGAGCCACCCTGCCGCGTCCGTCACTGACCAGGCGGGGAGCCCGGTAAACGACTTCCACGGGATACTGCCTGCCTTGCGCTTCCAGAACCCGGCAGGAACCTCCCATATATTCCCGCAGCCCTGATATCTCCAGTGTGGCGGACATCACGACCACGGCCAGATCCCGACGCGGCCCTTCCTGCAGATCCAGCACACGCCCCAGGGATAAATCCCCGGAAAGGCTGCGTTCATGGAACTCATCAAACACCACGGCGCTCACCCCTTCCAGGGAGGGCCATTCCGTCAGCCAGCGCTCCAACATGCCGTCCGTCACGTACGCGATACGGGTGCGGGAGGAAATGTACCGTTCAAAACGCACCGCATACCCCACTTCTTTTCCCAGCTCCACCCCGCGCAGCCGGGCCACATGCCGCGCCAGCAGGCGAGCGGCCATCCGCCGGGGCTGTACAACGACAATCAGGCCACGGTCTCCCAGACCGGCGTCATCCATCATCGGAGGAACGCCGGTGGACTTGCCGGAGCCGGTAGGAGCTTTCAACAAAATGCGCGGAGAAGGAACCCGCAGAGCCTCCATCAATTCTCCGCGGATTTCCTCAATGGGAAGAGAAGAAAAAACCATAACGGGTTACAGGGAATCCGTTCGTGCCGGGGACATTCAGCCGATGCAGGCCAGCAGAAACCAGAAAAACGGCACGGTAAAGGAAGGGCTGTCAATCAAATCAAAAATTCCTCCTATCCCCGGCAGCAGGGAACCGGAATCCTTGATGGCCAGGCTGCGTTTAACCAGGGACCCGGCCAGATCCCCGTAAACGGAAAGCAGGAAAATGAGGGATGTGCATCCCATCAGTACCAGTACCTGGGTTATGGACAAGACGGAAATTCTGAACATCGGGAAAACCAGCCCTATGGCCGCCGCATTCGTCAGCACCCAGGAACCGAGGAGGCCCTCCCACGTTTTCTTGGGACTGATGTGGGGAATGAGCCTGCGGGAAAAAAGGCGGCCGCCCAGCAGGAACCCGCTCACGTAGGCAAAAATGTCCGCCATCTTCGTTACCAGAACGACCCACAGCACACACATGACAATGGCCGGATAAACATACCCCGCCCTCATATACGCCAGATGCAGGGCCAGAATGGCAAAAGAGAACAGCCAGACGGGATAAATAAAGGAAAGCAGCGTAGTACCCACGGAACGGAGAGCCCTGCTTCCATCCACCGGGTACTTCATCTCACGGATGAAGGCAACCACTACCAGGAGGACCGGAGCGGCAAGTGCCACCAGAAGAGGAAGGGGGATGGAAACCTGTTCCGCAAGAGCGCTTTCCCGGAATTTAGTGATGCAGCATGACCAGGACAGCAATACGGGGTACGCCACTCCGAAAAGAAAGCTCAAGTTCGGCTGGGAGGCTTTTCCGGAACGCAGCAGCATGTGCCGCCATTCC
>ERZ779632.1001-NODE-1001-length-12894-cov-7.171664_pt1 | contig 12894 bp, 14 predicted proteins | sample MGYA00514194_ERZ779632 | MGnify/ENA primary metagenome ERZ779632 (study PRJEB29562, sample SAMEA4376704) | mouse gut metagenome | isolation source: Cecum | study: EMG produced TPA metagenomics assembly of the A DSS colitis mouse model was used to assess the...
GCCAGGACAGCGAGAACCCGGTGTACTACGTCCAGTACGCCCACGCCCGCATCTGCTCTCTGCTGGCCCGTATGAGGGAGAGCGGGGCGGAAGTGTGCGGCGCGCGGCAGATCGACGCCAGCGTCCTCAGCCAGCCCGAGGAGCTGGCCCTGGTCAAGTCTCTGGCCCAGTATCCGGAGGAGCTCCATATGGCCGCCCGGGACTATGACCCCAGCCGGATCAACCGCTATCTCACCGCTCTGGCCGGGGACTTCCACCGGTTCTACAACACCTGCCGCTGCATGGTGGACGACCCCTGCCTCCAGGCCGCCCGGCTCAAGCTGGCCGACGCCACCCGAGCAGTCCTGGCCAACGGCCTGAACCTGCTGGGCGTTACCGCGCCGGAGAAGATGTAAGGAGGCCCTATGGCGAGACTGGAACGTTTCAAAAGCTGGAAGGACACGCTGGAAAAAAACCGGAACATGGTGCTGTATGTTCTGGTCCTCCTGGGGGGATTGTGTCTTATAACGGCCTGGGGGCTGCTGCCGGACGTGGCCAGCATTGATCCGGACATTGATGAGGTCATTTATCACCCCAAATGGCAGCTGATCGCCATGCACGGCGGGATGATGGGTGTGTTCGCGATTCTGTTCTGGAGAAAGCCCCGGGAGCTGGTCTACCTGACCGGCTATATCATCAGCCTGGGGCTGACGCTGATGATGCTGTATGCCAATCTGGGGGCGATATGACCGGGATGGAGCTGAAAAAGCTGGAGAAACGGCTGAGGACCCGCGCCCCCGGCCTGATGGACTCCCGCCGCTCCTATGCGGTGCTGGTGCCGCTGGTGGAGCGGGAGGGGGAGCTGTGCCTGCTCTATGAGGTCCGGGCCAAAACCCTGCGCCGCCAGCCGGGGGAGGTCTGCTTTCCCGGAGGACGGATGGAGCCGGGTGAGACCCCGGAGGAGTGCGCCCTGCGGGAGACCTGGGAGGAGCTGGCTATCCCCTCCGGAGCGGTACGCCTGCTGGGCCGGCTGGATTTTATCGCCCACCGGGCCAACTTCCTGATGTGGCCGGTTTTAGGCGTGGTGGACAGCAAGGCTCCGGAGCGGATGGTTCCAAGCCCCGCCGAGGTGGACGAGGTGTTTTTCGTCCCCCTGTCCCATCTTTTGGAGGCGGAGCCCATCGAATACACCTACGACCTGATCCCCACTCCGGCGGACAACTTTCCTTATGAGCTCATCGGCATCCCCCGGGACTACCAGTGGCGGCGCGGACAGGAAAATGTCCCCGTCTACCCCTGGCGGGGCCATGCCATCTGGGGACTTACCGGGCGGATTACCCGAAATTTCATACAGATATGCGGGACCCCCGGCTAAGCCGGGGGTCCTCCGCTTATTCTTTTTCCCGCTCCGCTTTCTCGATCAGCGCCTTGATGGCACAGTCCAGCGCGGGGATGGCTTTGGCTGTGCTGTACTGCTTCATGTGCTCCAGCTCCCGGATGGCCTCTTTTGTGGTCATGGCACTCACACTCCTTTACGGTTGTTATTTTACCACAACACCGAGGGAAAACGCAAGGACTTTACGGCTGGTTTTCGCTCCTTTGCTTCGGGCTCCGGCAGCTGGAGAGGGCGAGGGACAAAAGGGCCAGCACCAGCAGCCGTTTCCAGGGGTTGGTTGTCCAGACCAGCCAGAGGACCGACCGGACGATGGACCACAGACAGCCGGCCCAAAGCAGGATGACGGCTGTCCGCATCTCAGTACTCCTTCCCCGCCACGACGCGGCAGGAGATGAGGTAGGAGACGAACAGCAGCACCAGTCCGGCCAGGGGCAGCAGGGCGGCTCCCCCGACCACCACAGAGGGGGGCAGGGTCTCAAACCGGTTCAGGGCGGAGAAGTCCAGCAGTTCCGCCTTGGCCAGCAGCACGATGGCGATGGTGGGAATGAAAATGATGGCGTACAGGTAGGGCCGGGCCCGCTCCGCCCCCAGCTTGTAGCATAGGGGGAGGAGGATGGCGGGTATTAGCAGTCCAATGGTGGCGGATACCATCAGAGTGAGCAGCATTTCCATCAGGTTCTCTTGTTGGAGCAGATGAATGAATGCGGTGCCAAACAGGCCTAAGGAGAAGGTACACAGGGCCAGCGCCAGCACAAAAAGATACCGGGCTCCCACTACCCTGCTCCGCCCCAAGGGGAGGGACATGGCGTACCGGTCCCACTTGGCTTGCTCGTCATAGGCGAAAGCGGTGATGGGCAGCACCATGAGCATCACTTGAATAAACGTGATAATAAAGCCGAAGTTTAAAACATCCAGACAGGCCAGCACGGCGTAGAGTACCATAATCAGCAGATAAGACTTCAAGGTCTTGCGCATGACAAGGGAATCTTTCATAATCAAACCAGTCATTTTGTTTCTCCTTTCCCCACAAAGAGCATGATATCTTCCAGCGTAGTCCGCTCCACCAGCAGCATGGGGTATTTGCGGGCGAAGGCGGAGCGGTCCTTTACCAGGGCCTCACAGCCGAAGGTCCCCTTTCGGGCGCGGAGGATGTCCCGGGGGTCGATGGATTCCAGCTGGGCGGCGGTACAGCCCACCCGGCCGTAGCTGTCCAGGATGTTGTCTTTGGCGTCGGACAGCACCACCTGGCCCTGGTGGATGTAGGCGATGTAGTCGGCCACCTTCTCCAGGTCAGAGGTGATGTGGCTGGACATGAGGATGGCGTGGTCCTCGTCCTGGATAAAGCCCAAAAACTCGTCCAGAATCTCGTCCCGGATCACTGGGTCCAGGCCGGCGGTGGCCTCGTCCAGGATAAGCAGCTTGGGCCGGTGGGCCAGCGCCGCGGACAGGGACAGCTTCATCTTCATCCCCCGGGAGAACTCCTTGATGAATTTCTTCTCCGGCAGGCCGAATTTACTCAGGTAGTCCCGGAACAGGCCCTGGTCCCAGTTCTGGTAGGCGGGGGCCAGGATGCTGCCCACGTCCCGGGGACGGAGGGTGTCGTGGAAGAAGCACTCGTCCAGCACCACGCCCACGTCTTGCTTGGCGAGGCGCTCCTCCCGGACGTTGTCGTACCCCAGCAGGGTGATCTCCCCCGTGTCCCGGCGGATCAGGTTCAGGACGCACTTGATGGTGGTGGTTTTGCCCGCTCCGTTCTCCCCAATCAGCCCCAGAATGGAGCCGCCGGGAAGGGTCAGATCGATATTGTTCAGGGCGAAGTCCCCATAGGACTTGCAAAGCCCCTTGATTTCAATACAATTTGTCATAATTCGTCACCTTTATACAAAATATCCAGCATTTCGTGTAGTTCCTCCAGAGGAAAGGCGCCCCTCCGGGCCTCCTCCACCGCCTGGGACAGCTTTTCTTCCACTTTCCGCAGCTGTGCTTCCCGCAGCAGCTCCCGGTTTTGAGGGGCCACAAAGCAGCCCTTTCCCGGGACGTTCTCCAGAAAGCCGGCCCGCTCCAGCTCCTCATAGGCCCGCTTGGTGGTGATGACTGAGATGCGCAGCTCTTTGGCCAGCAGCCGCATAGAGGGCAGGGCGTCCCCCGCCGACAGTGTTCCGGCCATAATCTGCTCTTTGACCTGGTCGGTGATCTGCTCATAGATGGGTTTTCCGCTGGTGTTGCTCAATATGATATCCATTTGGCCTGCCTTTCAACAGCGGGCGGGGTCCTGACTGCCGGCCTGCGCGCGGGTCCCGCGCCAGGGTCCTCACCGCTGTCATTTTGGGTTTAGTGTATATATACTATATACACAGTATAGCGCCTTTTTTTCATTTGTCAATAGGGGCGCGAAATTTTTGTCCTTCCATTTCACAAAAAACAGAAGGACCGCTCCCGTTGGAGCGGTCCTTTTTATGTACGTGGTCACATGGCCTCTTCATCAATCACCTGGGCCTTAATCAGGTTGGTGCAGCCACTTTTACCCAAGGGGATTCCGGCGGTGATGACCACTACGTCGCCGTGCTGGACCAGCTTTTCCTTCACCGCTACCTCGGTGGCCAGAGAGAAAATGCGGTCGGTGGAGGTGACCTCGCCGGTGAGGTAGGGGGTTATACCCCAGGAGATGTTCAGCTGACGGCGCACTTTCTCATGCATGGTGAGGGCGGCGATGGAGCAGGCGGGGCGGAAGCGGCAGATCATCCGGGCGCTGCGGCCGGAGTTGGTGGCGGCCAGGATGGCTTTGGCCTCCAGGTCCTTGGCGGTGAGGCAGCAGGTGTGGGTGATGGCGTCGTTGAGGTCGGAGGAGGTCTCAATGCGCTGCTTCTGGAACTGTTTCCAGTAGTCGATGGCCCCCTCTGTCTCGGTGACAATGCCCACCATGGCCTTCAGGGCGTTGACCGGGTACTTGCCTCCGGCGGTCTCGCCGGAGAGCATCACGCAGCCGGTGCCGTCATACACGGCGTTGGCCACGTCGGATACCTCGGCCCGGGTGGGCCGGGGGTTACGGATCATGGAGTCCAGCATCTGGGTGGCGGTAATCACCGGCTTGCCCGCCTGGAGGCCCTTGCGGATCATCTGCTTTTGCAGAATGGGAACCCGGGCGGCGGGAATTTCCACCCCCAGGTCGCCCCGGGCCACCATGATGCCGTCAGCGGCGTCCATGATCTCGTCCAGGTTGTCCACGCCCTCCTGGTTTTCAATCTTGGCGATGATCTTCACATCGTCTCCGCCGCACTCATGGAGGACCGCCCGGACCGCCTTCACATCCGCCGCCCGGCGGACAAAGGAGGCGGCGATAAAGTCAAAGTCGTTCTCCACGCCGAAACGGATGTCGTCGATGTCCTTCTCCGTGAGGGCGGGCAGCTGGATGTGGACGCCGGGAATGTTGATGGACTTGTTGGCGGACAGGGTGCCGCCGTTTTCCACGGCGCAGATGATTTTGACGCCCTCAATCCGGTCCACCCGGATGGCCACCAGGCCGTCGTCAATCAGAATCTCCTGGCCGGGGGACAGCTCCTCGTGAAGCCGGGGGTAGGTGACGGACACCCAGCCCTGGTTGCCCACAATATCCTCGGTGGTGAGGGTAAAGACGTCCCCTTCCTCCAGGGTGATGGACTTGGTTTCAAAGCTTTTAATGCGGATCTCAGGTCCCTTGGTGTCCAGAATGGTAGCCACCGGACGTCCCATGGAATCCCGGACGCTTTTCAGCATGTTCAGCCGCTCCAGGTGCTCGGCGTGGCTGCCGTGGGAAAAGTTGAACCGGGCCGCGTCCATGCCGGTGCGGATGAGGGTGCGAATCATATCCTCGCTGTCCACCGCGGGGCCCAGGGTGCAGATAATTTTTGTCCTTCTCATGTAGTTACCTCCTTCGGGTATCTCATCTTTATTCTATGCTTACGCCCCCTATGTTACAGGAAAAGAACGAAGTTGAAAAGGGGTGATTTTCACAAAAATCATAAATTTCAGGTCAAAAAGTATACTGTTTTGTTCTTTGATTATTTATATTAAATTGTGGTTATCCCTTTTAAACAGCCAGAGCAAAGTCCTGATTATGGGATATACCGGAGAGTAAAATCAAGCCATGAACCCAAAGTGGAGGGAAAGAGTCATGGCAAAGAGCAAGCGGTATCCTCTGGTGGCATTCATGAACGAGTTTTCCACCGAGGCAAAATGCCGGGAGTATATGGCAAATTTGCGGTGGGCAGGCGGATTTGTTTGCCCGAAATGCGGCTGCCGCCACGCTTGTCTGCTATCCAATGGTCGTTATCAATGTGCCGACTGCCGCAGGCAAACCTCAGTGACAGCGGGAACAGTGCTTCACAAGAGCCATATGCCACTGACGCAGTGGTTTCTGGCATTCTATTTTGTGAGCCAGGATAAGCGGGGCATTTCCGCCGTTCAACTGGCGGCGATGCTTGGAACAACCTACAAAACCGCCTGGTCCATGCTCAGACGCATCCGTATTGCCATGGGCCAGCGGGATGAAACCCATCAGCTGTGCGGGGTTATCGAGTTTGATGATGCGTACTTTGGTGGGCTAACTGTTGGCAAAAAACGGGGCCGGGGTACAGAAAAGGCGAAAGTTTTTGTGGCCGTGTCTCTGGATGAGCGGGGGAATCCTCTCTATGCCAAGATGCGGGTCACACAGAAGATCAAGCGGGCCTGTGTCAAAAAATTTGCCCAAGCTGCGTTTGCCCAGGGCAGTACGATTCACAGTGATGGTTACAGAAGTTATATCCCGGCTTTAAAAGACTATACCCATGAGCACAAACCCTACGATCCCAATTCTGGTTTGCTCCACTGGCTGCATATCGTAATCAGCAATGCCAAGGCGTTCATCCTGGGTACTTACCATGGCCTGCCCAAGAAGCACCTCCAAGCCTACTTGGACGAATATTGCTTCCGTTTCAGCCGCCGTGACTTTGGCCCCCGCCTCCTGGAACGTCTGGCCTTAGCTGTCGGCACTTCTGCACGGCTGAGTTAAAGGGATAACCACATATTAAATTTACTTAAATAAAAAACTTATGTTGACAACAAGTATAAAAAATGGTATAATTTAGACAAGCAACAGGAAGAAGTAGAAGACAAATTAGACTAAATGAACAAAAAAGAGTGCGCATTATGAAAAAGAAATTATCATTGTTTTTAGCAATTCTTTTACTTCAGGGGTCTTTTCCTTTAAATGCTTTTGCACTTGAAACAAATCACGAACTGAATGCAAATCAAATCAATTTAGTTAACGAATTACTAGATACTCGGCTCGCTTTAATTGGTCAGGAAGATTATAGTATGTTGGATAAAATTGACCAGGATTTGATAAGCCTTGGAGTAAAAAAATTGACTTTTAATGAGGTGATGGGGATTAATTGCAATGAAATATCTCCATATGTTGAGCACCCCGTAACTGATAATATATATTGGTATTCATATTGGGAATCATACAAATACAACGGGATTCAATACAGAGTTCAAACAGTGATAGCACAACCTAAAAAAGGTTATGCCTCGTCATTGTTGATGTCGGGGCACCATGTTATTGAAAAAGAACCGTCTATTGATTGGATAGCAGGATCGGTAAATGCAGCGTCAGTAATTGCGTATAGTGGTGTCGGTGAATTAATTCCAGGAGCATCAATTTCTATTACAATTTATGATTCCGTAAAAGCTTTTGTATCAGGGATTTCCAAGATTACAAAGATCACTTCCGCATCAATATCCTATGCTTATTCACACACAGCGGAAGTACGCTTTAAGTATGTTAGACCAGCAGATGCCCCTGCTAACTCGGAGAGTTTAGCATTCATCTGCTCAAAAGGAATCACTTCTGTCGGCTATCAATACCCCGAATTTAACTTTATTGGAGGATCTGCTGAACCGAATGTTATACAGGGTAAACAGACTGTTGAATCTATACCAGAAAAATATGATGATAATAAAACTGCCGTTGAAGCATATGTTAATATGTATACTGGTGCATGTGATTATGTCAGTCGTGTTAAAATAACAGGACCGGAAAGTAAAATTGTTTCTTATATTTATCCGCCGGTTCCCTCCCATCCATGGCAATTAGTGGGGTGAAATTTTTGAAGCCACGTCAAGCCAAAGTAATTTTTCTCTCTGTTACTGTGCTGGGTCTTCTTATCCTTTTGTCTGTAAAATGGATTCCGAACAAGTGGTGGAGAGGGGTTTGCGCTATTTCAGGCTTTCTTACGTGTATCATCGGGCAGCTGCTTCTTCTTGTACTATGGAAATGCCCGCATTGTGGTAAGCTCTTACCTGGAACTGGAATGCTTGGAATGAAACATTGTCCATACTGCGGCAATCAGTTGGATTAAAGCCTAATAATAACAGAATCCTCCTGATCAGGAGGATTCTGTTATTATTAACACATTTTGGCCCCGGCCGGGATTTTGCCGTCCAGGATCAGCAGGTTGAGGCATTCTTCTCCCTTCTCAGTGTGGACGGCGGAGATGAGCATTCCGCAGGACTCCTGACCCATCATTTTCCGTGGGGGCAGGTTGACGATTGCCATCAGGGTCTTGCCGATCAGGTCCTCGGGCTTGTACCACTTGGCGATGCCGGAGAGAATCTGCCGGTCGGTGCCGGTGCCGTCGTCCAGAGTGAAGCGGAGAAGCTTTTCGCTCTTTTTCACCGGCTGGCAGTCCTTCACCTTCACGGCCCGGAAGTCGGACTTGCAGAAGGTGTCGAAGTCCACCTTCTCCTCCAGCTGGGGCTCGATCTCCAGATCGGGGAGGGCGGCTTTTTTCGCGGCCCCGGCGGCGGCTTCCAGCTCCTTGAGGGCCTTGTCGGCGTCAACGCGGGGGAAGAGGTTGTCCCCCCGCTGGACGGTGACGGTCCCGGACAGGGAACCCCAGGCGGCGGCGCTGTCCCAGGTGGAGCACTGCTCACAGGCTCCGATCTGACGGAGCACCTCGGCGGCGGAGGTGGGGATGAAGGGGGTCAGCAGGATGGCGCAGATCCGCAGGGTTTCCAGCAGATTGTACATCACATGGGCCAGCCGGGGGCCGTTGGCCTCCATGTCCTTGGCCAGCACCCAGGGGGCGTTTTCGTCGATATACTTATTGGCCCGGTCAATGACCTTGAAAATTTCGGACAGGCCGTTCTGGAAGGCAAATTGCTCCATAGCGTCCTCATAGCGGCTGCGCAGACCGGCGGCCAGACCGATGAGCTCGGCGTCGCAGGCGGTATCCCCCGGTTTAACCGCCACACCGAAGCAGTTGGACTGGGCACAACACTCCGCAAGTCGAAGCTCCTCCTCGGACGGGCCGCAGCCGTCGGGCAGCTGTCCGCCAAAGTATTTGCCCACCATAGAGACAGTGCGGCTGAGCAGGTTGCCCAGGTCGTTGGCCAGGTCCACGTTAATCGTCTGAATCAGGGCCTCGTTGGAGAAGTTGCCGTCAGAACCGAAGGGAAAGGTGCGCAGCAGGAAGAAGCGCAGGGCGTCCACCCCGAACATCTCGGCCAGAATATAGGGATCCACCACATTGCCCTTGGACTTGGACATCTTGCCCCCGTCCAGCAGCAGCCAGCCGTGACCGAACACCTTCTTGGGCAGGGGCTCGCCCAAACTCATGAGCATGGCGGGCCAGATGATGGAGTGGAAGCGGACAATCTCTTTGCCCACAAAGTGGACGTCGGCAGGCCAGAACTTCTCGTAGTCGTTATACTGGTCGTTGTCATAGCCCAGGGCGGTAATATAGTTGGACAGGGCGTCCACCCACACATAGACTACGTGTCCCGGGTCGAAGTCCACCGGGATGCCCCAGGTGAAGGAGGTGCGGGAAACGCACAGGTCCTCCAGGCCGGGCTTGATGAAGTTGTTCACCATCTCGTTCACCCGGGAGCGGGGCTCCAGGAAGTCGGTGTCCTCCAGCAGGCGCTGGACCTTGTCCGCGTACTTGGACAGCTTGAAGAAGTAGGCCTCCTCCTCGGCGTCGGTCACCTCCCGGCCGCAGTCGGGGCACTTGCCGTCCGCCAGCTGAGACTCGGTCCAGAAGGACTCGCAGGGCTTGCAGTACTTGCCCTTGTAGGTGCCCTTGTAAATATCCCCGTTGTCGTACATCTTTTTGAAAATCTTCTGGATGGCGGAGACATGGTAGCCGTCGGTGGTGCGGATGAACCGATCGTTGCTGATATTCATCAGCTTCCACAGATCCAGCACGCCCCGGGGACCGGTGACAATGTTGTCCACATACTGATGGGGCGTAACCCCCGCCTCCCGGGCCTTGTCCTCAATCTTCTGGCCGTGCTCGTCAGTTCCGGTGAGGAACATCACCTCACAGCCGGTCAGGCGCTTGTACCGGGCCATGGCGTCGGTGGCCACGGTGCAGTAGGTGTGTCCGATGTGCAGCTTGTCGCTGGGGTAGTAGATCGGGGTGGTGATATAAAACCGTTTTTTAGCTTCCATTTATTGTCATCCTTCCGTTAATCATCGTTTTTCGGGGCCTCGTCATCCCCATCCTCCTCCAGGGGCGGCATTCGCTCGGGCCAGGGAGCGGCCAGCAGCGCCCGGGTGAAGGCCAGCGCGGACAGGGAGAAGGCCGCTGTGGCGGCGGCGGTGGACAGCTCCGGGCCGTCCGCCAGGGAGGTCCCCCCCAGCACCCCCCCCAGCAGGGCCAGAAACGCGGTCCGCCGGGCATGGGGCCGGCCAAAGAGGAAGCCGGCGATCTCATAGTGGGCCAGGGTCAGCAGCAGGGCGGCGAAGAGGGTGAAGCCGTATTTCATCAGCACCGGCTCACTGCCGTGCTTCAGGTGGGTGGAGAACATCCACATCAGTGCCGCCAGAGCGGGGAAGGGAGCCAAAAAGCAGGAGGCGTTGTCCAACTCTCCCCGGTAGGCCATGCGGCCCATAAACAGTACGCCAAATCCACCCAGAACGCATATCGCCCCGGTGAGCAGCTGAGAACCGGCGACAGACAGCTGGTACATCTCCGGAGCGGTCTGCCACAGCCGAAGAGCCCGAAAGCCCTCCTGCATCCCCATGGATCCAGCAAAGCTCATCAGAAGCCAGACGGCGGCAAAGACAGTCATCTGTCCCGCGCCGGGAGAACCGAAGGCGGGCAGAAAGTCGTCCACACCCTCCGGGTGGTGCCACAGCAGGGCCAGGAAGACCAGGGCCAGCAGGGCGATCAGCCCCAGCAGAACAAAGGTGGCGGGGGCGCCGCGGACAAACAGTCCCGCCTCCGGCAGGTAGGCGGAGGCCAGCTGCCACCGCCGCAGAAGAAATCCGGCCAGGCCTCCGGTCAGGGCCAGGGCGGGCAAAATGATGTCTTTTCTCATCGTGTCAAGTCCTCTTGTTCTCTATAATACATGCTATCATATACCACATCGCCGGGAAAATCAATCCTTTTTACAGCCGGGGGCCCTTTCTCAGCCCGTCCTTTTTCCGGCCAAACTGGAGCCAAAGGGCGACGATCAGAAGAATGAGCCCGATGAGAGTCAGCGTTCCGCTGACAAATTCGGAAATCAGGTGGTTGGCGTCCAGAATGGAGGCGGCGGCCAGAAACACCAGGTCGCCGTACAGCAGCGCCCGGGCGGCGGGATTCATCCGTTTTTTGGCCCGGTCCTTCTCATCGGCCAGCTTCTCCTGGTCCATCTGACGTTTTAGATCTACGGCGCGGCTGTGCCGCCGCTTTTTATTGTTTGCCATGCTTCCTCCTTTACAGTCCTTTGGAACCGCTTCTCGCGATGACCGCTCCCCCCACCACGGTGTCTCCATCGTAGAGGACCACGGTCTGGCCGGGGGTGATGGCCCGCTGTGGCTGGTCAAAGGTGAGACGGATCGCGTCCTCTCCGGTCTGCTCCACGGTGCAGGGCTGCTCCGCCATGCGGTAGCGGATTTTGGCCCGGAGGCGGACAGGGGCGTCCAGCCGGCCGCAGGCGATGAGGTTCAGCTCACGGGCCTCCAGGGCGCGGGCAAACAGGCTGTCGCTGCCGGAGAGGACCACCGCGTTGTCCGCCGGACGGATCTCCTTGACATACAGACGCCCCCGGCTGGAGGACACCCCCAGCCCCCGGCGCTTGCCCACCGTGTAGTCAATGATCCCGGTGTGCCGTCCCAGCACCGCTCCCGCCTCGTCCAAATAGGGACCGGAGGGGTAGTCCTTCCCGGTATACCGGCGGATGAAGGCGCCGTAGTTCCCGTCGGGTACGAAACAGATGTCCTGGCTGTCCCTTTTGTGGGCGTTGAGCAGGCCGGCCTCCTGGGCGATGGTACGCACCTCCTCCTTGGACAGCGCCCCCAGGGGAAACAGGGAGCGGGAGAGCTGCTCCTGGGAGAGCTGGGCCAGCACATAGCTCTGGTCCTTCTCCGTATGGGCCGCTTTTTTCAGCAGCCAGCGGCCGGAGCCCCGGTCGAAGTCCAGCCGGACGTAGTGTCCGGTAGCCACCTTGTCCCACCCCAGCTCCCGGGCCCGCTGGTGCAGGGCGCCGAACTTGACCCGCCGGTTGCACAGCGCGCAGGGGTTGGGGGTCTCCCCCGCCTCGTAGGCCCGGACAAAGGGGTCCACCACCTCCCGGCAAAAGCAGGCGGTGAAGTTGAATACATAGTGGGGAAAGCCCAGCCGACGGGCTGCCGCCCGGGCGTCCTCCACGTCGTCCAGGGAGCAGCAGGCGCTCTCCCCGTTCAGCCCGGCCAGGGCGTTGTCCGCCAGCCGCAGGGTGACCCCCGCCAGCTCCCGCCCCTCCCGCCGGAGCAGCAGCGCGGCGGCGGAGCTGTCCACACCGCCGCTCATGGCGACGGCAGTCTTTTGATCCATAGCGACCTCCACAGGCTTCATCCATCCTTATGGGCATTTCGCCGAAAATTTGACCTCAGTATACCACATTTTACCCCGGCTGGCAACTTCAAACCCTTGAAAAGACCGGGCCGGACACAGGAAAATCAGGGAAATACATCTTGTGTACATTTCCCGAAACAGAAAAAAACCAACACAAGATGTAGTAGACAAAGGAGGGTCGGGTATGCTATAATCCATCCTGCGCCCTCGGCCGGGGTTCTCTGGCGGGGCATCCGGCCCCGGCGCTTTACAAAGGAAGGAGAGCAAGAATGAAAGTCATCAAACGGGACGGTACCAGTGTGGATTATGACCGCGGAAAGATCGTCATCGCCATCGAGAAAGCCAACGCTGAGGTCGCTGAGGCTGACCGGCTGAGCCGTGAAGATATTGACAGCATCATCGAGGGTATTGAGGCGCTCAAGCGCCCCCGCGTGCTGGTGGAGGACATCCAGGACCTTGTGGAGCAGGGGCTGGTGGAGCGCAACAAGTTCCACCTGGCCAAGACCTATATTATTTATCGCTACAACCGGGCGCTGGTCCGGAAGGCCAACACCACCGACGAGTCCATTCTGGCTCTTCTTCGCAACGAGAACAAGGAGCTGGCCGAGGAGAACTCCAATAAAAACACCATGATCGCCGCCACCCAGCGGGACTACATCGCCGGTGAGGTGAGCCGGG
>ERZ779632.1002-NODE-1002-length-12879-cov-7.544370_pt1 | contig 12879 bp, 10 predicted proteins | sample MGYA00514194_ERZ779632 | MGnify/ENA primary metagenome ERZ779632 (study PRJEB29562, sample SAMEA4376704) | mouse gut metagenome | isolation source: Cecum | study: EMG produced TPA metagenomics assembly of the A DSS colitis mouse model was used to assess the...
GGAATTTACTGGGATTCACTGGCTTCTTAGTGGTACAAACTTTTAACTCTCAAGATCTGTTGAAATCGCTTATTATAGCTACTCCATTTTGGAAGTTTATCATAATTTTATGAATTACTTTGTTAGCACCAGAGATAAATTCTTTGCTATTACCAAGTGTATAGCACAAATTGATGATATTCTTTTTAATATCTTGTGGTGGCTTGATGGTGATTTAGGAAATAACGCAGAAAACTCATATTTTTTCAAATTTGTTCGTGAACTTTCTTCCCGTTTACCAGAACGCTGAACGGAGCAGGAAATTCCCATTTATCGGGCAGACAAGGAGGGAGTGCAAGGAACTTTCTATACAAGAATGACTAAAAAACCTGTATGTGGAGCGTGGGTTGACGCTGGAGCAGACCCATCTCTCCAAATTTGCTTTAGACAGTTATGAAGCGGACGATTTTAAGGACATCAGCCACTATGCCCTTATCAAGCTGGCAAAGTTTTACAGCGTGACCGCTGATTATCTGCTGGGATTGTCCGAAACAAAAAATTACCAAACGCCGATCTTGCAGACTGAACTTGAAGAAGCTGTCCGATGAAGAAAAGAAGTGGCTGAAAAAGATTGCACAGAAGTCGGACTTGCTGAAAAATCCAAACCCATAACGTGGGAGAAAATAGAAACAGAGGTATATATTATGAATGTGATTTTAGATGAAATTAAAAGCATTATGGAACAGAACAAGGAACAATATTTGCCGCAAGTAAAATTCAGTGATTTGGAAGAAAACGGGGCGGTCTATTTTATGAACAGCAAGGATGGAACCGAATTTGAATGGTACGTCAATGATAAGCTGCCACCGTTTATGATGTTTTATGATGATGAAGCCAAAATGGGAGCTGTAAAACTCCTGCTTTATCGAGATGGAGCAGTGCAGGTGTTTGTTTATGACTATGCCGGAAAGCATATGTGCAAAGAAGTGCACACTCGTATTGAGTGCGGAGAGGAAGAGTTATTGGATTTGGCTGTGCTTTTGAGGCATCAGGCAGAGGACAGCAGCAAATGGAACGCAAATATTGAAAGTCTTTGCACCGATACACCTGTCAGCGACGAAATGAGGAATCGTTTTTTGAATCATGAAAGTCGGTATGATGAAATCAAAAAAATGCGCACACTCATGAATCAAGGAGCACTTGTTTCCAGGAGAATTGTAGAGGACGGCTGGAAAGTCGGCTTTATGTACAGATGTGAGCCAAACAATCCGGCAGACAGCGGATGGATATTTCTTGCAGGAAATGAAGACGAACACTATAATTCAGATGCGAAAAATATTGTGTTGATGTCGCTCGGCAAAGTGTGTCATGAACTGGATAGGGATGTTTATAAATATTTGACTGCCCCAATAGGAACTGAATTTATTCGTATATCGGAAACGGCGTTTGAAGTTGATATGAAAAATAAAGGCATTTTCCTTACGAAAAGATAAGTGTGGCAAAAGAAAATACACTTGATTGGTCTGACCGGAAAAATGATATTTGTGGAACGAGACAGGACGAGAAAAAGATTTAACGCACTCAGAGATTATCTGGCGTGTATCGAATACATCCGCCAGCATGTGACAAATGGCGGCTTTGAACTGCTTGAGGAAGAATCCACCTGCCCGTTGAATCAGGTAAAGACCGAAGATGGCTGGGCGGATGAAATTATGGTTCACATGATACGATGCAAGCACTGTGGACAAGGTCTTTACCTGTGAGGTCAACACTTATCGCGTTAGTGGTTCTTTCAAGAAAGGTAAAGGTTCCAAATAAAAAATAAACACCGCAATCCTTTGAGAAATCAAGGGGTTGCGGTTTCTTAATGTCTAAGATAATAGCGAACAAAACGAAAAAACACTCGCCACAATTTCATTGAAAGTGGATGGTGGCGATAAATGGCTCTTTTTATTTGCTTACGCTCTAAATTTTCTTTGACGATCAAATGCGTACAGACTATGGAGCAGAGAGAGAAGTTTACAGCCAAAGTAAACGAGCAACAAATACAGATTGGCTGACTTACAGTTAAAGTTATAAAGCAGAGCGACATCATAGAACGACTGTAGGAAAAGTGTCTGATTTGGGGCGTTTGGGCACTTTCTATTGTCGTAAATATACGTCCGAAATGTGCCTATGAAATGAGCCGATAGGAAAGAGAGGATTGATTTTGATATATCTGACCCAAAAATACAAAAAGACAGAACCAGATTGTCGGGAGGGAGTGCAGGCGCAGTTGTGATTGTGCTTTTTATGAAAAGCACTGATTATATGCGGGGTTTAGGGGGAGGAATTTAAAGATGGGGAAACTCAAATGTGATTTTTGGTAGAAAAAAGAGTGTGAAAGTGTTATCATTAAATAAACAATGATATGAGATATTTTTATGAAACGAATAACTATCAAACTGATATTTGGTTTGGGGAAAAGAAGTATAATGCATTTGATGAACCGCCTGTTTCGCACCATTGCGTCGTTAAAATTCTGTCAGGATGGAGCATTAGTGAGATCACGTGAAAAACATATTGGCTGATAGAGGGAGAAATAGAATGAGAGAAAAGGCGATAGAAAATTTATTAGTGAAGTTAGTACATATGTGTGGTTTGGGTGAAATAATTGCAGATGTTGAATCTGTATCTGGTGGCTTAATGCACAGGATGTACAAAGTGATAACGGACAGCGGCGTATATGCAGTGAAGCATTTAAATGCGGAAATAATGAGGAGACCAGGTGTACATGAGAATTATGCAAGAGCAGAAAAGATAGAAGGAATACTGGAGAACAATGATATTCCCATTGTGCCGGCTATGGTGATTGGCGGCAATAAGATGCAGAAGATAGAGGATCAGTTTTTCTATGTATTTAGATGGCAGAAGGGAAGCATTACCGATTGGGATCATATTTCAAATGAGATGTGTTATAAAGCAGGAAATATTCTTGGCAGAATCCATAAGATCGAACCCCAAAATATTGCATACCGGAAGCCGGAAACAAGTCATATAGATTGGCGGGGGTATGTGCTGAAAGCAAAAGCAGAAAACGCTGAGATCGCTTCATTGTTGGAAGATAATAAAGAACTTATTGTTTTTGCCGAAAGTGAATTGAACAAAGCCAGAGCATCATTGCCTGCTGTGTTGTGTTTGTCCAATGAGGATATGGATCCTAAGAATATTATGTGGGATCATGGGATCCCGTGGATGATCGATCTGGAATGTCTGGACTATGGCAATCCCATATCCCATGTCATGCAGTTGGCATTGCAATGGTCAGGGATCGTAAGCGGCAAGATGGATGTTGATAAGATGATCGCTTTCTTTGACGGCTATTTGGAAGCATATGATAATTGTTTTCGGGGATACAGTGATGTTGTCGGTGTAGCATATACTTGGATAGAGTGGCTCGAATATAATATACAGAGAGCTTTGGGAAACTGTGTGGACGAAGCGGAAAGACAATTAGGTATTTCCGAGGTGCGCAATACGATGGATAGAATCAAGTATATCCATAAAACAATACCTCAGATCAAGGAAGCATTGAATGTTCGTCTGCGAAAAATAGATGTAACACAGTATGACAATCACGATGAAAGAATCTGTTTTTATGAATTATTACTTGAGCGAGAGTTGTCTGACATGACAAATTACAGTCTTCCTGCCGAATATAGATTTGTGCCTTATTCTGATGGGGATAGGGAACGATGGATTGATATTGAGATGTCAGCAAAAGAGTTTGCAAATTATGAACAGGGATTGGAAGCCTGGAATCGTTATTATGCAAATAGCCTTGATATACTTTCTGACAGGATGTTTTTCATTGAAAATGGGGAGGGGGAAAAGATTGCTACAGCTACAGCTTTTTATGACATTCACGGCAGGGACACTTCGGGTGCCGGATGGCTTCATTGGGTAGCAGTTAAGCGGGAGTATCAGGGAAAAGGGCTTTCAAAACCGTTGATTGCATATGTTTTAAATGTTATGAAGAATCTTGGATATTTACATGCGAAGATACCGACACAAACAAATACATGGTTGGCATGTAAGGTTTATATGGATTTCGGATTTATGCCGATAAAAGAAAATTTGGAACACAGTTATGAAGGCTGGAAAATAGTAAAGGAGTTAACAGGTTATAGTGCGCTTAAAGATATTTAAAACAGTGCAAAGTTAAGTTGCTGCGGTTGGTGGACAACGTCAAACAAATAAACTGTCCTGTCCAGAAAATCGGTGCAGCATCGGTCGGCGTGTGGCAGTTGTATTATTATTTGTTTTTATAGTGGTAAACGGAGAATGACCGTGATATAATCAAATCTACAGCAATTTGTGATTGGAGGTAAGCATGGATGTTGAAATGACATACGAAACACAACACTTTTCGATCTGTTACAGCCAGGAATGTGTGAGCCTGGTGAAGCAGATTGCCGGCACGCTCCGGGACAATATGGAGCGGATCATGGGATTTTTCCGTCTGGATCAACTGGATCATAAGATACCCGTGGTCATATATTCGGATAGGGCAGCCTATATATCTCATATTGAGGAGTGTGGACAGACCTATCGTGAGTGGATGATAGCCGATACCTTTGACGGTCGGATCCACATACTTTCAATGGAGGAGTGCCGCCGCAGTCAGTCTCATGTTCATATGGAGAGGGAGGAGTATGCCCGCCTGATCGTTCACGAGTTTGTACACATCTGTCAGCAGCAGGTGGAGCCCGACTGTGATGGCTGTGTCTGGTTCTGGGAGGCGCTGGCTACCAATCTGTCGGGTCAGGTCGCAGAACCAGTGGCGATAAGCTGCAGCAAAGAGGAACTTATGTTTGAGTATCAGGAGCTGCCAGCTGCGTATGCGGTATCCTATCAGCTTGGAAAGTATATGCTGGAACATATGTCCTCCGATCAGATATATGAATATATCTGCAGACCGGAGATTCTGCGGGAGGACACGGAAGAGATATTGAAAGCGGCTGCAGGTGTCATGATTTAAAAAGGCGTATGAAAGCCTGTGCGGAATAGTGGGATTATAATTACAATTTGGAGGATGAGATAATGGCTTATACAATGTTAGATAATACAGCGATCAGACAGAGGAACTATGCACCTTATACTCTTGAAGGGGCAGCATTATCCTTTATCAGAGAGTGCTGTGAGGGGCTTAGATTTGATAAAAATAAGGCGGTTTCTATATCAGATGATAATCTTGATCTTGATGGGGCAAGCCTCAAGAGGAATCAGATCCCGTTTAATATGGAAAAGGATATAGATAGACTTTGCTTTGAAAATGCGGTTGACAGATTTTTGAGATCCGGAAGAAAAGAAGATGCATTCGATGTGTACTTCTGCTACCTGGAGATGTATGTTGGAGATTATGAAAAAACGAGGCGGATGATCGAGCTTTTATCAGAGTTTGAGGCAAACGGAAGCGGTCTGTTGATGAAGCACAGAGACCATTATTCGCATTCAGTCTATGTGTTTATATTGGGAATGGCGATCTTTGGATCCAATAAAGTATTCCGGGAGGATTACAAAAAATATTATGGCATCCAGGATGAACATGAGGCAGCCGCGCACTACCTGCAATACTGGGGATTGTCATCACTGTTTCATGACATTGGATATCCGTTTGAACTTCCGTTTGAGCAGGTGTGCTCATACTTTGAGGTGGATGGAAACAAGAGAGAAGACAGACCTTTTGTGGCGTATCATGCCCTGGATGGTTTTGTATCGATCGACGAAGATACAAAGGAGCGGATATCAAAGATTATCGGTGCTAAAAGTTTTTCTACTACGGATGAGCTGTTTGCGTTTTGGCTGGCTGAAAAGCTGGGTGATCCATACGGATTCACAGAAGAACAGATGCTTGCTTTCCTGGTTGGAAAACCTACACAGCCCGATAAATTTAATCATTTTATGGATCATGCCTATTTTAGCGCGACAGTCTTATTCAAGAAACTGTTCTCAGAGATGCAGTTAGACATCAATTCGGCACATTTGGATGCGCTCACGGCTATTCTGATGCATAACAGCTTATACAAGTTCTGTATTGCACATTACAAGAGCGACAAGAACAAGCCTTTTAAGGCAAAACTGCATCCGCTGGCATATATGCTTATGCTTTGTGACGAACTTCAGTGCTGGGACAGGACTGCATATGGACGAAACTCAAAGAAAGAGCTGCATCCGATGGGGTGTACATATGATCTGTCAAATGATCGGATCAGGGCGGTATACTTATTTGATGAGAAGGAGATGGCAAAGGTAAATCGCTTCAAGGATGAATACATTGAATGGATGCAGGGACCTGAAGGCAGGAAGACACCCAGCCTGAAGGCTTATTCCGGAATGTATGTCAAGAAAAATAGTATGTCAGATTTTCAGGGAGATATAGAGCGTATTGTAGATTTGTCCGGTATGGAGCTGTCTGTTGAAACAGGTTTGGCAGAACATGTTCATGCAGGAAATCGCAGCTATTTGTCCGACAGCAATTTTATCAATCTATACAATTTTGCAGTTGTCCTAAATGGCCGCTGGGAGAATTCTGACTGGAAAAAGGCTAAGGCGGCAGGGCAGGAGGAACAGTTTTTTAATAATGAGAATATAATGAATGGATTTTCGGAGAACTTCAAGGCGCTTTCCTTAGAGTATAAGCTCTCAAATATAAATCAGGCAAAAGCCTTTGCAAAATATATGAATCAAATAGACTGTTTCTACACGGACAAATCGGTAGATTTTGAACTGGTTGACAAATTCTCAGCTGCTGAGTTGGTAAAGATCGGACTGCTGGAACATCAAAGATGGCTTCAGGAGCATTATGATATGGGATGGACTTATGGAACACCGGACCGGGATAAAAGGGATTTTGAACGGAAACACAAGGATATGATCCCACAGTTTACAGGCTTTGACGTTTCAGATGAGTCAGCGAAGGCAAACTATGAAAGATTGGATAAGGAGACTCAGGACAAGGATACGGATCCTATGGAGTGTATGCTTGCAATGCTTAAGATGTTTGACGGACTTAGGATATATAGATTGAATTAGGGAGAGATGAACATGGGACTTTCTTATGAACAGGAGATAGAAAGAAGAGAAGATGAGCATGTAAAATACTTGGCGGAACATGTGTGCAACAAGGATGGGGATAAGCCTTATGTTTTTATAAGCTATAAAAGCGATGATTGGAAGATCGTTCTTCACGATGTAGTTTATCGGCTCGTTAAGGAGTACGGGCTGAATGTATATTTTGACGGCGATTTTAGCGGACATAACCCTCATTGGACTACTCAGTTCCCGGAAAATATGGCACATCCAAACTGCAGAGGTGTTCTGGCGTTCATAGATGACTTGTACTCAACGAGTTATGCAACTCTTTTGGAACTGATGTATAGTCAGTGCAGCTGTCAGGACGAAGACAATAATTATGAATATGTCAGGAAGAATGTGGTTCCTGTAAATCTGGTCAAGGCTTTGGCAGTCATCAAAGATACCGCAGACACAGGGCTCGGGAAGACACAGTATTTTGATGGCGAGAGAGATGTAAAAAATGTTAAGGCAGCAGACGAAAAGAAGTTATTTGATGAGGCATTCGAACGTGGATGTGAACTTAAAATATTAAAGAAGACCAAAAATCCATACAAGGGCGAACTCTCAAAAAAGTTGTGCAGTGTAATGGTCGAGGAGGTCCTGGCAAGCATTGATTATAATGATAATCCATACTTGAAAATGGGGGATTCAATAGCAGCGATCCGCGCATCTATAGAGAATGCCTGCGGCAGTGAGGTATTTGATAAGGCGGATGACAACGATGATCACAAAGTGACAAACAATGATCGTGATAATGATCACGATAATGATTGCGATAATGATAATGATTCAGTCGATCAAACGGATGAGTCCACTGCTGACGGTTATGACTACACAATATTTGGGAAAAAGTATTCTGCCGGTGGAAGAGAGCAGGGGAAACTGATGTACGATGCCTTTGCTGCACTGATCGAGAAATATCCGGACTCAGCCGAGAAACTGACACAGAGGACATCGGTAGCCAGAGCAGAGGAGGTAAAGTTTGCAAATACCAAGAAGGCAGATCCGACTTATTTTAGGAGATGTAAGTCCTTTAAGGTGGGGGATCAGGAGTATTTAGTGGGGACCAGTTATGGGTTTAAGGATAAACTTGCAGAGATCAAGAGAATGTTCAGGATCTGCGGAGCAGATGCTGGTGAGTTTATCTTGAACGGAGAAGCTCTCGTTGATACGAAGGGCAAAGAGGCAGAACAGAGTTCAGAGGGAATTGGCTACAGCTATACGATCTTTGGGAAAGCGTATACTGCCGGCAGCAGGGATCAGGGTAAATTGATGTATGATGCTTTTGCTGCCTTGGTTGAGCGCCATCCGGATCTGGTTGAGAACCTGACACAGAGAACATCGATAGCCAGAGCGGATAATGTAAAAAATCCAAACACAAAAGATTCAGATCCGACATATTTTAGAGGGTGCAGATCATTTGATGTGGGGGGACGGGAATATCTGGTGGGAACCAGCTATGGATTTGATGCCAAGATCTCCGAGATCAAAGGGATGTTCAAGATATGTGGTGAGGACTACGGAGAGTTCAATATTACTTCAGCTCCCGAAAAGTCAACCCGCGGTGCAAATGGCAAAAAGGGTTTAGCAGAATTGTTATAGAAAAGAGAGATGAGCGTTTTTGTTGGATATAGAACAAATAGAGGAATTGATCGCCAGCAGGCAATTCCAGCAGTTGAAGTACTTTCAGGAGAAGACCAATGTGTTTACGATCGTTGGTCAGACACATACGGAACATTGGCATAGCTCGTTTATGAGATGGCTGCTGGATCCACATTCAAGTCTCTGTCTCGGACATTATCCTCTTGTGAGGTTATTATCACTTTACATGATCAAGAGTGAGACAACAGAATTATCGCTTAAGACCGTTTTTGATATGGATCTGGATGCCATACATTTTGAGACAGAGAAAACATTTTTTACGGTCGATCGAAAGAAGCGTTCCATTGATGTGTATGGTGAAAGTGATGAAATGGTTCTGGTTATAGAGAACAAGGTGAAAGCAAGAGAAAATATGAATGGAACAGAAGTGGGACAGACTAAGGAGTATCGTGACTATGTGGAAGCGCATCGAAAGAGCGGTCAGAAGATCATCTGTCTGTTCATAACACCTGATCCCAGACAAAAACCATATGATAAGGGCTACACACAGATCACATATCAGGAGCTGTATGATTACGTGATCGCAAAATGCATCGAGCACCCGCAGCTCAATAAGGACGGCAGGTATCTGTTGGAACAGTATGCAAATAATCTTAGGGAGCCGGTTCACGGTTCGCCGATGGCATTGGTCAATACTGCCTTGTGCAATGAGATCTATGATCTGCATTCAGGGGTGCTTGATGAGATATTTGACGAGGTAGAGAAAAGTAGTGACTATTTAGAGGATGACAGATTATCTTGTGTTGTGTATGCACATTATCAAAGCGTACTGGATGAAATATATCTCTCGCTTGACGAAAAGCGCTACGGCAGGACACCTACATCAAAAGTTCAAAGAAAGATTGTAAGCTTTACAGATTTATATAATGCGGGAAAGATCCGGAATGGAACAGAGTTCGTTATGGAATACGATGGAGTATGCCACTATGCTGTGGCTGAATATGACGCGAGGGATCGCGAGTGCTACATGCTCCTTCTGGATGAAAATAAGCAGCCGTATTATAATGCAAAGGGAGAAAAGATAGGCTATTATAAGGCATCTTCGCAGGCAGGAATAGATACAGTGAATATGTATCGCAAGAAGAACCAGATCGCAGCGAAACTCGAGACATTAAATGGCCCGGCTCATTGGAAGACCAAAGAAGGTGTTACCATAAAGACGTTGATCGACTCTCTTTGAGGAGGGAATGAGTACATTGAAAAAAGTATTAAAGAAAATATTGCCGGTGCTTATATTATTGCCGTTGGCAATAGGAACAACAGGTTATCTTATTGCAGGTGAAATGCTGGCGGATTCATTATATGCAAGTTTTGCCCTGTATTTTGTCAATCCTGTTTCTGACGAATATAATCTATATGTAGAGATTGCAAGATGGACAGCTCCTTTAGTGACAGCGACGACGATACTCTGTGCGTTACAAAGTGTGTGGGAATCATTGCGAGATAGATTACATTTGCTGGGGAAAAAGGACAGGGTCGCTGTTTATTCCGATGAGCAGTGCGATATTTCATTTGGAAGAGATGTAGGCGCGATCTATCCCGGTGAAAAGTTCAGGAGATATGCAGACAGCCATATCATTATGTTTTCCTCGGATAAAAAAAGTCTGCAGTTTTATGAGGACCACAGGGAAGATCTGGCGGGGAAAGATGTTTATGTCGGGATACGGGATGTAGAATGCATCCTGTTGGACCATTTGAATAAAGTTACGTTATTTGACGTGAATGGTGCAATCGCCAGATTGCTCTGGAAAGACATCGCCTTGTGGAATAGAGGTATGGACGACTGTGATATCGTGATCTATGGAAATAGTAATCTGGCAGGAGATATTGTTTGTGCCGGCTTGCAATTAAATCTGTTTTCGCTCAGGCAGAAGGTCAGATATCATATCATTACAGATAATAAGCCATTTCAAACCAGACATAGTGATATCAAACTGATGAATGATGATGAGATGCATTTTTATGATACAGACCATTCAGACATATGGAGCGTCATTTCCAGTGCAGATCTGGTCATCGTCGCGGACATTTTGGAGGCTGGATTGATGCAGACTATTGTCGTCAAAGCTGGGGAAAGTCCAATATATTATTACTCTCAGGATGAGGGGGATCTGGCTTCGTTTATCTCATATGGGTCACTGATACCATTTGGAAGAAATGATCTTGTGTTTACAGATGACAATATAAGGCGCAAAAAGCTGATAAGGAAAGCAATTGCACTCAATGAGTACTATGCTGACAAATACGGAACAGAAAAAGAATGGGATTCGCTTACGGGGTTCCTGAAAGCTTCTAATATTTCTGCCTCTGATTTCGGAGAGGTCTTGGCAGCACTGAGTGAGAGCAGTGAGGAAGATGAATTGGCACGCTTGGAGCATATTAGATGGTGCAGGTTCCATTATTTGAATTACTACACATTGGGAACGCCTGATAATGGAAAGAGTCGGGATGATAAGAGGAGGATCCATAAGGACTTGGTAGCGTACGAGGAACTTGATCCCGCTGAGCAGTTAAAAGATATAGAATCCATTAGGATCACCCGAAATCTGTAATGCCCGCGGAAGGCAGGAGGTTTGGCAATAGATGATGCGCACGACGAGCATTTCTAAGGATTTTACAAAAGGGAATATTGTGTGGCAGCTTTTGATGTTCACGCTGCCGTTTATGGCGTCCAACGCGCTGCAGGTGCTCTACAGTACGATAGATATGGTGATCGTGGGTAAATATGTGGGCACGCCGGGGCTGTCCGCCGTCTCTCAGAGCAGCCAGATATTGAGCTTTGCCACCATGGTATGCCTTGGATTTTCCAATGCGGGGCAGGTGCTGATATCGCAGGCGCTGGGGGCGGGAAAGCGAAAGGAGATCAACGAGATCATAGGCACGCTGTTTGGCATGATCCTCGGCATGGGGCTTTTCCTGTCCTGCGCTATCTTGCTGGCACGGCAGTGGATTATGAGCGTCATGAATATCCCGGCAGAATCCTGGGAGATGGCGGCGGATTATATGATCATATGCGGCGGCGGGCTGGTCTTTACAGCGGGCTACAATATGGTGTCGGCGGCGCTGCGGGGGATGGGGGACTCCAGGCGGCCTTTTCTGTTCATCGGCATCGCCTCGTTTGTGAACCTGATCCTGGATATCCTGTTTACGGGAATGCTGGGGTTTGGTGTAGCGGGGGCGGCATGGGCGACGATCATCGGGCAGGCGGTGTCTTTCCTGTTCTCGATCTATTATCTTTACCGCAGCAGGGAAGCCTTTGGGTTCGACTTCCGGCGCAAGAGCTTTATACCCCGGAAAAAGTATGTGAAGATGATCGCGGAACTGGGCACGCCCATGGCGATCCAGTCCGGGTGCATCAATCTTTCCATGCTGTTTGTCAATGCCATGGTCAACAATGTGGGGGTGGTGGCGTCTGCGACCTTCGGTGTGGGGGTGCGCATCGACGATATCATCAACAAGATCTCGCAGGGACTGCAGTTTGCCGCCATGCCCATGATCAGCCAGAACATCGCGGCAGGGGAGCGGAAACGATCCAGGCAGGTCGTGTGGTTTGTCTGGCTGTTCTCCTTTGTGCTGATGGCTTTTTTCATTGCCGTTTACTATGTCTTTGGCAGGCAGCTGTTCATGCTGTTCTCAGACGATACCAAAGTGCATGATATGTCCGCTACGTTTATCAGGGCGATCCTGTGGATGTTTCCGGCGATGTCGATCATGCGCGGCAGCAACGCTTTTATCCAGGGGATCGGCAACGCGAAGCTCAGCATGGTGCTTGCACTCCTCGACGGCGTGGTGCTGCGGATCGGCTTGAGCTGGCTCTTTGGGATCGTGCTGGACTGGGGATTCTTTGGGTTTGTCCTGGGATATGGGCTTGCTCCGTACGGCTGTGCCGTGCCGGGGATGATCTACTTTCTGTCGGAGGTCTGGCAGCGCTGGAAAGTGTTGGCGGAGGATATATAACGATGGACAGAAAGTGTCTGTGGGCATGTCTGTAGGCAATAAAAAAGATATCTGGCGGCGTCCATCGATCCATGTTCAATCTTTAAAAAGAGCTTCCTGTATAATTCAAATATAGGGAATTCCAAGAAAGAAGGTTGAGAAAAAAATACCTCAGAGTAAAATAAG
>ERZ779632.1003-NODE-1003-length-12845-cov-5.302737_pt1 | contig 12845 bp, 7 predicted proteins | sample MGYA00514194_ERZ779632 | MGnify/ENA primary metagenome ERZ779632 (study PRJEB29562, sample SAMEA4376704) | mouse gut metagenome | isolation source: Cecum | study: EMG produced TPA metagenomics assembly of the A DSS colitis mouse model was used to assess the...
AGAGACCAAAACCCTTATTGGAACGGATCTAGACATTCAAATAAGTTCCGCGGTTTACAACCGCGGACGTTTTATGTATAATAGGGAACGTGGTACCTTGATAACTGAATAAAGTTAATGAAACTGTCATTGTTTCCTCATCAAGCGCCAGAGCCTTTTATTGTTTTGTACAGGGATAAGAGGCTGACGAGGTAAAGAGTTATCGAAAATTCGGCGGATGCTCTTTCGTACTCTTCCGGTGCGTGATATGCCGGCAAATATGCGGGTAACTGCAAAACAAATTCGGTATAACGGGAGGAAAATGCGCGTCAGGAATATTGTCTGAAACAAGAACCAAAAACGTGCGGAACTATAAAATAAAGCAGGGTGCAAAGACACTCTGATTCTAATAGAAAGATGAGGGAAACAATATGTGCGGAATCATTGGATATGCAGGTAAAGACGAAGCGGCAGGAATCATGCTGGACGCCTTGGAGCTTTTAGAGTACAGAGGATACGACAGTGCAGGAATAGCTCTTTTAAATGAAGGAGAAACACGGATCCTGAAAACAGCGGGAAGAGTAGGGGATTTAAGGAGGCTGTGCAGCGGGGAAAAGCCGGAAGGCCGGTGCGGAATAGGTCATACCAGGTGGGCAACCCATGGAGGCGTGTGCGATGCGAATGCTCATCCCCACCGGTTTGGCCGCGTTACGCTGATACATAACGGCATTATTGAAAACTATAAAGAACTGAAGGAAAAGTATGGATTGGACGGACTCCTGCAGTCCGAGACGGACAGCGAGGTCGTTGCGGCGGTGCTGGAGCATTTCTATTCGGGCGATCCCTATTCGGCAATCCGAAGGACGGTGCTGAAGCTGAAGGGAACCTTTGCCCTTGCGGTCTTGTTTGACGATCAGCCGGACTGTGTTTTTGCGGTGCGGAATGTGAGTCCCATTGTAGCGGCGGTTACAGATAACGGAGCCTTATTAGCCTCCGACGTTGCGGCAATTGCGCCGTATACGGCGGATTATTTTGTTGTACCTGAATTTCATGTAGTCTGTTTAAGGCCTGAAAACGCGGAACTGTTTGATCTGTCCGGAGACAGAGCCGTCATTGACTGGCTCAGTGTAGACTGGGATGTGAGCCGCAGCGGTAAGGAAGGCTATCCTTTTTATATGGAAAAGGAAATCATGGAGCAGCCGGAAGTAATCGGAGAAACTATTTTTCCCAGGATTAAAGAAGGAAAACCGGATTTTTCGGAAGAACGGATACCGGATGAAATATTGTCCGCATGTCAGCGGATCTGCGTGATAGCCTGCGGGACCGCCATGCATGCGGGACTGGTGGGAAAAAGTCTGATACAGGCCATAATCGGCATACATGTAGACGTGGTGATGGCCTCGGAATTTATGTACAATGATCCGGTAGTGGATAAAGATACATTGGTGATTGCCATTTCCCAGTCGGGAGAGACAATCGACACCCTGGAGGCGTTGAAATTTGCACGAAAATGCGGTTCTCCATGCATTTCCATTGTAAATGTGAAAGGTGCGTCCATTGCGAGAGCCAGCGAATATGTCATTTATACCAATGCGGGACCAGAGATTGCGGTGGCAAGCACCAAGGCTTATACAACCCAGCTGGCGGTTCTTTATCTTCTGACGGCCAGAATGGCAATAGCACGGAAACTGTGGAGCGAACAGGAGCTTGCCGGTTATATGTGTGAATTGCAGAGAGTCCCTGCAGTGCTGAAACAGGTTTTGGAAACGAAAGAGGAAATCCACAGACTTGCCGGTTCAATTCTGAATGCAAGCGATGTATTTATGATCGGGAGAGGACTTGATTATTCGATTTTATTGGAAGGTTCGCTGAAGCTTAAGGAGGTTTCCTATATTCATTCCGAGGCGTATGCTTCCGGAGAATTAAAACACGGCACGATCGCGCTGATTACGGAGGATACTCCTGTAATCGCGGTGGTAACCCAGGAGAAATTAAAAAGCAAGGAACTTTCAAATATCCGGGAGGTCCAGTCCAGGGGAGCGAGAGTGGTGCTTCTGATAAAGGAAGGCGAAACGCTTGACGGCGGGGAACAGTGGAGCTGCGTTTACCGGCTTCCCAAAATGGACGACTTTTTTATGGTTATGCCGGCATCCATTGTACTCCAGCTGATTGCCTACTTTGTATCGCTGGATAAAGGGCTGGATGTGGATAAGCCGAGGAATCTGGCAAAAGTAGTTACGGTAGAATAAAGATCAGGGAACAATGACAGCGGTAATTAAGGAATACCATATTCAGCTTTGGGCGTGGCGGAGCTTTCTGTCCTTTTGCTGAATCCGAAGCCTGTGGGGCGTCGTCCCATAGGCTTCTTTAAATATCCGCATAAACTGCTTATAATTGGTAATCCCGTTTTTTTCAAGAAGAAGCGTAATGCTCTCATCCGTCTGCAGAAGATCCTGATAAAAATGCATCAGGCGGACTTGGGATACGTAAGTAAAAAAAGTCTGTCCCGTATATTTCTTGAAAAGCCTGCAGAAATGTTCGGGGGTTACAAGGATCTGATCTGCCATTTCCGTTAAAGTAATGGGATTTCTGTAGTTTTTACGGACATAGCGCATACTTTGTTCCACACGCAGGAAGTCCCGCTCCGTGCGGTTTCGGTTCTGGGCGCTCAAAACTGAAGAACCCTGTGTATAAAGCAGAAACAGAAACTGATACAGATGTGTCAGAAACAGAAGGTGATTCCCCTTCTGCCCCGTCTCTTTCAGCGCCGCCATTTCTTTAAATATTTCGGAAAGTCTAAAGCTTAAGGAATCCGTCGAAGCGGTATGGGGCAGGTATTCGGAAAAATGAAGCAGCCGCCAGTCTGCGCTGACGCGCTCTAAATGTACGGGAGGAATCTGCAGAAGATAATAGCGGCAGCTCTCCTGAACATGGGTATAGTGGATATCCTGGGGATTAACAAGCAGAATGTCCGAGGGGAGAAGTTCATAACAGGTTTCGTTGATGTATGCGGTCATATGTCCGTTTATGATATAAAGCGCTTCCAGATGATCGTGCCAATGCGCCGGAAGGAGCTCGCCGGCGGCGTCTACCATGGAAAAGTAAACCTGGGTTAAATGGTCGTCCTTAATCGTTTCATGAGAGCCGTACATAATCTTTCCTCCTACATTCCTTTTTATAACAAAACAAATCAAAATTTCCATATAAATTCCATGGAAAATTCTTATAAATACGAATTTATATCAAAATCAACCTATATTTATGATAAGTTTTATTATAGCATAAACGATTGTTTTTGGTTACAATAAAAAGAGAATAATTTTAACATTAAAAAATAAATCAGGCACAGGATGCCGGAAAGAGGAAAAAGATGGAAAGATGGATGCGGGCAATGTTTCAGCCGAACCTTCCTCTTTATGAGGACAGACGGGTTACGGCGTCAAAGGAGCACATTTTGCTTTCAAAGGAAGCGGCGAGGGAAGGCATGGTTTTGCTGAAAAATGAGGATAATTTGCTGCCTCTTCCTGCGGGAAGCCGGATTGCGCTGTTTGGAAAGGGAAGCTTTGATTATGTAAAGGGCGGCGGCGGAAGCGGCGACGTTAAAGTGGCGTATGTCCGTAATCTTTACGACGGCTTAACGCTTCAGGGAGAAAAAGTATCTGTGTATGAGCCCCTTTCCGATTATTACCGTGAAAATGTAAAGAAGCAGTATGAAGAGGGCGCCGCGCCGGGCATGACGGTAGAACCGGAGCTGCCGGAGGAACTGCTTTGCCAGGCCGGAAGCTATGCCGATACGGCGGTGGTGGCGATCAGCCGCTTTTCCGGCGAGGGATGGGATCGTTCCAGCGTGGAATACAACGGAGAGTACAATCCTTGGGAAACGGAAACCAGTATGCCCCAGATTGCGGGCCGCATTTTTGAGGACGGAGATTTTTATCTTACAAAAAGTGAGAAAGCAATGCTGGAAAAGGTTAAAGAAAAGTTTGACAGGATCGTGGTGGTGTTGAATATCGGAGGTGTGATAGACAGCGCGTGGTTTAAAGAAGACGAAAAGCTGGGAGCCGTGCTTGTGGCATGGCAGGGCGGCATGGAAGGCGGCCTTGCGGCGGCGGAACTGCTCTGCGGAGAGGCGTCTCCCAGCGGCAAGCTGCCGGATACCTTTGCGGCGGGAATGGAAGCTTATCCGTCAACGGAAAATTTCCATGAGTCCCCCCATTATGTGGACTATACGGAAGACATTTATGTAGGCTACCGTTATTTCGAAACGATTCCCGGCGCTTATGACAAGGTCTGCTATCCCTTTGGTTTCGGCCTTTCCTATACGGACTTTTCCATAGAAATAAAAAAGGCTCTGGAAGATAACGGAACGATCCGTGTTTTTGTACAGGTGACCAACTGCGGAAAAAGAGAGGGTAAGGAAGTTGTACAGGTATACTACGGCGCTCCCCAGGGCGTATTGAAAAAGCCTGCCAGAGAGCTTGCGGCTTTTGAAAAAACAAGAAGCCTGCTTCCGGGGGAGACCCAGGAGCTTGTGCTGGAGTTTAGGAAGGAAGAGATGGCTTCCTATGACGATTTAGGGAAAATTGCAAAGTCCGCCTATGTTCTGGAAAAGGGAACCTATGATTTTTATGTGGGTAATTCCGTCAGGGATACCGAAAAACTGGAGTTTTCCCTGACGCTTGCAGAGGATGAAGTGACAAAACAGCTTTCGGCAAAAGCCGCGCCTTCCGGACTGAAAAAAAGGATGCGTTCCGACGGCAGCTATGAAGAACTTCCGGTATCGGAGGGGAACGATCCCAACGCGTGCGTACTTGTGAAAATGGAAAGCGGTACGGAGGAAGCTTTGACTCCGGAGGTTATGGGACGCGGCCGTTACCTGCTGATGAAGCCTTTTAAGGAAGGGGCAAAGCCTTTTATGGAGGTTGCAGAAGGCCGGATGACCCTGGATGAATTTACGGCGCAGTTAAGCGACGACGAGCTGATTCATCTTTTGGGGGGACAGCCCAACACCTCCGTAGCCAATACCTTTGGGTTTGGCAATCTGCCGGAATACGGAGTGCCGGGCGTCATGACGGCGGACGGCCCTGCAGGCCTTCGGATTTGTCTGAATACGACCGCCTGGCCCTGCGCCACGCTTCTGGCGTCCACCTGGAATACGGAGCTGATCGAAGCGGTGGGAAAAGCAGGCGCGGAAGAAGTAAAGGAGAATAATATAGCCGTATGGCTGACACCTGCGGTAAATATCCATAGAAATCCCCTTTGCGGCCGTAATTTTGAATATTACTCGGAAGATCCTTATCTCACCGGTAAGATGGGCGCCGCCATGGTAAGAGGAATCCAGTCCATGCATATTGCCGCAGCCGTGAAACATTTTGCCTGCAACAATAAGGAGACCAACCGGAAACACAGCGATTCCAGGGTATCCGAGCGTGCGCTCCGGGAAATCTATCTGAAAGGCTTTGAGATTATTGTAAAAGAAGCCGATCCCTGGGCAATCATGTCCGCCTATAATATAATCAACGGACACCGTGCGTCGGAAAACAAAGAACTGCTGGAAGATATCCTGCGGGACGAGTGGGGCTTTAAGGGAATGGTAACCTCAGACTGGTGGACCAGAGGCGAACATTATAAGGAGATCAAAGCCGGCAACGATGTGAAAATGGCATGCGGTTTCCCGGAACGCGTGAAAGAAGCCATGGAAAAAGGCGCGGTATGCAGGGAAGAACTGGTAAGATGCGCAAAGCGTGTGCTGGGATTGATTTTGAAGATTGATTAAGAGACGAAATATAAAATATAACCTCCGGTTCAGGCCGGAGGTTATATTTTAGAAATAAGTTTTGGTAAAGACTGTAACGCGGCACTTTATAGTGGACGGAAAAAGCATTTTAGTTTCGACAGTATAAACACTATTACGGCACCTTCATTTCGTTGACCGCACACAGCTGTCAACGAAACTGTGCAGTCAAATCGAAATCTTCCTGCCTGAATTGTGTGTACAATCATGCTGTCGGCCGCATACACAGATGCACGCGGCCTTTTCCTGCTCTTTATAAGAATTGTCCCCTGTTCTGAAACACTTCATAAACCGTCCTGTCTGGCACTTTGCAGTTACAATTCTGTTGTCATTTCTTTTGCTTCTGTCGGCAGGCATTTCCCAAAAAACATGGCTTTGCAGCCGGATTTCTTTTGATAAATCCATCCGGTCCAGTTCGCCGGAGTAATGTCCGACTTTCGGAGAATCGCCTGGTATTCCCCGTCACTGCTTACAATGCCGTTCATGACACCGTTCATGCGGGTGTCCATCAACTGGTATAATGCAGAATCCTTTTCCAATCCAATCCCTCCTTCCGTGGTGTCGTAGCTTACCTCTGTTTTGGCGGGATAGCAAGCGGAAAAATAAAAAAGCCGGAATATCCCTTGTAGCGTCCGACTTTTTTTGATAATATATTCACATGGGGTACTGCCATAACGGGTAGGCGGTCAGTCTTTCGATGCAAACGCAGGGGGGACTGCCCCTCTGACTACGGGTAAAACCGGGAAAGGGGGGATTGCTTATGAGCGATTATGAACTGCTGACGGTTGTTCTGATGATTCTTGGGATCATTGCATCAATCCTGATTGCTTACATAAATCACACAAAAAAGCGACCGCCCCGTCCAAAGGTAAGGTCACTTTCTTGTAAGTATCTTTAATTTGGGCTGACCGTCTATCGGCAGTATTCCCTTTTGTATTTTCATTGTAGCAGATTCCCCCGCGTCTGTCAAACGCTGCGGAGCATTCCGATGAAATCATTCTATACCGGATTCCGCATAAAGGCAAGGTGTTAATTTGTCGAATGTCGAATCGCAAAATAGGGTGGGGTAAAAGGCATCAAACTCTCACAGCGGCACATATGGCAATTACATCCATTTAAACGTATAATGACGAAAACTCTTTAAGTTGTGTGATATCTCTGGCATGCTATAGCGCGTTAATGAGTATACCAGAATCAGAGAGTTTCCGGCAGGGAAAGGATTTGAGATATTGTTTATATTTCGAGAAAGAACTCAATACCCATATGCATAGAAAGGATATGGTCCACACATGACTCTTACACAACTGCAATATGCAATTACCATAGCAGGCGCCGGCTCCATGAACGAAGCGGCAAGGGCGCTTTTTGTTTCCCAGCCCAGTCTTTCTTCCGCTATGAAAGAACTGGAGGAAGAAATCGGCGTCCGCCTGTTTTTGAGAACGAACCGGGGGATTGCCCTGACTCCGGAGGGGGAGGAGTTTATCGGTTATGCCAGGCAGGTCGTAGAGCAGTACGGGTTAATGGAATCCCGATACATCAAAAAGGAAAAGGTAAAAAAGAAATTCAGCGTATCCATGCAGCATTATACCTTTGCTGTGAAGGCTTTTATAGAAATGGTTAAACAATTTGGCATGGATGCATATGAATTTTCGGTTTATGAGACAAAAACCTATGAAGTAATCGAAAATGTAAGAGATTTTAAAAGTGAAATCGGAATTCTTTATGTCAATGCATTTAACGGGAAAGTGCTGAAAAAACTATTTGGAGAATATAATCTGGAATTTCATGAAATTCTGCAGTGCCGAATCTATGTGTATATGTGGAAAATGCATCCGCTGGCGGAGAGAAAAGAGGTAACTCTTGACGAGCTTGACGAATATCCCTGCCTGTCTTTTGATCAGGGAAAAAGCAATTCTTTTTATTTTGCGGAGGAAGTTTTAAGCGCTTATGAGTACAAGCGTCTGATCAAGGCTAACGACAGGGCGACGCTTTTAAATCTGATGGTAGGATTAAACGGTTATACTCTGTGCTCCGGCATTTTGTGCGAGGAGCTGAACGGTTCCGAATATGTTGCGGTAAAGCTGAAATCGGAGGAGATTATGTCGATCGGATATCTGGTGCGGAAAGGCGTTGCAATCAGTCCGTTAGGACAGAAGTATCTGGAAGAACTGACAAAGTATAAAGATAAAGCGCTGCAATAATGACTGGCCGGCTATAGAAAGAAACTATAACCGGCTGTTTCTTTTTCATATTAGACAGCGTTGAAAAGCCGTGTTAAGATAAAACAAATACGATATAAAAAGCGGAAGAGTACTGCGGAAAGAGGTTGAATATGAAAAAGACATACGCGGAAAGAAACTTAAAATTTGAGACTTTACAGCTTCATGTAGGACAGGAACAGCCGGATCCGGTTACCGATTCCAGAGCGGTGCCTATATACCAGACTTCTTCTTACGTTTTTCACAACAGCGAACATGCACAGGCGCGGTTTAACCTGTCGGACGCCGGCAATATATATGGGAGACTGACGAATCCTACGGAAGATGTGTTTGAAAAAAGAATTGCGGTTTTGGAAGGCGGCGTTGCGGCGCTGGCGGTAGCATCCGGCGCAGCGGCAATTTCCTATACTTTTCAGAATTTGGCCCATGCAGGGGACCACATTGTGGCCGCAAAAAATATTTATGGCGGGACATATAATCTTCTGGCACATACCCTGCCGGAATACGGGATTCAAACGACCTTTGTAGATCCCTTTAAATACGAAGAAGTGGAAGCTGCGATTCAGGAAAATACAAAGGCGCTCCATATTGAAACCCTGGGTAATCCTAATTCGGATGTGGTAGATATTGAAAGGCTGGCGGCCATAGCCCATGCTCACAAAATCCCGCTGGTTGTAGACAATACATTTGCAACTCCTTATCTGGTCCGTCCCATGGAATACGGCGCCGATATCGTAGTACATTCCGCAACAAAATTTATCGGCGGACACGGAACCACAATCGGTGGCGTTATAATTGACAGCGGCAGGTTTGACTGGGAAGCAAGCGGCAAATTTCCGGGTCTTACCGAACCCAATCCAAGCTATCATGGAATCAGTTTCACAAAAGCCGTGGGTACGGCGGCCTTTGTAACCAGTATTCGTGCGATACTGCTCCGAGATACCGGCGCTACCCTTTCTCCTTTCCATGCCTTCATTTTTCTTCAGGGATTGGAAACCTTGTCCCTGCGTGTGGAAAGGCATGTGGAAAATGCCTTGAAGGTTGTCAAATATCTGAACGGACACCCCCAGGTGGAAAAAGTAAACCACCCTTCTGTTTCCGCCGAGCCGGTACAACAGGAGCTTTATAAGAAATATTTCCCTAAGGGCGGCGGTTCCATCTTTACCTTTGAGATCAAAGGAGACGCCAGGAAAGCGCAGGAGTTTATTGACAATCTGGAATTATTCTCCCTGCTTGCAAACGTAGCGGACGTAAAATCTCTGGTGATTCATCCGGCGTCCACGACTCATTCGCAGCTTAACGAGGCGGAACTGGCGGATCAGGGAATTAAGCCGAATACCATCCGTTTATCGATCGGCACGGAAAATATTGACGATATTATTGAAGACCTGGATGAAGCGTTTAAAGCAGTAAAGTGAAACGGAATACAGGAAGACGGCTTTAGAAGCCAGTTGGGATTCAGAAATGATTCCTTCGCTGATAAGTAGTTTTTTAGCTTGTCTTATGGCCTTTTGATTTTCTTTTAAAGGCTTAGGCATATCACAATGATGGCAACCAAAGAATCAAGCATAGTGTCTATATCATTGATCATAGATGTGATATAATCCAGATGTGCGCGAACGAGGTGCATACGGTATTTTTGGGAATCAGTCATCTGGTACCCTTCGATGGATTCAATGACACTGTCAGACTTCTGCTTTAGGAAACGGCAGGAAGTGAGATTGTAACGGTATCTTGTTAATTTACGCGGAATACGGATTGGCTTACAGGGGATATAACTTCCGGGAACAAAATCTAATTGAAATAAATCCCCAATCCATTTGGAATCTTTTGTATCGTCTTTGCTACCTTTAACAGCTTTTACCCATTTGGGATTAGCAGTGGTGATGTTGATATCATACACAGGTGGACCTGAAAAGGTTTACGAAGTTGGAATGACACAGATACTTGAAAAAAAAGGTGCTTGCCCTGAAAGGATACCTGAATCATCTTAACAGAGACAGGAATAGCGTCCGGCTTATCATTGTCTGTGAGGATATCGAGGATTTCAAGCAGGCAAGCGCACTGGTCTGTACGGTTTTCACGGAAAATATGTTGCCTTGTGTTTATTACAATTCGGAGGGGGCTGTGAAAAGTGCTGGAAGCAGTCAGTTCACAGTGGGCATATCCGTTTTTTTGAGGAGGGATGGAAATGTAGCCATTAATGAAACACTCGGGTCAGTTTCAGGCCAGCATATTTTTGTCTATTTTGAATATTTATATATTGTGATTTTTGACTCAAAGTTACTAATGCTTAATCATAAACACTCGTATTATATGAATATTAGGGCAATGTGGTAAAACAATACAAAGTCATCTGAAAAAGCATAATATACGTATAAAACTCAGTGAGTCTTAGTAAGATTTTGCTTGCTATAAAAAGAGAGAATTCAGCAGGTGGAAGAAGAAATATGGTAAATATGATTTGCAGAACATTAATGATGGAAATTTTTGGGAAGAAATTCTAAGTAAAGAAGAATCTGGTGAAAAAAAGTTTTTAATGGGAGGGATATAGAGTCCAGGGATAGCCTAAAGGCATGCGAGTATTTACAGGAATCCATTAGTATTTATGGTGACATAATGGATTTGATAGATGAAAAGCGTCCCTACATAGTTAAAGCAAAATTTAAGTATAGAAAAGCGACTATTTTTAGTCAGTTATTGGGGTTTGGATTAGGAGTTATGGCCAGTATAGTTGCCAGTGTAATATGGAAATTTTTATTAAAGATGTAAAAGACTTCTTCTATTTTTAAGGGGAGGTCTTTTTAAGAAAGCAGTGCTGCTATTTAATAACTTCTCGAAATCTCAAAGAATGGGATTCCAAAAGATCTCATGAAGTTTAATCATGATTTTTGCTGCCGTCATCACATGATGCATCAGGAGGATGAAATTTTTGCATATCTGAAAGCCTTTCTCGATTCTGAATATGAGCAGATGACGCTTACCTTGTGAATTAGGAAGGGTTCTTTGTATGTTATAATTTATATTTGTCATTCTAATCTTCTTATATTATAATTAAAAAATCCGATACCTATCAAAAGAAAGGGCATAAGCATGTTGTTCCTCAAAAGAAAACATTTACCCTTAAAAACCGTATACTATATTTCGTTTCTGTGTTTTATTGTGATTCCGCTGCTGGTGGTTTTGCTTGTTTCGCTTCTGATTCTGAATCAGCAGTTTAAAAAGCAGGCTTTGGAAAATATCCGGCGCGCGCAGGATAACGTGGTAACGGAGCTGAAGTCGGATATTAATGTGATGTCCATGCGTCTGTCCCATATGATTTATACCAATAACAACGAAATTATGGAATATGCTGCAGGGACGGATAATCCTAACGTAAATATCCGCTATGATTTTGAGCAGAAGCTGACACAGGCCGGCAATCTTGCTTTGGAGCCGGTAAAGGATATTATTTCCGTTGTTTTTTACATGAAGAGCGGAAGAGAAACTTATTTCAAAAGTAATATCAAGCGTTCCGCGGAGGAAATAAAGGCGGCCCCATGGTATCAGGCGGCCCTGGAGACGCCTAATTCCGTCTGCGTCGGTTCCTGCCAGACCATGCAGGCAAACGATTTATATACGGGAGGCCGCAAAGATCTGCTGGTTCTGGTCTTTGCGCTTTCGCCGGATGTGACCACGGACCGATCCGGCACAATCGAGATGGTTACTTTCTGGCAGTACTGTCGGGCGGGAGACCGGATTCGGGAATACAATCAGAATTATAATAAAGGATTAAACCGGCTGGGAATTACCATAATTGTCAATGAAGAGGGAGAAACCGTGTTTGCCACGGAGGAAATCGATACCCGGGACGGCCGCTATGTATGTGTGGAGTCTCCGGTAGAACTGGTGGATTCGGTCTGGTACGTCAGGACCTACATAAAATCTTTTGAACTGACGGGGGATTTCCGAAGAGTGTCCGCGATGATCCTGGCGACGGCGGTTCTGATCCTGTCCCTGGCGGCGGTCTATTCCGGATATTTCCTTCGAAAAATTGTAAAACCCATAGAAGAGATCAGCGGCGGTTTAAAGCAGGTGGAGGAGGGCAATCTTTCCGTTCACGTTGCGCCAAAAGGACAGTCTGAGATCCGCGGCATGATCCATCAGTTTAACGCCATGGTCCGCAGGCTGAGGGTATTAATTCAGGAATATGAAGAAAGAGTGCGCAGTGCGGAAATGACGTATGAGCAGTTTTTTCAGGCCCTGATAAAAAGAGAAATGACGCCGGAAGAGGCGCATGCTAGGGCCGGAGGTTTCTTCGCTGACAGGTACTGTCTTCTGGGACTCTGGGTGGATCATTATCCGGCGGGAGAGAGCGAAACGGTGTGCCTACGTCTTATAAAGAGCTTTGAACGCAATCCGAGATTTGCTTCGCGTTGTCTGGCGGCCATAGAAAAACCGGCCTTCATTTATATCTTCTATCGGATTACGGAAACCGATTTTACGTCCAACATAGTAAAGATGACGGAAGAAATGCAAAGAGAGGCGACTAAGGAATTCGGCGTGGAATTATCTTTATGTATCGGACAGGAAACAAACGGAGCCGCCGGTTTCGCGGCGCAGTCGGAGCTTGTGGAGCGCTATAGCTGCATCCGCTATCTGAAAGGAAGACATGCGGTAACGGATCTGAACCGGGAGTTTGCTTTTGCGGAAAAGGTTTTGCAAGCGTCGGGAGGGTACCGGGGACTTGCGGATGCGCTTTATATTGCCGATGAAAAGAATCTGCTGCAGGAAAGAGAGCGGTTTTTCAGTCTTCTTAACGGCGGGGAGCGGGAAGAGAATTTTCTCCAGGCGTACGCGGCGGTTCTTGCAAT
>ERZ779632.1005-NODE-1005-length-12814-cov-10.737205_pt1 | contig 12814 bp, 18 predicted proteins | sample MGYA00514194_ERZ779632 | MGnify/ENA primary metagenome ERZ779632 (study PRJEB29562, sample SAMEA4376704) | mouse gut metagenome | isolation source: Cecum | study: EMG produced TPA metagenomics assembly of the A DSS colitis mouse model was used to assess the...
CCCTGGACAGCGGCGACCTGTCCATCAACCAGGGCTACAACATCACCCGGCAGGTACAGGAACTGCCGGAGGAGCAGCGGGAGGAGGCCGCCGCCCAGGCGGTGGAGCTGGAAAAGGCAAAAAAGGAGATCCGGCAGGCGGACGCCGAGTCAGACCGCCGTCACAAGATCGCCGGGCTGTTCTGCAAGGCGTTTGAACGGGCTGTGCTGCTGACACCCACGGAGGAAAATGTGCGGATCTGGACGCAATGCACCCGCATGACGCCGGAAGAGATCGAGGACAACGTCAAGGAGGCCCGTGAGCTGGCGGAGGTGTTCTCCACCATCGCCGGCATCCTGGAAACTCTGCTGCCGGGAGATACCGGCAGCGTGGAATAAACCGCTGGGCCGGGGCGCTGTGCCTCGGCTCCTGACACTTTGAGGAGGATGATAAAACGAAGATCATGCAACGAGAACAAGTGGAGGCCCTGCGGGAGCGATACCCCACCGGCTCCCGGATCAAGCTGATGGAAATGGCGGATGACCCGCACCCCATCGAACCCGGAACCATGGGGACCCTTCTCTGCATCGATGATATCGGGACGTTTCATGTCAAGTGGGACAATGGCCGGTGTCTGGGAGTCGTGATGGGGCAGGACAGCTTCTCTGTCCAGCCGCCGAGCCAGGAGCAGCCCCACAAGACCGATCCCCAACCCCCCGCCAAGCCCGGCACACGGCATCGCACGGGGCGCAAGGGCTTCGAGAGATGAGCTGGGGAGGTGACGGCGATGCCGGATGAGCTGTCTGTCCGCCAGTGGCAGGAGCAGTTCCGGGCCGGGGCCTTTAACGCCCAGGACAGATACACGCAATGCCGGGCGGGCTGGTACGACTGGTTCTGCCAGGACCATGCCCTGGCCGGGCGGCTGAAGAAGATCGGCAGGGTGGTCATGGGCATCACAGATCCATTTATCTTGGACAATTACTACGTCTGGTTCAAAAATAACTGCCCCCTGAACGGACCGCTATATGACGATGTCCGCTTCGAGCCGCTGTCCGGGGAGCGCGGTGGGAAATATTTTGTGGTTTCGCTGGACAGCCCCCATGAGCGCGAGAAGTGGGCGCTGGTCACGGAGCGGTACGGCTTTGACGCGCCGGAGTTCGATTGCCGGAACATCCGGGAGATGGTCAAATACATTAACAGCATCGGCCCCGAACTGCAGCAAGGCATTGTTCCCCCGTTCATTGCGGAAAAGGACGCCGTGACTGCCTATACCCGTCTGCGGGGGGAACCGGAAGGTATCCACATCTACCGGGACGGGAATCACCGTTTCAGCTATGCGCCCCGGAGAGGTCGGCAGATGAGGACCGTCCTGACGGCGGTCAGCCTGGAGGATGCCCCGCCCGGTTTTGTTTCGGAGCAGGCCCATTCCATCAAGGGGATGTATGTCTACTGCCCGGAGGATGCGGGGCTTCCACTGCCCAATCCGCAAAAGGCAGCGGAGCAGCCTCCCAAAAAGAAAGGACGGGAGCGATGAACGCGGCGTTTGATTTTCCCCGTGCGGCAGAAGCTCTTACCGCCTACGCTGTGGAGCGTCAGGCCGGGTTTGCACAGCACCAGGGCCACCAGTTCAGGCAGCCGGAGGAACGGAATCGGTGGATCAGGGGCATTCTGCGGGGCATGGCAGAGGTGTGCGGCGCGGATATGGACGCACCCGTCTGCCAGTTCGATCAGCGGCTGGAGGATGCGCACGGCTGTTTCGCTGTGGAGGCGCTCGGTCTGCCGGAGCAGAGGCACACGATCCAGAGCCTGCGCCGGTACGCCGATCAATTGGACCTTATGAACGGCGACCAGCGGGAGCGCATGATGGAGGTAAAAAATCTGCTGGAGGATATCACTGTCTATCTCTCCTGGAATGTTTCCCGCACAGGCGTTTATGACGCCAGAGAGCAGGTGGAGAGCCAGCTCCTGCGTATGACGGCCCGCCGCCCCATCCGCTTCACCCGTGTTCTGGTGGGCGGAGATCTTGACCCAGGCGGCACGGAGTTTGTGTCCGGGCTTGCTGACAGTGCGGATGATGTCCGAGGCACAGAGATGTTCCAAAAAACTGCTCAGGAGTACCCGGAACGGCGGGAGTGGCCCGCCATCTGCACTGTATACTTGGGCGGCGGACGGGAGTTCGCTGTCGGCACAATCGATGCCGATGAATTGGATATGGCCGTCATCCGGGAGACCGGAGATCGGTTCCTGAAGCGGCCAGGGGTCAGGCCGGTGTGTTCGCGGGAATTGCGTGTGCTGGTCCATCGGGAAACAAAAATCAAATCTCACAAAAAGAGGGAGGCAGAACGATGAGCAAAGAACACGCCCCACGGGCGGCGGGGCCTCCCGGCAGGCCCGCCCTGCCCCCGGAGGCGGAGCAAGAGATCATGACGGTGCTGGGCGCCAATATGCGGATCAGCTCCGGGGAGATCGCTGCCATTTTGAAAAAGCACGGTGTGTCCGGGGATATGGACGCCCTCCAGGACAGCTACCGCAAGCGGCTGGGCCAGCGGCTCATGTCCAGCATCCGGGATGAGAACGGCAGACGGGAGGTGCTGGCCCGCGGCAGCGAGTACATCGTGGTGGAGTGCTGCAGCGACCGGCAGGCACTCCGAGCCATCCGCCAGCGCATCCAGAGCCAGATGAACGGCCTGGATAACTCCGCAGGCAAGGTGCGCTGCCGCATCCGTGTGCTGGACCACCTGCTCTCCCGGTTCAGAAAGGCGGGGTGACCATGGGACTGAGAGACATCATCCGGGCCATCCGGGAGTACCCTGCCGCCCATGCCGAGCTGGAGGCAGCCCGGTTTGAACTGCGGCAGGCCCAGCAGGCACTGGAGCAGAGCGAACAGGATCGTGAATCGTTGTCGCTGGAATTGAGCGAACAAAAGGATCACACAGATTTTCTTTCTCATAAGGCGGAGGCTCTGCAAGACGCCCTGAATGAATTTTGTCCCCGGCTGTCCACGCCGGAGGAACTGAAACGGTTTTACGATACGATCTCGCCCAGCATGGACGAAAGTGGTTTTACACTGTACCGCATGGCAAAGGAGCTGACAGGAATTGATGTTCCCTCGTGTTTTCCTTATGAGGACAACCGTGGAATGTTTGAGGTGATGGAGGGGCATCAGCTCCTGGACTGGCTGATTGCCGTCCATTTCCAGGCGGTGGAGTGGGAGATCATCCCCAACAGCACCTACGAGTCTGCCACGCTGCTGGAGGTGGACACCTCCACCCCCGAATATCAGGCATTTGAAAAGCAGCTTTATGAGAAGGTGCTGGAGCGCATGGGCTTCCAGGATATCTTAGCGCCAGGTCGGGACGATCCTGCGAGGACGCCCAGCCATACTTCGCCCCAGCCGAAACGAGGAGGTGATGCCAGATGACGGAAATGAATCGAGAGCAACTGGAATCTTTGCGGAAGCAGTTTCCGCAAGGGACACGGATTCAATGTGTGGAAAACAGAGATGGGGCGCCTATTCCCACAGGTGAAACGGGAACGCTGGAACACATTGATGAGATGGGGCTGTTCCACTGTGATCTGGACGATGGCCGCAGATTTATTGCGGCCATTGAGGAGGGCTGCTTTCAGGTGATACCTTCGAAGCAGCCGGAGCAATGCGGGATCACTGAGATCAACAAGGATACCTTCTGGAAGCTGATCGACCAGGGGCGGGAACAGTGCAGCCAGGATGTCTATGCGCTTGCCCAATGGTTAGAGAACCGGCTGATGGAAATGGGGCCGGAACAGGCCCTGAATTTCGATTATGTTGCCCACGCATACCGGGCTGCGGCCTACAAGCACGGCCTGTGGAGCGCGGCATCCATCCTGTGTGACGGCTGTACCGATGACGGTTTCACCGACTTCCGGGGCTGGCTCATCGCCCAGGGCCGGGAGGTGTACATGGCGGCGCTGAAGGACCCGGATTCTTTGGCGGATGTTCCCACCGATGGAGACTGCTGTTGTGAAACTTTTTGCTATGTGGGCAGCTACGCCTACGAAGAACTCACCGGGCGGGACATCAATCAGGATTTTGATCCTGACATATCCCGTGCGCTGACAGAGCAGATCAAGCCGGATATTGTATATGGCGATGGGATCGGGTATCCCTACACCTGGAGTGAGGTGGCTGTCTATCTCCCCAGGCTGTGCGCCAAGCACATGACGCCGGAGGAATTGGCGTGGCGTATCAAATATCATAACGATACCTGGAATGTTACAAGCCCGGAAATCCAAACCGTGCGCGCTACCGAGAAAAAGAGCAAAAAAATCAAAAAGAATCGAGGTGAATCCAGATGACCGAGGCCATCACCATCGGGGTGGATCATGGGTACGCCGCCATGAAAAGCAAAAATTTCTCTTTCCCCACCGGGCTGGTAGGATACGACCATGAACCCTATACCCAGCAGAATGTGCTGGAATACGGCGGCAAATATTATGTGGTGGGCAGCGGGCGGCAGCCACTCCAGAAAGACAAAACGGTCACCGAGGACTACTACCTCCTGACCCTGGCCGCCATCGCAAAAGAACTGGCCCACCGGGGCGCGGAACCCACCGCCGCCGTCCATCTGGCGGCTGGCCTGCCCCTCACCAGCTTCGGGCGGGACAAGAAGAAGTTCCGGGCCTACCTGCTCCGGGACGGCCAGCCGGTGTCCTTCCGCTACGAGGGCATCGCCTACACCGTCACCATCGCGGAGGTGTCCCTGTTCCCCCAGGGCTACGCCGCCGTCCTCACCCAGCAGGAATTGCTGGACGAACCCTCCGTCATCGTGGCGGACATCGGGGGCTGGACGGTAGACCTGATGCGGCTGGACAACCGCATCCCCAACGCCGCCACCTGCCGGAGCCTGGAGCTGGGTATGATCCGCTGTCTGGACGAGATCGCGGAGCAGATCCGCCGCACCCTGGGCCTGTCCATGACGGCGGCGCAGATCGAGAGCTGTCTCCGGGGTGAGTCCGGCAGTATAGGCGAACAGGCCAGGGAGATCATCCACCGGGAGGCCGGGGCCTATACCCGCCGCCTGCTGTCCGCCATCACCGAGAGCGGCCTGGACGCCCGTGCCATGCCCGCCGTCTTCCTGGGTGGCGGGGCGGCGCTCCTAAAACGCCATGTTTCGGCCACAGACGGCCTTTGCCGGCCTCTTATCCTGGATGACGTATGTCTGAACGCCAAGGGCTATGAACGCCTTGTTGGGCAGTTGTCGCGGGCCGCTCACGCCGCAGGCGGGGGGTGATCTGGGTGGAGCTGCACTATGAAGCAATGGCTGGCCTGTTGGCCGATCCCCGCCTATACTCCACAATTCGCGTTGGGAAAGTGGACCCGGAAACGGATGAAACTGTGGAGGCGCTGTATGACGAAGCAGGCCAATACTGCGAGGCCATTGCCCAGCGTCTGGACACCTTTCATACAGATGAGTACCCGGCAAATGACCTGATGCGGTACCTTCACTGGCCGGACGATCCGAAGATGGAGACGGCGATCAGGGACAAGGTGCGTTCCGCCCATATCACGGTAGAAGCCAGCGGGACCACTCTCTATGCCAAGCTGGAACTGGATATGACAGCGGACCTCACCATATCAGAGTTTGAGGCGTTCACCAGGCAGGTGGAATGTCAATATCAGGATGGATGGGGTGCGGAATTTGAGCTGATCACCATTCAAACATCGGATGAACCTGTCTATTTGAGGCTGTGGCACGATGAAATCACTTTCTTTACCGGCGCGGTAAAAGACAGTTTCCTGGAGCAGCGCCGCCAGGAACGGGCCAGATTTCAAGCTGAGATCAGAAGCAGGACGGCTCCGGCAGCAAAACCCGCCACGAAAACAAAAAGATGGACGGAGCGATGAGGAAGCAAACAGAGCAGAAGCGGGCGCGGCTGAACCTCTCCCTGAACCTGTCCGCACCGCACCAGCGGGAGGCGTGGAATATCCTCCGCACCATTCCCCCAGGCCAGCGGACGGACGCTGTTTGCCGGATGATCTGCAAAGGCTATCAGCGGGAGGACCTGCTGGATGGCATCCGAAGGGTAATCCGGGAGGAACTGCACAGCGTGGAACTTGTCTCTGCAAAAGAAAAAACCGAGCAGCCGCAGGCCGGGGACGTGGATGACAGCGTCCTCGGCTTTCTGCTTGGACTACAACGGGAAGGAGATGACGAACTATCTGATTCGCTATTTTGATATGTTCGCGGGCATCGGCGGCTTCCGGGCCGGTTTGGACCGGGCCGGGGGCTTCCAGTGTGTCGGCCACTGTGAGATCGACAAGTACGCCGACGCCAGCTACCGCGCCATCCACGACATCGGAGAGGAGGAAGTGTACTATCCAGACGCCAGAGAAATTGACCCCGGCGGAATGCCGGACTTCGAGCTGCTTTGCGGCGGATTTCCTTGCCAATCTTGGTCAGCGGCGGGAAATCGACTTGGCTTTGCTGACCCCAGAGGAACTCTCTTCTTTGAGATTGCCCGGCTGGCTGAAGCCCGAAAGCCTGCGTATCTGCTGCTTGAAAATGTTCCCCGGATTTTACAGCATGACCAGGGCCAGGCGTTTGCGACCATCCTCGCCACGCTTCATGAGCTGGGGTATGGTCTCGAATGGAATGTGTGCAACAGCGCAGACCACGGGACTCCTCAATCGCGGAAAAGGCTGTTCCTTGTCGGATATCTTGATCCCCGATGCACCGGCAAAATATTTCCTCTCCCCGGAAATGACGGCAAGGCTCTTATACAGCTCATCGGAGGGGCGCAGGGATACCGGGTCTACGACATCGGAGGAGTAGCCTGCACCCAGACCGCCGGGTCCGGTGGTACCGGAGCCAAGACCGGGCTGTACCTGATACCGCCCAATGAAGCCTTTGTAGATCTGTCTGTGGGGGAACCCAGGCGGACGGATACCGCCCGGTGTCTCACCGCCCGGTACGGGCAGACCACCCTCTCCAACCACCGTGCGGAGCGTTCCGGGGTGCTGATGATCCGTGATCCCTCCAAGAAGAGATATGCGGAGGCTGTCCCCGGCGACAGTGTGGACCTGGGGTATCCCGGCAGCAAGACCAGAGGAGGCTGGGTGAGCAAGCTGGCTCACGATGCCGCCAGTGTCCAGGGCATCGTGGAGCGCGGCGGGCGTATCCGCCGCCTGATGCCCAGGGAGTGCCTCCGCCTCCAGGGCTTCGCGGAGGACCAGATCGACCGGCTGCTGGCCATCACCTCGGACGCCCAGGCGTACAAACAGGCCGGAAACTCTGTCACCGTCAATGTGATCGAAGCCATTGGCCGCCGAATCCGGGCGGTGGATGAACAGCTCCGAAGGGAGGATGCGGCCGCATGAGTGAGATCGGCATCAAGGACCAATGCTTCGGTGTGGAGGTGGAGATGACGGGCATCACCCGCAGGCAGGCCGCCGAGGCGCTGGCCGCGTATTTCGGAACATCCGTCCATTACTGCGGCACCTACTACGACGCCTGGGGTGTGACCGACCCGGAGGGCAAAGAGTGGAAGCTGATGAGCGACAGCAGTATCCGTGGGGAGCGGAAAATAGACTTCGGTTACAGATCCACCAGTGATGGCGAGTATCAGGTGGAGATGGTCACCCCCAAGCTGACTTACGCCGAACTGCCCAAGCTCCAGGAATGTGTACGCCGGGTGCGTAAAGCCGGGGCCAAGGCCAACAATTCCTGCGGCATCCATGTTCATGTGGACGCTTCTAATCACAACCGCCAGAGCCTGAAGAATCTGATCGGCATTATGTACTCCAAGGAAGATATTCTGTTTAAGGCGCTGCAGGTTGATCCGATCCGTGCGAGAGATTATTGCCAGAAAGTGCGGGAACCCATGCTGCGGCAGGCCCGGACGCTGTCCTCGGACGAGACTAATGACCTCACCCAGCTGGAGCGGGTCTGGTACGAGGGCAATGTGGAGAACACAGACCATTACAATTGGACGCGCTACTACGCCTTAAATCTGCATTCTGTCTTTTACCGCGGCACCGTGGAATGGCGGTGCTTTAATTCTACCCTCCACGCCGGGAAGGTGGCCGCATACGTCAATCTGTGCCTCGCCATCTCCGCCCAGGCCATCGCCCAGCGCAGCACCGTCATGCGCAAGACCCACAGCGAGAACGAGCTGTTCACCTTCCGGGTCTGGCTGGTGCGGCTGGGTCTCAACGGGGACGAGTTCAAGCACACCCGTGACCACCTTCTCGCCCACCTGGAGGGGGATAGGGCGTGGCGCCACGACAAGGACAGCTACGAGGTCAACAGAAGGAAGAAACGCAATCGAGAAGCAGAGAGGTGACACATCATGAAAATTCTTATTGACGAGCGCACCTATGAGGGCAGCGCCACGGAGATCATGGAGCAGCTCCGCCAGCAGACCTTTGACCCGACCGAATACCCGGATACGGAGAGTTACATCTACCAGCTCCGCAGCAACTTCATCCGGGCCACGGATCTGGACTGCCCTCTGCCGGACTCTGGCGTGGAGGGGCAGGCGCGGGCCATGTTCTCCCATCTGGCCAAGGCCGGGGCGCTGACGATTCTGGAGGAATGACAATGGAAAATACACTATATTTCGCCTACGGCAGCAACATCAACCTGGGGCAGATGGAGTACCGCTGCCCGGATGCCTCGGTGGTAGGGCCGGTGGTGCTGGATGGGTATGAGCTGCTGTTCCGCAGGGGCGGATTCGCCACCATCGCCCCCAAGGAGGGGGAACAGGTTCAGGGCCTGCTGTGGAGCATCACGCAGTCGTGTGAGCGGTCGTTAGACAGGTATGAGGGGTACCCTCGGTTTTACGACAAGCGGATGGTGACCGTCCGGGACGCCGAGGGCCGCTCCCTGTCCGTCATGGCTTACATCATGGACGAGCGGTTTCGGGAGCCGATGCTGCCCACCGACACCTATTACAACGGCATCCTGGAGGGCTACCGGCAGAACGGCCTGCCGGTGGCCGCTTTGAAAAAGGCGTGGGAACACGCCGTCCAGGAGGTGCATCAGGAGACAGAGCGCACCAACGCCAGCTTCACAAACTACACCAGACCGCCCAAGCGGCGGGGCAGCTATGACCGCTGACACCATGATACGGCAGGAGGAGCGGTATGTCCAGTAAAACGATCTCACTGGCCGGTGAGGTGCATATCAGCACCGGCAGCATTTACACCACTGTGGACGCTCTGGAGGCTATGAAGTGCATTGGACTCGCCTATGGCCTCTACAGCCACGCCGAGGAGTTCCGGGACCAGCGCGTCATGCTGGATGAGGGCGGGGATCACCCCGCCCTCGTTGTGCAGGAGGACGTCAGCCGCCATGGGACTCCCCTGTGGGAAACGGTCCGCACCTTGACCAATGACCCCCGGCAGATCCAGCGGTATCTGGCCTTCCGGGACACGCTGAAGATGATGCGGGAGATGGACCTGGAACGGGAGCGTCAGCCCGTACCGAAGCAGCCGTCTGGCAGTCATTCCGCGCCGGGTGACAAGAAAAAGAGGACGGCCCATGAGCGATGAAAAATATCCGTTTTTTGATGTGCCGGAGGGAGATGTTTCCCCGTTGTTCACGACCAAATTCCAGGAGGCCGCCCGTGTGGGCTGTCTGCGGGGCGTATTTGACGGCGGTGGGATAACAACAAATTGGCTTAAAGGGAATGAACTGCTGCAATCGCCGGCCTTTGATGCGGAACTGCGGGATCTGGTTGAAACGCTGCAATGCAGCGGGCCGCTAGAAAATTTCCAGTCTATGCGGCAATTCTGTCTGGAGCATCCCCAGGCGCGGATGTCCGACAGGCAGACCTTCTACGCCTTCCGCATCGATACCCAGCGGTACCGCTATCATTTGCGGCTTTTCCCGCAAAAGAGGAAATTCCACATCTTCTGCTACCAGGCGGATCAGATAAGGAAGGACCTGCCAAAGCCGGATTTTAACTATGCCTTTCGCAAAAGGGCAAAAAAGAAGAAAAATCGAGGTGAACGAACATGAAAGTTTTAGTCGTGGAGCCGATGAAGCCCTGCGAGGCGCGGGAGATCCCCGACACCCTGGAGGCTATGCAAGCCATTGTGGGCGGGTACATCCAGGCCGTGTATCCCTTTCAGGAGGAGGTGGCCGTGGTCTGTAATGAGGAGGGCCGAAACCTGGATCTGCCCTTTAACCGTCCGCTGATAGATGAAAGCGGCCTGCCCTATGACATTGTGTGCGGGACATTTTTCATGGCCGGTTTCAGCGGGGAACATTTTGTCTCTTTGACAGAGGAACAGATCCAGAAGTATAAGGTGCTTTATGACAATGTAGTTGTTCTCACAGCGGAGCGACCTGAGAACCAGGCAGAGATCGCGCCAGAGGCCGCCATGCCGGACTTCGCCGTAGCCTGCCAGATATCGTTCCGCTTTACCCATGAGGATCAGGAGAATCCCGGCTCACATGATGCGTTTATCAGCCACGTCACCGGGATATTTAACCAGGATCAGACCTTGGCGGAACGAACGGTAGGTGGTTTGGATGTTGCTTTCCAGGGCTGCTGCGCTGAAGTGCGGTACACGTTCGCCCGACAGGACAAGGACGCGGCCAGCGCCGAACTGTTCTCCAAGCAGTGTGTGCTGGATGTGCGGGATCAACTGGAAGGGTACGGCTGCAAAATAGAAAAAATCGAGTGCTTCGCGGAGGAGCTGGAACCGGACTATGGGAGAGATCAGGCCAAAAGCCGCGGGACACAGGGAAAAAAGAGGAAGGGAGACCGCCATGACCGATAGCGCCGTGAGATGGGAGGCCGCATATGCCCGCCTATGACCTGTCCAGCCCCGGCGCGGTCTCCGCCTCCGCAGAGCAGGCCCGAATCCGCGCCGGCCAGGAGCCGGACCAGAACAGCTACAACGCCGCATGGCTCCACGGCTACGCCAGCGCGCTGGCCAATGTGGCTGACGCTCTGGAAACCCGGCAGGAGCTTGTGGACGCCATCATCGGCTTTATGGGAGAGCAGTACCCCAGCGCCGAACTGTACGGCATTCTCCATGACGCCCTGGCAATGTCCAACCAGGACATCCTGTCCCTGGGCTTCGACCTGCCCCAGTGCCGGGAACCGCCCCGCGCCCATCAGGGCATAAAATCTGCAAAAAAGAAGGGAATTCACTATGAGAGATAAATACATCCTGACCGCCGAGTCGGTCACCGAGGGCCACCCGGACAAGCTGTGCGACACCATCGCGGACAGCGTCCTGGACGCCTGCCTGAGCAGCGACCCCGCCGCCCGTGTGGCCTGCGAGGTCATGGCCACTGCCGGGAAGATCATCGTGGCCGGGGAGATCACCGCCAGGGACCTGCCGGACATCCCCGCCATCGTCTGCCGGACTGTGCGGGAGACGGGCTACGGAGGCAGCGACTATGAGGTGGAGACCGTCACCCACGACCAGAGCGACGATATCGCCGGCGCTGTGGGCAGTGATACCCAGATGGGCGCCGGCGACCAGGGCATCGTGTACGGCTTCGCCTGTTCGGAGACCCCCCAGCTCCTGCCCCTGCCCGTGGTGATGGCCCACCGGCTGACGCTGCTGCTCACCAACGCCCGCAGGACGGGGATCATCCGGGGCCTGGGGCCGGACGGAAAGGCCCAGGTGTCCGTGGAGTACCAGGGAGGCGCTTCCTACCGAATCGCCGCCGTGGTGGTCTCCTGCCAGCACGATGCGGACAAGGATATGGACGAGCTGCGCCGGGAGATCATCCGGCACGTCATCGTCCCCGCCCTGCGGGACCTGTACCCCGATCCGAAAACGGAGGTGTTCATCAACCCCTCCGGGCGGTTTGTGCTGGGAGGCTTTGAGGCGGACACCGGCCTGACGGGCCGGAAGCTGATGGCGGACACATACGGCGGGCTGGCCCCCCATGGCGGCGGGGCGCTGTCCGGCAAGGACGGGAGCAAGGTGGACCGCAGCGGGGCCTACATGGCCCGGTACATTGCCAAGAACATTGTGGCCGCTGGGCTGGCGGAACGCTGCACCGTCAGCCTCGCCTATGCCATCGGCAGGGCCGAGCCAGTGGCCGTGGACATTGACACCCACCAGACCGGGAAGTACCCGGAGGCCGTGCTGGAGCAGGCCGTCCGGGCTGTGTTTGACCTGACGCCTGCCGGGATGATCTCCGCCCTGGGGCTGGACCGCCCCATCTTTGCCCGATTCTGCAACTACGGCCACTTCACCCACCAGGATGCTCCCTGGGAGCAGTGCAGCAGGACGGAGGCACTGTCCGAGTCCTGCCAGATGGCGGCGGCTGGGGCGTTTACTCGGTGAAGGAAAAGCACATCGCCTCAGTGAGCTTCGGCAAGGACTCGCTGGCCACCATTTTGCTTGCAAAAGAGCATGGGGAGCCGCTGGACGAGGCGGTCTACTGCGAAGTGATGTTCGACAAGGATATCTCTGGCGAGGTACCGGAGCATCGGGACTTCATCTACGACACAGCGATCCCCTCGCTGGAGCGGATGGGGGTCAAGATCATTGTCCTCCGCTCGGAAAAGACCTATGTGGAGCTGTTCACCGGGCGGGTCACCTGCGGTCCCAAGAAAGGCATGGTGCGATCCTTCCCTCTTTGCGGAAAATGTGCCGTCCAGCGGGACTGCAAGATCCGCCCCATCCAGCGGTACCAGAAGGGGCTGCCGCCGGGGACGGTCCAATATATCGGCATCGCCCAAGACGAGCAGGAACGGCTGCTGCGGTTGGAGGGCGGCAGGCAGGTGTCCCTGCTGGAAAAATACAATTTCACAGAAAAAGACGCTTGGGAGTTCTGCCGAAAGGCGGGACTCCTTTCGCCTGTCTATGCCTTCACCGACC
>ERZ779632.1008-NODE-1008-length-12806-cov-5.630225_pt1 | contig 12806 bp, 14 predicted proteins | sample MGYA00514194_ERZ779632 | MGnify/ENA primary metagenome ERZ779632 (study PRJEB29562, sample SAMEA4376704) | mouse gut metagenome | isolation source: Cecum | study: EMG produced TPA metagenomics assembly of the A DSS colitis mouse model was used to assess the...
GAATCCTTTGTCCCTGATTATGCGGCGGGTACGCTGACCATGAAGCCCTCTTTCTTTAACGAGTGTGCGGATGGTGAGATCAGACTGGTCATTGAGTTCTACGACGGGCAGACGGCAGAAGTAAGCTTTACAAAGAATGGCGACAAGGTTTCCACTGGCAATGGGGCCGAGACGGCTCCGGTTTCCTTCACGGACTTAAAGGACGGCGCGTGGTATCTGGATGCGGTCAGTTATGTTGCTGCCAAAGGCATCATGAACGGTGTGACCGCCGCAACCTTCGCGCCTGGCGATTCTCTCTCCAGAGCGCAGATGTGCCAGATCATCTACAATATGGCTGGTGAGCCGGATGTCTCCGGAAGTCCCAGCTATACAGATATTCCTGAGACATCTTGGTATGCCAAGCCTGCCGCGTGGTGCTGTGCTAATGAGATTTCTGTTGGTCGAAGCGACAAGGCTTTTGAACCTGATGCGCCGATTACCCGTGAAGAAGTTGCTGATTTCCTGTATCGCTACTCTATCTATCAGGGCAAAGAGACAAAGGGTGGCGATTTAAGTTCCTTCGCGGATGCTGGCGATGTCAGTTCCAATATGGTAGAGGCTATGAGCTGGGCCGTAGGCCGGGAGATCATCACTGGCAAAACGGACAGAACATTGGTACCTGGCGGTACAGCCACCCGTGCAGAGATTGCCGCCATGATCATGCGTTTCTGCGAGGCTGCTTAATTCCACTTTCTCAGTTTCGCACTTCCAGTCCTAAATAGGATAGCCGCCTGTGCGTCATTTTTTCGCACAGGCGGCTGCTCTGTGCATTCTTTCATACACAGAAACATCGTTCTTGACATACCACTTTTAATGTGCCAGATTCAAACAGCAAATAAATTGGCCGTGCTGAAATTGATTTTAGGAGTTGGACAGAGTAACCAGGGAGGATACTACGTACATTTCTCTCTGTAATAAATTCTTTATGTGAGTCCTTCCGATGCCCAATCATGAGATGTGGCATATCTCAGTAGATGGACAGACTTCTCCCTTGGAGGAAGCCTGTCCGATGAAAAATGGGCAGTTATAGGATTTTGTAGAGATTTGATGTTTTTCCACCATTCTCCCGCCAACGGTGCTCCTTGGTCAGAAGTCTGGCTTTACAAAGATCATCCAATGCACGGCAAACGGTAGCGCGGGAGAGCTTCAGCTCCCGCGCTATCGTCTTGATGGAGGGCCAGCAGACGCCATCCTTGTTGGTGCGGTTCTTTAGGTACATGTACACTGCAACCGCCCGGTGAGGCAGATCCGTAGCATAAATCGAATCGAAGTATCCCATAACAGAGCCTCATGTGCGCAGCGAGGATGCATCTCCATCCGGTTTATGGTGTGCCTGCCTGGGCCGGGATAGTTTTGCTGCAGCGGCAGAGGACTGAGGCGTAATTTCAACCTTTGGGGATGGGTATTTTTTCAGAATTGCGTCCTCCAATTCTCTCCGGTCAGCATAATATACTTTTCGCTGTCCGCGATCTGGCGTCAGGTATGGCTCTCCGAAGGTAATACCCCAGTCCAGAAACAACCGCAGCCGTGTCCTCATAGGATTCGTCCCGGTCTTCATTACTACAAACGAGCCTTTTGGAATCGCTTTTAACTCGTCCGGAGTCATGAGAGGCCGACTCATCATCTGGAGAGATTGATTGACTCCATCTTTCGCCTTGCTGATGTAGCCGCCCTGCACTGTCTGATTTCCCAAGGCTTTGGACAGCACCTCCGCCGTCTGGCTGTTGGGCGCAAAACCGCCAAAAATCGTGTCCTGGCAATTGTCCTGCAAAATCTCAGAGCCCTCCTTGCCGTAATTCTTTTCCAGCTGCGCAAGCGACTGAATGATCGGCACAAGTGTCAGCTTCCTGGAGCGGCCAGCAGAGAACAGCGGCAGAATATCGAAAGGCGGCATGGTCCCCAACTCATCGCAGAAGAACACCACGCGGTTTTGCAGTTTCCCACCATTCTCGTCCGCTACAGCGAACAACTCACGGGATAACTGCTGGATCATCAGCCCTGCCATGAAGTTTTTGCTGGGATCTTCCTCTGGCAGGATCAGAAAGATGGCAGATTTTTTACTGGCGAAGCTTTCCGCGTTGATGCTGGACTCAAAGCATAACACCTGTTCCAGCTCACTGTCGAGAAAACTGTTCAGCCGGGACAGCACGGTAGACAGCACGGATGCCATAGCCTGATCTGATGTGTTTAACGCCGCACCAGCGAACCAGCGGGCTTTGTGCTCAGAAGGCAGTTTATTCATGAGCACCTGGAACTGACTCTTGCCCTTGTCGGCACCTGCAGCAGGCTCCAGCAGATCCTGCACCAACTTAAACACCGATACGATGTGACGCCGCTCCCGCGCTTCTCCCTCGATCTCCTTCGGCGGCAAAAACTCCGCCAGCAGGAGGATCACAGAGGTCAGAAGGCCCTCGGCAGAATCGTAAAAATACGCATTTTGTCCCCTGTTGGCGCTATCCCCATCGGGACTGATAATCGTCTTGGCGAGGATCTTTGCGTACTTTTCCGCCTTGGCTTTCGCGGCAACATTCTTTGGATTCATCACAGAAATATCAACATACTGATTGACCAGCGACAGAAAATTATTTCCGTCTGAGCAGGTGGGATTGCGCAGATCGATCACCGCTACCTGATAGCCATAGCATTGCGTAGCAATGGTTCCATAATTCCGTGCGAGATCCCCCTTCGTATCTAAGGCTAGGAAACTCATTCCGCTGGCACAGGCATATTCGAGGTTGGGATACAAGAAGAAGGCGGTTTTGCCGACACCGCTGGCACCGATCATCAGGCAATGAACATCATCACTGTCAATCAATGCTGTCACCTTGTCTTTCTTCCCGGTGGAGCCGAGGATCAGCCCCTGTACCTTGGGGAGTTCCTTTCCCTTCCTCCAATCCGATACCTTGAACAGCACCCGCGAATAGGTCTGGGAGATCTCCTTCGGCGTAGCCCAGCGGGCGGTTCCATGCTGGCCGTCTCCCACAACCTTGCTCTTGATGTTCAGCGATCCGCTGCCTGATTTCGAGGTGGCAAACCAGATCAGCAGGAGCATCCCGCCACCGAGGCCAATCAGCAGCAGAACCTGTGGCGAAAAAGTAGTCTCTTGCAGGAAATCAAACACGGAGATCACCCCGTAAACTTTCTGTCCTAAGCGTTGCCGCTGGCGAACAAGCCTCATCAAACTCGACATACTCGCCCATAATCTTGAGCGCCTTAAAGCTGTCGCCGCTGTCCAGCACCCGCTGCCACATTGCCTCAGCCTGCTCTATCTGCCCAGCCTGCCGGAGCGTCCGGTTGGTGATGCACATCATATTGAAAATGTCCCCGCGTGTACCAAGAATAGGACCCACTGGCGTCGGCGGCGGCAGCCGCTCTGGGCACTCGATCTCCATAATCTGCAAAATAAATTCCCGCATTTTCTGCTGCACCTGCTTGGGCAGATCCGCATGAATGGTCGCCAGCGAATCCATCGATTCAAATGAAAGCCACTGCTCCAGCTTCTGCGCATTTGTGATCGTGACATAGCGGAACGGTTTTCCGGGCGTAGCTCCCATAACCGTATGACGGCTGTCACGGACGCCAATAGGAACGCCATACCGCAGAGCGATCTCCGCCTGGGGCGGCGTGAGATAGATGAGCTGCTGTCTGCCGGTGTAACCGCAGCCCGCCTTGAAGTCGCTGGTATAGTAGGCAATCAGATTTCGGACTGCCTCTAATGCTTTTCCCTTTTCCTGCTGCATTTTTACCTCCTTCACATGGTCATTTCTATTTCTTGTTGTCCAGGAACCGACCCATCGGTCAGTTCTTTATTCCAGTCCTTTTGGCTGGGGAGAAGGATTTCTGTCTGACTGCATCCCCTCTCCTGCAAGGATTCCGAGATCCGCTGAGATGCCTCGATTCCAGCTCGATCATTGTCCAGGCAAAGTTTGACCTGCCGCAGTGCAGAATTCTGCTCCAGCATCCAGAGCAGCGCATTTTCGGACACACCGCAGAGTGCGACATAGCTGTGTTCCTGCCACTCCTCTGGGTGCAGGGTGATAAACGACAGTAGATCGATGGGAGCCTCGAACACATACAGCCGATCACTGGTCCCGCAGAAAAGGAAACTGTATCGGGAATCGCAGCCTGTCACATTCCGCTTAAAGCCTTCACCAAAGGAGTACAGTCCCCGCTTGTGGGCATGACGGGCAACGCCGTGTTCATCGCATCCGATGAACACGGCGTTGTGATATTCTTTGCTGCCATCCGCAGATGGTTCCGCGCTTTCATAGATCAATTTTGCGTGGACAAAAGCATCCACCACCTCCCGGCTAATGCCCCGCTGTTTGAGCAGATAGGCATACATCCGGCGCATATTGGAGCTGGCTGGTGGGAGAGAAAACTCTTTTTTCTCCCTGTGTTTATTTCTCTCGACAGGCTCGAATGCTTTGCCCTGTTCGCCATCCAGCAGCCGCGTGACCGCCTCCGGATACGTCAGACCGTAGAATTTCCGCAGGAATGAGACCGGCCCACCGCCCCTTTCCTCGGCGTGGTCGTACCAGTGATTCCCGCGGATCGTGACGCTGTGGTCGCTGGCCAGCCGTTTTTCAAATCCGGAGGGCAGCAGCTTCTCGCCCTGCCGGAGCAGGAACTGTTCCAGATCGACCTCGCTGGCGCGGCGCTTCTGATCGTCTGTGAAATGGATGTATGGAATAATTCTCCACCACCTTTCCTTGCTTTTGGATTTGGTATCTGCTATACTGATTCCTCGGAGGGGATGCAGATGCAAGTTGTTGTTTTGAACGGGACGCTGACCGAGGCCGAGCAGGATTCCTATGTCCGGCAGGTCACAGCAGTATATCCCATGAGTATTATTGAAAAGCTGTTTCTGGATGTGCAGGGTGGCCACGTTACGGTCAGTTATAATCTCCACCGTTTTCGCAATCTGCGGAAGATGGGCGGCTACTGTATCGGGGAACCATCCGACTGGAACACCGCCAAGCAGGCGGAACTGCGGGACACCATTCCGAACCCAATCGACTTCTGATAACGATATGAATGATCACGAACTGACTGCAAAAGTGCATTCATCCATGTACCTTCAGTGCAAAAAACGTGGTTACGCTACTGCAGTAGATGTGCTGATGGATATTGGCATTTTGGCAAAAGATAAATATGAGGCCTGGCGCTTTGGGCGGATTTCCTATCTGGAGCGCGTCTGTATGATCAACCTGCGGAAGCTGTCTACGGTCAGGCACCAGATGCGAGTCTACGCACAGAAGGCGGGGCTGAAGCCCTCGTTTTGTTATTACAAGCAATGGGGCGCAAAAAAGAAAGGCGGCCAAGGCCGCAAGCCTGTGATTCCTCTGCACTTCAGCAAGAGCGGCGATCCGGATGTGGAACGGTGGTACGCAACACATTTTATAGATACCAAACGGGTAGCGGAACTCAAAACGGCAAGGCAGAAACCTCCGGCAGATCCAGAGGCTCCAACATAAGTTTCACGCTTTTTGCGGCATCATACTGCGGTAATACCTCCGGGTTCTGGCCCGCTGGTTAAGCCGCTTATCTCGTTCAATGATTTCACACTTGGTGCAGCGGAACCCGTCCCCATTGAATGTCTTCCCGCAGCAGATACACACATGCCGGGGAACAATTTCTTCCCGTTCACACTCGCAGAGTGCGGCGACTTCCCGCCAGGGAACCTCCCACCATGCAGCGGCCTCCACGGTAGCCTGCTCCCAGTTGGGAGCATCGACGACAGCCAGCCCGCACTCCGGATGGCGTACCCACCAGAGATGCTGAGGCGGCGCTTTCTTTACAGTTGGCATAAACTCCCCCTATGATAATTTCGGCGCATGGTCATCCGGTTTGTGGCCATGCGCGATTTTCTTCTCCCGGAGCTTTCGCAGCAGCTTCCGGTCAGTGTGGTAAACCGGACTGGCCGGCGGAGGCTGTTCCTGAAAAATCCGGCTCATGTGGTGCAGGAGACGTGTCACGGAATTAGCCAGCAGGGCGGAAGAATGTTCGTCATTCTTCTGCCCTGCTGCTATAGCCTGTGGTGTTGGCGCAGCATGATCTTGCTCCAACTGAGCGCCAAGCCGCACCGCCTCCTGGATCACAATATTCTTGATGCGTTTGAACTCCTTCTGCCGCGAGAGCGGGATACGCTCCGGCAGATCGTCCTTATATGTCCGCAGGACCTCCTCCCGCATCTCATACCAGAGATTATAAGCGGCGGCAATACGCCCGTCCCGCTCCAGCTCATCCACGATTTCGTCCACCAGAGATTTCACAGACGGCTTGAGATAGCCGTACTGCTTCTTGCCGGAAGTATTCCGGAGCTGCCGCGACAGCTCCATCATAAGCTCCTCGATGCGCTCGTTGGACAGAGTGCCATCGTGCATCTGCTGGACGATCTGCCGCAGGATTTTTTGCGAATCCTGGTTCAGAGAATCCCGCCGCTGAGTCTGCCTGGCATAGATTTCAGTCAGCTCATTTTTGAATATCTCCTTCGCCAATCCGGACTTGATCCGTTCAATTCCTTGTTTCGTAAGGTAACCAGATTTACCATCGGCACTGTAGCAGACCATGTGTATATGCGGATGATGCTGCTCGTCGTGAAACGCCGCGTACCACCGGAACTGTTCCAGTGGGATCTTCATCGCCTGCGCCATTTCTACCGAAAAACCGGAAAGGAAATCTTTCCACCTTTCTGCGTTATCGAAGCCCAGCCGCGCGGCATCCTCCCGGCGAAGGGAGATTACCGGCAGCCAGACCGTGCCGGGATGGTGCGCTACTTCCTCCTGGATCTTGGACAGAGTCAGCGAGTCATTGCCGCTGGTGAACAGCCCATGGGAACCAAAGCGCTGGGCGCGAGGACGTTTAGCGATATAGTCCACATAGTTTTCCATCTTGGCGATCTGGTCGAGATTCTCCTCGATTGCCCGCGTGATGAACTCGGAGGCATTGCCGCGAGTGGGCGTGTCCAAGTAGTCAGCGTACTCCTCCAACCCCTTACTCAGAGGAAACTCCCGCGCCAATTTATCAACCATGTTGACTTGATTTTCTGTGGCGGGCAGATTCATTTTGCCGGGATCAACGCGCTGGACACCTTCGCGGGTTGCGTAATAATTGACGGCATTTCCCAGATGAGCCGCAGCTTTTGGCGTGCCGCCTTTGACGTGGGGACACTTGAAAATGACGCGCGGCATGGCTCATCACTCGCTGTGCTGATACTTCATCGCATCCGCAAAAGTCACCGCGCCGCTGGTCTTCTTGACCTCCTGGATGCACCGCCCGCGCAGACGTTCCAGCGCATCCAGGCTGACGTCCACCTCGGAGGCCAACACATTCATCATCATGTTCATCTCCACTGCCAACTTGAACAGCAATCGGCAGATACGGTTCTCGCTGTCGTGAACGGTGCCACGCACCGCCGCCGCCAAGGACGGCGGCAGGAAGTGCAGACAGTCCTCGGCGGAGAGATAGCCAACGTAGAACTCCACTGCGTGTTCCACAAATTCGTTGGCAGTGGTGCAGTTATCTTTTGGCGTGTACTCGCCAATGAGCCGATAAGTTTCCGGCGTCAGCCGCAGATGCAAGCGCACCTTATCGGACATTTCACATCCATCTCCTCTCTGCTTAATATTTCCGAAGGCGCTCCCTAGGCGCCGGCGAAAGCCCCTGACGGTGGGCATCTCACGAAAAGAGGCGCCACCAGTGGCGCCGGGGCCTGAAATTGGCGCCGGGGTCGAAACCCCGCAACCCCTTGCCCCGACCCGCATTGCGGGACGGTGTGACCTGCGGGGGAGCCCAAAAGGCGCCACCGCTTTATCCAGCACCGAAATCGCACCCCGCCCCCGCTGTGTCCCAACGGTTTCAGCGGTTTTAACATTCCTGCGCACACCGGCCCAAAAACCGCGAACGCAGGCTTTGGGGGACTGGGTGGGGCTGGGATGCCACCGAGGCGGGAAAGCCCCCGCAAACGGCCTCACAGGGGCAAACGGCGGGGAACGGTGGCGGGAGGGCCTCTTGCTGTTCCCACCATCATGCTACACGGACATTTCCGGCGCGGCAGACGGAGTCATATCCTCTGCCATCAGCTGGGCGCTGTACTCCGCCAGAGCCTGTCCTGTCTGCTGCTGGCAGTAGTCCTCCATCTTCCGCAGGAGAACCACCTTCTCGGCGGCATTGAGGGAATAGGCCAGCTCATCCACTCCGCCGTCCCCATGGTGGAACACGACTTCCAGGCTGTCACATACCTGACCGCTGTCCATATCGTAGTTGGCGTAGAGGTTGACCCAGCAGTCATTTTCGTCCGCGCCGAAGCGTGTGCCGAACACGGCATCCACATCAAAGCTGCTCTCGAGGTAGAAGTTGAGCCGGTGACCGTCCATCTCGCAGATCTCCTCCGCCAGAGAAACCTCCCGTGCGGAGAGGTGACCGGCAGAGGCGATCTCCCTCCCATTCAACTTCTCCATCAGACGCTTCCACCGGTCTCCCGTTGGGAGCCACTCTTTGCGGAAGGCGTGATAGGCGGCGGTGGATACATCGTCCATGGAGAAGGATCTCCAGCCGTCCGTGGCGTGGACAACGGAGAATTCCCGCCGGTCAAAATCCAGTTCGAACGCCCCGGTGACCTTGCCGGCGTTCTCCATGCGCAGCTCCACCAGCTGATCGAACCGTTCAGCGCTGATCTGCTCCCGCTTTGGGAACAGCTCCGGGAACGATCCCTTCTCCGCTCCTGGCTCCTGGCGAAGATACCGCCGCAGATACCGGGCGGCGTCCAGCAACTCCACACGCTGCTCCAGCTGGAAATATTCCTCCTGACCATGCGCTCTGACATGGAACGCGGAGAAGACCCGCGCGGCCTCAGCTTCTGCGGCCTGGGCAGCACGTTCCGTGTCGGCCTGCTGCCGAATCGCCTGCCGGGTCTCTAACAGCACCAACGCTTCGTACAGCTCATCGAATCTTTCACGCAGCTGTTTTTCTACGGAGGAGCCCTGTGCTGCCAGCACAGAGGAGAGCGCCCGAAACTCATTCTCGTAGAACCACAGCTCCATTTCGAGTTGCCGGCTCATACGCCGCCCTCCGGATTCTCACCAGGGGACGCAGACCGTCCGGGCCTGGGCGGCCTTGCCGGAGCAGAGATGCTCTCGATGTATTCCCGCGTTTGAGCGGGGACGTATTTTTCATAGATCTTGTTGACGCAGTCCTCCAGTTCCGCCTCCATGGTGGTGTCCTTCCTCCCGGCGTAGAACTGGATGGCCCGCAGCTTCTCGGCGTCCACCTGGACGCTGACGGTTATTTTTCGCATCATGTCCTCCCTTCACATGGACCACATAGCCTGTTCCGCTTCCTGGTGCGCGGCAAAGCCCTCACAGAACCGCTCCATCTCCTGCACCTCCACGCCGGAGATCACGATCTCCACCCCGTGTGGGCCGCAGCTGATCCCGTCCACCTTAGCGTTCAGCAGAGCCGCATAGTCCTCCTGTCCTGTGGAGGTCAACTGTCCGAGATCCTCCAGTGGGATCACCAGAGCCGCGCCGCTCTCATGTACCACACTGACAAAGGAACGGTCGCCCCATTGAACCGGGACATCCCGGAGCAGAGCGTCCCCGCCCAGCATACAGTCCAGCATCCGGGCGATCATTCCATCCCGGTAGGTATAGTCATCTGCCCTCAAAAAATCATCGCTGCTCAGTTGGACAGCGGAGAGGGCTTTGCTGTAAGCGGCAAGGATCGTGTCCTCCGCCGCGCCGTACCGGAAAAAGTGCCCGCCGTAATCGCCGATGTAACAGGTAACACGCTCCGATTCCGGAATTCGGTACAGCTCTTCGTAGGTCGCAATCAGCTCCGGCGTCCTGCTATTGGTCAGGGGATTGTTCTTGTTTTTCACGCGAGTACCCTCCAATCAAAACACATGAAATTCCCACTGGGTGGGTTCATCCGGACTTCCGTAGGACGGCATCGGCTGGTCGAACCGCCCGGCGTAGTAGTCCATGTCCTCACCGGTGAGAGAGCAGAAGTCCCCATCGTCCGATCCCACAATGAGGAACGTCCCGGCGATGGTATCTCCGCCCACCATCCTGTTGGCGGGGAGGCCGGTCAGCTTGCCCTCCTCATTGCAGACCAGCGCTGCGTTGGCGTCCAGTCCCACTACCTCGATGTATCCGCCCACCGCCGCCTGAAACGCCTCCAGAGTGTTGGGCATGGTCACGGCCTCCGGCGCTTTTCCCGGCTCGACCTTCAGCGCACAGATCTGCTCGCAGGCAGGGATGTGCAGCTGCTTGGCACCTATAACCCGGATACCGGGCTGCTTCAGGAAGCGGTCTCCAGCCTCCCGCATGATGCCGAGGTCAAAGTCGGTGGCATCCACTGTCCTCAATGCGGAATCCACCCCGCGCCCGACATAAACCGTGCAGATGGACGGCCACTCCGAAATCTCTGGGTGCTGCCGGGCCATCCGTTTATACAGTTCGGTCTCCTTGATCGCATCCGCATCCATGACCGCGCCAGGCACGAAATCGCTTTCGCAGGGGCCGCGATCCCCGCCCAACAGGACACGGGTGAACCGGATGGGCATCTGTGCGGTCATGTGCAGGAGGGTGTTTTCCACCTGCTGACGGGTGCGGAAGAGGCCGTTGCCGGTGAATCCCCAATTGCGATATGCGGCCATGTCCCCCAGCAGATCCCCGACCACCCCGACCTGCCGCCTCCGGTCATCCCCGGTGGCTTCCAGCGCGGAAACGTAGCGGCTCAGATCACGGATCAGCGCGGCCTGCTCTTTCAGCGGGAGCATCTCCACTGCGGCACACCCTCGGGCGGCCTCCAGCTGCTGGTCGTACTGGTCCATCCACTTGGAGGCGGGCGTCAGCCCCTCCAGCCGCGCCATGCCCTGGAGGATGGCGTCTGTCCAGAACCGCCTCAGTTCCGCTGGGGGCGGCGTTCCCTCCGGTTGATGCCGCTCCGTTCCGGACTGCCGCTCGACAGCATAGGCCGTGAGGCGTTCCGCTGTGAGCGGGATGTTGAATCTGTCCATTTTATTCCCTCCTCATCACATCACAGGCCCTATGACCTGTTCTGCCTCCTCGTGCGCTTCACAGGCAAGATCGAAGGGCTCCGCTTTGCGCTCCTGGGAGAGCTGAGGGATATCATCGACAGCCTGCTCCTCCAGATTTTTGCAGTAGTCCAGGTAGTACACGGTATCGATGCAGTCTCCGATCAGCTCCACCTCGGCCACCTCCGGACGGCGTGCCATAGCGTCCAGCAGCATGGTGTCCAGCCCGCTGCCCTCCCGGATGGTCAGGCCCAGTTTTTCCTCCAGCTCCTCGAAGTAGACGCACCAATTTCCACTGCCAGTGTTCTCGACGCCCTGCCGGACAATGAAATCCGCCGCCCGATCCATCTCCGCGTTGACGATGTCCCGCATGCCAGGGATGTAAGCGGCGAGACGGGGATAGTCATACCCGGCGGCATCAATCAGAATGCCGTCATTGCTGTTCGGCCCCAGTGCCAGCAGGCAGTGCAGAATACCATCCCTGCTGTACATACAGCTTTTGTTCTCTGTGATGAACGGCTGTTTCTCCATAGGGGTGATCTTCAGCTTGCAGAATTCCTCATGGGTCAGTTCCACGACTTTTTCGATCTGGCAGTCGTCCATCTGGAAGTTGCCCGGTTTCTCTACAAAATTTGCCTTGAATTTCACATCATTTCCCTCCTCTGTATTTAGGGCAGATAGCTTCTCGGATTCGTCCGCTCCCCATTGACGCGCACCTCGAAATGAAGGTGCGGCCCGGTAGACCGCCCGGTGGAGCCGGACAGGGACACGATATCTCCGGCCTGGACCGTCTGCCCTACCGACACCAGCAGCTTGGAGTTGTGGGCGTACAGTGTGGACAGCCCGCCGCCATGGTCGATCATGACATAGTAGCCGTAGCTGTTACTGTACTGGGAGACGGTTACCGTCCCCGGCAGGGCGGCTCGGACGGAGGTCCCGGTGGGAACCGCCAGATCCATACCGCTGTGACCCTTGGTCTGTCCCGTGAACGGATCTTTCCGGTAGCCGAACTCGGAGGTGACGATGTTCCGCCAGTTCTCGCCTACCGGGGAGCAGAATCCGTCCGCGCCGATGAACGGCACATCCGTCCCGCCGATCCCTGCTCCGCCGGAGTAGCCGTAGCGGATCAGGTTGTAGACGCTGTCTGCGTTGGCCTGCTGGTCATCGGTGATCGTGATCCCCATTGCAGACGCAATATTGTGATATACGGTGTTCAGATCATCTACCAGGATCGCCGCAGTGTACGCCTCCTCCAGAGCTTCCTCCTCTCCCGCCTCATTGGTCACGGTGACGGTGCGGGTACGGTCTTCGTAGGTGACGAAACAGTCCGCAAAGGCTGGCGCATCCCCATGGCTCTCCGCGCCGAAGTACAGAGCATAAAAAATCGCCTTGACTCGCGTGCCGTCAAGGCTCTTTCCCTCCTCTGTCATTCCGTTGATTTCCAGGATGCAGCTGTCCAGCAGAGCGAAGCTGCCGCGCATGTCCTCAATACAGGCCGCGTACTCCGGCGGGGTGTTGGCGGGCAGCGTTCCGCCGTTGAAGCACAGTTCGGCCACCGAGGCGTTGTGGCTGGAAGCGCCGGAACCCAGGGAGCAAAGCAGCGCCAGCAGCAGGATCACCGGAGAGAGGATGGCAACGATGATCCAGCCGACGCCTTTCCTGCCGCGCTCATCCGAAAGAACGACCGCCGCAGCTTTGATGAGAGCGGGGTTAGGCAAGGGTCATA
>ERZ779632.1009-NODE-1009-length-12797-cov-4.545911_pt1 | contig 12797 bp, 13 predicted proteins | sample MGYA00514194_ERZ779632 | MGnify/ENA primary metagenome ERZ779632 (study PRJEB29562, sample SAMEA4376704) | mouse gut metagenome | isolation source: Cecum | study: EMG produced TPA metagenomics assembly of the A DSS colitis mouse model was used to assess the...
CCGATTGGCATCAAAACAACTTTATCCGCAGTGACAGATACCGCCCCAGTGTCTACAATGAGCTGCTTTGCCGGGTTAGGCTCACGGACGGTTGACCGCTGGTATACCATTGGTCAACCAACGGTATACCCAGGTTAGGTTAGTATAGATTAGTCTAGGTTAGCAGATAGATTCTTCATAGAACCAACAAACAGGAAGAAGGGGGTGTGGGGGAAGGAACCAAATTTCACCCTCCCCGCACATCAACCCAAAGAGGAGCGATTGAACAATGAATAGAATTTTTGAATGCAAAGGATGTGAGACTGTTATGGATATGCTGCCATTAGCCCGCGAGCCCCCTGAAATCCGACAGCGCTGTCGGATTTGAGAAAAATTGAAGGAGGAAAAATTTTTGGAAATGGATTTGCAGACAGAGAAGTACCAGACTGTGGAGGAGGATACCCAGGTGGTTGAGGCTGAGCCAGACAATAACGAGGATAGCCCGGAAGAGGAGCGAACCTACAGTCAGGCGGAAGTTGAGGAGATCATCCGGGAACATCTGCTGCGGTTTCAGTCTCTGCCGGTCCAGGAGACCCAGCAGACGACCGAACTGACCTGGGAGAAAAAGTTCTACTTAGGACAAAAAATCAGGGAATATGCAGATCGCTTTGGCCACCAGGGGTTATCCAAACCCACCGAAATTAATCTGATCGGTGAATATGCGGAGGACAACGCAGAAAAGCTCTATGGATTTTTGGATGCCACAAATTTGGGAAGTTTCACTGCGGCGGTTGATGCAGTTTTCGCTCTTATCGAATTTTCGGAAGAGCAGGGCTATAAAACCGGCTATTCCCGTTGCCGAAGTGATTATGAAGAGAAGGCCCAGAAGCAGGAACCTAAGGAGGAGTTTAATATCGTGAGCGAAATTTTTAGAACTGGAGGGCGATAAAATGTCTGTTGACCTTGTTGCAAAATTCTCTCCCTATGTGGACGAGCAATTCAAGGCGGAGAGCAAACTCAATCTGCTGACCAATGATGATATTGATTGGACCGGCGCACATACTGTTCGGGTCTACAAGGTTACCACCTCTGCAATGCACGACTATGACAGGGACGGCTCTACGCTGACGGATGGCAAGTGGTCTCGCTATGGCCCTGTTGCTGGGCTGGATGCAACCACCGAGGAGCTGACTTTGAAAAAGGATCGGTCCTTCACCTTCGCCATTGATAAGATGGACGAGGATGAGACCGGCGATGTGCTGAACGCGGCGGTGGCACTGGCCCGCCAGATAAAGGAGGTTGTCATCCCGGAAGTGGATACATACACATATGGCGTAATGTGTGCAGGGGCAGGGACAAAGCCCGCCGCTATGGTGCTGACCTCTGATAACATCTATGATTCCATCCTTGCGGGTAACTCCGCGTTGGATGATGCCGAGGTCTCAGAGACCAACCGCGTCCTCATGGTTACGCCTGCCGTCTACAAGCTGATGAAGCGTAACCCCGATATCACTATGGAGACCGACATCGGTCAGGAGCAGCGGCAGCTTGGTGTGATCGGCATGTTGGATGGGTGCAGCGTCATCAAGGTCCCGGCGAACCGCGTCCCGGAAGACTTCGGCTTTATGATTGCCCATCCCTCGGCAACGGTCGCTCCGGTCAAGCTGGAGGAGTACAAGATTCATATTGACCCGCCGGGCCTGAGCGGAAATCTGGTGGAAGGCCGTGTTTGCTATGACGCCTTCGTCCTGGATAACAAGAAGAATGGGATTTATTACCAGTCGATAGAGTCCGCTGAGAAGTAACAAAGAGGTTCGCCAGCAAAACTTCATGTTGGCGGACCTCTATGTTAAGCTCCGCAGAATTGCGTTTGACAACGTTTTTAATATGTATTATAAACTTGGAATGTAGTCGAATAACTAGCGAAAAAGGAAGTTGCCGTTGCGACAAGAGCGGCAGTGTGGTAGACTATTTGCAGAGGCCCCCCCTCGAAAAAAACAAAAAGTCAAGCCCATAGCCTAATCGGCTGGGTCCAGGACTTTCCAGAAATTTCGCGTCCGCGCGGTGCCGCGCGTGGGGAGCGTACCAAAAAGAGACAGGAGGTAACACCTTGACAGATCGACGGGCCGAACAGTACCGGCAGCACTCCCTCCGCCGCCTGAAGGCTGTGCTCACCAGCAGCTTTGACTGCGCCCAGCTCCTGACCCTCCGCTATGCTCCTGGTCAGACAGTCCCTCTTGCTGTTGCTGATCGGCAATACAGGACATTTATGGGCCAGGCGAGGTCCTCGGTGGGCAAGCCGATCCGCTACGTGGTGATGACAGAGTACACCCCCTCTGATGCCCGGATAGCTGCCTACCAGCTTGTTACGGATCTTCCCTCCGAGATCTGCCGGGAAATCGCGGATAGCTGGTTCATGGGCGAGACCTCTGTGGTGCCGGTAGACACACAGCAGCTGGCCAGCTTTGCCGCCGGTCTGATGGCACAACCTATGGATCAGCGGCAGAAGGGCCGCCGGTATTGGGGAACGAGCCGGGGCTTGTCGCGGAAGTGTGGTTCCGTTCCTGCTCTCCCAAATCCGCAAGCACCTACGAATTTGTCTCACTGAGCAGCGCCAGTACTGACTTGTATTTTGACCTGTCCCCTGCGGAAATCATGCTGAATTTGTGCCGGTTTTCCCGCGCTTGCATGGAATGAGCAGAAAGAGATAAAACCTCTGTAACCATTGCATCACAATAGCTACAGAGGTTTTTCGCTGTCATTGTCCGACACTATAGATGCCACCGAAATTGCCCCTATTTTGATAGCGATGCATTATTCGCTCGTATTATATCGCATCTCTCGGTAAAACGCAACCCGGTCTCCATAAAAAAGTCAACCCGCAAGACACCTAAATCAGCACACCCTCGCAGTGGTCAATCTCATGCTGGATGATCTGCGCTGTCCAGCCGGTGAAGGTCTTGAACCTCGTCTGGAACGATTCCGTCTGATACTGCACCTTGATCGACTTCCACCGCTTGGTTGTCCTTGTACCCGGCAGCGAGAGACAGCCCTCCCGCGCTTCGTAGGGGCCGGATCTCTTGATGATCTCTGGATTGAACATTGCCATGTACTTTCCCTCGTTGTCAAAGGCAATGATCCGTTTGTTGACTCCGATCATATTCGCCGCCATGCCGACACAGCCTTCTTTATGGGCCTCCAGAGTTTCAAGAAGGTCTTGTGCAGCAGCTATATCCTCCGGCGTGGCGGGTTCCGCTTTCTGGGACAGGAATGCGGTATCTTTCATAATTTCCCGTACCATTGTCAGTCCTCCATCTCAACGGCAACTTTAATAACGCCGTCCCTCCGGTTCTCAAAAAGGTCGTATGCTGCCGTAATGTTCTTGAGCGGGAAGGTGTGAGTAATCAGCGGTGTGGTGTCGATCTTTCCCTGCTCGATCAGCGCCAGGATCTTGGCACACTCGCAGCCGTCCACGCCTCCGGTCTTGAAAGTCAGATTCTTACCGTACATCTCCGGCAAAGGCAGCGTCTGGGGTTCATCGTACAGCGCCACGATGGTCACAACCGCGTTCGGGCGGGCGCACTGCCATGCCATACGGAAGGTCTCCGGACTTCCGGCGACCTCCAGCACAACGTCCGCGCCGCCGTGGTCGCTGTGGGTCAGAACAAATTCCTGAACCGCCTCCGGCTCTACAGTCAACACCTGGGGATAGTGCTCTCTGACAAATGCCAGCCGTTGGGGATCTTTTTCGCAGACGATGATCTGTTTGGGCTGCTTCAGCAGGGCGCACTGCAAAGTACAGATGCCGGTGGGGCCTGCTCCGATGATCAGCACCGTGTCCCCGACCTTGATCTCAGAAATGTCCGCCGCCCAGTAGCCCGTCGCCAGAATGTCTCCCACGAACAGCGCCTGCCGGTCCGTGACCGCATCGGGGACTCGGTTCAGGCCCTGATCCGCATAGGGGACACGGACGTACTCTGCCTGTCCGCCGTCGATGCGGCACCCCAGCGCCCAGCCGCCGTTGGGATCGGTGCAGTTGTTCACCCAGCCTTGTTTACAGAAGAAGCACTCCCCGCAGAAGGACTCCACGTTAACCGTCACCCGGTCGCCGGGCCGGACGCTGGTCACGGCACTGCCGGTCTCCTCCACAACGCCCACCATCTCATGGCCAACTGTGATGCCGGGAACGGCGCGGGGGACGCTGCCGTGCTTGATGTGCAGGTCGCTGGTACAGATACTCGCCAGCGTCACCCGGACGATGGCGTCCCGATCATCCAGCAGGACGGGCTTCGGCTTGTCCAGAAGCTCAAATTTGCCTTTGTCAACGTAAGTATAGGCCAGCATGATCTCGCTCCTCATCGAATGAATTTCGCCAGATCAGCATCAAACGCGTCTGGGCATATCATCCCCAGATGGCGGATGATCCTCTCTCTGGACTCCTCCGGATCACGGTGATAGGCTCCCTGGGTCACATCCGCTCCCAGCACATCCTCCGTTACCGCGTATCTGGCGATGCCCCAGCCGTAGGGCTTGCCGTGCTTGTCGCGGGCATACTCGAAGCTGTGGACGGTGATATAGGTCTGCATTTGCAGGCTGGTGATCTCGGTATCGAACCCCTTCAGCCCGTCGCCGCCGAATCCGGCCAGCCGTTTCAGGTCTTTGGACAGCGTCGGCCCCTCCCGGAGCAGCACATCCATGATCCGCTTCTCCCGGTGGCTGGCCAGCCCCTCCTCGTAGCGGGCGTCGAAGTCGTAGCCGCTGCGCCGGTAATTGGCCAGATCGGGATACCACTCTCGGCTGACCAGCCCCGCCTTCCTGGAGAACAGCTTGCCGTAGGCCACCACGCCCCGGCGGGCCAGCTCCATCCGCCACTCCCACGGTCCATCCACGCCATCCACAAACCAGTAACGGCTGGGGGTAAATTCCTCGATGGAGAAGTCGGGGATGGAGCATGGGAAGAAGGGCAGAAAGCCCATCTGCTGCACCAGGGCTTCCAGTTCCATGGCGCTGGAGATCTTCGGCTTGGGCATGGCTGGGGTCCTCCTCGGCAGCGTTTTCCTCAGTATAGCACACCTCGCCCGGCAAGTCGAGGGACAGATGGGCATTCACTTCGATTTGCCGCAGCAGCTTCGCCTTTGACCAGCCGAATTGCCAGGCAGCCTGCATGTACCACACTCTCTCGGAACTTGTCAGCCTCGCCTCCAGAATGACCACGTTCTGCGTCCAGCCGATCTCCATAGCTGCATCTATCATCTCAGGCATATCCGTATACGCCCGGTAGAACGCCCGCATCCGGCGCAGATTTCGGGGAGAGAAGCCCGTGACATTGGGGCAGGCAGCTTGCAGATACTCTGCCGCAGCAACGGCAGCGCCTTTTTCCTCTTTGCTGCTGATGATCCTGCCTATTTCATAGTACAGTTCTATCTGCGATAAATCTGCGGTCATCAGCTTGTCCAGCGATACGAACATGGCACTGTAGTCGATTGATTTTCTGATGTTCACGAGTTCTCCTCCTTTCCGGCTAATATTTCTGTATTTTTATTTACTGATCAACTGCTGTACGATGACATTTTCGATACTCACCCGGCGTCAGGCGAAAGAGCTCCTTAAATTTACGGCAAAAGTAACCGGCACTTTCAAAGCCAGCGTCCTGTGCAATCGAAGCAACACTGTCCTCTGTTGTGACAAGGAGCTTTGCCGCACACTTCAGCCGGTACTGGACCAGATAGCTTACCGGCGAAACGTGGAGATATTTATTGAACAGATTCAGTACACTGCTTTTGCTCATCGTGACTGTTCGCGCAATATCATCCAGGGAAATATGCCGCCGATAGTTTTCGTGGATATATTGCATCATGATCTGGAGCTGCGCCCGCGAGTGTGAAGCCATGCGGGCTGCGGGGGAGCCGCCTGTGACGCAGGCATGTTCACAGATCGTCCCCCACAATTTCAGAAGAAGCTCTACGGTTCTTATTTCGCGGCCCTCCCCCGCTTCCTGAACAGCAAATATGGACAGAAGCGTATGCAGGGTGTCCTTCTGCCAGGACGTGTCAGGCAAGAAGACCAGGCACTCTATAGAAGAATCAAGGATCGGATGTATATATTTTCGATACAACAGGCTGCCCTCCGGCGACATCAGCGATGGTGAGAATACGATGTTGGGCGTTACGGCGCTCGCCTCCGCCTCGAAGCGGTGGATGACCTGCGTATTGATAAACACCCCCATTCCGGCGCTCAGAATATACCGGTTACTTCCGATCAGGCATATGGCGATCCCTTCTTCCACATATAGAAACTCGACCTCAGAATGCCAGTGCCAGTCCACGCAGTGGAGGTTAAATAACCAGATATTTTCCACATAGTATTGGAAGGGGTATTCATCGCTTCCATGGCGTACCGTCTCCCTTCTGGTCTCATTCGTTTTGATCTGCATCTGCTGGCCGCGGTTTTCCATTTGACAACCCCTCTTTACGATATTATGCAATAAAAACGGGAAATTGTATATTGATTTCTGCAATGCTTGTGATATACTCCGATTATACTACAACGCCAAGAGGAAATCAACATGGTCAAAAATTATCAAAAAACATTGTTGGCATGCTATCTGGGCTTTATCACGCAGGCGATAGCCGCCAATTTCGCACCGCTGCTGTTTCTGACATTTCATAAGGACTACGGCATCCCATTTGGAAAAATTGCATTGATCTCCGGGACATTCTTTGTTGCACAGCTGATCGTAGACGCCTTGTGCGCCCGTTTCGCGGATCGTATCGGATACCGCAAGTGCGCGATAGCGGCGGAATTGTGCTCCGCCGCCGGATTGATCGGACTTGCCTCTCTGCCGGAGCTTCTGCCTGACCCCTTTATGGGGATCATCCTCAGCGTCATTGTCTACGCGGTAGGGAGCGGGCTGATTGAGGTGCTGGGGAGTCCCATTGTGGAAGCATGTCCCTTCCAGCACAAGGAAGCCGTCATGAGTCTGCTGCACTCGTTTTACTGCTGGGGTTCGGTTGGCGTCATTCTGCTGTCCACTCTGTTTTTCGCAATTTGGGGAATAGGCAGCTGGAGAGTGCTGGCCTGCATCTGGGCGGCCATCCCTCTTTTCAATATCTACAATTTTGCTGTCTGTCCCATCGAATATCTCACAGATGACGGCAAGGGGTTGAGCGTAGGCGGCCTGCTGCGGCTCCCGCTGTTCTGGGCGGCCATTATCCTGATGGTATGTGCGGGAGCCTCCGAATTGTCCATGGCGCAGTGGGCCTCCGCCTACGCCGAGTCAGCGCTTGGATTGTCCAAGACGGTGGGAGATTTGGCGGGTCCCTGTATGTTTGCAATCACAATGGGCATCAGCCGCACCATTTACGGGAAATATGGCGACCGGATGGATCTGATGAAATTCATGCTGGGATCAGGACTGCTCTGCCTGCTCTGCTATCTGGCGGCTTCCTTGTCCGGCGCGTCGGCCGTCGGCCTGACCGGCTGTATCCTGTGTGGCTTTTCGGTGGGCATCATGTGGCCAGGAACAATCAGCATCTGCTCCAAGCGGATACCCGCCGGTGGGACGGCGATGTTCGCCCGGCTGGCCATGGCCGGTGATCTGGGCGGGGCCTTCGGTCCCAGTCTGGTCGGCAGCATTACGCAGAGCGCAGGTGATGACCTGCAGCGGGGAATGCTGGCGGGCTGTCTGTTCCCCCTCGTTCTGATCATGGCGCTTTGGGCCCTGAAGGGCTTTCGGGGAGGACAAAAGGAAATGCCCTGATTTATAACAGCATCCCAATTATTTCAGAGCATAAAAAAGCACGGCGGTTTCCTGCCGTGCTTTTCCATACCCTGAATCTATTTTCTATTCTCTGTCTTTTCAATTTCAAGCCGCCGCATGGTTTCTTTCAGAGAAACCACCATATCGGCGATTATTTTTACTTCGAGGCTGCTGCAATCTTCAACCAGTTCCGTGAGCCAGTTGTTCCGAATCGCTATATCCTTCTTGATCTCCACGCCGAGCAGCTCATCAGCGGAACACTCGAAGGCATTGATGAGGCAGATCACGATGTCTAGGCTGGGAACTGTGCGGCCTGTCTCAATATGGCTGATGTGGGTGATGCCGACGCCAGCCTTCTCCGCAAGCTGTTCCTGAGTCATGCCTTTTGCTTTCCGCATTTTTCTGATCTGTGCGCCAATCGTTTTCTGATCTATCATATACAAGCATCCCCCGTGCTGTGGTGCTTGTATTATAGGTGCAGTTTTGTAGGATTATAATAACTGATTAGTATAATTGCATCTATAGGCATATAACAATTTTCACTTTTTTATGCTTTGCTGAATTTCAATCCCGCCCCGCAGGTACACCGTAATCGAATCCTCCGACAGCACTTTGACCGTATCCACAAGCTGGCGTATCCATGACTCATCCCATTCGGTTAGTTCCGGTGACATCTTTTCCATCAGAGACACGGTCATGGTCATCTTCTGTACGGCAGCTGCATTGGACCTCTGCTGCTCCTCCATTTGGCTCCGCTGTTCTTTCAGGGCCGCGATTTTATTGGTGATGCTTTGGAACTGCGCCATGTAATCCTGACTTCCCATCAGTTCCGCCGCCTGCTCCAGCAGGAGATTGAATTGCCCTTCCAATTCACCGATCCTGCGCTGAATACCAGCCAGACTGACCGTCTGACCTGGGATCGGGGCCAGCTCCAACTCCATGGCTTCAGTGATCTGACCAACCATCTCATCCCGATTTCCCATGGCCTCGTTGATTGCCGCCAGGATGGCCCTCTGGAGCGGCTCCTCGTCCAGCGTGGGGGAGTGGCGGCAGTATTTCGTCCCATAGTCCAGGCGGCTCACACACCGCCACACAATGCGCTTCCGGCCTTTCTTGGCCCAGACGCAGCGGCGGTACAGTGTCCCGCACTCGCCGCAGACCAGCCGCTCGGAGAGCGCGTACCGGCTGGCGTAGGAGGTGCGTCCTGTGGGAGCGTTCTTCTTGGACGGGCTTTTTCCGGCATTGCGACGGGCCATTTCAGCCTGCACGGAATCGAATATCTGACGGCTCACGATCCCTTTATGGCAGTTCTGGATCAGGTATTGGGGGAGCTGTCCGGTATTGCGGATGACCTTCTTGCTGATGCAGTCCTGAATGAAGGTCTTCTGGAGCAGGGCGTCGCCGCAGTATTTTTCATTGGTCAGGATGCCTTTGATCGTACTGAGCGTCCACTCCGGTTCTCCGTCCACGTTGAGGATGTTCTGGGATTCCAGCCAGTCCTTGATTTGACGGAGGCTGGCTCCGGCGATATAGCGGTCGTAGATCTGCCTGACCACCTCGGCCTGTTCAGGGATGATCTCCGGCCGGCCATCACTGCCTTTCTGATAGGCGTACCAGCGCTTGTACTGATAACCCACCTTTCCCTCCCGCATGGACTGGCGGATGCCCCAGACGACGTTCCCGGAGATGGATTCGCTCTCCGCCTGGGCGAAAGCGCCCAGGATGGTAATGAGCATCTCGCTGTCGGATTCCAGGGTGTTGATGCCCTCCTTCTCGAAGATCACCGCGATGCCCAGTTCCCGCAGGGCGCGGATATAGTGGAGGCAGTCCACCGTATTCCGGGCGAAGCGGGAGATGGATTTGGTCAGCACGATGTCGATCTTCTTCTGTTTGCACTGGCGGATCATCCGCAGAAACTCCGGGCGCTTCCGGGCGGACGTACCTGTTATGCCCTGATCCGCGAACAGTCCCGCCATGGTCCAGTCCGGGTTGGTCATGATCTTGTCGGTGTAGTAGGTCTGCTGGGCCTCGTAACTGGTGAGCTGCTCCTCCTCGTCCGTGCTGACCCGGCAGTAGGCGGCGACACGCTGCTGGCGCTTGACGGCCTTTTCCCTTGCCAACTCGGGGTTGGCGGGGATGATGATAACTCTGGGTGTTGTTTCTGTCATGATGCCTGGCTCCTTTCTATGAGTTGACCATTTTTCAGAAGGATGGATATGCTGCCGCTCCGCATCCGGACTGCCGAAACGGCGGAGCGGAGAAGCGATGCGTCTAGCTCCTGCAAGGGGACATGCTGCCGAAACAGTCGCTGGAGCCGTATGGATTCATACTCCTGATCACCGATGCCCGCATACCGGGCGGCTGCAAGCTCCAGGGCGAGACGTTTTGCTGCGCACTCATCAACCGGCTGTTGCTCCAGTGCATTTTTCAGGTCCTGACTGATGCCGGTGATTTGCGTTTCGTCCTGCATCGGCCTCTGTGGCATACAGATCTGCTCCGGTGCTGCTATCAGATTGTTGAGCAGTCGCAGCACGGCTTGCTCGGCATTGGCAGCGGAGCCGCCTCTGCACAGCCTGCGCAGGATTTTTTGTGCCCCTGTCCGCTTGGAGGGAGTAACCTTGGCGGTGCGCTTCTCGTTGGCGCGGTCATATTGCTTCACTGAGATGATGACCGGCCATCCATTGTCGCCGGTGTACCTGCGATCCGCCAGGATGCGGGCCACCATGTTCTTGTTCCAGAGCTTACCTTGGTCGTAGGGAACGTCCTGCTCCCGGAGCCTGTCCACCAGCGATTTGTAGGATTCACCGGAAATGTACTGCTGGAAAATATTCTGCACCGTCACCGCCTCCAGTGGGTGGATCACAATCTTTCCGAACTCCATCCGATAACCGAAGGGGAGTTTTCTTTTGGATGCCACTACCTCACCGTCCTTTCCATCTTTTCCGTCAGCTCCAGTCCGCTTTTCAGCCGGAAGCGCAGAAGCTCATTGCTCTCCACGATGATTTTCTCAACAAGCTCCCCGAACAGCTCCCCATCAAATGCATCCAGGAAGTCCGGCCCTGCGTCAAGCGTCTCGATCAATTCCTGCGTCCGGGCGATGGTGTCATCGCCCTTTTCATTCAGCAGACGGCTTTTCTCCTGTTTTACGGCGCGGAGCTGTTCGGCCAGCTCATTGCTGCGGGATATAAAAATGTCAGGATCAACGCCGCCCTGCTGCTTCAGCATGGCAAGGAGTTGATTCTGACTGGTGAGGTTCGATATTTGCTTGTTCAGTTCAATGATATCCGGACTCCAGAGGAACCGGCGGGTGCGGATCGTCTGGAGGTCAGCGATCAATGGGACGAGGATCTGGTCGCTGTGGTGTTTGAGTTTATAGTAGAGGCGGCAGAAGGCGGAGTGGAGCTTTGCTTCTGGGATCCGTTTGATTGGGCAATCAGAGGCTTTATCTGCGTGGGTTCTGCATATTCTATACGGAATACCGTTTTCCTGATATGTTCTGAATCGTGAACCGCAGTAGCCGCATTGCACACGCAGTGGGATTCCGCCATCTCGATTTGCCGGACTATAGAACCTTTCTTTGCGCTGCGCTAACATTGCTTGAACCGTATCAAAGGTGCTTCTGTCAATAATTGCCGGATGGGAGCCCTCCGCAAAGTATTGCGGACGCTCTCCGTGGTTGAGATGCGCTTTGATTGGAAGTGTATCCGTCCGGTATGTCTTCTGCCACAGTGAGTTTCCGCTATACTTTTCATTTCGCAGGATACGAGCTACTGCTTTGTGGGTCCAGAAGTAATTTTGCAGTATAGATTCCTTGATCTGAAGTCTCTGCATTTTAGCTGCGATCTCGTTGGTGTTGTGGCCATTCACATAATCCCGGAATATGGCGCGGATATACGGAGCGCGAGTTTTATCGATCACAATTTTTCCATCGCTGGCGCGGGTATATCCGAAAGGCAAGGCAGATGGAATAAACGTCCCATTCTTCATCCGCATCTGTACACCCAACCGTCCGTTTTGAGAGATGGATTCACTCTCCTTCTGCGCCATGGCGGCAAAAATGGCGGTCAGCATCTCACCGGACATTTTCGCGGTATCAATGTGTTCCTTTTCAAAGGTGATCCCGATTCCCAAGGACTTCAACTCGCGGATAGCCTCCAGACACTCTGTTGTATTCCGTGCGAACCGCGAGATGGATTTGCAGAGTACCCGGTCGATCAGCCCCCTGCGGCAGTCCGCGAGCAGGCGCTGGAAATCCTCCCGTTTCTCCGCTGACGTGCCCGTTATGCCCCTGTCGGCATAGACGTCCACCATGGTCCAGTTTTCTTTACTGGAAATCAGAGCAGTGTAGTAGCGGTTCTGCGCGGTGAAGGAATTCAGCTGGTCCTCAGAATCAGAGCTGACGCGGGTATAGGCAGCGACCCGGAGTTGTAGGTCCTGCGGCCTTTCCGCAGCCTCAATGACGAGGACCCGCCGCTCTTCCGCGACTGCCAGACTGCCTGCTGTTTTGTACGGATCCGTCATGCGCTCCACCTCCCTTGTTCAGCACACACAATACCACAAAAGCATTGGAATAGCTAGGATTTCAGGTCAGAAACAAGTATCAGGAATGACAATGTTTGCGCCTGTTTTTATAGCAATATGCCGGGCAATTTTCTTGCTCTCCGCCCTGGTGATCGCTCCTGCTTTTACCAGTTGGCGGAGAAGGGTCAGGATACCGATGTAGTTGATATTTGCGTCCATACGGCAAAACCTCCTTACAGATATGCACTGGCTATGCCCCGGATCCTATCGCGGTGAGTCCAACGCTGATTCCCAGCGCGGTATTGATCTGGTACATCTTGTCGATGTGTCCCACATATTGCTGCAGCCGTCCTTTGTCCAACGTCCGAATCTGTTCCAGCATGACTACGGAAGTCCTGGCCAGACCGCAGGCCGAAGCACTCAGCATTACATGGGTAGGCAGATACCGGCATGTGATTTGCCCGGTGATGATGGCGGCAATGACCGTGGGGCTGGGCTGATTCCCCAGATCATTCTGGCTAATCAGTATAGCCCGGAG
>ERZ779632.1011-NODE-1011-length-12785-cov-7.581147_pt1 | contig 12785 bp, 9 predicted proteins | sample MGYA00514194_ERZ779632 | MGnify/ENA primary metagenome ERZ779632 (study PRJEB29562, sample SAMEA4376704) | mouse gut metagenome | isolation source: Cecum | study: EMG produced TPA metagenomics assembly of the A DSS colitis mouse model was used to assess the...
TTTTAAGAATTTTCAGGGTTGCATTGCTGTTTATTTGTCAAGGACCCTTGGAGCTGCCGCTCCGAGCTGCCGCTCCGAGCTGCGCTCCGAGCCATTGTTCGGAACTGTCGCTCCGAGTTATCGCTCCAAACTGTCGCTCTGAAGAATTCGCTGTCGAATTGTGTCTCCCTCAGCGACGTTTATGAGTATAGCACTACTTTTTCGGATTGTCAACAAGAAAAACAAATATTTTTTCGAATTTTTAAAACAATTTATTTATCATGCAAAAACACCGTAAATTCGGGCCCTTCCGGCGCTTTACCTAAGTAAAACGCCATAGTGTATACTGCCAACTCACCTATTCAAGTTGAATTGTTGCATTTTTATCATCATTTTTGACATTTAATTCGACAGAAGCCACATCTCGCAGACTCTGAGCCTCAAACTCCGCCAGTAAAACCACTTCCCTGGTCTCGCCCGGATTTAGTCCTTCCTGATAAAGCATTAAATCGTTTTCAAGCAAGGTTGTCAGGCTGACGGAAGTAATCCCGTTAACAGAAACTCTAACCATCAGTTTTTGCTCTCTGGTATTCGCCATCTCCGTACCTTCCCCCTGATTCTGCAATGTAAAGTGCAGCACCAGCAGCTGGTTCCCGTCCTCGGCATCCACCGTAAAATACTCTTCTGCAGATTCGTCCTGAGGATAACTGTCCGTGATCTCATGTCCTGTGTAAGATAAGGTCAACTGTCCTGATAAGCCCAGTGCCTCCTCCAGGCTCACCACACTCTGCTCTTCATTACCCTGTTCCCCCGTCAGGTCTATTACCGGCGTGTCCTGGGTAGGGTCCATCCCCACATTTCCCGGTGCCGGTGTTTCCTCCGGCGCCGGCGTCTCCTGAGGTGTCTCCTGTTCGAACGGCCCGGCCTCCTCTGTGATCAGGGTTTCTATATCCACCAGCCTGCTCCTGTAGTTTACATCGTGGGATAGGAGCAGCATCGCCGTATATTCTCCCACCGCCTGAAGCTGTTCATCCGTCATATCGGGAATTGCATTCCCGCATCCGGCCATCATAAGAGCCATCCCCGTCAACAATGCCGCCACTATCTTTTTTTTCATCTTCATTGCTCCCTTCCCTACATTTCCATCTTATCTTTTTCCTGAATAACACCGACCGAGCCCGCGCTATTGCTTTGAACATCATCGCTCTCTTTACTGTATTTTTTATCCATCAATGCATAAATCCCGGAAATAACCAGTGCCATGCCTCCGGCTGCCAAAAACAGAATAATCCGCTGCAGGGACTGTACCCGGAAATCAAACAGAGTAATCTTAAAGCACGTTATCATACACAACACCAGTCCATAGATCCGTAGTTTCCTGTCAGTCTGGTGAAAACCGAAAATGATGCCAAGCAGGCCCACCACCATCATCAGTATACTGGAAGTGATTCGGTACTCGAACCTGGTGACAAGCACCATATAAGTCAAAAAACCTGCTATCGTCAGTCCCCGCCATCCCTCTGCCCCATGCAGAAACCCGGGCTGGAAAGTGAACAAAATGATCCCCAGTCCCAGCACCGTCAAAATCAGGTATATCACCACATTGTCATATTTCTGGAAGAAAGCCAACCCAAGAAAGCCGGACACTTCCATCACCAGCATCGTCACATTATAGCCCTGGATTCCTTTGCCTGCAAATCTCTTGACACAGTTGAACAAGAGCGTGGCCAACCACATTACCGCAATCATCAACGGCAGCATTAATTCATTGTCCACTGCCATAGCGATATATAGTATTACTGTCCCTGTCAGTAGAAATTCATAGTAGGTCTGCCAATGGTTCATCAAAAGAATACCCAATAGCAAGACACCCAGCAACACATATCCGTAAACACTTCTATTCAAGTTGTCATAATATACCAGAGCGGCCAACGCTGTCCATGTAGTGATAATTGCGTCCGCCACCCACAGAGGCTTTTTTCGGTATGCCAACAGTTTATACAGAATCATCAGTATTGTCAACGTGATCGTAACACTCAACCGCTCATTGTCACCATGGCCAAACAGAAGCAGAGCCGATCCGGCCACAAAATATCCCTGCATCCAGCGCAGATAACCCTTGTTCTTTGTTAGGAAAAAAAACAGTACACCCATGTCAGCTATCGCTGCCACCACCACCAGCCGAATCCATATCTCTACATCCTCATATGTTCCATGATGCCAGGAAAACAGGCCGTCTGAGCATTGATAATAAGCCAATACCGACAAAAAAGCACCGATTCCAAAAGTAACGCAAATCCCCTGCATCTGCTCCCTGTTTTCGGCCGGCATCCTCCATACTGTCAACTCCATGAGAAGTATGCTTACCACCACAAAGCCGATCACATAAAGCGACCGCAGTTCCATCACCTGTGCCGACGGGACGGCGAATATGGCAAATATCCAGGCAAAAACTGCCGCACCCGCCATCTGCCCGATAGCTATGCCATAAGCCCATTTTTTCACCGGCAGGAAAATCCCCAGCAGCTGCACTGCCACGATCATCACCATATAGATCAACAGTTCCACATCACTGATCATATGCCGGATGTCCATCATCAGGAAACTTACCATACACGCGCCAATACAGATGATCCGCAGGATACCCGCATCTTTTTTCCGGCTCACGAACATTACCACCACAGTGATAAATGTGGTGATCAATATGGTGACCAGTCCGCTGAAATTGTGCAGATAAAGGAAGTTCACCATGGTCGTCACATACAGGCTGCCAATACCCAACGATGAAAAAAACATAGATAGGATCTGGCTCTTCTTCTTTACCACAAATTCCGCCACACACCACACCAGCAGTCCCAGCACATAGAGCCCCAGTTCCTTGACAAGGCTGCCCATATAATTGATCCCCAGCAGAATCAGCGCTGCCAGGACGAAAAGTACGCCTATGGTGCCAAACACATTGATACCGATCGCAAACTCTCGGTTCTTCTTAGTCTGGAAATCCGCCCGGGACTGTGTGGGTGTCTGAGGATGCATATACGTCTGAGAAAATGCCGCCTGCCGTGAAACATTCGATCCACTGTATGTATCCTGACTCGGATTCACCCCCGGCTGAACTGCCCTTTCAGCGGTAACCGGTGAAACCACAGCCTGTGCAATGTTCCGTGTATCTATCGGGGGGAGAATCTGATTCATTCCCTGCGTATCCGCCGCCGGCACCGCCTGATTCACCTCCTGCGTATCCGCCGCCGGCACCGCCTGATTCATCTCCTGCTTATCCGCCGCCGGCACCGCCCGCAAAGTTTCACTCTTGACCGCCCTATCAGCGGCTGCCATACGCTGTCTGTATATCTGACAGTTTTGGTCCAATTGTGTCTCCATCATATCCAGACGGTGTTTCTCTTGAATCAGGCTACTGTCGAGCTGCATAAGATACTCTGTAAAAAAGCGATCCTTTGACTCTCCTTTCAGTTGTCCCACCCTGTCTTTGATCCGTTCGTAAATTCCCTGTTGTTCCATTTCTCCCTCATACCTTTCCAATACCAGCGTGTTTTCAGCTGATGTCCATCACATACCGCTGATATTTTCCCACGTCCTGGCGATGGCAACTCACCTCCAGGTACAAGCCGTCCTCCCGGTATTCCTGTTTTAAGACGGTGGTATGTTCCATAAAGTAGGATGCCGTTCCTCCCTGATCGTAGGGAAACATAAGCCTGCAGTCCACATAATCCGCATAGAGCTTTTCCTTGATCAGGGAAAGTAATTCCTCCATGCCGATGCCCGACCCAGCGGCCATGTAGACATGGTCACCCACCAGCCGGGGATGCTCCCGGTCACACAGATCACTCTTATTATACACGATCACCATGGGAATGTCACCTGCTTCTAACTCATTCAGTGTCTGCCTGGTCACTTCCATATGCTGCCTGTACTGCGGATCCGACACGTCCACCACCTGTACAAGCAGATCGGCATAACGCACTTCCTCCAATGTGGAGTGAAATGCCTTGATCAGACCATGGGGCAGCTTGCGGATAAATCCCACTGTATCCACCAGAAAAAAGGGCTTGTTGTCCCCTGTCTCTATAGTACGCACACTGGTCTCCAATGTGGCAAACAGCATATCCTTCTCCAGTACCGTCTTTTCCGATGCCTGTCCGTACCGTTCCACCAGCCGGTTCATGACAGTGGATTTGCCGGCGTTGGTATAACCCACCAGAGCCACCTGGGGAATCCGGGAGTGCATACGCCGTTTCCTCCGGATATTCCGCCCCTGCTCCACCTCTGCCAACTCCTTGCGCAGTTCGCTGATACGATGCTCGATCTTGCGGCGGTCCAGTTCCAGCTTTTTCTCGCCAGTACCCTTGTTGCTCATACTGCCGCTGGCCCCGCCCTGTCTGCTCAGCGCCTCATGCATCCCCACCAGCCTGGGCAGCAGATACTGGAGTCTGGCGGTCTCCACCTGCAGCTTGGCCTCCCTGGTCTGCGCCCGGAGGGCAAAAATATCTAAAATCAACGTGGTTCTGTCCAATATAGGCATATCCAGTTCCTGCTGCAGATTCCGAATCTGGGAAGGTGACAATGCATTGTCAAATACAATGACATCCGCCTCGCACTGCCCTCTATACTCCCTGATCTCCTCCACTTTGCCTGTTCCCACATAAAAAGCTTTATTGGGCGTATCCAGCCGCTGCACGATGATTCCCACCACCTGCATCCCGCAAGCCTGGGCCAGACTCCCCAGTTCTTCCATGGAATGGTCGAAGTCCTCTTCCTCCCCGATATCCACTCCTACCAGAAGTGCCCTCTCCAGTTCCTGCCCCACTTCCTGCTCTCTCATACTCCCTCTTCCCTGCATATCGCAGGCCGATCCTGCGATACTGCATAAATACGTATTGGGATGTGTAACATCCAAACTTACCTCTACATGCATATCGCTGGCTTCGCCTGCGATATTGCACCAATCAGTATTTGGAAGTTTTACTTCCAAACTTACCCTCTACTACGCCATTTCCAATGTAAACCAGAACTCTACGCCGTCAGGGCAGTTCCACACCCCATACTCCTGATTCATGGACTCCATGATCGCCTTAACAATGGACAGCCCTACCCCGCTGCCGCCATACTCCCGAGTTCTGGCCTTATCCACCTTGTAAAATTTCTCCCACAGATGGCCAAGGCTTTCCTCCGGAATGGGTTCCCCGGTGTTATATACGCTGACCTTCGCTTTGCTATCCTCCAAAGCCACATGAATGCGAACCCGCTTTTCCCCCTGACAGTAGTGGACCGCATTGGTGAAATAGTTCATAAAAACTTCCTCGATCTTGAACTCATCCCCCCATACATAGATCGGCTCTGTCTGCCCCATCTCTACCTCTATTCCGTCCTGGCGGGCCAAAATCTCTGCAGACTGCAGATAGTTCCGAATCATTGCCACTATGTCAAAACGCTCCATGCTAACCTTGTCATTGCCAAATTCCAGTTGGTTCAGCGTCAGAAGCTTCTGCACCATGGCATTCATCTTGCCCGCCTCGTCCATAATAACTTCACAGTAGAAATCACGGCTCTCCGCATCGTCGCTGATCCCTTCCCTAAGCCCCTCCGCATAACCCTGAATCAGCGCTATGGGGGTCTTCAGTTCATGGGATACATTGGCCAGAAACTCCTTACGCATCTCATCAATCTGTTCCTTTTTCTCTATATCTTTCTGCAATTCGTTGTTTGCCGTCTTTAACTCCGATATGGTCCTCTCCAGGGACTCAGACAACTGGTTGATATTGCTGCCCAACAGGCCAAGTTCATTTTTTTCCTTTCCCTGGTATTTAGCCTCAAAATCCAAATGAGTCATACGTTCGGAGATCTTGGCCAATTCCAGCACCGGCTCCGTCACCCGCCTGGACAAAATCCACATCAGGATACCGCCAATAAAAGCCGCCGCCACACCGATATATGCCAGAAAGCGGTTGGCGATCCGCACACTCTCCTGTATACTCTCCATGGTGGTGCTGACGATGAACCAGTAAGCATTGTCCAAAGGGCCATACACCTCTATATATTCCGTCATAGTACGGCGATCCACATACTTAAAAACCGTGTTCGGAGCAGGCACTCCCCCTGAAAGTTCCTCTCCGAATGTGCTGTTAACAGAATAGCCAATAATATATCGCTGCAGCCGCTTGGAAAGCTCCTCCTTATTGTTGGTCGTCGCCGCATAAACGATTATGGAATTGGCATCAATAACCTCCACATTGATATTGGAGGCAAAAGCAAAACGCCCCATCTCCTGTATAAAATCCTCACTGCCCAGACTGCCCGATGTTGCTGCGGCATTCAGCCGCTGATACGCCTCCACCACCACGTCGGCCTTCTCCATCTCATAGTAGCTTTCCAGAAAGGTGTTGTTAATAAACCAGCAGGCAAGGATGGTCCCCACCAAAAGTCCTATAGTGATCGCCGCCTGTTGTCTGCGCAGGGAGGATTTCATCATTCTCCGCATCACTCCTCCGCCTCCAATTTGTATCCCATACCCCAGATGGTCTTAATCATTTCCCCTTTTTCTCCCATCTTACTGCGGAGTTTCTTCACATGGGTGTCGATGGTTCTGGCATCTCCAAAATAATCATAATTCCACACATTGTTCAGGATCTTCTCCCGTGAGAGCGCAATTCCCTTATTTTCCACAAAATAGGTCAGCAGTTCAAACTCTTTGTAACTCAAGTCCACCGGCTGGCCGTCTATCAGTACCTGATGAGCCGCCTTGTCGATGGCAATGCCGCCGCAGGACAGGCGGCATTCCTCCTCATCCGCCAGAGTTCGCCTCAGAATGGCCTCGATCCGTGCCACCAGAATCTTGGGACTAAAGGGCTTGGAAATGTATTCATCCACTCCCAGCCGGAAACCCTGCAGTTCGTCCCGCTCGTCTCCTCTGGCCGTCAACATGATGATAGGAACCTTGGAATATGCCCTGATCTCCCTGCACACCTGCCAGCCGTCCATCCGGGGCATCATTACATCCAGCACGATCAGAGCAATCCCCTTTTCCTTGAAGAACAGCTCCACCGCCTGTTCGCCGTCCTCCGCCTCCAGCACATCGTAGTTATTTTTCACCAGAAAATCCCGCACCAGCTTTCGCATCCTGCTCTCGTCATCCACTACCAGAATCTTTCGTCTCTCCATAGGATCTACCTCTTTCTATTTCAAGTTCCGCGTATCCCCTGCCGGCACATAGACTATAGAATCATATATGACCGCCTCTATGCCCCTATATGATACAGTGTGTCGTCCGGATAGGAACCGTTATCATGGATTATTTTAGAACATATTTATGTATTTTCTGTGAAAAAACGCCTGATATACCACTTATTCAATAATTTTCAAGTCCCTCTCTTTATCCCGTATAATCTGCTCCCGCTCCGACAGTTCCTGCTGCCAGGAAGCGTACTCGTTAAGAATAGCGGAACGGTAATTCAATATGTTGGGATGGCTGCTGCTCAGGGCTATAACGAACATGGCAATCACGGCCACCAACAGCAGCACATTCAAAACAACAGAAAACCTCAGTCTGGTCGTGCCGTTTCTCTCCTCCGGCGGTCTGGCTGCGCTCCGCACCGGTCTCTCCCTCTTCTGTGGCACATAGTTGCAGGGAGTATAGACCGGGATCATAGGTATTCTGGCGGAATCAACCTCCGGCTGTTCCAGCAGGAACTCCTGCAGACGCTTTAAATAGATCACACCCACCGGAGTCTTAAATACACGTTCCCGCAGCATCCTCTCATATAGGGTCAACACCTGTTCCGGCTGCCGATAATCCAGATAAGTCTCCAGGTATTCGATCTGTTTTTTCTCTTTTGCGGCCATCCCCGCATCCTCTGCATTCAGGAAAAAGAACCCTTCCGCATTCCGGCTTGCCTGTGTCCCGCCTGCCATGCATATCACCTCCAGAAAATTCCTGCCCGCACATTTATAGTTTACGACATTAGAAATTTCGTTTTCGGCCTCGCAAAAGTTCTCGTATATGGATTTTGCAAGGCCGGAAACAGAAATTTGTTATGCCGTTAACTATATATACTGCTTAACGCAATATCACAGGCAACGCATATGCGGTGCCTACGCGATGTCTGTGATATGCAGCCAGAAGAAATATTATTGTAACTTTAAAAAACGCTTTACCGTATCCGGCATCTCGTACACTTCGCAGATATTGTCATGCAGCACCGGAGCGCTGCGGATCTCCTCAATCGCCGCAGGAACCGCCACATTGGCGATCCTGGAAAGTTCATCCACCAGTTCAAAGTCCGTCATACTATCATACTTGTGGTCGATGGCATTCATAACGCTTCTGGTGAACTTAAAGGGACTGGCTGTGGAAGCAATTATCGTAGGGGTACGATCCCCTGTCTCCTGCACATATTTTCCGTAGACGGTCGCCGCCACCGCGGTATGGGGGTCAATCACATAACCACAGGACCCGTAGATCCGACGGATGGTCGCCGCCGTCTCCTCCTCGGCGGCATAGCCCCCATAGAAATCCTGGAGTTTTTCCTGCATCTTTTCCGTGATCTCATATCTGCCCTGTCCGCCCAAGGCGGCCATCAGCCGGGCATTTTCCTCCGGATCATCGCCCGCGATGCGGTAGATCAGCCGCTCCAAATTGCTGGAGATCAGAATATCCATGGAGGGAGAACTGGTCAGTATAAACTCCCTGTTGCGGTCATAGACGCCGGTGCAGAAAAAGTCATACAGCACCTTATTCTCATTGGAGGCGCAGATCAGTCTGTCGATGGGCAGCCCCATGTTTTTGGCATAGTATGCCGCCAGAATATTGCCGAAGTTGCCTGTGGGCACCGTCACATTGATCCGCTGCCCCGCCTCTATCTTGCCCTCCGCCAATAGCCGGGCATAGGCATATACATAATACACAATCTGAGGCACCAGCCGCCCGATGTTGATGGAGTTGGCTGAGGAGAACTGAAAGCCCTGTCCCGCCATCTCCGTTGCCAGCTGCCTATCCGAGAAAATCTTTTTCACACCGGTCTGGGCATCGTCAAAATTCCCGTGAATCCCCACCACAAAAGTATTTTCCCCTCTCTGGGTCACCATCTGTTTTTCCTGGATGGGACTTACGCCGTTCTTGGGGTAAAATACCACGATGCGGGTTCCCTCCACACCTGCAAAGCCTGCCAACGCCGCCTTACCCGTGTCCCCGGAAGTGGCTGTCAAAATCACTATCTCATTTGCAATATGGTTCTTCTTCGCAGAGGTGGTCAGCAGATGGGGCAGGATGGATAATGCCATATCTTTGAATGCGATGGTCGCACCGTGAAACAGTTCAAGAAAATAAGCGCCCTCCGCCTCCGCCAGAGGCGCAATAACTTCCGTGTCAAATTTCTTGTCATATGCCTTGGCAATACAGTTTTTCAACTCCTCCTCCGAAAAGTCCGTCAAGTAGAGCTTCATCACCTCATATGCAATCTCCTGGTAGCTCATGGCTGCCAACTCTTTCAGACTCTTGTCCAGAGCAGGAATGTGATCCGGTACAAACAAACCGCCGTCCTCTGTCAGTCCCTTCAATATCGCCATGGAGGCACTCACCGGCTCCTGGCGGCTCCTGGTACTTTTATATAACACTTCCATCTTTAATCCTCCTAATTTAAATCGCTGCGTGATGACACTAAAGGGTGAAGTCCCTTCGGTACACACATAGGAGAGGCATCTTTCATTCATAAAAGATCTCATGAAAGACACTCCTGTGTGCCTTCGCGACTTCACCTGTCCAGCCGAAAATTTCCATTAAAGCTGTTGACATTTCCTGGCTGGACTATCAAGAGTTCCGCATTCTTCGCTTCTCAACATAGGAGTGATTATAGCATAAAATCCCTTTCCATGCAATGACTAAAAGAAGAACTCATGGCGTCCGTGTTTGAACAGGAAGGTCAGACAGCGGTCAAACCAGCGCATACTGTCGCTGCACGCATATCTTCTGGAAGCAAAGTACAAAGCGCCCTGGGAGATGTCTTCCCCCTCTATGGCCCGCTGTACCGCGGCAATTGTCTCCTCACTGACCTCCACCTTCCATATACGCCCGGAGGCCACCGGCGAGAACTGGGTAACCCTGCCGTTTCGCTGCATTACCACCTCCTTCACCGTATTGGGAAAAGCTTCGCTGTTCATCCGGTTCAGCACCACATTAGCCACCAGAAGTTTACCATCCTCGTCTTCTCCTCCAGCCTCCGCCTCCACAATCCGCAGCAATATATCATAATCCTCCTCCCCCAGTTCATAAGCCAGAGGCTTCTCCAGTGTGCCGTAATCAACCACCCGCTGCCCCGACGCCGCCATGTCGGCCACTCCCATGGCGCTGCTGCTCTTGTCCGACACCAGAGCCCGATCCAGGACTGCGCATTCCACCGGCTCACCCAGCTGCATACTGTCGCCAATAACTGCAATACAGACATACCCTGCCAAAAATAACATATGTACCAGAACAATCACTCCCAACGCTTTCTTATACATAGGACTCTCCTCTCACTTAATTCCACTATTAGGCGATTGCGAAACGTTCTCCGCAAGTGACGTGGCTGGTCAATATATACAAAAACGGGCTCCGATGCAGTGGCCAGTCGCCCTTATTTTGTATATATTGCCCGTTCCCTGTTCCAGAAAAGAGGCGTTCCGCAAACGTCTAAATTCCACTATTATAAGTTTATACAGCAAGTCCTAAAAATATTGCTAAGAAGTAAAAAATATGCTAAAATATTTTAAATTTGTGTTCAAAATATATAGAGTAACTGCAGGGGTTCTGCGAAGCTTGCACTTTATATGGGAGGTAATTACATGCTGTTTAGTTCCATGATTTTTCTCTGGGTGTTTTTGCCCTTTGTGATAACCGGCAACGCCCTTTTGACATGGCTTCCGTTCTTCAGCGAAAAGCGAAGGATACGGTATAAGAATCTCTTCCTCCTGGCCTGCAGTCTGTTCTTTTACGCCTGGGGCGGCATCTCCTATATTTTGATTATGCTGGGAGTCATTCTCCTGGATTTCTCAGGCGCGTACCTGCTGTCCAGGCAAAAAGGCAAAAGCAGAAAAGCCATATTGGCGATCACTGTCATTTTAAACCTGCTGATCCTGTTTTTCTTTAAATATTTCAATATGCTGGTAGCCATGATCGAGACGGTTATGGCCTTTCGCGGAAATATGCTGCAAAGAAGTTTCTTGTCGGAATTTTTCTCCCTGCAGGGAACAGGGGCGCTGCAGATTGCAAAGATCGTACTGCCCATCGGCATCTCCTTCTTCACCTTCCAGGCAATGTCCTATGTGGTGGATGTCTACAGGGACACGGTTCCCCCTCAGACCAATATACTGGATTTTGCCCTGTATATCTCTCTGTTTCCCCAGCTGATCGCCGGACCTATTGTGCAGTACAGCGATATTGCCAAGGAGTTGCAGCATCGAAAAGAATCCATGGAAGGCTTTCTGTACGGGGTAAAACGCTTCTGCTATGGAATGGGAAAAAAAGTGCTGATTGCCAACACCCTGGGAAATGTAGCCGACCAGATCTGGGCGCTGGAAATCAATCAGCTGGGGGCGGCACTGGCATGGCTGGGTATGATTTCCTATACCTTCCAGATCTATTACGATTTCTCCGGCTACTCCGACATGGCCATCGGGCTGGGCAGTATGCTGGGGTTCCACTGGAAGGAAAACTTCGACTACCCCTACACCTCCCTGTCCATCCAGGAGTTCTGGCGCAGATGGCATATCTCTCTGTCCTCCTGGTTCAAAAATTATGTGTATATCCCCCTGGGCGGCAATCGAAAGGGCCAGGCCAAGACCTGCCGAAACCTGCTGTTTGTATTCCTGCTCACCGGGATCTGGCACGGAGCAAATTTCACTTTTATCATATGGGGGCTGATGTATGCCGTCCTCCTGGTTGCGGAGCGGTTGTTCCTGGGCCGGCTGCTGCAAAAAAATCCGCTGAAAATTTTGAACTGGGCTTACACCATGTTCTTTGTTATGACAGGGTGGGTATTCTTCCGCTCGGATAATCTGGTGGTGGCCAAACGCTACCTGGGCCAGTTGTTTTCCTTTGGAACCTCCCAGTACAGCGTACTCTCCTACCTGTCCATGCAAGTGCTGCTGGCGCTTTTCTTTGGTCTTCTGGGAGCCGGATTTTTGCAGAGGGCCGTCAAGAAGACCACAAAAATATTTGACTCCTTCGCGCTCCAGATGGCCGTCCTGGCTGTCAGTATATTATGGGTGATCGCCGGGACCTACAATCCCTTTATCTATTTCCAATTTTGATGGAAACCAATATTTTAATGCCCGCTGTAGCGGGCAGACGGGAGTTGGGGCGAAGTTTTCGCCATCTTGATTTTAATGCCCGCTATAGCGGGCAGACGGGAGTTTGTGTGAAGAAAACAGAACAAATAATCAAAATCAGCCTATTTATGGGAATGCTGCTCTTGCCCCCCCTGCTCTGGTACGGAATCCGGATTTTCAGTCCCCAGACCTACCAGAAGCTGGATTATGACCTGGGGGAAAAAACAAATGTAGAGTTTCCGGAGGAATTTCATATAGAGAACTACACGCAGCAGCTGGAAGCATACTATAACGACAACGCCCCCTTCCGCAGCACATTGATCTCCTGGCATCATAAACTCTCCGGCGCTTTGGAGAGAGTATATGGGGACCACCTGCAGGGAAGGCTCACCCGGCTGATCTACGGGCCGGACAGCGCTGATTTCCTCGCCCCCCAGATCGTGGGTAACATTGTGCTGCTGGGGAGAGAAAACTGGCTGTTCTATGCC
>ERZ779632.1017-NODE-1017-length-12725-cov-5.320126_pt1 | contig 12725 bp, 10 predicted proteins | sample MGYA00514194_ERZ779632 | MGnify/ENA primary metagenome ERZ779632 (study PRJEB29562, sample SAMEA4376704) | mouse gut metagenome | isolation source: Cecum | study: EMG produced TPA metagenomics assembly of the A DSS colitis mouse model was used to assess the...
AGGTGGACAGCTTCTTTACAATCCGCTCGGGTACCTTCTGTAACAAGGATTCGGATTGGCATACCATGCGCATCCACGGCCAGATGTATTTTGGTGTTGAGCCCCCTTTTGTCCTGGACATATCCTGATTGCCGCCCTTCGCTCCCGCCGCCTGGGGATGCACAAGGCACCCGCACAAGAATGTCGTGTGGGTGCCCTGCCCTTGGAGTGTATGCCTATTAAAATAAATTGCCAAATGCGTTTATTTATCCTTAAACTATGTTGCACTTCCTGGCTTCCATGTGTCCCTGCCTTCTCACTTATTGCAGCAACTCCAGAATCATCGCCGCATAAACCTTACAGGCCGTCACGATATCTGCCGTATTAACGGTCTCGTTATAATTGTGGATTCCCTTTGTATTGGATGGCCCATACTGAATGGTAGATATACCGGCCTCCCGAAAATATCGGGTGTCACTGCTGGCCCACTGGTAGGCGGCAACTAGATCAATCCCAAGCAGCTCTTTTACGCAGCTTTTAGCCACAGCGACCACAGGATCATGAATAGACACGTAGTTTCCGCCTCTGGGGTTATCATAGGTGGCGTGGACGCCCTCAATTCGGGAATCACGGATGATTTTCTCCACCCGCTCAATAACCGTCTGGTGATCCACTCCAATGGGAACTCTCACATCCAACTCCGCCGTCGCAGAATCCGCTACAATATTTCTCTTTACGCCGCCATGGATGGTCCCGATATTGACCGTAACGTGGTCCATGATATTTTCCACTCCCGCTGTCTTCTGGACAGCCTTTGCCTTCAGTTTAGACGCCTCCATAACCTCGGCCTGCTCCCCATGGTAGGTCCCGTGCAGCTCGGTCAGCTGGTACATCTGGGGCAGCAGCCGGACCAGCTTGTCCACCGCGCTGTCGCCCACATAGGGGAACAGGCTCCCGTGGGCCGTCTGTCCCACGGCGTGCAGATCCATGCCCATGGTGCCCTTCTGTCCCACCTCAATGTTGTCCATCCCTGTGGGCTCTGCTACAATGGCCCAGTCTCCGCGGATATAGCCCTGCTCAAAGAGCCACTTTGTGCCGCAGGCGCCACCGGTCTCCTCATCCGGGACAACCGTCATCAGCACCTCTCCCGACAGCTCCACGCCGGCGTCCGCCAGCAGAGCCGCCGCAAAGAGGAAGGCGCCCAGACCGCATTTCATGTCCGAGGTGCCCCGCCCCAGCATGACGCCGTCTCTGACTTCCCCAGAAAAGGGCGGGAAATCCCACCGGCTCTCATCGCCCACCGGCACCACATCGCAGTGGCCGTTGAACACCAGCGTTCTCCCGCCCGGGGTTCCATAGCGGGCCAGGATATTGGGCCGGTCCTCCCGGGGCCCTACAATCTGACTGGAGATGCTGTGGGCGTCCAGATAGCGGGTAATATAGCGGACGATCTCGCTGACATCGCCCGGGGGATTGACGGAGGGGATCCGAATCATGTCGCTGCACAGCTGCAAAAGCTCCGCCTGCCGCCTGTCAATGAGATTCCATATCTCCTGTCGTGTCATCATCACGCCTCCTCCGCCCAGTCGATTCCCAGCAGGTCATCAAGAATGGCCCAATAGGTCTTCTGGGTGTTCATGATCTCCTCGATATCCGCCGACTCGCTGTAGCCATGGACGCCGTCAATATTGGCCGGGCCGTACTGGAGCGCCGGAATCCCCCGGTAGCGGTACCACTTAGCATCGCTGGCAGCCCACTGATAGGCCGGGACCACCGTCTTCCCGCACAGGTGGCTGGCATACTCCAGCCCCACCTGGACAATCTCCGCGTCCGCAGGGGTAAAGCAGGGCTCCCTGTCCCGAAGGATCTCATAGGTAATGCCGGAATAGCCTGTGGAGCGGATCAGCTCGTCAAAGGCCGCCTTGACCTTTGCCGGCTCCACACCCACCGGAATGCCGAAATTTACGTTGGCCGTGCAGTACTCCATGGGGCTCCTGCCCTCCCCGCCGCAGGTGATGGCGTTCACATTGTAGGTCACGTGGTCGATAGCGTCCCCCACCTGCTCATTGCGCAGCATGGTCCGGGCGACCTCCTTGGAGGACGCGACAACCGGCAGCTGCTCCGGCGAGAAGACAGACTGGATCGTCCGCATCTCGTCCAGCCGCTCCAGCAGGGCCAGCATCTTGAGCGCCGCATGGTCGTGGTGGAAACTGCACACGCTGGCGTGGGCCTGGGTACCGGAGCATTTGACCAGATACCGCAGGCCGCCCTTCTGCCCCACCTCGAAATTGCACCAGCTGGTGGGCTCCGGGAAGAGCGCGCCCATCAGGCCGTCGGCATAGCCCTGGTCCACCAGCCACTTGCTCCCAAACTCTCCGCCGCTCTCCTCATCGGGCACCAGATGGAGGACCAGGTTCCCGTGGAGACGCAGCCCCTTTTCCACCACCAGCCGCGCCATGTGCATACCGATGGCCACGCCGCACAGCATGTCGGACGTCCCCCTGCCCAGGACCTGGGTGTCCGTGATGGTTCCGCAGTAAGGCGGAAATGCCCACTTGCTCTCATCCCCAGGCGGCACCGTGTCAGTATGCCCGTTGATGCAGATGCTCCCGCCGGTCCCGTCCCCCACTGTAGCAATCAGCACCGGATGGCCGGGAAAGGGCTCGTGCTTCTCATAGGGGATGCCGTACTTTTGGAAATACGCCTCAATCAGCGCCGTAATGGCCTCCGCCTCAATGGGGGGATTGACGTTGGGGCAGCGCACCAGCTGTGAGCACAGCTCCAGCAGCTCCCCCTGGGTCTGATCCGCCAGGGCCCACAGCGTTTCCTTTTGTTTCAACCGTCTCATTCTCTTCGCCTTTCTGCGCCCGCCTCAGGAGGAAAACGCATCAAATCCAATCAAATCCTCCAACACCGCCAAATGGGTCTTGGCGCATTTGATAATGTCCACGATCTCCACGTCCTCATCATAGGAATGGATGCCCCGGCTGTTGGCGGGCCCGAACTGAATGGTGGGAATCCCCAGATAGCGGTAGTATTTGGCGTCACTGGTGGCCCACTGATAGGCTGGAACAATGGTCCGTCCGGTAATCTGTTCCGCGTTCTCTCGCACAGAGCGCACCAGTGGGCTGTCGCTGTCCGTGCTGGCGCCGTCCTGCCACGCCAGATATTCCACATCGCAGGCCGCGCCGGACTCCTCGATCAGCTCCATGAGCCGCCGGTGCACCTGCTCCCTGGAGAGGAAGCAGGGCACGCCCAGGGCCACGACGGCCTCGCAGGTCTCCGACGTCATGGTGGAGCCGCTGCCGCCGTCCACCCGCAGAACGTTGACATTGATGTGGTCAACCGCGTCCCCTACGTCCGTAAGGCCCATGGCCCGGCAGATCACCTGCTTGGAATTGGCGATCACCTCTCTGTCCTGGGGACGGATTTCTCCCTCCAGCTGGGAAAGCGCCTTGACCCGGGAGAGGACACGGATCATGTTGTGGATAGCGCTCTCGCCGACATAATTGATAATGCTGCCGTTCACCGGCTTGCCGTGGGTGCGCAGCCGCAGCCGCGCCCGGCTCTTCTGTCCCACCTCGATATAGTCGGAAGAGGTGGGCTCGGTGACGATGCAGAAGTCCGCGCCGTCCGCGTAGCCGTGCTCCGCCAGCCACTTGGACCCCTGCTCTCCGCCCCGCTCCTCGTCATGGACCAGATGGAGCCTGACCTTGCCGCGGGGCCGCAGATTCTCCTCCACAATCAGCTTCAGCAGAAACAGCAGCACACCCGTACCGCACTTCATATCCGACGCCCCGCGCCCCAGCACCTGGGTGTCGGTAATGGCGCCGCAGAAGGGGTCATAGCTCCAGCGGGACACATCCCCCGGGCTCACCACATCGTTGTGCCCGTTGAGAATGCCGGTCTTTCCCGTGTCCGCCCCCAGCTCGGCCGCAATGCAGGGAACATCGCCGGCGGGGCGCAGCACCTCATAGGAGATGTTCAGCTTGTCCAGAAATGTGCAGGCGTACTGAAGAATTTCCTCAATGCCCGCCTCATCCACGCTGGGAATACGGATCAAATCCGAGCAGATCTCCAGCAGCTCCCCCCGGCGCTGGTCCACCAGCTTCCAGAGCGCCTGCTTTTTCTCATCCTGTGTCATACTCACCCTCCTTCTCACTGGCAACGGAGACAGGCCGCCTGATGGTCCGGTCCCACCTCCCGCAGAGCGGGCAGCTCCTCCCTGCAGGCCGCGGTGGCGTAGGGACAGCGGTTGCAGAAGGGGCAGCCCGGGGGCATATTCAGGGGGCTGGGAATCTCGCCGGTCAGCTTGATGGGCTCCTTTGTCTCAAAGGGGCTCACCGGCGGAATGGCGGAGAACAGGGCCTGGGTGTAGGGGTGGGTGGGATGGGCGTAGATCTCCTCCACGTTCCCCATCTCCATAATCCGGCCCAGGTACATGATAATGATCCGATCGCTGATGTACTTGACCACGCTCAGATCGTGGGAGATGAAGATATAGGTCAGATTCAGCCGGTCCTTCAGCTCCTTGAGCAGGTTGAGCACCTGGGCCTGGACGGAGACATCCAGCGCCGACACCGGTTCATCGCAGACCAGCAGCTTCACGTCCATGGCCAGCGCTCTGGCGATATTGACCCGCTGGCGCTGGCCGCCGGAGAACTCGTGGGGATACCGGATGGTGTGGTAGTAGTCCAGACCCACCATCTGGAGGAGGGAGCGCACCTTCTCCTCCCGCTCCTGGGGCGTGCCGATATTGTGGATCTTCATGGGCTCCGCAATCAGATCTCCGGTGGTCATTCTGGGGTCCAGGGAGGAGTAGGGGTCCTGGAAGATGATGTTGATCTCTTTTCGCAGGCTGTTCATCTCGTTGCGGTTGAGCCCCATCAGCGACGTGCCGTTGTAGCGCACATCCCCGGAGGTTGGCTCGATCAGCCGCAGAAGGCTCTTGCCCAGGGTGGACTTGCCGCAGCCGGACTCGCCGATAATCCCCACCGTCTCGCCCTGATGGACCTGGAAAGAGACATTGTTGACTGCGCTGAGCTGGGACGGCTTGCCGAAGAGCTTCGTGCTCTTGACCTTGAAAACCTTGCTCAGCTGATCGACTTCCAAGATGGTCTTTGTATTAGTCACCCTCTTCGCCTCCGATCTTTTTCAATTCTTCCGCAGTAAAGTGGCAGGCAACCAGGTGTCCCGGCGATGCCTCCCGCATGGGTGGACACTCTGTCTTGCAGATCTCCTGGCAGTATTTGCAGCGATTGTAGAAGTTGCAGCTTCCGCCGGTGAGCTTCAGGTCCGGCGGAGTGCCAGGAATGGAGGCCAGGGGGACGCTGGGATCATCGGTGATCTTGGGCATGGAGCGGAGCAGGCCCCAGGTATAGGGGTGCTGGGCGTCCTTGTACAGGGTCTTTACGTCGGCATACTCCACCGTTTTGCCCGCATACATCACCATCACGTTGTCGCACATCTTCCACACAACGCCCAGGTTGTGGGTCACCAGGATAATTGATGTGTTGGTCTTCTTCTGCAAATCCTGCATTAGTCCCAGCACCTGGGCCTGCACCGTCACATCCAGGGCCGTAGTGGGTTCGTCCGCGATAATCAGCTTGGGATTGCACACAATCGCCATGGCGATCATGACCCGCTGGCGCATACCTCCGGAAAATTCGTGGGGATAGGACTTCATGCGCTTCTCCGGCTCCGGGATGCCCACCAGACGCAGCACGTCCAGAGCGTACTTGCGGGCCTCCTCCTGTGGCAGATTCTGGTGGGCGTTGATGACCTCCAGAATCTGAGAGCCGATGGTGAACACGGGATCCAGGGAGGTCATAGGGTCCTGGAAGATCATGGATATCTCGTTCCCCCGGATGTTCAGCATATCCTTGGCGCTCAGCTGGGCCAGATCCCTGCCCTCAAAGAGGATCTGGCCGCCGACGATCTTCCCGTTTCTGGGCAGCAGCCGCATGATGGAGGAGGAGGTCACGCTCTTGCCGCAGCCGGACTCGCCCACAATGCCCAGTGTCTTGCCGTAATCCAGGGAAAAGTTGACGCCATCCACTGCCTTTGCCACACCGCTGGCAGTATAAAAGTATGTTTTCAGGTCTTGAACCTGCAACAAAGGTTTGTTTTCCATGCGTTTTCTCCTCTCTGCTTATTTTTTCATCTTCGGGTCCAGAACATCCCGAATTCCGTCGCCCAGGAGGTTGAAGCCCAGCACCGTAATCAAAATGGCGAGGCCGGAAAAGATGGCCACATGACCTGCGGACTGGAGGCATTCCTGCCCGTCCTTCAGGATGGAGCCCCAGGACACCTGGGGCGGCGTAATGCCCATGCCCAGGAAGCTGAGGGACGCCTCTGTCAGGATAGCGCCGGCCACGTTCAGCGTGGCGTAAACGATCAGCGAGGACACCACGTTGGGCAGCAGGTGGGAGAAGAGAACCCGGGAGTGGGAGGCGCCCAGGGCCTTCACGGCCTTTATGTAGTCCTCATTTTTCACCATCAGCACCTGGCCGCGGGTCATGCGGGCATAGCCCGGGACGCTGGCAATGCCGATGGCCAGAATCACGTTCCCCATCCCCGCGCCCAGCACCGTCATCAGCATCAGCGCCAGCAGCACAAAGGGGAAGGCGGACATGCCGTCCATAATCCGCATCAGCACCGCGTCCACGCCGCCGCCGGAGTAGCCGGACACCAGTCCGATCAGAATGCCGATCACCGCGCCCACGGCCATGCCGCCCACAGCCACCAGCAGAGATATCCGTCCGCCATAGACCAGACGGGTGAGCACATCCCGCCCCAGGCTGTCGGACCCCAGAAGGAAGCCGTTCGTTCCGGGCTTTGCGTTAATTTGGAGAAAATCCATTGCCGCGGGGTCTCTGCTCATCAGGAAGGGCCCGAATATGGACACCAGAAGAACAAACACGATCAAAACCAGACCCAGCATGGCCGACTTGTTTCTGCGGAGCTTCTTCCAGGCGCTGTTGGCCTTCCGCTCCCTCAGCAGCAGCTCCTGCTGCTTGCTCTCACTCAGGCTGTTCGCCGCCATCATCCGCCCCTCCTCTCTGATGCGTAGCTTACCTTCGGATTGATATAGAGGTAGACAATATCCACCGCCAGATTCACCAGGACGTACAGCACCGCCATAAACAGCACTGAGCCCTGAATCATCTCATAGTCGTTGTTGTTGATGGCCTCCACGATCAGCCGGCCGATGCCGGGCCAGGAGAAGATGGTCTCCACCATGATCGCGCCGGTCATCAGGGAGGAGATGCGCATACCCAGCACCGTCACGATGGGGGGCATGGCGTTTTTGAAGCCGTGCTTGATGATGACGATCCACTCCCGGATACCCTTTGCGCGGACCGCCTTCATGTAGTCCTGGTCAATGACCTCCAGCATACTGGAGCGGCTGATGCGGGCAAAGTTGGCCATGCTGCCGAAGGAGAGACACACGGCGGGGAGGAAGATGTGGGAGATAACGTCCCCCAGCCCGTTGGCAAGGGAGCCCATTCCCAGCACAGGGAACCACCCCAGGTTGACGCTGAAGGCCAGCACCAGCATCAGACCCAGCCAGAAGTTGGGCATTGAGACGCCGATCAGCGCGGTAATCATCGCGGTATAGTCAAATATGGAGTATTGCTTCACCGCCGACAGAATCCCCACCGGCACGCCGATAATCAGCGCAATGACCAGACTGGACAGCGCCAGCACCAGCGTGTTGGGCAGCTTTTCCAGAATCAGCCCCGCCACCGGCTGGTTATACCGGTAGGAGGTCCCCAGATCGCCGGTGAATACGCCGGCAATATAGTTGATGTACTGCACCGGCAGGGGATCGTTCAGCCCCATCCGCTCCTCCATCTTGGCGATATCCTCGGCTGTGGCCTGGGGGCCCAGGATGGATACCGCCGGATTGCCCGGGATGACCCGGGTGATGACAAAGGTGATACTCATCGTAATCAGCAGCACCGGGATCAACTGCAGTACGCGCTTAACAATAATTTTTATCATGCAATGATCTTCCCCTTTCCCTTAGAGTGACCGGAGTGCGCCGCATCTGACCGCGGGACGCGCCCGGTCTGATTTGAAAACAGGCGGCGCCGCTTGTTCTTAAGCAACGCCGCCTATTTATCAGGCAACTGCTATTTTGCAATCCAAGTGTTGTTGTTCTTGTCGTCCGCCACCTCAATGGTCTTGTCGGGGCGCACGGGGAAGTCCATCACCTTGTTGCTCATGCCCACGTTTACATTGGCCACCGCGTAGTCAATCTGCGCGTACTGCTCAGTAATCAGCTTGAGGGCCTCCTTGTACAGAACGGCTCTGGCGTCCTGGTCAGACTCCGCAACCGCCTGATCCAGCAGGTCGTTGACCTCGGGGATGTTGAACTGCTGGCCATTGCCCAGGGTGCCCAGGGACTCCTCGTGGAACATCTTGTTGAGGTAGAAGTAGGGGTCAGGATACCAGGTCCAGCTCATGGCGATAACGTCCGCGTTGCCGGAGGCGCCGATCTCGCTGAAGGTACCCCAGGCCGCCTGATTGATCTTGACGGTGACGCCGATGGCCTGGGCGAACTGCTGGAAGATCTCGCCGATCTTCTTGGAGGTGGCGCTGTCGCCGGTATAGTACTCCAGGGTGAAGCCGTCGGGATAGCCGGCCTCGGCCAGCAGAGCCTTGGCGCCCTCCACGTCATACTTGGGCACCAGATCGATCAGGGACTCGTCATAGCCCCAGGAGTTGGGAGGCAGCGCCAGCCAGCCAGGCTGACCTTCATCGTACTGGTAGAGGGCCTTGCACATCGCCTCGCGGTCCACCGCCATTTGCAGCGCCTTGCGCACACGGATGTCCGCGGTGGGGCCGTTGACCATGTTGAAGTAGATATAGTTGACGCCCATGCCGGGATTCTGCACCATGTTCAGGTTCGGATCGTCCCGGATCTGCTGCACACCCTCGCCGGAGATATCGAAGGCAATATCAATTTCGCCGGTCTTCAGGGCGTTGACGCGCTGGTTGACCTCGGTGATATAGACGATGTTCAGGCCGTCCAGGTAGGGCTTCTGGCCCCAGTAGTTGTCAAAACGGGTCATATAGACACCCTGGTCGGTCTTCCAGCCGTCCTCGGCCATCATGAAGGGGCCGGTGCCCACCAGATGGGCGCCGAACTCTTCGCCCCAGCCCTCAACCTCCTCGCGGGGAACGATGACATTGCCGCTGTTGGTCAGCGCGGCCAGGAAAGAGGAGTTGGGGGATTCCAGAACGCAGACGATGTGGGTGTCGTCAATCACCTCGCAGTGGTCCAGCATGGTCAGACGGGCCAGAGCGGACTCGTTGTGGGAGCGCTCCAGGGAGAACTTCACATCCTCCGCCGTCATCTTGCGGCCATCCTGATACTTGCCGGGCTGGAAGTACACGTCATCGCGCAGAGTGATGGTCCACTCGTCGCCCGCCTCATTGGCCGTCCACTCGGTGGCCAGACTGGGCCAGAAGTCCATCTGCTCATTGTCGTACACAATCAAGGTATCGCAGATGTTTTCGATGATTTGTCCCTCATAGACGCCGGTGTACATGATCGGGTCGATGTTGCTGGCCACGGAGGCCAGCGCGATGGTCAGCGTTCCGCCGTACTTGTCCTCTTCGCTGACATTGGTGGGCGCGGCAGGCGCGTTATTGTTATCCGTGCCACTGCTGCTGGGCTGCTGATTGCCCGGCTGCTGGTTTTTGTCATTTCCTCCGCCGCAGCCTGCCAGGAGCGCCGCCGACAGGCAGAGCGCCATGGTCAGTGCAAGAAACCTCTTCCAACGTTTCATCTGTTTTCCTCCTTGTTTTTATATACATATCCACAGAGGCTGTGGGATGTATCCGAATTATCCGCTGCCCGCTTCTACGCCTCACGGCCTAAAGTCTGAAGCTGCTTCATTTCGCCGTATCTGGCCTTCAGCCTCGCAAACTCTTCCGTGTCATAGAACTGGCACCGGGCTGCCTCCTCGATATCGGTATATTGGGTGGCTCCTGTGGCGCAGCCTGCCACCGGAGCTTCCGTCGTGATCGCCACGCCCACCACCGGAGCGTCTGTAGCCGTGGCCGGCTGCAGGATGCTGTTGAGGTGGAAGAGCTGGTTGCCATAGGGCGTGATGTCCTGGGTCGTCAGCGGGAAAACATACGGGAGCTTTCCTGTGGTGGTCTGCATGACATCCAGCAAATCCTCGCTGACCCGCAGAATATACCCCTCCTTCACGGTAGGGGAGATGGCAAAGCCCCTGGTGTTGATAACCCGATTGCCCTTCGTCTTATCCACGGACAAAATAGAATCCAGCCTGCCGTCCACCTCGTGACGGTTTACTGTGGCCATATCCACAGGAGAACCCATGAAGGGCACCGGCTTGTGGGGGCTTGTGGGGGCGTCGGGACAGATGTGGGTGCAGACCACGATATCGCCCTCTAAGCGGTCCCCCTTCTGCCGCATATCCAGCAGCTTCGCAGCCACAGCCAAAGCCGCAAGCGCGCCGTCCCCATCAGAGACAAATCCGATCTGCTCCGGCCTGGCGCCCAGTCCGCCCAGCCGTCCCAGCACACCCAGGGTGGGAGCGTCTCCGCCGGAGATCTTTCCCTTCGTGCCGGGGATCGTAATACGAATCATATCAGTATGGCCCTTCGGCCCCTCAATCGGAGTCACCACCACATCCTCAGCGCCCAGACCGCGCATATAGCTTTCCGCCAAGGCGCCGGACGCGTCCGCACGGTCCAGCAAGTCGTATACATCCAGAATCTGCCGCATCAGCATTGCGTTTTACGCTCCTTTCTCTGTTTCCAGCCGCGAATCCCCTCAGAGATTTGGATAGAGCTCAGGGCGGATCCACTCCAGCCATTTCATAGTCTGATGGCGCTTGTCCACCTCGGATTTATAGATCGTTTGAACATAATATGTATCCGTCTTTTCCACCAAATTTGCCAAAATAAAGCCATCCGGGTCGCAGACCATGGACCGGCCCACTTTAACAAGGCCCTTGGAGGTGGGACCTGTGCGGTCACAGGAGACTACATAGATGCCGTTTTCCGACGAACGGGCCCGATTGCAGATCTCCCATAGATCGTCGTCCGGATATGCCCAGCTGCTGGAAACTGCCAGTACATCCACGCCAGCGGTGGCGTACTTTCTGGACAATTCGGGGAATCCGAAATCCGCGCAGATCATGATGCCGATCTTCATGCCATTTAACTCAAAGATGGACAGTTTGTCGCCAGGCTCGATGGTGTCACGCTCCGAGTTGTACAGGTGAATTTTCGCATAATCCGCCAGAATGCGTCCGTCTGGTGAGAAGACGGTGGCCTTGTTGTAGATTTTGCCGTCCCGCCGTTCCAGACGGCCTGCTAGAATGTTGGAGCCGGTTTTTGCCGCGATCTTCTTCCAAAATTCCACAACCCGCTCGGTTACCGCCTCATCAAACTTTTCGTGGGGCGTACCGCTCTCCAGACAGGCCTCATGGAACAGGATTAAATCCACGCCCTTCTCGTTCTCCGCAATCTTCATTGCCATCCGTTCCACATTTGCCATGTTTACATCGATATTCCCGTCCTGAACGGATACCTGGACGGCAGATACCTTGAGCTGACCTTCCATACGCGCCTCCTGTATTTTTATTGACAGTTCTCTCCCACCTGAATCGGCAGGTGTTTGGGAACCCATCTACGAACTACACAAAAATTTGATTACACTATACCTGCTTTCCGTCAAAAAGTCAAGTGTTTTCTTAAAAAATCCAAAAATTTATAGTATTTGTTATTTTCCTGAAAATGAGCGGCGTTGTACCGTCTTTTTATTGAATGAAAAATTTTCAATTTATTATGATAATTTTTCATTCAGCCAGACTTCACAACAACCGCTTTTTATGGTATGATGGGAAAAAACAGGAGGCGTTTGCTTTGGACATTTTAGCAGAAATAAAGACGCAATATGAAACTTTTGGAAAAGCTCGTAGGCAGATCTCAGACATCATTTTAGAGAACCCTGCCAAATGCTGCTTTCTGTCCCTGAAGGAGTTTGCTGCGGCAGCCAACACTACCGAGGTGACGGTGCTGAAATACTGCAGGGATCTTGGGATCAGCAGCTTTGTGGAACTGAAAAAGTCCCTGCAGAGCTATATGCTCACATGGATCTCACCCGCTGACCGTACAAAGTTTATTACCAGCCAGAGTGTTACCCAGAACGACTTGATTGAGAAGGTTCTTCAATCGGAGCTGGAGGCAATCAAACGCACTTTTGATGAGAACAGCATAGATCGGATGATGGAGTTCGTATCATGCCTGCGGCAGGCGAAGCATATCTGCATAGCCGCTCACAATGTCAGCAAAATCCCCGCCCAGTACTTCATCTGCCGTATGGCCGCTGCAGGCTTAGTGGCAAATCAGCTGAATCTGGATGACAAATTTCAAATTTTTTCCGGACTCACCTCCTGCTGCCCTGAGGACACAGTCCTGGTTGCCTTCTGTTTTTCACCATATGGGAAAAATACTATTCAGACAGCGAAATTCTGTAAGGCCGCAGGTATCCGCGTGCTCGCTTTGACCGATTTGCTCTCATCTCCGATGATGACGATTGCTGATATTGCCCTGGTGTGCAGTATGACGCTGATGGAGGTGACCAACTCCATGACATCCATGATAGCTGTCGTCAATGTGCTATCTATGCTCTATTCCTTTGAGGGACAGAGTGAAGCGGCTCAGTGGCGAGAAAAACTAGAGAAAGAATTCGAAGG
>ERZ779632.1018-NODE-1018-length-12723-cov-5.203426_pt1 | contig 12723 bp, 10 predicted proteins | sample MGYA00514194_ERZ779632 | MGnify/ENA primary metagenome ERZ779632 (study PRJEB29562, sample SAMEA4376704) | mouse gut metagenome | isolation source: Cecum | study: EMG produced TPA metagenomics assembly of the A DSS colitis mouse model was used to assess the...
TGCTGGCCCGCAGACTGGCAGGGCTGGAGCCGAAGGCCCTGACCGCTTACAAGGCTCTGCTGGAGGCCACAGACTGCAAGAACCTCCAGAGCGCCGAGGCGCTCATAGACTCGCTGGACGAATATGTCTTTTCTCCGCAGTACAGCTCCCCCATCGAAATGGCGAAGGGGGAGCTTTCCACTGTCCTTAACACTGAGGATGCCGAAATACTTATCCCCCACCTGAACCTGTATCAGTATGGACAGGCGCTGATCGACAGGTCTGGCGGTGTGCTGACCGCCTACGGCCTGATCGAGCGGGAAGATTCCCAGCCGGTCCAGGCAGTAGAAAATGAGCCTGTGCAGGGCGGAATGGAGATGAAGTGCTAATGTATGACTTCGAAGGTTTATCGACGCTCCACGGTCCGCCTCAGTACCAGGCGTATGTGAAGGAGCGGATGGAGACGCTGAGCGTTCGGGAGAGTTATGTCCTCACCGCCGCTCTGATGAGGGCACCTCCCCGAGACGCGGAGGAGACGGTGGACTGCCTCAACTCTCTGGCGGACTACGACATCATCCAGGCTGGGAACTATGAGGAGCTGGGGCGGCTCAGCCTCCAGAGCATCAAGCTCCCGGAGGATGTTCTGCCCTACATGGACTTCGAACAGCTGGGGCAGATGTATGAAGACAAACACCCCGGCCTGTTTATCGGCCACTGCTACGTGGCCTACCCGAAACAGCCAAGTCCCCCCATCCGGCAGGAAAATGGGGCTCCCCTGCTCTGGGACGACAGCTGGAGCGTCAAGCTGAAGTTGGCTTCCCCCGCCGTCCCCGAGGGGGTCTGGCTCCGTCTGCCCAACTATGACGGACAGGTGACGGAAAAATCCGGTGAGGTCATGCTGGCACTGGAGGAGCTAAAGGTCAAGTCTCTGAAGGACTGCACCCTGCTGGATGCCCGGTGTGTCCTGCCCGAGGTGGGTGACCTCATGAAGCAGTATGACAGCGTCACGGAGCTGGTCCGGGATGGGGACAACCTTGGCTTTGTCCTGGACGAACAGGGTCAGGGGGAACCGCACTGGCTGGAGAAGTTTGCCGCCGCACTGGAATATGAGGGCTGCCATACCTTAAAATATGCCCTAGATATTTCCCAGAATATGCACTGTTATGAGTGGGTATCCGGTGAGGATCTGGCGGACTTTGCGGCAAGGCATCTGCGGGACGAGGGCGTGCCGGATGAGCTGATTCAGTCCGGAGCGATTGACCTGGACGATTACGCCGAGGACCTGCTGGAAACCTCCGGGTACATGGAGGCCAGCGGTGAGACAGGCTACTTGCTCCGCAACAGCCGGGATTTCATCTACGAACACACCGCCCCGGAACAGGGCGGCATGACCATGCAATAACCATATCAAAGAGGGGCCGTTTTTCCGAAAGGGACAGCGGCCCCTCTTTTTTTGTGCCCTTTTTCGGGAAAACGCCCCGAGAAAGGAGCAAAAAATGCGAGAAGAACGACTTTTGAGCTACCTGAAGGGGGCCTGTCCCGGCAGGAAATACCGGGTCAGCGGCGCGGAGCTGGAGAGGGCGCTGGGCCTGAGCGGGACCGACCTGCGCAAGCTGATCAACCGGCTCAGGCGGAAGGGCGTCCCCATCGCCAGCGACCGGCAGGGCTACTTCTACGCCGTCACCGCCGGCGAGGTCTACACCACCATCCGCCAGCTGCGGCAGATGGTGACCGGGCTGGAGAAGGCCATCGCCGGCCTGGAGGAGTCCCTGGACTCCTTCGGGGAAAGCGGGTGATCAACATCGCCAGCGTTTTTATCAACTGGATCGGCAACAAGACGAAACTGCTCCCCTACATTTTACAAATCATGCCGCCTGATTTGGATCAAGTCCTGGAGGTGTTTGGCGGAAGCGGAGCACTCACACTGGCTCTCCAGTCAAACCCTAATCGGCTGGATATCTACAATGACCTGAACTCGGAACTGGCCAATCTTTTCCTCTGTGTCAAAGAGCTGCCCTGTGAACTGATGAAAGAACTGAAGTTCCTGCCCATCCTGTCCCGTACAACCTTCGAGCTGTATCGGGATTTTGTGGATCACAAGGAAATCACACTGAGCAATATCCAGCGGGAGTTGGACTGTCTGGAGGATCGGGAGTGTTTTAGCGAGGAGCAGGCGCAGATCCTGCGGCCCATTATCCAGAAAAAGCTGAAATTGTACGACGTACAGCGGGCGGCGGCGTTCGTGTTCCGTATGCGGGGCAGCTTCAGCAGCACCGGCGCTAATTTTGGTGTAAAGCCAATGAACGTGCTGAGTTTCCTGGGGTCTTTCCAGGAGGCGTCGATCCGACTGAGGGATGTGGCCATAGAAAATAAGGACGCCCTCCAGGTCATTCGGGAACGGGACCGGCCCGGAGGCTTGATCTATGCTGACCCGCCTTATGTGGATGCGGAGCGTCTATACCAAGTGTCTCGGCGTTACGGAAACCATGAGTTTCATATCCGACTTTGGCAGGCCCTCGCTGCCTGCAAGGGATATGTCATTGTCTCCTACAACGACTGCCCGTTTGTCAGACAGCTCTACAAGAACTTCTACATTCTGGCCTTTCGCCGTGCCAATCCGCTGTCAAAAAGAAAGGGCGCCGAGTACGGTGAGGTACTCATCACAAATTACGACCCACGCCCCTATCTCACCCAGCTCACGCTCTTCGATCTGGACACCCACATCGGAGAGTACAGCATGGAGCTGGTAAACATTCCAAAACAGGAAAGGAAAAACAATCTATGAAAAAAACCGAATTTATGCGCTGTATCGCTGATCTGCACCGGATGTCGCTCCATGTTCCCAGCGTTGCGTTGAAAATCAGCGGCTTTGAGGGACAGACCCAGGCGGAATACCGCCCGCTGGACAATGTGATCGTTGTGCTGAAGAAACAGATGACCGCCCCGGAGCTGCTGTCTGCGGTGGAGCAGCTCCAGGGTGTTGCGTCGGAGCTCCTCTTCCACCTGCACCAGGTCTGCGGCCCCTGTGAGGAGTGTCCGGACGGATGCCTCTGCGGGGAGTCGGAGGACTCCCCCCTCCTGCACCTGCCCGCTGACCTGCTGCTCACCTTCGCCGAGGCCGGCACCTGCCTCGGAGAGCTGGAGGATCACCTGATCACGGAGGATATCGTCTATGGCCACTGATCATCCCTACGTCTACCCCAATTCCAGGGCGGAGGCCCGTCGTCTCGGACAGACGCAGATGCATGAGGACAGCTTCCGTCTGAACGTGGAATGCGCCAGGGCCATCGAGCAGGCCATCCGGGATCATTTCGATGAGGCGGACGATACGCTGACCGAAGGCTGCGCCCAGTCTGTGCTGAAACGGTATGGCTTCAAGCGGGTGAACTTCGTCCTGGCCAACTCCCTGAAGGAATTCCATAAGTCGGCCTGTAAGCATCTGGTCAGCGACGGGATCTACCAGTGGGGTAAAAAGACGTTTGTCCCCCCGGACGGCAAGTATAACCACTACTACGAGGTGGACACCGCCGCGGCGCTGTTGGAGACGTTCATCGGGCAGACCAGAGACGCCTTCCAGGCGCTGGGGCTGTTCGGTCCGGAACACTGCACCGGTAACCGGCATGAGCAGGACTACACAGGAAAAGTGCTGGTACTGAGCACCGACACACTCCGGGAGAGCTGTTGGGACCCCCGCAATATGCTCTGGTTGGCCGAGGGCGGCTTTGGCTGTTCCCCCACCTCCAGCGGGCGGGCGGTCTACGCCACATGCCTGGGCGACGGGGAAAAGACTCGCTGGAACCGGTCTGACTTTGTTGGCGTCCTGGACGAACAGTACCTGCCCGACTGGTCGCGGGAGAAGCTGGAGGAGCTCCGCGCTCCCCAGCAGGGGCAGAGCGGCGGTCCCACGATGGGCGGCATGATGTAAGGAGATGGTGAAATGAAATTATCCTATTACACCATAGATGATCTTCGGCTCGGCTACGATCCCCAAGGCGAGATTGGCTGGCGGGTATCCCGCTTCCTGGATCTCCGGGATGTGCTGGAGCAGTACCGCTCCCTGCCGGATGACGCTGTCAAGGTTATCGGCGTCAGCAACGGGGAGCAGGACGTGGAGCTGGTGCGCCGCCTGCCTGCCGATGACGGTTCCAGGGAAAATGTCCTGGTCCTAGACTTCCTCGCCCTCCCCCTTTGGAAGAAGGAGGAGGGCGTGATCGTTTCGGTCAGGGAGCTGGTGGATGTGCTGGATATCCGCTGGTGTTTGAGTGTGGACAGGCTGATTCCGCCGCCCGGTGAGAGAGCCCTGTCCAAACGGCTGAAAGACAAGTACCTCTGGCCCGACGTCCCCGGCATTCCTGAATCCGCCGTCCGCTGGCTTTACTTGGCCGGTGTCGGCTGGATCTCCCCCACAGAGCTGAAGCGCCGTTATCCCACACCGGAGCAGTCCTTCCATTATCCCGCCATCATCAAATACCGTGTGGACGGAGTAACGGCGGACGGGACCTTTGCTCCGCTGGAAGTCTCCCCCTGGGAGTACATGATGTTGGCTCGCCGTACTCAGGAACGGCTTGACCATAAGAAAAATTGAAGGAGGAAAAAACATGAGCAGAAACCAGAAGAAAACCGCGCCCCAGAGCGCCCCCGTCCGGGAGGCGGCCCCCATGGAAATGGAGGTGAAGATCCACAGCCTGAGCACCAGCGGAAACGTGCTGGCCAACGCCTCGGTGACCCTGAACGGCTGCTTCGCCGTCCGGGGCATCAAGGTCATCAACGGCGAGAACGGCCCCTTCGTCTCCATGCCCAGCTACAAGGGCCGGGACGGCTACAAGGACGTCTGCTTCCCCTGCACCAAGGAGTTTCACCAGCAGTTCAACGACACGGTGGTGGCCGCCTACCGGCAGGAGCTGTCCCAGCTGCCCCAGCGGCAGCAGGAGGCCCCGCAGGAACTGAAGGCCCCGCCGGTTCCTCAGATGACGATGTGAAAGGAGTACAGCAAACATGAAACGAGTATCAACCCTCTGCGCCGTGGCCCTGGCCCTGATCCTGACCATGGCCCCCGCCGCTTACGCGGCGGACACAGCCCCCAGCCCCGCCTGTTACCCCACCTCCGTCACCCGGAGCGAGGATTGCTCCGAGATCCGCAAGGTCTACGATCTGTCCCCGGAGGAGGACCCCGCCGGGATCGCCCGGTCCGACTTTGAGCAGGAGGGCTTCCGCTACACGCTGGTGGACCTGCTCAAGCAGGAGGCCCCGGAGCATGAGGAGCGGTTCTACACGGAAACCGTCTCGCTCCCCAGCAAGAACAAGGACATGGAGTCCGTCCTGGCCCTGTTGCCCGCTGAAAGGGAGTTCGTCACCGAGGACGGCCTCACCGGCACCCTGACCCTCCAGCTGGATACCGTCCAGGTGGAGGTGGCCGGGTACGGCAGTTCCACCAAGGAGGTCTCCGCCACCCGCAGCTACCCCAATCTGGCCAGCCAGGACACCGCCAATATCCCCAAGACCATCCAGGACGGCGGGCGCACCCTGACCCTCCAGAACATCAACTGGCAGACCGACAACACCGCCAATATGGACGGCTACGCGGTGGGCGACCGCTATACCGCCGTGGCCACCTACACCGGCAGCGCCACCAGCAGCTATGTGAAAGGCTACACCGTCACCGCCGACTACAGCGGCAATGTCAGCCGAATCGCCCTGAACAAGACCCGGTACGTGGCCATCTTCGAGGGCACGCCCCTCAAGCCGGTGGAGCCTGAGCCCGATCCCGACGGCCAGGCTTCCGGTCCCGCCAGCTTCAACTGGCCGCTCCTGCTGGTGCCCCTGGGCGTCATCGCCGCGGCGGGCGCCGGTGTCGGCGGCGCCCTGTTCCTGAAACGCCGCAAAGAAAACGAGGAGGATGCCGAATGAATAAGTTTCCTGTTTTTCTCTCTGTCTTGTGCCTGACCGCCTCCCTGATGATCCCCGCCAGCGCCGCCGCTCCTATGGAGTACACCATCAGCGGCCCCGGCGACCCGGAGTACGGCAAGCCCACGTCCTTTGAGGTGGTCCACACCGCTGACGGCGGGGCCATGAAAAATGAGGATGTGAGCAAAAACGCCGCCCTCGCTCCGCCCGCCTTCGGCAGCTACAGCGCCGACACTCTGAACACCGGCACACCGCTCACTCCCAACCTGGCCCCCGGATATCAGCCCACAGCCGGGGCTGTGGTCAACGGCAGCTCCGCCACTGACCGGCCGCCCGACATGAGCGGAAACGCCGTCAACGGAGCTTCCATCGGCAGTGGAGCACTTTACGTTCCCGGCTCGTCCACGGTGACGGTGACCGGCTCCCAGGACACCGCCTCCTCCACTGGATACACCGAGGTCACCGATGACCTCTACTACTCCGGGGGCTATCTGGGGCGGCTGAAGATCCCCAGCCTGGACGTGAACGTCAAGGTCTATGAGGGCACGGACAGCAAGACCCTGGCCAAGGGCGCGGGGCATTTCCCGGATACCAGCATCTGGGATGGAAACTGCTGCATCGCGGGGCACAATCGGGGTGCAAATTGTTACTTCGGGGCCATTCATACGCTGGGGCTGGGCGATAAGATCACCCTGACCACCAAGCTGGGCACCCGGACCTATGAGGTCACCTCTGTGTCCAAGGTGGGTGAGACGGACCGCAGCGGCCTCGCCGCCTCCAAAACGAATATGCTCACCCTCTACACCTGCGTCCGGGACCAGCGGGATCAGCGGTGGTGCGTACAGGCTGTGGAAGTTAGGTAATATGCTTCGTTTCAAACCGCTTCTTTCTCCGTTTTAGACTTCGATTTTACTAGACTTGTGACCTTGCATTCGGTATTGTTGTGCTTGCAAAAAGCCCTAATATACGATAAGGAGGTCAAAACCTATGAAGAAAAGAACCATGATCGCATTGGCGGTCAGCATCCTGCTCACCGTCAACACCCCCGCAGCCTTGGCCGCCCAGGCCCCCGCTGAACAGGACACCGTCACCGAAAGCTGCCTGGCCAACGGCAAGCCGATCACAGAAGAAAACGTGCTGGAACTGCTGCGGCAGATCGAGCAGGACTGGCCCACCGGGACTGTCTGGGGCACCCGAAAGACACCCGGCACCCACAAAAATGAGGTCCCCTGCACCCAGGCCCGCCAGGTCATGGATGCCTACCGGATCAGCGCGACCTATGGCTGCAGCGGCTACGCCAGCATGGTCAGCTCCCTCATCTTCGGCGACCAGGCCAACCCCGCCCGCAGGCTGGAGGACCTGTCCCAGATCAGGCCGGGAGACGTGATCGTCATGGTGCGCAACAGTACCGGCAAGGTCTGGCATGTGACCGTCGCCCTGGAGTCTCCCAACGAGAAAAACGCCTTCCACATCACGGACGGCAACGCCGGCGAGACGATCCAGTGGCCTGACCGGGAGAATCCCTACGGCAGAGACAACCTGGACTGCTACCGCGGCGAGGGCAAGAGCTACCACCTGGAAGTCTGGACCCGCTACCCCGAGAGCGTCCCCTACACCGGCGATAGCGTCATGGGCTGGCCCACCGGAAAATAGGAGGAAAAATGCACCTGAAACCACCCATTCCCCACATGAACAGCCCCAGTCACAACTGAACATCCCTACCTCAAGGACTGCGCAAGCCAGCGCGGTCCTCCTTTTTGTCCAAAATCTAACAAGGAGGATAAATTCATGTTAAAAAACATCAAATCCCACTGGAAACGGGCAGTTTCCGTCCTGTTGGCCGTGGTCATGGCGGTCGGTATGCTCCCGGCCTCCGCCGCCGATCTCTCGGGCGGCTCCAATCCCTATGCACCCACCGACAGCTTTGAGCTGAACGTGGCAGGCGCTACCGCTTGGAACGGTGACAGCGACCCGCTCATCGTCTACAAGACCGAGGGAGGCAGTACCCAAGTCACCACCATCCCCTCCGCTGTGCCCTTCGCCCTTCTGGAGGACAAAAGCGGCGACCGGCTCAAGGTCGGTTACCAGGACGGCGGCTGGACAGGCGGCAGCCTGGACGGTACCGGCTGGGTGGACAAGGACAACGTCCTGGTCAACCTGCCCGACGTGCTCCCCAGTATCGCCTATGAGTCGGACGGGAGCAAGCAGTTCAATTCCCGCCTGATCAGGTTTGAACACGTCATCCCCGGCACCTACGCCCTGGCGGAACAGCTGGCTCTGCTCCAGAAAGAGGCTATGGCCAGCGGCGAGACCCTGGTGGTTCGTCAGAGCGGCCAGACCGTGAGCGTCAGCCGGGCCAAGGGTGATCCCTCCCGGCTGCACAGCTACAGCCTGGACGGGGTAACCTACCAGAAATACGATGGCTGGTCGGAATATGAGACAGCAGACGACAGCCTGTCCGACCTCAGCTATGACCTGCCCTTCTCCGTTGACCGGGCTTACAGCGCCGACCCCAGCGTGACACTGACCATGTTCTGCCCGCAGACGGTCAAGCGAGCCCCCTCCAGAGTCAGCGCCAGCGACCCCACCGGCGGCGTGGGCGCTTACAACCCCGGCAGTCCCGGAGGGAAAAAGCCTACCACCTCCAACGTGGCCTGGTCCAGTGACCGTGAAAAGACCTTCCTGCGCTTTACCCTGATCGAGTTCCCCAAGGGCGTTGTCACCGACCTCAATAACAATGACTACAGCACATGGCATGTCGTTGGCACCCCGCTCAATGTGGTTTGGGGCGACGGCTGGTCTGCTGACCAGTGTCGCAGTGGCGTCACCTGGTACAACTCCTGCGCCATGCAGTATAACGGAATGGGCAGCAATGCCGGCCAGCTGATCGGGGGCACTGTTTACTCTTACGACGCTACCGCCGGCGGCAATAAAAACTGGGTCACCACCGCCGACGAGTTCCAGGCTGCCACCGGGATCACTGATGAGCAGAAGGAGCAGATGTTCCACTGCAATTCCTCCAGCTGGTCTACCGGCTGGACAGACGGCGACTACACCTCCATGTGGGGCACCGACGCCGAGTCTGTTACCCCCGGCAACCACTATAAACTGTATAAGGCCAACGATGCTTTCCTGTACCTCCTCAACCGCCTGAGCTCCAACGAGGGAAGCGGCGGCTGGATCGCGGATGAGGCGATGGAACGCTGGTCCGAGTACGTCCATGACGCGGACGGCAACCTGCGCACCAAGTACAGGGTCATTGTGGAGACCGGCGCTATTGTCAAGGACCCGGACGGCTACCGCCGCGCCTATACCCTCCGGGATATGATGGCCTATTCCCTCTACAACAACGAGGGCTCCGGTCGGTATACTCTGATCTACGACCAGTCCTCTACCATGGTCAATATGGCCCGCTGGATGCGTCAGGCCAAGGACAACCAATTTTTAGAGTATCCGCTGGACGAAAGCGGCGCTCCCACCGGCGAGGAGCTGCACTCCACCAACGGCTTTACCGAGGCGGACAGCTTCGTGGACACCATCCAGTACGCCCGGCCCATGCGGGACACCATTTTCAACGAGCGCCGCTCCTTCGGCCTCCACATTTTCTCCCCCTTCAACTTCGAGACAGGCGACCCCGCCAAGCCCTGGCTGGAGGTAACAAAGAAAGCCGGCGAAGGTGTCTCAGCTGGCGACGAGTGGGCCTTTACCGTGAAGTATACGGCTGGCGCACCCACTGGTTTCACCGCAAAGAAAAATGACGCGGACTGCACCAATCAGGTGACGGAGACCGGCAGCGGCTTGAAGTTTTCGCTGAAAGCCGGCGAGACCATCCGCATCGACTTTGACGCCGATTCCACCTTCCGGTGCGAGGTGACGGAAGACGACACCTCCAAGCTGACCGGCATCACTGGCACGGGCGGCGCCGCCGACATGACGGCGAAGAAGTTCACCACCACCAGTGGGGTCGCAAAAGTGACCTTTACCAACGGCACCGAGCCCCCGCCCCCGGATAAGCCTGATGAGCCGGATAAGCCCACCCCCACCCCCGGTAAGGCCATCCTGTTCAAACGGGACGCCAACACCAACCGGGGTGTCGGCCCTGCCACGTTCAAGTTCTCCTCCGTTACCAATGGCGTTTACGAGTTCGACACCAACGTCTCCGGTGAGCTGGAGACCATCCAGTGGTGGGACCCCACTGAAGCGGCAGGGAAGTACATCAAGCCCGGTGAGTACGCCGTGACTGAGATCGTACCGCCCCCCAATTACATGCCCACTACCGAGGTCCAGCAGATCAAGCTGGAGCTGGATGCGGACGGCAACCCCATCCCCGCCGGGCCTCTGGTCTTCAAAAACCAGGCAAAAGTGGGACTCCGGGTGTTGAAATATGACCGGAACAGCCACCAGCCCATGAACGGGGTCACCTTTGAGATATTCAAGGATGGCATTTCTATTGGCCGGTATGAGACCAAGGGTCAGGGTGAAATTCTGCTGACCGGCATAGATCCGGGCACCTACCTGGCCATTGAACGGGACACCGGAGACGCCGGCCACCTCCTGGACGCCAGCTATCAGGAGGTGGAACTGGTCGCCGGCGGCGGCACGAAAGAGCTGATTTTCTTCAATGACAACAAGCCTGGGATGAAGCTGGTGAAAGTGGACAGCTCCAATCCGTCCAAGACCATCCCCAACGCGAAGTTCCGTATCCGGGCGGTAGATGGCAGCTACGGTCCCCAGGAGTTTACCACCAACGGCAGCGGTGAGATCGACCTGTCCATGCTCCCCACTGGCTCCTATGAAGTCGTTGAGGTGGAGTGCGCCGGGTACGTCATTGATGACGCCCAGCGCATTATTCATCTCCGAGCCAACGACACCGCCGAATTTGTGTTCTCGAACACGAAGAAGCCCGGTTTTAGGCTGGTGAAAACCAGCACGGACGGCTCTCCCCTGGACGGTGTCACCTTCCGCATTGCGCGGATCGAGGACGGCAGCCGGTATCTGGACCGCACCACGGCAAACGGCGGCGAAATCTCGGTAGACGGCCTGGAGCCGGGAATTTACTCGGTGCAGGAGACCGCCACTTTGCCCGATCACATTTTGGACAAGACCGAGTATCATGTGGAGCTGTCTCCCGGAAAGGTGGCCGAGCTGCGGCTGAGCAACGACAAGAAGCCTCTGCTCACCCTCTCCAAGGTGGACGCGGATACCCAGCGGCCCATCCCCAACACCGTCCTGACCGTTAAGGCCCTGGACGGTACCTATCAGGATGACTGGAAAACCGGTGCGGATGGTAAGGTGTCCAAGATTGTAGACCCCGGCGTGTATCAGGTGACGGAGAAATCGGTCCCCTCACCCTACTACATCCCGGACAAGGACGCTGACCGCACCCAGACCATCACCCTGGGCGCAAATGACGTGGAAACCCTCGTTTTCCGCAACCGTAAGGCGCCGGAGTTGACGGTTTTTAAGGAAAATTCCATCACTTCCGAGCCAATCGAGCACGCCAAGTTCCACATCACCTACACCAGCAACGGCGAAGCCGCCGACGCCCCCGCCACCATCGACTACGGGGAAGTGTTCACGGATTCCAGAGGTGAGATCAAAGTCCATGAGCTGGGTAAGCGGCTGTACCCCGGCGAATTTACCATCACTGAGGTAGAACCGGCGGACGGGTTCCAGCTCAAGGAACCTCTGACCCAGACGGTCATCATCCATGGCAATGAGAGCAAGACTGTCCGTTTTCAGAATACCCCTCTGAGCGCCTTGGTAGTCTGGAAGTATGACAGCGTCACTTCCGCGCCCGTCGAGGGGGCTATTTTCCAGGTCAAGTACATGTCTGGCACCAGCGGCAGCGGCGGCACGGTCATCGGCACCTATAAGACCGGCCCTGGGGGCAGCTTCACCATCAACCGTTTGCAGGCGGGTGCTTACCTGGTGGAGGAGCTGGCCAGCGACGGGGACCACGTCATGGATACGGCGCCCCAGACGGCCTACATCTCCGGCAAGGAGCAGGACGTGGTGCAGCTCTACTTTGGCAATAGTCCCAAGGGCGCCATTTTGCTCAAAAAAATTGACGCCAGCACCCATGAGCCTTTAAGTGACTGCGAGTTTTTTATCACCGACAGCCACGGGACTATGTTGGGCGATGCCAACGGCAAGTTCGTGACGGACTCCGCCGGGACCATCCTGATCTCCAACCTCGATCCCGGCACCACCATCGTGGCCCGTGAAACCAGGGCAAAACCCAATTACATTCTGGACGATGTACCTCAGACGGCCACCATCAAGGCCGGCCAGACGGTGAGCCTCGAGTTCCGCAACCAGCCCAAGGGCTCCGTCACGCTCTATAAGTTCAGCAGCCTGGACCGCCGGACCCCGTTGGAGGGAGTAGGCTTCAAGATCACCTTTGCCGATGGGCAGGTGGTGGACAACATCGGCGGCAAGCTGTCCAGCAATGGAATCTACTATACCGATTCCGAGGGCCAGATCAACATCAGCGGCGTGACCGGCACACTGGTATTCACCGAGATATCCAGTATTCCGGGCTACCTCATCGACGAAAACCGCAAGAGCCAGACCATTGTGGTCAACCCGGACGACCACCAGAGCGTCTATTTTTACAACCAGCCCATCGGGAATTTGGTGGTCAAGAAAATGAGCAGCACCACCAAGGAGCCTCTGAGCGATGTGATCATTCGCATCACCCGGACGGACGGCACAGTGGTGGGAGAGTCCAACGGCGAGTTCCGTACCGATGAGGCGGGGTTCATCAAGGTTGCCGTGGAACCGGGCAGTTACATCGTGCAGGAAGTAAAAAGCAAACCTGGATTCTTACTGGACGAC
>ERZ779632.1019-NODE-1019-length-12722-cov-5.688561_pt1 | contig 12722 bp, 13 predicted proteins | sample MGYA00514194_ERZ779632 | MGnify/ENA primary metagenome ERZ779632 (study PRJEB29562, sample SAMEA4376704) | mouse gut metagenome | isolation source: Cecum | study: EMG produced TPA metagenomics assembly of the A DSS colitis mouse model was used to assess the...
TCTCACAACTGCTTATGCCATTTTTGCCACAAATGAGCCGCAGCTATGTTGTATTTGGCAAGGTGATAACCTTACCCTTTACAACATACATCTTCAGATAGCGCAGAGCGGAAACCTCGTACCCCGCGAAGACATACCCCGGGTGGTTGGTGAGGAAAGCCAGGGCCACCTGCCCGTCCGTCTGCCGGATCCTCCCGGCCAGCTCCAGTCCGCCGAGATTCCCGCCGCCCAGATCGATATCCAGCAGAATCAGGTCAAAGGGATAGCTGCCCGCCGTCTCAAACAGCAGCTCTTCGCCGCTGGCAAAGGCGCGGACAAGGCAGGGGCGGTCATGGACTCCGCTCCAGCGTCCGATCAGCCGTTCCACCAGTTCCGTCAAAGCGGGTTCATCGTCACAAATGGCAATACGCATTGCCGTACCTCCTTATCCGGACGGATGATTGATTCCCATATGCCCAGCCGCCTGCTGCGGGGCAGGCGGCTGACCGCAACTGCGTCTATGGTAACACGGAAAAGGAACCGTGTCCGGTGGGGACGGACACGGAAGAAGAAAAACGCCGCCGTTCCCGCAGGCTCCTGCACACCGAACCATGGAGGCGTTTCCTACATAGGATACGGTGCAGAACGCTGATGCAGCCAACGCAGTTGCTGCCGGTGAAATTTTCAGCGGCGGCTTGAACAGAATCTATTCAAGTGTCCTGACAATTATAAGGAGTATTTTTATGTATAAACCATCCTTCTGCGTCTCCCCCAGAGACTGGCTCTTTTCCATTCTGCGCGGCAGGGCGCAGGCGGCGGCCAGCATTACGGGCAGCAGTCATTATCCCGGCCTGTCGGGCGAAGTGCGCTTTTTTCAAACCGGCAGCGGCGTGATTGTCTGCGCCGGGATCTGCGGCCTTCCACAGGACAGCGGCCCGTGTCATGAACGGATTTTCGGATTTCATATTCACGAGGGAACCGAATGCGGCGGCCCGGCGGAGGATCCCTTTGCACACGCCATGTCTCACTATAACCCGGGCGGCTGCGAGCATCCCCGCCACGCCGGAGACCTGCCGCCGCTCTTCGGAAACGATGGCGCCGCAGTTTCTCTGTTTCTGACCAGCCGCTTTTCCGTAGAGGACGTTATTGGAAAAACCGTTATCATTCACGACAGTCCGGATGATTTTACAACCGGGCCCTCTGGAAATGCGGGCGAAAAAATTGCCTGCGGTGTGATCCGGAAGACAGAGATGTCCTGCGGATAGGCCGGGACTCCTGCGGACAGGTGCAGCGCAGATTGTACGGAATTTTACGGTTTTTTTTCTTAAGACCTTGACAGGGAGAGCCCGGGAATGTACAATTGCAGCCAGGAGCAGCCTGGGTTAACCGGATGGGCGGCCCACTATTTCATCGGGAGGAAGCATATGGAAAAAGAAATTAAGCGGATTGGCGTTCTGACCAGCGGCGGCGACGCGCCCGGCATGAACGCCGCCGTACGGGCCGTGGTGCGTGCAGCCTTGAGCCGGGGGATCGACTGCGTGGGCATCCGCCGGGGCTGGAACGGTCTGATTACCAGTGATTTTGTCCGCATGGACACCTCCAGCGTCAGCCATATCATCAACAAGGGGGGCACCGTCCTCTATACAGCCCGAAGCGAAGAATTCCGGCACGTAGCCGGACAGGACAAGGCTCTGGCGACCTGCAAGCTGCTGGGGCTGGACGCCATTGTGGCCATCGGCGGCGACGGTACCTTCCGGGGCGCCCTGGCCCTCTCCCGCCGGGCAGCGGAGACAGGATATCAGCTCCAGGTGGCAGGCGTTCCGGCTACCATTGATAATGATATCGGCTGTTCTCACTATACCATTGGCTTTGATACGGCCTGTAATACGGCTGTAGAGTGCATTGACAGGCTGCGGGACACCATGCAGTCCCACGAGCGCTGCTCCGTAGTGGAGGTTATGGGCCGCCATGCGGGCTATCTGGCGTTGTACGTAGGCATTTCCGTGGGCGCTACCGCCGTCCTGATTCCCGAGCGGGAGCTGGACTTTGAGCGGGATGTGATAGAGAAGATCCGCCGGGCCAGGCTGGCCGGTACGACGCACTACATGGTGGTGGTGGCAGAGGGCGCCGGTAATACGATGGAAATCAGCCGGCAGATCCACGAAGAAATCGGCCTGGATCCCCGGGTGACGGTTCTGGGCCATATTCAGCGGGGCGGCGCGCCCTCTGCGAGGGACCGCGAGACCGCCAGCCGCATGGGCTTCAAGGCGGTGGAAGCTATTGCCCAGAATGCAGGGAACTGTGTGATTGCCACACAGGAGGGCCGGCTGGTGGTGATGGACATGGAGAAGGCTCTGGCTATGACCAAGGCGTTCAGCATGGACCGCTACGATATTCTGGAGGCCCTGACCAACAACTCAGGCATCCATTGAGCCGGCAGCGGGGGAGCGGAAATCCGCTCCCCCAGGCGCGTTTTCCGGAATATTCCTCTGTGCTGTGGACAAGTCCGTATACGCAATATATGCTGTCGGATAAAGTATAAGTATTATATAAAGGGAGGTTTTTGCGTGTTTCAAATCATTGACCAGGTCAAGCCTGGCCTGCAAAAGCTGGTCCGCGCCCTGCGGGAGACGTACCCCTACGCCTCCGTGCTGGCAGTGGCGGACGAGAACCGCTCCTGGAGCATCAGCCGGGGCGGCATCAACATTTCCGCCTCCGGCCGCGGAGGCGGAACGGGGTACGTGGTCCGGGTCTTTGACGGCACGGGCTGCGCGGAGTATTCCTTCAACGAGTTCGCGGAGGAGAACATTCCGGAGCTGTGCGCCGTTCTGGCCCGGCGTCTGGAGGAGCAGAGGGCGGCCCTGGAGGGCTTCGAGCCGCTGCCCACGCCGCCGCTCTCCGATGAGCCGGCAGTGCTGAAAAAGCTCAGCACCTGGCGGGTCCATCCCCGGGAGCTGGGAGACGAGGCCATCGTGGCCAAGCTCACCGCCCTGCGGCAGAAGGCCCTGGACCATGACCAGCGGGTCCTGGACGCCCAGGCCCAGGTTGCCTACCGGGCCTGCCGGAAGCTGTTTTTGTCGGAAAACCGGGACCTGGACCAGACGGTCATGTGGACCACCGCTATGGTGGCTGTCGGGGCCCGGCGGGGGGAGGAGATCAAGATGGCCTACCGCCCCTTCTCCAACCTGGGCGGCGCCGAGGTGCTGGACGAGATGGACCGGGATGTGGAGAAGGTGGCGGACGACGCCCTGGAGCTCCTGGAGAGCCAGCCCATCGTCCCCGGAGAGTACGAGTGCGTCTGCGACCCGGAGACCACTGGCATGATCGTCCACGAGGCCTTCGGCCACGGCGTAGAGATGGACATGTTCGTCAAGGACCGGGCCCTGGCCCGGGAGTGCGTGGGCGAATACGTGGCCAGCCGGCTGGTGACCATGCACGACGGCAGCGCCGTGGACGAGGCCGCCACCATGTTCTTTGACGATGAGGGAACCCTTACCGGGGACACGGTCATCATCGACAGGGGCGTGCTGCGCCGGGGGATGTGCGATGCCCTCAGCGCCGCCCGGCTGGGCGTGGCCCCCACCGGCAACGGACGCCGGGAGAGCTACGAGCGCAAGGCCTACACCCGCATGACCAACACCTATTTCCAGGGCGGCGAATATACGCCGGAGGAGCTGATCGCGTCCGTCAAGGACGGCTTCCTGCTGGAAGCGCCCTCCAGCGGCATGGAGGACCCGAAGAACTGGGGAATTCAGTGCATGGTCACCACCGCCCGGGAGATCAAGGACGGGAAGCTGACAGGGAAGCTCTTCTCTCCTATCGTCCTCACCGGCTATGTGCCGGATCTCCTCAAGAGCGTGACCATGATGAGCAAAACTCCGGTACTCAGCGGCAGCGGCTACTGCGGCAAGGGGTACAAGGAGTGGGTGAAGGTTTCCGACGGCGGCCCTTACATGAAGGCCCGCATCCGGCTGGGTTAAGGAGGTGCGACCATGATCGAGAGAATCAAGAGTGCCCTGGAGCGCTGCGGCATCAGCATGTGGCGCATCAATGAGCGCCTGGACGAGACCACGGAGCTTTTCTTTGTAAAAAAGCAGCTGGATACCCGGCGCACCAAAGATGTGCGCAAGTACGAGGTCACTGTCTTCCGGGACGTGGAGAACGGCAGCGGCAAGCCCGGCCGGGGATTCACCTCCATTCCCGTCCTCCCCTCCATGGACAGCCGGCAGCTGGAGGAGGAGCTGAAGGGGGCGTACTATGCCGCTCAGTTCGCGGCCAACCCCTATTTTGAGCTGCCCGACCCGGTCCAGGCCCCTATGGCGGAGGAAAGCGGAGAGCTGGCCCAGGCCCCTCTGGCCCGGAGCGCCGGGAAGATGGCACGGGCCCTCTTCGCTCCCGACATCCATGAGGACGCTTTTGTCAACTCGGCGGAGCTGTTCGTCTGCCGCGTCCGCCGCAGGATCCTGTCCTCGGAGGGGACCGACGTATCCTTTGTCAACACCGGGGTGAACGGCGAGTTCGTGGTCCAGTGCAGGGAGCCGGAGGACGTGGAAATCCACAACCAGTTCGAGTACGACGCTCTGGATAAGGAGGCTCTCTCCGCCAAGGTGGCGGAGGCCCTCACCTTTGTCCGGGACCGGGCTCACGCCCGGAGGGTCCTGAAGAGCGGGAAATACGACCTGATTCTCAGCGGCGACGCCATGGCCGAGGTGCTGTCCTACTACAGCAACCGCTCTGCCGCCGGGATGGTATACCCGCAGTATTCCACCTGGAAGCCTGGGGAGGACATTCAGGGGGAGGCTGGCGGCGAGCGGCTGTCCCTGACCCTCCGGGCCTTCCATCCCTATAGTCCGGAAGGCATCCCTACCGGGGAGGACCTGCCCCTGCTGGAGGACGGAAAGCTGCTGACCTGGCACGGCCCCAACCGGTTCTGCCGGTATCTGGGGGTGAAGCCCACCGGCAATTATCAGAAAATCGTCTGCTCCAACGGGACGCTGCCCTTCACGGAGCTGAAAAAGGGTCCCTGCCTGTGGGCCGTGACCTTCTCCGACTTCCAGATGGACGCTATGAGCGGACACTTCGGCGGCGAGATCCGGCTGGCCTACCTCATTGAGGCGGACGGCACGGTCACGCCGGTCACCGGCGGCTCCGTCAACGGCAGCATCCTGGAGGCGCAGAAAAACCTGACCTTCTCCACGGACCGCTACCTGTCTATCGGGTACGACGGTCCCTACGCCATGCGGCTGTCCGGCGTGAGCGTGGCCGGTACGGAAGAATGACAAGCCTGAATCTAACGGCGCTGGCGGAAGAGCTGGCCCTGCCGGAGGCGGTGCTGGGGCCTCTGGCCCAGGCGGCGGAGCCGCTGCCGGAGGGACTTCCCTATGAGAGGCTGGCTTCACCGGAGACGGCAGAGGGCGCCTGGAGGGACATCACGGCCAGGCTCCCCGCCTGGGAAGAGGACGGCGGCATGGCTCAGCTGGCGGCGGCGCTGGCGGGCGCGTGCTGCACACGGCGGGCATACCGGGAGCGGAATATTCCGGATGAGATTTTTCTGAACACGATGGGCTGCTTCCGGCGCTTTCTGATGGAGACCCACGAAATGTCCGGACGGTGGGCCTTCGACCGGGGATTCTGGACCTGGCGGCAGACCGGGTGCCTGCTGTTCCGGCTGGGGACGCTGGAGTTTGAGTATTGCGGTCCCATGCGGGGAGAACACCGCCCGAAGGAGCTGGCGGAGGCTCCGGTGGTGAACGTCCACATTCCCTCCGACGCCGTCCTGACCCGGGAGGAGCTGGACCGCTCCTATGACCGGGCGGAGCGGTTTTTCGCAGAGGAGGGACATGCTCTCTGCCATCAGGGACCGCCCCGGGCCGTACTGTGCGGCACCTGGCTGCTGGCTCCCGCGCTGGCGGAACTGCTGCCGGAGGGGTCCGGCATCCGCTGCTTTGCCGGAGACTACCGCCTCTACGCGGTGGAGGAGGATGCCCCGGACTTTTACCGCTGGCTCTTCGGCAGCGAGGAGCCTCTGCCGGTGGAAGCACTGCCGGAACGCACCTCTCTGCAGCGCCGGGCAAAAGCAAGGCTTGCCGCCGGAGGAAAAATCGGCGCTGCCTGCGGTATTCTGACCCGGTAAGGCGCACACAGGCCAATGCAAAACTGCCCAAGTCAATGTCGGCTGCATTGACTTGGGCAGACTTTTTGTCCTCTTGCCTGTCAGGGCAGGCAGTACAGCGCAATGCAGAAAAACTGCAGAACGCTCCCCGCCAGCACAAACAGGTGCCAGACAAAGTGCATATACTTCCCCTGAGATTTGTAAAAGACGATCCCGGCGGTATAGGCCACGCCGCCCGCCGTCAGCAGTCCTAGTCCCAGGGGCGGCAGCGTGGCTATGATGGCCTTCATCGCCACTACCACCAGCCACCCCATCAGGGCGTAAAGTGCCAGAGACACTTTGTCAAAGCGCTTGAGATCAATGGTATTGAGTACAATACCCACCACCGCCAGGGTGGTGTTGGTCATAAACAGCATCCAGCCAGTCCGCCCGCCCACTACCAGCAGGGACATGGGCACATAGGTTCCCAGGATCAGCACAAAAATGGAACAGTGGTCCATGATGCGCAGGGCCCGCTTGATTTCCGGATTCCGAACGCCGTGATAGACCGCCGAAGCGGTGTAGAGCAGGACCAGACTCACGCCGTAGGCCGTCAGGCTGAACCCGGTTTTTACGGAGCCGGACAGTATTCCCCGCACCGCCAGCGGCACCGCTCCTGCCAGAGCAAGAACTGCTCCCAGCCCGTGCGATATGGTGTTGGCGATCTCCTCGCCCCTGGTTTGGCTGCGCTTGATTTTCTCAGCTGCCATTTGATACCCCTTTCTCTGATTTCAAGAATCAGTCTATCTAATATTTAATATCAGTATACCCCGTTCCGGCAGATATGTCAAGCCTGCCGGCCAAATTATTTTTTGATTTTTCATATTGCATTATACGCCGGAATCCGCTATACTTGTGGCAGAAAAAAGGAAAGGGAGCGGATGTGTATGCTCAACGGAAAAGGAGATCCCGCACAACGCCTGTCGGAATGGCTGAACAAGCTGGCGCAGTTTGACCTGCCGGACTGGGAGAGCCTGCCGCAGCTGGATTTGTATATGGACCAGGTGATTCTGCTGCTGACCCGGTATCTTTCGCCTCTGGACCGGTATGGAGAGGAAAAGGCCATTACCGCCAGCATCATCAACAACTATGTGCGTATGAAGGTGATGCCTCCTCCTGTGAAGAAGCGGTATTCCCGGGTGCATCTGGCCTATCTGGTCATTATCTGCACCTTGAAGCAGAGCCTGAGCATCTCCTGCATCCAGCGGATGCTGCCGGAGGACTACAGCGAGGGATCGGTCCGCACGCTGTATGAGGCTTTCGTGCGGCAGTACCGCTCCTCCATTCGTTTCCTGTGCAGTCTGCCTGTTCGGGGCGGCCGCCTGACAATGGAGAACGGCGCCAGCCTCGCCCTGGAGGGCGAGGGCAGTCTGGTCACCACTTCCGCGATTCTCTCCACGCTATCCAAAGCGCTTACGGAGTACCTGCTGCAGGAAGACGCCTGCGGCGAAGAGGAAAATGATATGGAGGACGACGAATAAGAATCTGTATGTACAGGCGGCGTCCATCGCCTGTGCATACAGATTTGGAGGGCGGACAGGGCATGACCTGTCCGCCCTCCGCATATCCTGTACCGGTGATGTAAATGAAAAAAGCGCTGCCTGCGGTCTCCATACTGGCCGTGGCTCTTCTCCTGCTGCTCCGTCCTCAGGAAGCCGCCGCCGCTGTACGCGACGGACTGTCGCTGTGCGGCCGGACGGTCATTCCCTCTCTGTTTCCTTTTTTCGTGGTGATCTCCCTGCTTTTGCAGCTGGGTTTGGCGGAATCCCTCCAGCGTGTCTGCGGCGCCGTGATGGGACCGCTGTTTCATCTGCGGGGCGCATGTGCCCTGCCGCTGCTGGCGGGACTGCTGGGCGGGTATCCCAGCGGGGCGGGAGCGGCCGCTGGATTGTATCAGCAGGGCAGCATCTCCCGTCAGGAGGCGGAGCTGCTGCTGGGATTCTGCGACAACTGCGGCCCGGCGTTTCTGCTGGGTTACGTGGGGGCTGGCGTTCTGGGGAACACCGGGGCGGGGGCGCTCCTCTTCCTGATCCATGCCGTCTCCGCCCTGCTCAGCGGAATGCTTCTGTGCCGCCTGTGCAGGGACCGGGGAGCCGTCTCCGCCGGGAAACGGAGGGCGGTCCGGACCGTCTCCTTTCCGCAGGCCCTTACCGCCTCCGTCTCCGGAGCCATGCAGTCCATGCTGAATATCTGCGCTTTTGTGGTCCTCTTTCGGGTTTTGGCGGCGCTGCCGCCGGTTCCGCTGTCTTTCCCGGTGCTGGGCGTATTGGAAATGGTTTCCGCCGCCGCCGCGCTGCCGGCGGGCAGAGCGGCTTTTCCCGCTGCCGCTGCCGCTGTGGGCTGGGGCGGGCTTTCGGTTCACTGCCAGGCTATGTCCCTCGCCGCTCCGGCGGGTCTCTCCTTTCGCTGGCATTGGCTGGGGAAAGCGGTTCAGGCGGCGCTGTCCTTTCTGCTGGCCTCGGCCCTGCGGAACTTCATCGGATTGTAGTTTCCTTCCGGTCTGCCGGGATGCCGCCGGACTTCCGTCGATTTTGGGCGGAAGTCCGGCATTGCTGTCTCCTGGGTTCCCGGAAGCCGGCTTTACCGGCCCAATGAGAGAAAATACGGTCGAATATAGTCCGATTTGACTTTTCAGGAATTTTTTTACATTTTTGTCGAACGAAATTCAGGCTTTTTAAGGCGGAAATTCCAAGTTTCGACTTGTGTTTTCTGTCTGTTTATGGTAATTTGTAAACAAGGCGCAACGAAGCTTCGATATTTCGTCTAAACAGACGGATGGCCCTCTATTCATGTCGACATGCAAATTTTTGAAAGGATCAATGCGTATGGACAACAGAATAAAAATCATGCTGGCGGACGCCGATACCGATGCCTGCGGCATGCTGCAGGATGCTCTGGAACAGACCGGCCGCTTTGCCGTAGTCGCTTCCACGGGTGATGGCAGTGAAGTGCTGTCCCTGGTTGGCAGAACAAAACCGGATATTCTGGTTCTCGATCTGGTGCTGCCAGGCCTGGATGGCTTAAATATCATGCAGAGGATGGAGGGCGATGATCTTCCGATGGTTCTGATGACCTCCTCTATCGCCAATCATGAAACCATTGCCCAGGCCGGGGACCTCGGCGTTGCCATGTTTATCCGGAAGCCCTACAGTGAGACGGCCATGGTGGACAGCCTGCTCCGTCTGGCGGAGAAGGCGGACCCCAAGATTCACGCACCCGGGCTGGAGGAGCTGGTAACCTCCATTATCCATGAGGTAGGCGTTCCCGCTCATATCAAGGGGTATCAGTATGTCCGCGAGGCAATTATGATTACGGTGGAGGATATGGACGTCATCAATTCCGTCACCAAGGTCCTCTATCCGGAGGTAGCCAAGCGCTACCATACCACCCCCAGCCGGGTGGAACGCGCCATACGCCACGCCATTGAAGTGGCATGGGACCGGGGCGATTTGGAAACCCTGCAAAAATTCTTTGGCTATACCGTCAGCAATGCCAAGGGAAAGCCCACGAATTCTGAATTTATCGCCATGATTAGCGACCGCATTCGACTCAAGCTGAAAATTGCCACCGCTTAATCGCGCTTTCCGCCGCGCAGGAAAACGCAGCACTCATGCCATGCCAGGATTAGAGAGAACCGAATGGAATATGCGCCTGTTGACCACTCTCCCTCGCCGTGCGCGGCGGCGGGGGAGTGGCCTTTTTCTGGCTTTTCTGACGGAATACCTCTTGACAAACCCGGCTTTTCCGGCTATACTACCCCCAGTTAACGCAATGATGAGAACCAGTAGCGCGGCACAGTCCTGCCAAGAGAACCCCCGGATGGTGGAAGGGGGAGAGGGCGGCGGCGTGAATACATCTCTGAGCAGCGGACCAAAGCGGTGCAAACCGTGCGTAGGCTCCGCCGGGCGCGCCCGATACAGCGCCGGGGTCCTGTCGGGGACCTCACGAGGCCGCGCCCTGCAAAGGGGCGGCGAATCAGAGGTGGTACCGCGAGCTTTCGCCCTCTGTCCTGTGGGACAGGGGGCGTTGTTTTATAGGCGGAAGGAATGTGAAAGGAGCGGCATATGCTGGAAAATAAAATACGGACTCCAGAGGAGGTGGAGGCCTATCTCCACGAACTGAGGGAGTGGATCGCCGGTGAGGAGGAAGCAGCGGCGGAAGAAATGTCCGCGTTCTTCACTAAGCGCCTGGCGCACTACGAGGACGTCCACCTGGGGAACTGGGGAGAGCTGTACGCCCATATCGCGGATTTCTTTGACGGTGGACTGGAGACGCTGCTGGACATTGGCTGCGGCACCGGGCTGGAGCTGGAAGCCGTCTACCGCCGGTTTCCGGAGGCGGCGGTCACCGGGATCGACCTCTCCGGCGATATGCTGGCGAAGGCCCGGGAGAAGTTTGCCGGGAGGGACTTTCAGGGGATCGAGGCGGACTATTTTGTCTATCCGTTTCCGGCGGGGGTCTTTGACGCGGCGCTCTCCTTTGAGACGCTGCACCACTTCCCGTTTGAGAAAAAAGGACAAATCTACGAAAAGCTGTTTCAGGCGCTGAAAAACGGCGGATATTATATCGAGTGCGACTATGTCGCCTGCTGTCAGGAGGAGGAAGACCTGTGCCGGGAACGGCTGGTCCGGGCGCGGAAGCGAAGCGTGCTGCCGGAGGACGTCTTCCTCCACATCGACACCCCTCTCACACTGGAGCATCAGGTGAAACTGATGGAGCGGGCCGGGTTCCGGGTGAGTGTCCTGTACCAAAACTGCGGGACTGTGGTCTTCCGGGCGGAGAAGCGGAGGGACGCGTAATGGAACGGGAATGCTGCCTGCGCTGCGGCGGGAAAATGGTTCATATCGGGCAGGAAAAGCTGCAATTGGGGCAGTATTGGGACCAGCTTTTTTCGGGAGCGCTGGAGGTGGACATCTACTGCTGCCGGGACTGCAAGAAGCTGGAGTTTTACGCGGTGGAAGCGCCGGAGGAGGAAGAAGACAGCATTGCCCAGGTCCCTTGTCCCTACTGCGGCCAGCTCCATGAGATCGACGACCCCAAGTGCCCCCACTGCGGGCAGCGGCTGCTGGAGTGAGCCGCCGCACAGTAATAAGTAAAATAATTACAAAATTATAATAAAAGGAGACGAACTATGCAACTATACGAAGAACTGGCAGCCCGGGGGCTGATCGCCCAGGTCACCAACGAGGACGAGATCCGCGAGATGATTAACGCAGGCAAGGCCACCTTCTATATCGGCTTTGACTGCACCGCCGACAGTCTGACAGCGGGACATTTCGTGGCCCTGACCTTCATGAAGCGCCTGCAGCAGGCGGGCAACAGGCCCATCGCCCTCATCGGCGGCGGCACCACCATGATCGGTGACCCCTCCGGGCGCACCGATATGCGGAAAATGCTCACCCGGGAGGACATCGACCACAACGCTCAGTGCTTTAAGCATCAGATGGAGCGGTTTATTGAGTTCGGCGAGGGCAAGGCCCAGATGGTCAACAACGCGGACTGGCTGCTGAACCTGAACTATGTGGACCTGCTGCGGGAGGTGGGGGCCTGCTTCTCCGTGAACAACATGCTCCGGGCGGAGTGCTACAAGCAGCGTATGGAGAAGGGGCTTAGCTTCCTGGAGTTCAACTATATGATTATGCAGTCCTACGACTTCTACCACCTCTTCCAGAGCCACAACTGCAACATGCAGTTTGGCGGCAATGACCAGTGGAGCAATATGCTGGGCGGTACAGAGCTTATCCGCCGGAAGCTGGGCAAGGACGCACACTGCATGACCATCAATCTCCTCACCGACTCCCAGGGCAACAAGATGGGCAAGACCGCCGGCAACGCCGTGTGGCTGGATCCCAACAGGACCAGTCCCTACGACTTCTACCAGTACTGGCGAAACGTGGAGGACGCGGACGTGATGAAGTGCATCCGCTGGCTCACCTTCCTGCCCCTGGAGCAGGTGGACGAGATGGACGGCTGGACTGGCAGCCAGCTCAATCAGGCCAAGGAGATCCTGGCCTGGGAGCTGACAAGCATGGTCCACGGCAAAGAGGAGGCCGACAAGGCTCAGAACGCCGCAAAGGCCCTCTTTGGCGGCAGCGGGGACAACGCCAACATGCCCACCACGGAGCTGACCTCCGACAGCTTCGGCGACGGTCAGATCGGTATCATGAATCTGCTGGTGGCCTGCGGACTGGCTCCCTCCAAGGGGGAGGCACGGCGGCTGGTGCAGCAGGGCGGCGTGTCCGTCAACGACCAGAAGGTGACGGACATCGATCAGAAGTATGGCTGCGAGCTGTTTCTGGGCGAGGGCGTCATCATTAAGAAGGGGAAGAAGGTATTTCACCGGGCGGTGATGAACTGAATATCCTGGCCCGGCACGGGGATTCCCCGTGCCGGGCCAGGATATGGCAGATGATTTCTGATTTCTATATAAATTTTCCTTCTGCATCTGCAAATTTGGCCACTTTTGTGTGAAACTGTAGGCATCACACAAAGGAGGCCATTCTATGCCAGTCACAAGGATCGAATTGGAGTCATTTTCATCCAGCCTGAAGCGAGAGGAGCGCACCCCCGGGACCATCGGGAAGTACCTCCG
>ERZ779632.1022-NODE-1022-length-12689-cov-4.651259_pt1 | contig 12689 bp, 9 predicted proteins | sample MGYA00514194_ERZ779632 | MGnify/ENA primary metagenome ERZ779632 (study PRJEB29562, sample SAMEA4376704) | mouse gut metagenome | isolation source: Cecum | study: EMG produced TPA metagenomics assembly of the A DSS colitis mouse model was used to assess the...
ACTTCATGGAGCCACTGTTCAATGTATTCCTTATATTCCTTCCCCTCCCTCTGTATACCGTTTATTTTTTCCAGCATGGACTTTTCGGCCATTTTCATAATCTGATAATAGACCTGTCCCTCAGCCTGCTCAGGCTCCTCCATAATTTCCGGTATTAAATATCTCTCCTTCAGCCCTTCTGTCATAGCCAACAATCCGTCCAGATACTTTTTTCTTTTCAGGTAAACGGCTGTCAGCCATAAAATGACCACAGTCAGCCATACCACCAGGACAAAAAGGACGCTTTGAACAGGATTGCCAGCCGCAAGCAGAAATAAAGCAAGGGCAAGCATTCCAAGAAGGTTGAGCAAGATAACCGGAAGGTGATTTTTCAGATACTGTCTGCCGCTCATAAGGTGTACCCCTGCCTGTGCTTCGTTTTAATAAAGCCTGTCAGGCCGATACCCGCCAGCTTCTCACGAATACGGGTAATGTTGACGCTGAGCGCGTTATCGTCAACATAGAGCTGGTTATCCCACATGAAATCCACAATATCATTCCGGGAACAGATTTTTCCGGCGTTCTTAAAAAGATAGTACAGAATTTTCACTTCGTTTTTGGTTAATTCGGCTTTCCCTCCGTTGCAGGTAATCAGGCTGCTTTCCAGATGAAGCTGCGCGCCGTTCCAGGTGAGAACCTCTGATGACTGCCCGCAGGCATAGGCGCGCCGTAAAAGAGCGGCTGTTTTGGCAAGAAGAATTGCCGTGTTATAGGGCTTTGTGATAAAGGCATCGCCGCCCAACATAATGCTGTTTAGCTCATCCATATCCGTATTGCTCCCCGTCACAAAAACAATGGGAATATCGGAAAAGCTTCGGATTTGGGAGCATATTTCAAATCCGCTGTTTCCCGGCAGCTTGATGTCCAGAATCGCCAGATGGGGGGCAAATTCCTTCACCGCTTTGATTGTATCTGCAAAATCCGTGACAGCCAGAACTTCATATCCGCTCCCCTCCAACAGATATTTCAGCTGCATCCGTATCGTAAAATCATCTTCCACGATAAGTATTTTATATTTCATGAATCCTTATTCTCCGTAAAACTGCGCGAGCACCCGCAAAAGATATTCCACATCCATACTCCCCGCCGTTTCCACCGCCGAATGCATGGCAAGCTGGGCGATACCGATATCCGCAGCCGGGATTGACACCTGGCCTGCGGAAATATTCCCAAGCGTGGAGCCTCCTGGAATATCGGAGCGGTTGCAGTAGACCTGATAAGGAACCTCCGCCTTACGGCACAGCTCCTTTATCACCGCTTCCGACCAGGCATCCGTGGTATACTTCTGTCCCCCGTGATATTTAATCACAATTCCTTTATTCAAATACGGTCTGCAGGTACTGTCCGCCTTTTCCGGGTGATTGGGATGTACGCCGTGGGCGTTGTCCGCGGAAATCATAAAGCTTTCCGCAAGCAGCTGCAGATATGCGCCGCCCGTCTTGCCCATTGCCTCCCCGATTCTTGAGAGCACATTTTCCAGAAAGGTGGAGGCAGCCCCCTGCTTCGTGCAGCTTCCCACTTCCTCATTGTCAAAAACGGCGCACACGGAAATCATATCCTTCGGCTCGGCCGCAAGAATGGCTTCCACAGAGGCAAACACGCAGACAAGGTCGTCCAGCCGCGGGGCAATCATAAGTTCCTTCTGCTCTCCCCCCAGTTTTCCCTTATCCCGCACATACAAAAACAAATCGCTGCCCAGAATTTCCTCCTTCTCTATCCCGGCGGCGCAGGCAAGCTTCTCCATGAGAATGCCGCTCTCCTTGTCCTCCGCTTTCTCCAGAGCTTCTCTCTCCTGCGGCGTTTCCCCTGACAAAGCTTCTCCATCCTGCGCCGTTTTCTCCGACGTAACCTTTCTTTCCGCCTCCTGCGCATCCTCCTGCCATGCGCCAAGCAGGGGCTGTAAATCTATCTGGGGATTATAGGAAAGATTTTTATTCATTTCCCTGTCCATATGAATGGCCAGATTGGGAATCACCATCAAATCCTCGTCAATATTTACCGTCCGGCTTTTCAGCTTATCGTCCCTGCGGTAAATCACCCTTCCCGCCACGGAAAGGCATCTGTCGAGCCAGGTTGCGTAAATCATGCCCCCGTAGGGCTCCACATTCAGCTTTACATAGTGATTTTCCACATTCACCCCGGATTTGGGTTTCAGCTTAAAGGTCGGCGAATCGCTGTGGGAGGCCGCGATATGGAACCCCTTTGGCTCTCCTTTCGGAATCCTGAACGCTATCAGGGAGGAATCGTTTCTCTTTACATAATAGCTTTTTCCCGGTTTCAGCTCCCAGCTTTTATTTTCCTTTAAGCGGATAAATCCGTTCTCTTTCAGTCTGTCCTCCACGTTCTTAACGGCGTGGAAGCAGCTTACGCTTTCGTCTGTGAATTTCAGGCATTTTTTTGCCGTTGCAAGCGATTCTTTTCTCATACTTCTTCCATTCTCCTCTTTGCAAACTCGTCCCGGTAAAGCGCTGCCACCTCCCCGGGGTTTTTATATCCGTTATAGCGCCTCTCAATTATCGGCGGATATCACTAAAACCTTCTCTCCCAGTACTCTTTCATTGGATATCGGATTCCCTGTGCAGGTCACTCTTTTCAGGGACTTAAGACCTGTAAGGGGCTTTAAATCCGTAACATAGTTATCCGACAAATCGATGGTTTCCAGTGCGGAAAGCTCCCCTGCAAAGGCAATATCCGTAAGCTCGTTTTCCGCAATGCTTAAGTTCCTTAGCCCTTTCAGCCGCCCGAGAAATTCCGTGTGTTCGTCAAGCTCCACGTCGTCCCAGTCCACGTACACGATTCCGCCGCCGCCCGATACCTGAACGTTGTTATACAACACAAGTCCGTCCATGGAAAGGCTTTCCAGCACATGATTTTCCCCTATCAAATCAAAATTAATCTCACATTCCATGCCGCTGATATTCAGCTCCTTTATGGTGTCGCTGTTGAAAGCCCACGAAATGTCGTCGTATGTGGACGTTCCCTGCAAATCCAGCGTTTCCAGGGCCGTGAAATTAGCGGCGAAACGCAAATCCAGCGTTGACGCGGTATAGGAGCTGCAGGTAAGGCTCCTTAGCTGCGTTAAGGCGGACAAATCCACATCGGGGCTCAGGGAACACATTTTCAGCGACAGCTCCTTAAGGTTCGTCAGCTTTCCCACAAAATCACAGTCGTCAAACAAAGAAAGCTCCAGCTTTTCCAGCCCGCTCAGCCCGCTTAAATCCGGCTCCGGGCAGTCGTAGGGCAGCTCCAGAGACAGCGCCTTTAAACCGGTAAGCCCTGTCACCGCATCCATAGTTTTTAAATCTTCGCAGGCCTCTACCACAAGCGTCTCGAGCGCCGGCAGGCTCTTTAGCTCGTCCAGAGAAATCATGCTTCCCGAAAGCAGCTCAAGGCTCCTTAGGCTTTGCATCCCTTTCAGAAAATCTGGCGCCTTCAGGTTTTCGCAGTCAAGGGATAATTCCTCCAGATTTTTCATGGTTCCCAGCGGCGAAAAGTCTTTTACCTCCGACAGACCGTCAAGCTTAAGGCTCTTAAGGCCGGGAATCCGGACAAGGGGCTTTAAATCCGACACTTCGCAGTAATCTATGTACAATACCTCAAGGGCAGGGAAATTTTCCAGCCCGTCAAGAGTTTCCACGCCGGAATGAAAACAGATTTCCTTAAGGAGCCCGGCGTCCTCCACCGCTTCCGCCACCTCCGCGGGACTGTCAAAATACCCGCCGATGCTTTCCAGCAAAAGCCCTTCGATATCTTCTTTTTCTATATTCTGTTCTACACTCAGCTTCTTTAAGCCGCCAAACAGCCGCAGACTCTGTATCCCCGTATCCATCGACCGGGGAACGCATATCCAGCTAAGCTCCGCGCCCTCCGCAAAGGGCTCGTCCATACTGTAGCCCACCCACCTGTTGTCAAAATCGCCTTTTATCTCAATCCACCTGATTTTTGCAAGCTCCTGGGGGGAAACCTCCTCCGCCGCCTTTCCGAAAACCTCGGATACCATCTCGCCCAAAGCGCCTGTCGGCGAGGTTTCTGCAAGCGTTTCTTCTTCCCCAAAAAGCTCTCCCTCATCCATATACGGGGGCGCAATTTCCACCGCTTTCGCCGGCTGACTGCTGCTAAAAGCGATTTTCCTCCCGGAGATGCCTCCCCCGGAAAAAATCTTTGAAGCCACGGACACAATGATAAAAAAGGCCACAAAAATGCATAAAAGCACCGCTCCTTTTACACCGTTTACTCCCCAGCCGCCGACCTTTGGCTGCTCCGACGCTTTCGGCGCCGTATAATTAATTCCTTTATGAAAATATGCCTGCTCCCTGTCCCACTCAAGGGCAAAGTGGGAATTACAGTATTCGCATACGGCAATCGACGGGTTCTTTTCGTCAATCGTCAGCTTCGCCCCGCAGGAGGGGCATTCCAAATCCAGAATTTTCATGTTTTTTCCTCATTTCCGCCCGGCAGATACCGTTTTTCTTCCTGCCCGGATGCTTCGCACGGATGGCGTCTGACGGCTCTTTGCAGATGCAAATTTTTCCGGCCTTCGGGACAAAAAAGGCTGCAGCCCCGGGGGATACAGCCTTTCACTTTATTTTTTTTGCAGAAAATCCGGTATCTTTAACGGCTTGTCCGCTACATTGCTCCTGATATCCCCGGGGCTGTTAATTCCTGTAACCGGTCTGTACGGCATTGCAGCCACGCCCGGCGCCGGAGCAGCTCCTGTCTGGTTCTCGGCAGCAGCCGTATTCACAGCCGTATGCCGCAGAGATGAAATATTAGGGGTAACTGTCTTGTATTTATTCGCAAAAGAGCTGTAAGGCGACTGCTTGCCGCTTCCTAAAGTCGCATCCTCAAGCCCCGTTGCAATCACCGTAATACGGCAGCTGTCGCTCTTTGATTCGTCGTACATCGCGCCAAAGATAATATTTACCTCGTCTCCCGCCAGCTCCTGCACATAGCTTGCCGCGTCGGAAGCGTCCGCAAGGGTGATATCGCCGGATACATTGATAATCACATGGGAAGCCCCGGAAATTGTGGTCTCAAGAAGCGGGCTTTCCACCGCCATCTTAACCGCTTCGCTGGCTTTATCGTCGCCCTTGCCCTCTCCGATTCCGATATGAGCGATTCCCTTATCCTTCATTACCGTCTGGACATCCGCAAAGTCAAGATTGATTACTGCGGGAACGTTAATCAAATCCGTGATTCCCTGCACCGCCTGCTGAAGCACCTCGTCGGCTTTCTTTAATGCGTCGGGCATCGTCGTCCGCCTGTCAACAATCTCAAGGAGCTTGTCGTTGGGAATCACAATCAGAGTATCCACATTGTCTTTTATCTTCTCGATACCGCTTAAGGCGTTTACCATACGGGCCTTTGCCTCAAAACGGAAGGGCTTCGTTACCACGCCTACCGTCAAAATCCCCATATCCTTGGCCAGCTTCGCCACCACGGGCGCCGCGCCGGTACCGGTGCCGCCTCCCATACCGCAGGTGACAAACACCATATCCGCCCCCCGAAGGACGGAGGCTATCTCCTCGCTGCTCTCCTCAGCCGCCTTCTCGCCGATTTCAGGCTTTGCGCCCGCGCCCAGCCCCTTGGTCAGCTTCTCGCCAATCTGCAGAAGTTTCGGCGCTCTGCAAAGCTGCAGTGCCTGCTTGTCCGTGTTGATTCCAACGAATTCAACTCCGGTAATATTCTCGTCCACCATTCTATTAACAGCATTATTACCTGCGCCGCCCACACCAAGCACAATGATTTTGGCTGCAGATTCAGCATCGTTTGTCTTAATTTCCAGCAAGGTAGCTCCTCCTTCACATCATTCCAGAACAATCTATTAAAATGGTATGCATCAGCATGCATACCAAAAATGGTTCATCCTGTATGGCATAACTATAGCCTCGTCAATTCATATAGACTATCATATAATTTTTTTGGTGATTTAGCAACAACAAATTTCAGTTTTTTTTAATCCGGTTCAAAGGAGGTATTTTTTGTCTCCTCCGTATAGTTTTCCATCCTGAGCGTGCCGCTTTTCCCCTCAAGATTCGGCAGCATATACTGAAGTCTCATGATTTTCTCGTCCAGATTATCGCCTGTTCCAAGAGCTGCCTTCACGTTGTCAAAATAAAGGACAAGATTACCCTCTTTTCCAAAATATATCCTGTCCACTGAAAGGTTGTATTTGTTTACAAGCTGCGTGATATTCAAAATTGAGCGGAAAATGCCGGCATCCTCCACCGGAAGCGGCTCATGCAAAAGCACATGGTCAAAGGAAAGCCCGGTCACCTGGGGAACCCCTTCCGTTCTCTCTTCGGAAATTTCCGTCACAATTCCATCCTTGTCAAAATACATGCATTTTTCCAGATATTCCACATATCCGGCCAGCGCCTTTTCATAAACTTCTATCTTTATGGTGTGGGGGTCGAGCACGGAAACATCCATTTTTTCCACAAAGGGAACGCCTTCCACGCTTTTGTCCTTATACTTTAAGGATAAGAAAAGGGAATTATTTCCATAATGCCCTTTTGTCACCATACCAATGATTTCCTCCTCCGAGTAATGAATGTTTCCCTCCACATACACCGTCGTCACAGTATAATTTTCGCTAATATAAAAAAAAGCAAAAATCAGTGCCGCCGCCAGTAAAAGCAGCGTCCCCCCGATAATAAAAAGGCTTCTGTGCCTCATGAAAAAGCTGTCTCCGTCAAAAGAGACCTCTTTCTTCTGCTGTTTTTTTGCCTTTGTCTTCGGCACGACCCGCAGCCGTGTATTTTGTTTCGCCATAATCACTACCCGATACGGATATCCACTCCAAGATTCCGGTAGTCCCGGCAGATATCCTCATATCCCCGTTCTATAAAATGACGGTTTTTTACGATTGTCTCCCCAGGCGCCATACATCCCGCAATCACCAGCGCGGCTCCTCCGCGCAGTTCCTCCGCCGTCACCTCGCAGCCAAGAAGACTGTCCACGCCGATAATTACCGCCTGTCTTTTTCCGGAAAGCTCAATACCGGCTCCCATCTTCCGAAGCTGCGCCGCCACACGGAATCTGTCTTCAAATATGGTCTCCTCTATCACGCTGATTCCCTGGGCAGTTGTCAGCGCCGCCATCAGGGGAGACTGCATATCCGTGGGAAAGCCCGGATAAATCTCTGTCTTTACATAGGGCAGCGCCCTCTTGTGTTCATCCGCAATTACATGAAGCCCTTCCCTGGAAATATGAATCTGCGCCCCAATCTCATCGGCGATTTTGAGCATTCCCCGCATCTGAGAGGCGGGAGCATCCTCCAGAAAAATATTTCCGCCGGCGCCGATTACGCTCATCAGGTAGGTTCCCGCCACAATCCTGTCTGCCGGAACCCGGAAGGAAACTCCGTGGAGCTCATGGCCGCCCTGTATAATCAGGACGGAACCGCCGATTCCCTCTATTACGGCGCCGGCTTCCCGCAAAAATTCACATAAGGTGGCAATTTCCGGCTCCTTGGCGGCATTCTGCAAAACTGTCACGCCCCGGGCCATAACCGCGGCGAGAATCACGTTTTCCGTAGCCCCCACGCTGGATATCGGAAGATTAATCACCGCTCCCTCTAACGACTTTACCCTGGCAGTAAAGCATCCTTCCTTTTCATAAATGACCACGCCCATTTTCCGAAGCGCCGAAAGATGTATGTCTATGGGACGCTGGCCAATCACGCACCCGCCGGGGTAGGCCATGGTCACCTCCCTGCATCTGCCAAGCACGGCTCCCAAAAGGGTAATGGACGAGCGCATCCCCGTCACATTTTCTCCTGACATGGTATCCATTGACAGATTTCTCGCGTCAATCACCAGCGTATTTTCTTCATGGCTCACCATACAGCCAAGCTGCTGCAAGAGCTGCTGCATATGCAAAACGTCCGAAATATGAGGACAGTTTTCTATGGTACAGACATCCTTAATCAGAAGGGCGGCCGCCATCACCGGCAATGCCGCATTCTTTGAGCCCTGTATCTTCGTTTCTCCAAAAAGCGCATTTCCTCCGTGAATATGAATAGCATCCAAATTCTCACCATCTGCCTTCCGGTTAAAAAATTCGACCTATTCTAACTATATGTAACAGAAAGGAAAGTGTGCCTTGTACTATAAGTCTTTGAATCGTATCCCTTTGCCAACACTTAAGACAAATCCGATTTCCACAAGCTGGAACAGCACCGAGGTTCCTCCGTAGCTGATAAAGGGAAGGGAAATTCCCGTGTTGGGAATGGTGTTGGTGACAACCGCTACGTTCAAAATCACCTGTATGGCTACATGGGACATAACTCCCACCACTAAAAGCGCCCCGAACAAATCCGGCGCATTGTTGGCAATCACCATGAACCGCCAGATAAGGAGGATAAACATTATCAAAATGGAAAGCGCCCCGAAGAGCCCTAACTCCTCGCAGATAATGGAAAATATCATATCATTCTGCGCCTCCGGCATGAAACCCAGCTTCTGCATGCTCTGCCCCAGCCCTTTTCCAAGGATGCCGCCGGAACCTATGGCATAAAGCGCCTGCAGGGTCTGAAAGCCCTTTCCGCTGGCATAAGCCTCAGGGTCAAGCCAGGCAAGGATTCTGGCCCCGCGCACACCTACCGCGGCGGCATTTTCCGACTGGCTCATCTGGACAATCACATAAACCGCCAGGGCCGCCACCCCTGCGCCCGCAATCCCCAGAAAGATAAACCGTTTGTAATCCGGACACGCCACAAACAGCATCAGTACCGCGATTCCCAGGATGATAATGGCCGAGCTCATATTCTCCGTAATCTGCCAGACCAGCACGGCGATAATGGCCGGCACAAAAAGCACCACGCAAAACCCCTTCCAGGAGCGCACCTTCCTCCCCAGCCGGCAAATCAGGCTGGCCAGAAACAGGATAACCGCCAGCTTTGCAACCTCCGCCGGCTGAATGGAAATGCCGAAAATCCTCAGCCACCTTTTTGCCCCGTTTGCCTCATAGCCGAAAGGAATAATCAGGAAAATCAGCCCGATGGACACCGCAACGCCCATCACGGCAAAGCGCTCCCAGAAATGATAGGGAATATTGGCAACCACTATCATCGCCGCTATGCCGAGAGCCGTGGCTCCTACCTGCCTTCTCAGGAAATACGTGGAATCCCCTTCATAGTGCAGGCTTGCGTCGTAGGCGCTGGCAGAGTAGAGCATCACCAGCCCGAAAGCAAGCAAAAAAAGTACGAAGAAAAGCATGGTATAGTCAAAAAACGACTCCTGCGCTTCCCTTTCTCTTCTTCTCTGACTGTTTCCAAATCGTCTTACCGCCACAATCACTAAACTCCAATCTTTTCCACCAACTCTTTAAATATCCTTCCGCGGGCTTCGTAATCCGTAAACATTCCCCAGCTTGCGCAGGCCGGCGACAAAAGCACCGCGTCACCAGGCTTTGCCTGACTCACGCAGATGCCGAAGGCTTCCTCAAAGGTGTCCGCCATGATAATATTCTGTACATTGTGCGCCCTTGCACAGGCGGCGATTTTCTCCTTCGTCTGCCCAATCAGGACAAACGCCTTCACCTTACCCTCAAAGGCTTCAATCCATTCGTCATAGCTGCTTTCCTTATCATATCCGCCACCAATCAGCACCGTAGGCTTTGTCATTGCCCGGATTCCCTGAATCGCCGCGTCGGGATTGGTGCCTTTAGAGTCGTTATAATAGTCGACGCCGCCTTTGGTCGCCACAAATTCAATCCTGTGCTCCACCGCCCTGAAATCCCGTATGGTCTTAAGAATGATATCCTCCGGCACTCCCATGGCTTTGCTTATGGCAATAGCAGCCATCACATTTTCCACATTGCACATGCCCACCAGCTTCATTTCATGGATATTCATCAGCCGGCGGCTTTCTTTCCTTCCCGCCTCAGCCAGATAAATATCCTCGCCTTTCAGGAAAATCCCTTCCGGCAGCTCTCTTTTAGAGGAAAAGAAAACCACCTCTGCCGGACACCTGTCCCCGAAATCCTTTGTATAAGCGTCCTCATAATTCAATACGCAGACGTCATTTTTTTTCTGATTTTTCGCAATTTCCTCTTTGGTCCTTACATAACGCTCCATGGTATGGTGCCGGTTTAAATGGTCGGGGGTAATATTTAATATGGCTGACACCGCCGGTCTGAACTCATGAATGGTTTCCAGCTGGAAGCTGCTGATTTCCGCAACCGTCACGGTATCCTCCCGGGTATCAAGGGCAATATCCGTATAAGGGTTCCCAATATTTCCCACCACGTACACCGATTCATAGTAAGCCGCCATTATCTGCCCTGTCAGAGTAGTTGTCGTGGTCTTTCCGTTGGTTCCCGTGATGCCGATAACCTTTCCCTTTGCATAGGCGCCTGCCAGCTCGATTTCCCCCCAGATTGGAACATTAAGGGCTCTGTAATCGGAAAGCCAGGGAGCGTCCACAGGAACGCCGGGACTTATCACCACCAGAAAAAACTCCTTTTTCCTCTCCTTCGGAACACTTCCCAGGAGAATCTCCATTCCCGGTATTTTGCCCGTCTTTTTAAGAAGCTCTTCCTTATCAAGCTTTTCATTGCTGTCAAAAAGTACGGGCAGCGCCCCTAATTTCCCCAGCATCCTCACCGCTCCGATTCCACTTTTTCCGCTTCCTACCACCAGAACCTTTTTATTCTGCAAATTCATTGTTATTTCCTCATTTCTGCGGCTATATACCCAGCAAAGCCAGAAGGCAAAGCACCGCCGTAACAATGGAAAAGACTGCCACCACCTTTGTCTCCTTCCATCCGCATAACTCAAAATGATGGTGGAGAGGGGCCATTCTGAATATTCTTTTCCCACCGCTTATTTTAAAATATCCTACCTGTATAATAACCGAAAGCACCTCTATTACATAAATAAAACAAACGATTGGCAGAAAAAGCGGCATTCCCGTCATGTACGCGCATCCCGCCACAAAACCGCCGAGAGCCAGCGAGCCGGTATCTCCCATGAACACGCTGGCAGGATGGACGTTAAATAGCAGAAATCCCAAAAGCGCCCCCGTCACCGCGCAGGTAACAGGCTCTATACCCGCGTGAAGTCCGATTCCCGCCATGGTAAAAAAGGTGGCTACAAGTACCGTGACGCTTCCCGCAAGACCGTCCAGGCCGTCGGTAAAATTCGCACCGTTGGCCGTTCCCGTCACCACAAGGAACATCAGCGGAATGTTGAGCCATCCGAAATCCACATAGTATCCTTTCAAAAAGGGAATCCGCATCGCCAGTGAAAGATTCGCGCCATGGAGGGCATAATACGCAAACATTCCCGTCACCAAAAGCTGCAGCAGCATTTTCTGAGGCGGAAAGACCCATGGAACGCCGCAGCACCACCTTGATATAATCGTCCAGAAATCCTATCAGGCCAAAGCCCAGGGTAAGAACCATCACCGGGATAATTGCGGGATAATCCCTCACATACAAAAGGGAAGTGACTGTCACACTCAGCATTATCAGGATTCCCCCCATGGTAGGGGTTCCCGTCTTTTTCAAATGGGTGCCCGGGCCGTCGTCCCGAACCGTCTGCCCCACTTTCATCCTTCTTAAAAGAGGAATCACAAGGGGACCCAATGCAGCGCTTAAGCCAAATGATATTAATATAGGTACTGCAATTTCACTGCCAACCATAAGCCTATACCTCTCAATTATAATCCATTTTCTCTAAATAAGGAAGAATATTTTCAAAAAGCTGCCGCACAACCGGAGCCGCCACCTGTCCTCCGTAATAAACCCCCTGGGGATTGTGGATAATCACAAGGGCCAGCACCTTCGGGTCGTTGGCCGGGGCAAAGCCCAAAAACGAGGCGATGTACCTTCCGCTGCCCCTTGGCAGGGTCTGGCTTGTGGCTGTTTTGCCGCCAATCCTTGCCCCCTCCACATAGCCGTTTTTGCCGGAGCCCTTTTCCACCACCTGCTCTAAAATCATCCGCATGGTTGCCGAGGTTTCCTCTGATACGATATGCTCCGTCACCGGATACGAGAACCTTTTCATCTCCGTTCCCTCCCTGTCGGAGGTCATGACGGCAAAATGGGGCGTTATTCTGTTTCCGCCGTTGATAATGGAGGACGCCGTCGTGGCAAGCTGTATGGGGGTAATCTGGAAAGACTGCCCGAAGGATACGGTGGCGAGCTCCACAGCCTTCATATCCTCCATTTTGTGCATAATCGTACCGGCCTCCCCCGGCAAATCCACCCCTGTTTTGTTTAAAAGGCCGAACTGCCTGAAATAATGATAATATTTTTCCACTCCCAGCCGCATCCCTACCGTAATAAACACCGGGTTACAGCTGTTCATTGTCGCCTCCACAAAGTTTTCGGCTCCGTGACCTGCAATTTTATGGCAGCGGATTCTCCTGTCCTCCACCATAATAAAGCCGGGGCAGCTGAACCTGTCTTCGGTGGTCACCACACCTCCCTCTAATCCGGCGGCGGCAGTAATAATCTTAAAGGTAGAGCCGGGCTCGTAGGTGTCGTTGATGCAGCCGTTCCGCCACATGCGGTTCAAAAGCTCCTGCTTCTGTTCCTGTGTAAGGTTTCCAGTGTCCGTCCCCTCCGGCAGCTCGTAGGGCTGATTCAAATCAAATTCCGGTACATCCACCATTGCCATGATCTCACCGTTTTGCGGGTTC
>ERZ779632.1023-NODE-1023-length-12676-cov-9.174471_pt1 | contig 12676 bp, 10 predicted proteins | sample MGYA00514194_ERZ779632 | MGnify/ENA primary metagenome ERZ779632 (study PRJEB29562, sample SAMEA4376704) | mouse gut metagenome | isolation source: Cecum | study: EMG produced TPA metagenomics assembly of the A DSS colitis mouse model was used to assess the...
GCACCCTGGCCGGGTCCTCCATCTCCCTGCTGGACGCGGTGCGCAACGTGGTCCGCTTTGGCCTTCCTCTGGCCGGCGCGGTCTACGCCGCCTCCACCGCCCCCGCTCTGGCTGCGGGTCTGGACGCGGGTGTAATCGCCCAGGGCAAGGCGGCGGATCTGCTGGTGCTGGACGAGGATCTGGCCCTGAAGGCCGTGTTTGTGGACGGACAGCGCTTTGAGCGCCGTCCGTGAGAGACGGCCAACAGAGGTGTCAACTGTCTTTTCCACCAAAAATCAGGGAGAGGTTTTGTCAACTTTAACGACAGCCGTGGGCAAACGATACAAAATTTAGGTAATATCAACATTGACAAAAAGTGACGGAAACTGTTAAAATAGAACCAGTTTAGGAGAGAAACCTAAACAGTTGTATCGTTTTTCCTCAATCTTCTCCATCAAGAAAACATCCCGCTTTCCAAAAGAAAGCGGGATGTTTTCTGTTCCTTTTCGGCGCGGTCCCTCTGTCATTCCGCCGCCGTCAGCAGATACCGCTCCGCCTCCGGCTGGCCGGCGGTCTCGGTGAAGTCCTCTCCCGCCTCCGCCAGGGCGGCGCGGAGGGAGCCGTACTCCTCGGCTGTCAGCGCATAGGAGCGCCCGGCGGTCCAGGCAAGGCCCAGCTGCTCCTCCACCCAGGCCCGGGCCAGCGGGCTGGCCGTGGTCAGGGTCCGGGCCGTCTCCAGGACGCTGTCCGCCGCGTCCCTCTCCAGCGCCGGCGGGGAGGGGGCGGCGGGCTCCGGCGGAGCCAGGGCGGGCGAAGCCTCCGGACCATCCGCCGCTTTCTCCTTCGGCGCGGCCCTGTCCTCCAGCAGCTGCGCCGCCGGTTCGCCGGCGGACCGGTCCATGGGGCGCTCGCCGCCCTCCGCCGGCAGGGCCGTGCAGGCTGCCGCCTGGGGCGCGACGGCCGCCTCGGGGGCCCGCCGCAGTCCGCCCCACAGCCCCGCCGCCGCAATGGCGCAGCAGGCCGCCAGGGCCGCCCACCTTCTCCAGGAGGGGAAGGCTTTCACGGGCGCTGGGCGCTCCTGGGCCTCGGTCCGCACCCGGTCCATGATCCGTCCGGCCAGTCCCTCCGGCGCGGGCGTCTCCTCCAGGTCCATCAGCGCCTCGTGGATGGCGATCTGATCGTCAAAATAGGCCTGGCACACCGGGCAGGCGGCCATGTGGGCCTCCAGCTCCGCCCGGTCCGCCTCCGGCAGGCAGCCGTCAATGAAGGCGCTGATGCTCTCCTCGTATTCCCGGCAGGTCCTCATGGCCGTCCCCCCTTTCCCTTCTGTTCTGATGGTTTAGACGGCAGATAGCCGGATAAGTTCCCGCTTTTTTGCAGGATTTTACGCAGCGCCCCCCTGGCCCGGGAGATGCGGGACTTTACCGTCCCCAGATCCAGGTCCAGGGCTTGGGCAATCTCCTCGTAGCTGAGCTGCTGGAGCTCCCGCAGCACCAGCACCTGCCGGTGGCTGTCCCCCAGCTGGCCCAGGGCCTTATCCACCGCCTGGCGCAGCTCGCCCTGCTCGGCGGCCTCCTGGGGGCCCGGCCCCGCCTCCAGGGCGGTGAGGCCCAGGTCCTCGCCGTCCAGCCGCAGATCCAGCCGCTGCCGCCTGACCCGCCGCAGCAGGTCAATGGACGCGTTGGCGGTGAGCCGGTAGAGCCAGGTGGAGAACCCCGCCTCTCCCCGGAAGGAGGGCAGGGCCCGCCACGCGGACAAAAACGCCTCCTGGGCCGCGTCAGCCGCGTCCTCCGGATTGCCGCACATGCGCAGGGCCAGGCTGTATACCTTGTTCTCATGCAGGCCCACCAGCTGGGCGAAGGCCTCCTCGTCGCCCCCTGCCGCGGCCTGGACCAGCTCCTCAACCGTCATGGAGATCCCTCTTGATGCCCGCCGTCACCCGGTAGACGTCCTCCAGCGTCTCCATGGCCACGATCTGTTCCTTGTAGTAGGAGGCGTGGGGCACCCCCTTGAGATACCAGGCGTAGTGCCGCCGGGCGCAGAGCACGGCCGTCTTCTCACAGCCGTAGGCCGCCGCCAGCTCGATCTGCCGCACGGCGGCGTCGCACCGCTCCGGCAGGGGCGGCCGCGCCGGGACGGGCTCCCCGGCCAGGGCGGCGGCGGCCTGCTGGAAGAGCCAGGGGTTGCCGAAGCAGCCCCGGCCGATCATAGCCATGTCCGCGCCGGTCTGCCGGAGGATGCGCACTGCGTCCTCCGGGGCGAACACGTCCCCGTTGGCGATGACCGGCACGGACACCGCCTCCTTCACCTCCCGGATGGTGGACCAGTCGGCCCGGCCGCCGTACATCTGCACCCGGGTGCGGCCGTGGACGGTGATGGCGGACACCCCGGCCTGCTCCAGCATCACCGCCAGCTCCACGGCGTTGACGCTGCCCCTGTCCCAGCCCCGGCGCATTTTCACCGTCACCGGCACAGGGGATGCCTTCACCACCGCCTCCGCCAGACGGGCGGCCTTCTCCGGGTCCCGCATGAGGGCCGCGCCGTCCCCGCTCTTTACCACCTTGCCCACCGGGCAGCCCATGTTGATATCCAGCAGGTCCGCCCCGCTGGCCTCGATGGCGATCTGGGCCGCCTCGGCCATGCAGGGGATATCGCTGCCGAAGATCTGGGCGGCAAAGGGCCTCTCCCCGGGGAAGGGGCGCAGCAGCTGGCGGCTCTTTTTATCCTGGTAGCACAGGGCCTTGGCGCTGACCAGCTCCGTGCAGGTCAGTCCCGCTCCCAGTCCGGCGCAGATCTGGCGGAAGGCCGCGTCCGTCACCCCGGCCATAGGGGCCAGGGCCAGCTGTGAGGGGATGTCAACTTGTCCGATCCGCATAGAGGGCCTCCTTGTGGTCAATGAATATCTGTTGCCGCGCCGGGGAAACGGTCCCTCAGCGCACGTGGGCGAAGCAGTACTCCTCCGCTGTGGAGCCGTCCGCCATGGTCACCCGGCAGGTGATGCAGGCGTCCCCGGTCCGGCGGGCCTGGAAGCGGACCGAGGGATTGCCCGCGCTGGAGGTACGCTCCTCCAGGGTGAGGATGCTGGGATCATCCACGGTCCAGGTCACGGTGCAGTCCTGGTTGTAGAACCTGCTGGTGGAGAAGACGTAGAGCTCCGTGGAGCCGTAGCCGTCCACAGACATGGTGGTGGACAGGCAGGAGAGGGCGATCTGGTCCGCCGTGGGGATGATGCGCACGGTGAGCCGGATGGTCTCCCCGTTCCGGGAGGCGGTGAGATAGCCCGTGCCCCGCTCCGCCAGGGCGGTGACGCTGGAGCCGTTCCCGTTCAGCCGCAGCAGCTCCGGGGACTCGTTGGACCAGGTCACGCCGCTGGCGGAGCGCATGTTGTGCTCCAGCACCGACAGGCTGTAGGTGCCGCCGGGGTACAGGGTAATGGTGGGACAGGAGAAGAGGATGCCGCCCTCGCCGGAGGAGGGGAGCTGGGTGTCCGGCTTCTGGGTATCCGGCTTTTGGGTGCTGGGGGTCTGGGTGGACGGGGTCTGGGTCCCCGTGCCCGGGCTGTCCGGAACAGAGCTGGTGCCCGTAAACATCTGCACCCAGTAGTGGCCGTAGGTGCTGCCGGCGCTGTGCTGGTAGCCTACGCCGATGTGGGTGAACTTGGCGTTGAGGATGTTGGCCCGGTGGCCCGGGGAGTTCATCCACTGCTCCACCGTGGCGGCGGCGGTGGCGTTGCCGGCGGCGATGTTCTCGCCCCAGGTGTAGGCCCCCTTCTTGGCTCCGGTCTGGTCCATGGCGGTGAAGCAGGAGGTGCCGTCGGGGCGGTCATGGGAGAAGAGGGTGACGATCTCAGGGGCCCGGATTTGGGCCGCCCTGGTGAGGCTGTCGTAGGTGCCCAGAGGCGCGAGGCCCTCCTTGGCCCGCTCCACGTTCACCAGCCGCACCACCTCCGCCGCCAGCTCCTCCGGGGTGCTGGCATCCTGGGCAGGAGGCTGGGTGTCCGGCTTCTGGGTGTCGGGCTTCTGGGTGTCCGGCTTCTGGGTGTCCGGCTTCTGGGTGCTGGGGGTCTGGGTCCCCGTGCCCGGGCTGTCCGGAACAGCGTTGGTGCCCGTAAACATCTGCACCCAGTAGTGGCCGTAGGTGCTGCCGGCGCTGTGCTGGTAGCCTACGCCGATGTGGGTGAACTTGGCGTTGAGGATGTTGGCCCGGTGGCCCGGGGAGTTCATCCACTGCTCCACCGTGGCGGCGGCGGTGGCGTTGCCGGCGGCGATGTTCTCGCCCCAGGTGTAGGCCCCCTTCTTGGCTCCGGTCTGGTCCATGGCGGTGAAGCAGGAGGTGCCGTCGGGGCGGTCATGGGAGAAGAGGGTGACGATCTCAGGGGCCCGGATTTGGGCCGCCCTGGTGAGGCTGTCGTAGGTGCCCAGAGGCGCGAGGCCCTCCTTGGCCCGCTCCACGTTCACCAGCCGCACCACCTCCGCCGCCAGCTCCTCCGGGGTGCTGGCATCCTGGGCAGGAGGCTGGGTCTCCGGCTTCTGGGTGTCTGGCTTCTGGGTGTCCGGGGTCTGGGTGTCGGGGGTCTGTGCGCCGCTGATGGCGTCGTCCATGCGGCACAGGACTGTGGCCGCCTCGGCCCGGTTCATGGTGGCTGTTCCGTCAAAGCTGCCATTGCGGCCGTTGAGGATGCCCAGGGCGTACGCGCCGGAGACGGCGTCCCGGTATCCGGCGGGCACGCCGGACCAGTCCCGGATGGCGGCTTGGGCCGCCCGGGCCTCGCTGTCCGAGGCGGAGATCCCCTCCCCGGAGAGGGTGTTGACGATCACCTGGGCCATGTCGTAGCGGCTGACGCTGTCCGTCAGGTCACTGAGCCGCTCCATGGAGGTGCCGGTCTGGAGGCCGTTGGCCTGGGCCACGGACCAGCAGGCGGCGTACCAGGGGGAGCCGTCAGGGACCGAGACCTTGTCCAGATCATCGCTGAAGAACGCGTTGGTCACCATGGTTAAAAACTGGGCCCGGGTGAGGGTGCCGGCCGGGGCGTACTTGCCGCTGCCCATGCCGTGGACCCAGTCCTCCTCATAGGCCCGCTGGATGTAGCCGCTGGCCCAGTGGCTGTCCGGCACGTCGGTGAATCCCGCGGCCAGGGCCGGGGCCGTCAGGCACAGCGCCAGAACCAGCGCCATCAGAAAATGCAGTCTCTGCTTCATTTGATTCCTCCCTTTTTCTATTCCGTGGGCATCTGCTAACATTTTCTATTATGCGCCGGCGGCAGGGGTATGTCAAGGGCGGCGGCGATTAGGGCTTGTTTGATAATTGGCGATATGCCCAACGGCGAGGGATTTTTTCGCCAGACAAGGCAAATTTTCGCAGGCATCCTGACGGATGGCAAGAAAATTTAACGCAGTATGGCGGAAAAATAGCCGTCGTTTGGGCGTGTTGACAATTTTCAAACATGCCCTATACAACGAAAGAAGCCGCCGCCCAAAATAAATTGTGATATGGTATATTGCTGCCTAGAAAAACCAATATAAAAACAGTTCCCTTTTTACTTTCATGAAAGAAGGAGCCATTTTATATGGAATGTCAGACCATCCAGAGCAACCAAATCGCAGCCTTTCAGGAGCATTTGCGCTTAGAAGAGCGTGTATCCGGGACCATCGACAAATACCTGCGTGATATCAGAAGCTTCGCCGCATGGCTGGGGAAACGCCCGCTGGACAAAGACGCCTGCACCGGATGGAAGGAGCAGCTTCAATCGGAAGGCCTCTGCCCGGAGACCGTCAACTCCAAGCTGTCGGCTTTAAATAAGTTCCTCAAATTCTCCCGCCGGGAGGATTGCTGCGTGAAATATCTGCGTATCCAGCGCCGTCTGTTCCGCCGCACGGAACAGGAGCTGAGCAAAGCTGAATATGCCCGGCTGCTGGAGACCGCCCGCTCTATGGGCAAGGAGCGGATCGCTCTGTTGATGGAAACGATCTGCGCTACCGGCATACGGGTGTCAGAGGTGAAGTATATCACGGCGGAGGCCGCAGAGAGAGGACGGACGGAGGTCAGCCTGAAGGGAAAAGTCCGTACCATCTTAATCCCCGGCAAGCTGTGCCGGAAGCTGCAAAAGTATGCCAAAAAACAAAAAATCGTCTCCGGCGAGATCTTTCTCACCAGAAACGGAAAGGGGCTGTCACGCAGGCAAATCTGGGCGGAAATGAAAAGTATTTGCGGCAGGGCCGGAGTCGCCGCGTCCAAGGTGTTCCCTCATAACCTGCGGCACCTGTTCGCCCGGACATTCTACCAGGCGTGCCGGGACGTGGTAAAGCTGGCGGACGTACTGGGACACAGCTCCATCGAGACCACTCGAATCTACCTGATCTCCACCGGAGCGGAACACGCCCGGCAGATGGGGCGGCTTGGGCTGATTACCTGACGCAATCATATCACAAAATCCGCAAATCGTCGTGCTGAGAGCGATCAGGAACCGATTTTGTACTCCCTTTTTCCGCCCGGCCAGCCTATCATAGCACAGGCCGCGATGAATGGCAAGCCCTTCCAACAATTTTTTACATAGCGAACCAGGCCGGGCAATGAAAAATTTTTGTCCAGCTTGATTTCTGCGCCCTTCTGCCGGCTTCAAAAGAGCAGTGCAGGGCGCTTTCTGTCTTCATGAACCACCTGTCCAAAGACTCGCCTGCACTCTCTGAGACGATTTGCGGATTTTGTGATATCTGAAAAACCGGGCGGCTTATGTATCGGAAGCTTTCCCGCCCGCTGCGTCCGGCAAATCATCAGTCATTATAGGAGAAAAGAGGTTTTTAGCATGAGCGCAAATGTCCCGCCAAAGCAGAAAAAGAAACATCTCATCGCTGCCCTTGTGTGCCTTCTGCTGGCCGTTGGCGGCGGAATCTTCTGGATGACCAGCAGGAACAGCCCCGCAGACAGCAATTCGCTGGAGTTGGACAACAACGCCACTATGGGCGTCCTGCCCGGCATCGACATGGCAGAGCGGCAGGCCCAGCTCCAGGAGCAGCTGGACGAGAGTATGATCGCCTTCTCCATCAACGGCAGCCCGGTCTTCGCCAACGGCGGGGCTGAGGGGAACCTGATGCTGGAAAACCCGGCTAACAACGCCAAGCTGCTGGTAGTAGAGATTTACATGGACGAGACCCAGGAGCTCATCTACCAGTCCAAAGCCCTCCCCGTGGGCTCCTATATTGAAAACGCCCGGCTGGACAAGGTTCTGGAGGCGGGAGAGTATCAGGCGACTGCCTATTTCAAAGCCTACCGGGAGGAGGATCAAACCTTCATCGGACAGGCGGGCGCCGCGATCAAAATCACGGTGCTCAGCTGACTGCGGCCACACTTTGCGGATACAGGGGGTAAAAAAGGAGCTGTATCTGAATGAAACGCAGGCTTTTTGCTGTTTTAGCCGCTCTCACGGCCTTCAGTATTTTCATCACCACCGCTTACGCATCCAACAACTATCAGTCCGGCGACGTGCCGATCGGTTCCTCCAACGAGGTGCTGATGGTGGGCACCGTAGTACCCAGCGTCATGTCGGTCACCATGCCCACCTACGTTCCCTTCCACGTCAGCCGCACCATTGAGGGGGACAACAAGGTGATCTCCCCCCGCATCACCGTAACCAACAACTCCAATGTCCCCGTCAGCCTGGACGTGGCCTATACCACGGTGGACTTGAGCAAGCTTCAGGGCGCGGCATGGGGAATCGGTCCCGACGTGGCCCCCAATGAGATCGCCATCGGTCTCCAGCTGGAGACACTCGCCAACCAGATGCCCACAACCCTGAGCCAGACCACATGGCTCCAGGCAAACGTTCAGCAGAACGCCAGCATCATGTCGCTGAACGCCTATGGCAACAGCACCATGTACGTAGTGGGGACGCTGGGCGCCGCGGTCCCGGAAAACAATTCCTTCTCCGTTATCCCCACCTTTGTGGTGCGTCAGGCATAAATTCTTCCCCCGCGAGAGAATAAACAAATAAAAATACCCCTGTATCTGCAAATGCAGGTAAACGGCCGGGAGCCATTGCTCCCGGCCGCTTTTGTGCTCTCAGGGGGTCATGGCCCGCTCCCAGATCCCGTGATAAGGATATACGCCGTGGAAGCCCTGGCTGGCGGCAAAGAGAAAATAGGCCAGGGCTCCTCCAATCAGCAGACCGGTCCTCACCCCGGATGTGATCCGCTTACAGGGCGCCTGGACAGCTGCGGGCAGGGCCAGCAGGGAAAACATGGAGACGTAGATAGACAGCCGCTCCAGAATGAAGTGGCGGGTAATAAACATCTGAAGCAGCAGGGCGTAAAACACGCTGTTCGCTAAAATCGGGGACAGCCGCTCCCTGACCGTCTGGCAAAGCAGCGGGAGGGAGATCAGAAAGCATCCCAGCGGCATCAGAACGTAGAGAAAGCTGTTGCCCTGCCAATACTTTTCCGTGAGATAGTGCTGATATTTCGGCACGATTAAAAGGGCAGCGTCAATCAGCGGATCCATCAGGAAATATGCGGCTCCAGCCGCCAGCGCGGCCAGCCCATAGCGGCGCTTTGACGGCGGCAATGTGAGCAGAAAGCAGAGCGGCAGCATGATGAGCGCCGTCCGGTGGAAGCAGGCGGCCAGCAGCACAATTCCGCAGGCGGGGAAAAAGCGCCGGGATTTTAGAAAGGGATAAATCCACAGAACGATGGCGGCGGCCAGGGCCTGGCGCAGGAAATTCATGCTCAGGGCAAAGTATTGCAGGGAGATGAACAGGAAAACGCTCAGCCAGGGAGAGGGAGAGCAGCGTCCGATCCAGACAAAAACCAGAATCGTCAGCAGGAGGTGGAATACGAGCAGAAACACCCGGTAGTCACTGCTGAAAAAAGAGACCGCCCAGTTGAGGAGCAGATAGCCCGGCTCAGACCAGCCCGCTCCGTTCAGGCCGAGAGCGGCGACGGACTGAAACGCGGACTCATAAAAGCGGTAGTCGAAACCGGTCACATATCGCATGGATGCTGTGAGCCAGCAGGCCAGTCCCATCACCGACAGATAGCCCCGCCGGTATTCCGGCCGCCGGGCAAGGAACGGACCTCCGGCAAGACTGGCGCCAAGCAGCAGATAATATGGAAACATCGTACATTACCTCTTTGCAGCCGGGATATTCTCCCGATCTTCTATCCGACAGGCCCAATGATCGCTTTTTCAGCATCTTTCCAGCCTGTGCTCATATTTATTATAGCATACGCAAGACTTGTTTTCACTATCTTTTTCGCAGAATGGCGCGCAGTATGTCAGGCGTTTTTCCAGGCTGCTTCATCTGAATAGGGTTTCCGTTCAAAATTATCCAGTGCAAATTTCCGCAGCTTGTGTTCCTTTTCCACCTTAACTGATGCAGGTCTGCTGTCCTGCACCAGGGGGCTTCCTATCGCCTGTCCGGCTTCACTGGTTTGGTTCACCGGCAAGAGCGGGCCAGTCTTTGTACATCATATTACTTCCGAGCCGAAAGGCCGGAAGTAACATGTGCCATGTTTTGCGGTTGCCGCCGTTTATGGCGGCGAGCAAAACGGCTTAAATAATATTTCTCCTGCCGGTCAATCGTCCCCGGCCTCTCCGGCGCTGTGGCGGCAGCTGCAACGCTTGACCACGCCCAGTATGAACTGCAGGCCCCTGCTTCCGCCGGAGGCGGCCCGGGCGGAGATCCGGCCCTTTGCTGGGATTTGTCATGATTCTCTTGTGTTTCCCCGCCGGTTGGTATAGAATGGGGGAGCATATACGTCCGGCGGGCAGCCGCCGGCAAAGGAGGACGCAATATGAAACTGGTGATATTGGATGGATACTGCCTCAACCCCGGGGATCTGAGCTGGGCGGGGCTGGAGGCGCTGGGGGAGCTGACGGTGTATGACCGTACGCCCCTGGACAATGAGGAGGAAATCGCCGCCCGCATCGGCGGCTGCGAGATCGTTCTGACCAACAAGACCCCCATCTCCCGCTCCGTGCTGGACCGGTGCCCCCAGGTGCGCTATATCGGCCTGCTGGCCACGGGGTACAACGTGGTGGACGTGGACGCAGCCCGGGAGCGAAACATCCCCGTGTGCAACGTGCCCGGCTACGGCACAAGCTCCGTGGCCCAGTTCGCCATTGCCCTGCTGCTGGAGATCTGCTGCCGGGCGGGGCACCACGATCAGGCGGTCCACCAGGGCCGCTGGGCCGCCTGCCCGGACTACTGCTTCTGGGACTACCCCCTGGTGGAGCTGGCGGGCAAGACCATGGGCATTGTGGGCTTCGGCAGCATCGGGCAGGCCGTGGGGCGCATCGCCGGAGCCCTGGGCATGGAGGTGATCGCCACCGGTCCCCGGCCCTGGGCCGCCGGGTCCCGTCCGGCCCCCTGGGTCCCCCTGGAGGAGCTGCTGGGCCGCAGCGACGTGGTCAGCCTCCACTGTCCCCTGTTCCCGGAGACCCGGGGCCTCATCAACCGGGAGACCATCGCCTTGATGAAGGACGGGGCCATTCTCCTCAACAACAGCCGGGGTCCCCTGATCGTGGAGCGGGACGTGGCCTGCGCCCTCAACAGCGGCAAGCTCTTCGCCGCCGGCGTGGACGTGGCGGACGCGGAGCCCATCCCCGCGGACAGCCCTCTCCTCACGGCGAAAAACTGCATCATCACCCCCCACATCAGCTGGGCCCCCCTGGAGGCCCGGCGGCGGCTGCTGGACACGGCGGTGGAGAACCTGCGCGCCTTCCTGGCGGGCAGCCCCCAGAACGCCGTCAACCGGTGAGACCTTGGGCACCGACGTGTCAAGGCTCTCCCGCCCGACAGAGCGGCACAGACATTTTTCACCGTGAAAGGAGGAAGGCCTGTTGACCAAATGGCTCAGGCCGGCGGCGGAGAGCTGGCCGGGGAGATTCCTGTCCAACCTCCTGCGCCGGTACTTTATCCACGACGTGGGGCGGCAGTCGGCGGCCCTGGCCTACTACCTGCTCTTCATGCTCTTTCCCTTCCTGATCTTCCTCAGCAGCCTCCTGGGCCTGCTGGATCTGGACATCTCGGGCATCACCCGCTCCCTGGAGGCCCTGCTGCCGGCGGGGGTGCTGGACGTGGTGGAGACCTACCTCAGCTATGTCAGCCACACCTCCAGCACGGCCATGCTCTGGTTCGGCCTGGTGTTCTCCATCTACTTCCCCATGCGGGCGGCGGACTGCCTGATGCACGCGGTGCGCCGGGCCTACCACCTGCCCCGGCCGAAGAACCAGATCCTCTACATGGCCAAGGTGCTGCTGTACACCGTGTTCCTGCTGGTGACCATCGCCCTCACCCTGGCCCTGGTCACGGTGGGGCGCCAGGCCCTTCACTTCGCCAGGCGGTTCGCTGTGGTGCCGGAGGCGTTTATCGAGCTGTGGTCTGACCTGCGGTTTCTGGTGCTGGGCGCGGTGATGTTTGCCGCCGTGGGGCTGCTGTACGCCGCCGCCCAGGACACCCGACAGAGGCCCGGCGCCATTGTCCCCGGTACGCTCATCGCCCTGGTGGGGTGGATGGTGGTTTCGGCAGCCTTCTCCTTCTATGTGGAGAATTTCGCCAACTACTCCGTCATCTACGGCGCTCTGGGCACGGTGATCGTGCTGATGATGTGGCTGAACCTGACGGCGGCGGCGCTTATCATGGGCGCGGAGGCCAACGGCGCGCTGCTGGCCATGGAGAGCGGCAGAAAACAGGGCCCGCGCGGCCCATCAGCCGGGGCGGCGGCCCCAAACAAGGAGAAGAATAGGCAATGAAAATCATTATCATCGGCAGCGGCAAGGTGGGCTTCACCCTGGCCAAGCAGCTGAGCGGAGAAAACCACGATCTGGTGCTCATTGACCAGCGGGCGGAGGCCATGCAGGTGGCCGACAACACCCTGGATATCCTGTGTCTGGAGGGCAGCGGCGCGTCCATCCAGATCCTGCTGGAGGCCGGGGTGCGCTCGGCGGATCTGGTCATCTCCGTCACCGGGTCCGACGAGCTGAACATCGTCTGCTGCCTCATCGCCAAGAAGCTGGGGGCCCGGCACACCGTGGCCCGCATCCGGTCCCCGGAGTACTTCCGGGAGGCCAACCTCCTCAAGCGGGAGGTTGGCCTGAACATGATTATCAACCCCGAGTATGCCGCCGCCCAGGAGATCAGCCGCCTGCTGCGGGTGCCCTCCGCCTTCAGCGTGGAGACCTTCGCCCGGGGGCTGGTGGAGCTCATCGGCTTCCCCATTCTGGAGAGCGACGGGCTGGCGGGGCTGAGCCTCTTTGAGTACAACAAGCGCCGCTCCAACGGCGTGCTCATGTGCGCCGTCATCCGGGGCAGCGAGGTGTACGTGCCCAACGGCCGCTTTGTGCCCCAGGTAGGGGACAAGGCCTATGTGATCGGCTCCCAGCGGGAGATTGCCAGGTTTTTCCACACCCTGGGCCGGGACGGCAACCGTATCCGGGCCATCACGGTCCTGGGCGGCAGCAAGATCGCCACCTACCTCACCTGGGCGGTGGAGAAGGTGGGCATGAAGGTGCGCATTGTGGAGCAGGATCCGGTCAAGTGCCTTTCTCTGTCGGAGAAGCTGCCGGACTCCATGATCCTCCAGGGGGACGGCACGGACAGCGCGGTCATTGACGCCGAGGGCCTGCTGGACACAGACGCCTTCATCGCCCTGACCAACCGGGACGAGGAGAACCTGCTCATGGCCATGACCGCCCAGCGCCACGG
>ERZ779632.1024-NODE-1024-length-12671-cov-5.959575_pt1 | contig 12671 bp, 10 predicted proteins | sample MGYA00514194_ERZ779632 | MGnify/ENA primary metagenome ERZ779632 (study PRJEB29562, sample SAMEA4376704) | mouse gut metagenome | isolation source: Cecum | study: EMG produced TPA metagenomics assembly of the A DSS colitis mouse model was used to assess the...
CCTTCCCTCTCCTGGGTCATATAGTAAATACCGAGCACCATATCCTGAGAGGGTACGGCAACCGGCCCGCCGTCGGAGGGCTTTAACAGGTTGTTGGGCGACAGGAGCAGGAACCGGCACTCCGCCTGCGCTTCTACAGAAAGCGGAAGATGCACCGCCATCTGGTCGCCGTCAAAGTCCGCGTTGAAAGCGGTACATACAAGAGGATGCAGCTTAATGGCCTTGCCTTCCACCAGAATCGGCTCAAATGCCTGAATACCAAGCCTGTGCAGCGTAGGAGCACGGTTCAGCATAACCGGGTGTTCCTTGATAACCTCCTCAAGCACATCCCACACCTGGGTATCCAGTCTCTCCACCAGCTTTTTGGCGTTCTTGATATTCTGGGAAATTCCTCTTGTCACCAGCTCCTTCATAACAAAGGGCTTGAACAGCTCAATTGCCATCTCCTTGGGAAGACCGCACTGATAAATCTTAAGCTCCGGTCCCACCACGATAACGGAACGTCCCGAATAGTCAACACGCTTGCCCAGCAGGTTCTGACGGAAACGTCCCGATTTGCCCTTAAGCATATCGGACAGGGATTTCAGCGCCCTGTTGCCGGGGCCCGTTACGGGTCTGCCCCGTCTGCCGTTGTCAATCAGTGCGTCAACCGCTTCCTGGAGCATTCTCTTTTCGTTCCTGACAATAATGTCGGGAGCGCCCAGCTCAAGAAGGCGTTTTAATCTGTTGTTACGATTGATAATTCTTCTATATAAATCATTTAAATCCGAGGTTGCAAAACGGCCGCCGTCCAACTGTACCATGGGACGAAGGTCGGGCGGAATTACCGGAATGGCGTCCATAATCATCCAGGCCGGGTCATTTCCCGACTCCCGGAAAGCCTCCACCACTTCAAGTCTCTTGATAATCCTTGCCCGCTTCTGGCCCGTTGATTCTTTCAGGCCGGTTTTAAGCTCATCCGCTTCCGTCTCAAGGTCGATGGCCTCAAGCAGCTCCTTTATGGATTCCGCGCCCATACCCACGCGGAATCTGCTGCCCCATGTTTCTCTTGCGCTCTGGTATTCCTTCTCGGATAAAACCTGCTTGTTTTCCAAATCGGTTTCACCCTTATCCAGAACAATATAGGAAGCAAAATATAATACCTTTTCAAGTACCCTGGGAGACAAATCCAGAATCAGCCCCATACGGCTGGGAATCCCTTTAAAATACCAGATGTGGGACACCGGAGCCGCAAGTTCAATATGCCCCATTCGCTCCCTGCGGACGCTTGCTTTTGTCACTTCAACGCCGCAACGGTCGCAGACAACGCCTTTATATCTGATTTTCTTATATTTACCGCAATGACATTCCCAGTCCTTGCTGGGTCCGAAAATCTTTTCACAGAACAGGCCGTCCTTTTCAGGCTTTAAGGTTCTGTAATTGATGGTTTCGGGCTTTAACACTTCGCCCCGCGACCACTCCCTGACCTTCTCAGGTGACGCCAGACCAATTCTTATGGCGTCAAACGTCATTGGCTGATACACTTCTTGCTTTGTTTCTGACATCGCTATCCATGCTCCTTTCCTGCCTTGCCATACCTGCTTTGCGCTTTGCTGCAATGCCCTTATGGCCTGCGCTTATACTTACTCATCAAACGAATCGGCATCCAAAGCCTCGTCAAACTCCTCGTCAAAGTCGTCTTCCAGCTCTTCTTCCTCCTCGTCTGCGCTTACAAGCTCGCCGCTGTCTTCATCAAACTCCTGCTGCTGATAGCCCATGGAACTGAATGAACTCTTATCGTAATCGTAATTTCTTTCCTCACCCTCAATCTCGTAGCGGTAATCCGTATCTCCGTAGTCGATAGTCTCCATGATTTCAACCTCGGTATTATCCTCCCGGAGTACCCGCACATCAAGTCCAAGGGACTGCAGCTCTTTGAGAAGAACCTTAAAGGATTCAGGAATACCCGGTTCAGGAATATTATCGCCCTTGATGATTGCTTCGTAGGTCTTCACACGGCCCACAACGTCGTCGGACTTCACGGTGAGGATTTCCTGCAGGGTATAGGACGCGCCGTAAGCTTCCAGCGCCCAAACCTCCATCTCTCCGAAACGCTGTCCGCCGAACTGAGCCTTCCCGCCGAGGGGCTGCTGGGTTACCAGAGAGTAAGGGCCTGTGGAACGGGCATGAATCTTATCGTCCACCAGATGATGGAGCTTCAGATAATGCATGTGCCCTATGGTTACAGGACTGTCAAAATACTCGCCTGTCCTTCCGTCCCGGAGCCTTACCTTTCCGTCCCTGGAAATCGGAACGTTTTTCCACACTTCCCTGTGGTCCCGGTTCTTATATAAATAATCCATCACTTCGGGAAGCAAATCCGCTTTATGCTTTGCCTCGAACTCTTCCCATCCTAAATTTACGTAATCGTTTGCAAGGTCTAAGGTGTCCATGATATCGTCTTCGTTTGCGCCGTCAAATACAGGCGTCGCCACGTTAAAGCCAAGCGCCCTTGCGGCCAGCGACAGATGGATTTCCAGTACCTGTCCAATGTTCATACGGGAAGGCACGCCCAGGGGGTTAAGTACGATATCAAGGGGCCGACCGTTGGGCAGATAAGGCATATCCTCCACCGGAAGCACACGGGAAACAACACCCTTGTTGCCGTGGCGGCCCGCCATCTTATCGCCAACGGAAATCTTTCTTTTCTGAGCAATATAAATACGTACAGCCTGATTGACGCCCGGCGAAAGCTCGTCGCCGTTTTCCCGGGTAAACACCTTGGCGTCTACAATAATTCCGTATTCGCCGTGGGGAACCTTAAGGGAGGTATCTCTCACCTCTCTTGCCTTTTCGCCGAAGATGGCGCGAAGAAGCCTCTCCTCCGCGGTCAGCTCCGTCTCTCCCTTGGGGGTAACCTTACCCACCAGGATATCTCCGGCACGCACCTCTGCGCCGATACGGATAATTCCTCTCTCGTCCAAATCCTTTAAGGCGTCGTCGCCTACGCCGGGAACGTCCCGCGTAATCTCCTCCGGTCCCAGCTTGGTATCTCTGGCTTCCGCCTCATATTCTTCAATGTGCACGGAAGTATAAACGTCCTCCTGCACCAGTCTTTCGCTTAAGAGAACCGCGTCCTCGTAATTATAGCCTTCCCAGGTCATAAATCCAATCAGCGGATTCTTGCCCAGCGCCAGCTCGCCGTTGGCGGTTGACGGGCCGTCCGCAATCACCTGTCCCGCTTCCACATGCTCGCCCTTGTTTACGATGGGCTTCTGGTTGTAGCAGTTGGACTGGTTGCTTCGTGAAAACTTGGTCAGACGGAATTCCGCCTTTTCCCCGTCGTCACAGGTCATCTTAATCAGTGCGGAAGACACGTAATCAATGACTCCGCTCTTTCTGGCAACCACACATACGCCCGAGTCAACGGCTGCTTTCGGCTCCATACCTGTGCCCACCACAGGCGCCTCCGTTGTCAGAAGGGGCACTGCCTGACGCTGCATGTTGGAACCCATCAGCGCACGGTTGGCGTCGTCGTTTTCCAGGAAAGGAATGAGCGCTGTCGCCACGGAAAATACCATTTTAGGAGACACGTCCATGTAGTCAAACATGGCCTTGGGATACTCGGAGGTTTCCTCCTTATAACGGCCTGACACCGTGTTGCGGACAAAGTGCCCTTCCTCATCGAGAACCTCGTTTGCCTGCGCTACGTGATAATTGTCTTCCTCGTCCGCCGTCATGTAAACCACTTCTTCCGTAACTCTGGGGTTTAATCGGTCGGTCTTGTCTATCTTACGGTAAGGGGCTTCCACAAAACCGTATTCGTTGATTCTTGCATAGGATGCAAGAGAGTTAATCAATCCGATGTTGGGTCCTTCAGGCGTCTCAATAGGGCACATTCTTCCGTAGTGGGAATAATGTACGTCACGAACCTCAAATCCGGCACGGTCCCTGGAAAGACCGCCGGGGCCAAGGGCGGAAAGACGTCTCTTGTGCGTCAGCTCGCCTAAAGGATTGTTCTGGTCCATAAACTGCGAAAGCTGGGAAGAACCGAAGAACTCCTTCACCGCAGCCTGAACCGGCTTAATATTAATCAGCACCTGAGGAGATATCTCCTCCGCGTCGTGTGTGGTCATTCTCTCACGGACCACTCTCTCCAGTCTGGAAAGACCGATTCTGTACTGATTCTGTAAAAGCTCACCTACGGAACGGATACGTCTGTTCCCTAAGTGGTCGATATCGTCGTCGTTGCCGATTCCGTACTCAAGATGGATATTGTAGTTAATGGATGCAATGATATCCTCCCTGGTCACATGCTTGGGAATCAGCTCATGGACATTCTTCCGAATGGCCTCCGCAAGCCCTTCCGCATCCTCCCCGAATTCCTCGAGAATCTGCGCCAGAACAGGATAATACACATGCTCTGTAATGCCAAGCTCTCTGGGATTGCAGTCAACGAAGCTGGTAAGCTCCACCATCATATTGGAAAGAATTTTTACATTTCTCTCCTCTGTCTGAATATATACATAAGGAACGGCCGCATTCTGAATTTCATCGGCCAGCTCTGCACTCACCTCTGTCCCTGCTTCCGCAAGCACCTCTCCTGTCAGGGTATCCACCACATCCTCCGCAAGAATATGGTGCCTTATCCTGTTGCGGAACGCCAGCTTTTTGTTGAATTTATATCTTCCCACCTTTGCCAAATCATATCTTCTGGGGTCAAAAAACATGGCGTTAATAAGGCTTTCCGCACTCTCAACGCTGAGGGGCTCACCGGGACGGATTTTTTTGTACAACTCTAAAAGACCTTCCTGGTAATTTGTGGAAACGTCTTTGGAAAAGCTTGCTTCTATCTTGGGTTCATCGCCGAACAGCTCTCTTATTTCATCATTGGTACCTACGCCAAGCGCTCTTATAAGAACAGTAATTGGCACTTTTCTCGTTCTGTCAACACGCACATAAAAAATGTCGTTTGAATCCGTCTCGTACTCCAGCCACGCTCCGCGGTTGGGAATCACCGTAGCCGAGAACAGCCTTTTACCGATTTTATCATGGCTTATTGCATAATAAATACCGGGAGAACGAACAAGCTGACTGACAATAACACGTTCTGCGCCGTTGATGACAAATGTTCCGGTCTCCGTCATCAGAGGAAGGTCGCCCATAAAAATCTCATGTTCGCTGATTTCTTCTTTTTCTTTATTATAAAGACGAACCCTGACCTTTAAAGGAGCTGCATATGTGGCGTCTCTCTCTTTGCATTTTTCGATAGAATACTTCACATCGTCTTCACAAAGCTCAAAATCCACAAACTCCAGGCTTAAATGCCCGCTGTAGTCTGCAATCGGAGAAATGTCGTCAAACACCTCTTTCAGCCCTTCTTCAAGGAACCATTTATAGGAATCCTTCTGGACTTCAATCAGGTTTGGCACTCCCAGAACCTCTTTCTGTCGTGAATAACTCATACGCATGCTCTTGCCCGCAGCAATAGGACGTATTCTGTTCTTTTCCATTGACTATTCACCCCGTTCTTAATATGATTAGACAGTCGTATGGAGGTAGTAAGCCTACCATACCACAATAGTGCATTTTCCATGCTACCACAAATTTGAAAGTGAGTCAACAAATATTTTCCATATTTTGTCTTACTTTTTTCCGTATAATCTATGTTTTTGTTTTCCGCAAAAAAGGCCGTGTACGTCAATACCGTACACAGCCCTCTTTATCCTTAATATGAACCGGAATTCCCCGATTACTTTAATGTAACCTTAGCGCCTTCAGCTTCCAGTTTAGCCTTAAGGTCGTCAGCCTCTTCCTTGCTTGCAGCTTCTTTTACCATCTTAGGTGCGGAATCAACAAGGTCTTTTGCTTCCTTAAGTCCAAGTCCGGTTACTTCGCGGACAACCTTGATAACCTTAACTTTGTTAGGGCCAACCTCTGTCAGCTCTACGTCAAACTCGGTCTTCTCTTCTGCCGCTGCCGCCTCACCGCCGCCTGCTGCTGCAACTACAACGCCTGCCGCTGCGGATACGCCGAATTCTTCTTCGCAGGCTTTTACAAGGTCATTTAACTCTAATACGGTGAGCTCTTTGATAGCGTCAATAAATTCCTGTGTGGATAACTTTGCCATTTTTATTTCCTCCATTTTAATTTTAATCTGACCGTCCCGGCATCCCTTGCCGGGCTTTTAATTTCACATTTCAGTGTCTGATAATTATACTGCCGTCTTACTCAGCCGCAGGCGCTTCCTCTGCAGGAGCCGCCTCGCATGCATCCGCGCCGCCTTTTTCCGCAATCTGGTTCAATACGCGCGCAAGGTTCGCAACAGGTGACTGCATGCTTCCAAGCAATCTGGACAGCAATTCTTCTCTTGACGGAATCTTTGCAATCTCGGCAATACCGGCAGCGTCGTATACTGCGCCTTCAACAATACCGGCTTTCACTTCCAGCTTGTCTGCTTCCTTTGCAAATTTGCACAGAATTCTCGCAGGAGCTGTCGCGTCTGTCTTGGAAATCGCAATTGCGCTAGGTCCTTCCAGATGAGGGGCAAGGGCTTCGCAATCGGTTCCCTTGAATGCAAAATTCATCATTGTGTTCTTGTACACCTTGTAGGTGATGCCTTCCTCGCGAAGCTGCCTGCGAAGTCTGGTATCCTGCTCTACCGTAAGTCCTCTGTAGTCAACCAGAACCACAGACTGGGCGTCCTTGATATTAGCAGAAATCTCATCAACTATAGGCTGTTTCAATTCCACTTTTGCCACTTTCTTTACCTCCTATTAGATTTTGTGCCGAATAAAAAGCCTCTCCGAAAGACGGAAAGGCAGAATAAGCTTTTAAGACTTTTCTCCTCGGCAGGATTTATGCCATACACCGGCACCTGCTGTCTTCGGCATGGTCATTCAAGACCCTTTTTACAATAGCACACCGCCAGACCCATGTCAACTAAAATATCGCGATTTTGCATTACCGGTTTTTGCGATTGCCGACTGTATAAAGCCCGTCGGCAGGCCGCGCCGTCCACCTCCGCGGCGTCGGCTCCCGGCCGGCACATTCGTCACGGTCGGCTGACAAAGCCTTCTCCGTCAATAATGACATTGGGCGACAGCCCCCGCATGTACTCAAGTATCCGGTCTTTCTCCTCTCCGTTGGCCAAATCCACGCGGCAGTCCGACTGAATCGCCGGCATAAACTGAAAGCTTTTTAAGCCCTCCTGTCCGATTGTCACCCGCACCATGCAGCTGTCCATGGTTTTTGAATTAAACCAGAAATTTCCAAGGCTGTATATCACCGGGGTATCGCCGAAATAGTCAATCCCCTGAAGACAGTGGGGGTGGTCGCCGATAATCAAATCCGCTCCGGCTGCCTCAAGCTTCGGCGCCTGGTCCAGCTGCAGCCAGTCAGGCTCCTCCACATTTTCCGTCCCCCAGTGGATATAAACAATAACAAAATCGCTGTTTTCCTTCGCCTCCGACACCACCTCGCAGAGTTTCGTTGCGTCAAGACACCGGAAAACGCCGGGGCTGTCCGCCGTTGCCCCCTTCGTGTCGGGGTTTTCCAGCCTCTCTATCTGGGTGGCAGCCACAAGGGCAATTTTCATATCATTCACAATAAAGTAAAGGGGAGCCGACGCTTCGTCCAGGTTCCTTCCAGCGCCGACACCCGGAATCCCGGCACTTTCCAGCGTCTCCAGCGTGTCCAGAAGACCTGTCTCCCCGAAGTCATAAATGTGGTTGTTGGCAAGAATCGCCACATCCGCTCCCGTGTCCTGCAAAAGGGAAACCTTATCCGTATCTGCCCGGAAAGTAAACGCCTTTTCCTCTGTGGGGGTTCCCCGGTTTGTATATGGAAATTCATTGTTGATGACCATGACATCCGCCGCCCGCATATGGGCAAGGAGCCCTTCGGAGATACCGTCCTCAATCCTTCCGCCTCTGTTTAGCAGATTCGCCATAATCGCAAACTCATCATCCAGAAGGAAATCCCCTGCAAAGCAAAAGCTCACCTCGTCCTCCCGGTCTGCCTCCCACGGCAGAATCCTGTTTGCTTTCAGGTATTCCCCGTCGGCAAGCTCCCCGTCATACCGTCCTGCCGGTTCCGCCGCCTCTCCCGGTTCCTCGCCGGTGTCAGTGCTTTCCCTGTCTTTATCGTCACGGTCCGGTATTTTTTCCTGAAACAGCTCAAAATCATTTTTCTTTTCAGGAACAGGCGACTCCTCTTTTGCACGGTAAGTCTCCTTAACGTCTCCGTTCAGAACCTTGTATGCGATAAGACCGGCCACACCAATGGAAAGCACAAGACAGAGCGTTATGAGAAAAACAACAAGTATTCCTTTTCCGTAGCTTTCGTTATTTCTTTTTTTTGCCTTTCCTTTTCGTTTCATTCCCCTCGCCTCCGGTTCAAAAAAGCCGCGGCTTGGCCAAGCCGCGGCTTTTATCATTAACATAAGGGTAACTCACAAAGCGTGACAGCGTTTGTCTCCCATCAGAACTTTGCTGTGCTGACTCTCACACCGGGGCCCATTGTGGAAGTAAGCGTAATGCTTCTCAAATACTGCCCTTTCAGTGCTGAAGGTCTTGCCTTAACAATCGCATCCATCAGTGCGCTGAAGTTTTCCTGAAGCTTCTCGTCTGTGAAAGAAGCTTTTCCTATCGGCACATGAATAATGTTGGACCTGTCAAGCCTGTACTCAATCTTACCGGCTTTGATATCGTTAATTGCCTTGGTTACATCCATGGTAACGGTGCCTGCCTTGGGGTTGGGCATGAGTCCTTTGGGTCCTAAAACCTTACCGAGACGTCCCACAACGCCCATCATGTCAGGTGTGGCAACTACCACGTCAAAATCAAGCCAGCCGTCTTTCTGGATTCTGGGAAGCAGCTCCTCGCCGCCCACATAATCGGCGCCGGCTGCCTCAGCCTCGCTCAACTTGTCGCCCTTGGCGAAAACCAGAACCTTAACGGTCTTACCTGTACCATTGGGAAGCACTACTGCGCCACGAATCTGCTGTTCTGCATGACGCCCGTCGCAGCCTGTTCTGATGTGAACCTCAACAGTCTCGTCAAATTTTGCAACTGCTGTCTTTTTCACCAGTCCAATCGCATCAGCGGGCTCATATAACATTGCGCGGTCAACCTGTTTTGCGGCTTCCGTATATCTTTTTCCTCGTTTCATTATTATTCCTCCTATGGTTCCTGCGGCATCGGACGGCCTATGGCCTTACCGTATAAAAAACCTCGCGGCCTTTTGCGGGGACTGCTCACGCTTTCCCTGTATGCCTCCCACTTTTCAATATTTATTAGTTAATCCACTACTGTAATGCCCATGCTTCTTGCCGTTCCGGCAATCATGCTCATCGCCGCTTCAATGCTTGCCGCATTTAAGTCGGGCATCTTGGTCTCTGCAATTTCCTTTACCTGCGCTTTGGTAATGGTTGCCACCTTTGTCTTGTTAGGTACTGCCGAACCTGATTTGATATTGCATGCCTTTTTAAGAAGCACTGCGGCAGGAGGAGTCTTCGTAATAAAACTGAAGCTTCTGTCTGCATATACCGTGATAACCACAGGTATAATCACATCGCCCTTATCAGCCGTTCTTGCGTTGAACTGTTTTGTAAACTCAACGATGTTTACCCCGTGCTGTCCAAGTGCAGGACCTACCGGGGGAGCTGGCGTAGCTTTACCAGCAGGGATTTGTAACTTGATATATCCTTCTACTTTTTTTGCCATTGATGGCACCTCCTTAATCATGCAAACCTAATTGCATCGTGGTATGGCACGAAAGGTCTTTCCGCAGAAATCTCCTCCGCTCCCACAGCCTGCAAATCATGCAGACCAATTGTAAAGTTTCTATATTTATATAAGGCAGTGCGATACTGTCCCATAATAAATACCTTTGTTCCCTCCGTCCGCAGGCTGAACCGCCGTCTGCGGCAGGGTCTTAACCGGCTTTCAAGTCTATGGCTTTCAAGCCTATGACATCTTTCTCACTTCCGCAAAGCTGATTTCCACAGGCGTCTCCCTGCCGAACAGCTCCACGTTGATGGTTGCCGTCTGTTTGTTGTAATCCATCTTCTGCACGGCGCCTATGGTATCCTTCCATACGCCCGCTACCACAGCGATGGTATCGCCTTCCGCAAAGTCCACCGAAATATTTTCCGTCTTGATTCCCAGAGGCTTCATTTCCGCCTCCGACAGGGGCACCGGCTTGCTTCCGGGGCCTACGAATCCTGTCACGCCTCTGGTATTACGGACAACATACCATGTGTCGTCATTCATGACCATATTAATCAGAACATAGCCCGGAAACATTTTCTTCTGGACTGTTTTTCTGGCGCCGTTTTTCAGCTCCACCACGTCCTGCATCGGCACGCGAACCTCCAGAATCTCTTCCTCCAGATGTCTGTTCTCAATTGTTTTCTCTATATTGGCCTTTACCTTGTTTTCATATCCGGAATAGGTATGCACTACATACCAGCTTGCCTCTGCCATACATTCACCCTCGCTCTACAGACTGGTTAAGAAATCCACGCCGTACTGCATAAAGAAGTCCAGTACTGCAATAATGACTCCCACCACTACCGAAACACAGGTAACCGCAATCGACTGTTTTATGAGCGAATCCTTGTCCGGCCATGAAATTTTCTTAAATTCAACCTTAACCCCTTTAAAAAAGCCGGGGCCGGCTGCTTTTGCCGTTCTGACCGATTTTTCCTTCTTAGCAGAATCTGCCATCTTTAACTCCTTTCAGACACCTGCAATATTATTTGGTTTCTTTGTGCAATGTATGAGTTCTGCAGAATCTACAATATTTCCTGAATTCCATCCTTTCGGGGTGTGTCTTTTTGTCCTTTGTGGTATTGTAGTTGCGCTGTTTACATTCTGTACATGCCAATGTGATTCTTGTACGCATGATTATTCCTCCAATCTCTTTAGCGGATTTTTGAGCATAAAAAAAAGACCTCAATCTTTGTTTTGTTTGATAACTATACCATATCATTTTCCTCCCGTCAACCGCAATCGCCTGCCTTTTTTATAAATTTTTAATAATTCCCGCATATACTATTGTATTCACTTTTTCATCATGATAAAATTAGCCTATACAGATTGGATGTCTGTGATAACGAAATTCAGAAGGAGGGATGCGTTATGGCTTACAGTGCGGCTCTTGATGTGGCTTACAATCACTATCTGACTGCCTATGTACCAAAAACCACACAGTATGACACTAACAAGAAGAGCGAACTTCGCAGCATCTACAATTCCATTGTAAAGCTGAATAAGGACGCCCCTCTGTATATTCTTGACACCAGCAGCGAATCCCGGCAGTTTGCCGTGGGATTGAAAGAAGGCGCCAGAAACCTCCGCAACACCATTGCGTCCCTTGGCGGACTTGACAAAGAGGATATGTTCGGGAAAAAGGCGGCCTATTCCAGCCGGGAGGATATTGTCACTGCCGCTTACGTGGGCGACAGCAGCGAGAACGGCAATGCGCCTTCCTATAATATAGAAGTAACCGCTCTTGCCTCCAACCAGGTAAACCTGGGAACCTTTCTCCCTTCCGACAGTAAATCGTCACTGGCGCCCGGCGCTTATTCCTTTGATATCACAGTGAATGATTTAAGCTATGAATTCCAGTATAACGTCAGGGAGGGCGAGACGAATAAGGAGTTACAGGAACGTCTTGCGCGCCTTATCGCCAACGCCGATATCGGCATAAACGCCGACCTGATGTCTGACGGGAGAGGAAATTCCTCCCTGCGCCTCACTTCCATGAACGTGGGACTGAAAAACAATAAGGATTACATATTTCTTGTCTCCGACGATAAAACCAGCAAACGCTCCGGCACAATTGACTATCTCGGGTTTGACTTCATGTCCAGAATGCCCTCTAACGCCGAGTTTTTGCTGAACGGGGAACCGCATACCGCTTCCTCCAATCATTTTACGATTAATAAAATGTTTGAAATCACCTTAAACGGCGTCAGCAGTTCGGAGGGGGAAACGGCGCAGATTGGCCTGAAAACGGACCTTGATTCCCTCACGGAAAATGTCAATAACCTCATAAGCGGCTATAACTCTTTCATTGATACTGCCGCGGAATATGTAACCCGCCACCCCAGGAGCAACCGTCTCCTGGGCGAAATGGGCCACATCTGCAGGAGCTACCAGCCTGAGCTTGAGGACCTTGGATTTTCTTTTGAGGAAAGCGGCAGGCTTGTGATGAACGAGGATTTGTTCAAGCATTCTATCTTAAGCGACGAAAGCCGCACGCAGTTTTCCACCATAAAGGATTTTACCGATTCCATCCTGCGGAAAACGAATCAGATTTCCTTAGATCCGATGGAGTACGTGGAACGGACCATGGTTGCCTACAAAAATCCCGGACACAATTTTGCAACGCCTTACATGACCAGCAACTACAGCGGGATGCTCTTTAACAGCTACTGCTGATAATCCATCCTGCAAAACGCTGCGGCGTCTGTTCTCTGCAAACAGACGCCGCAGCTGCCTTATGCTTCCTTCTCCGCCATATCAAGAGCCGCCTCAATCACCTTGTCCATATCATAATAGCGGTACTGCCCCAGCCTGCCGCCGAACAAAACTCCTTTTTCCTTTTCCGCAAGTTCCTGATAGGCGGCGAACAGGTTATTATTGCGCTCATCGTTAATGGGGTAATAAGGCTCGTCCCCCGGC
>ERZ779632.1029-NODE-1029-length-12612-cov-4.047941_pt1 | contig 12612 bp, 14 predicted proteins | sample MGYA00514194_ERZ779632 | MGnify/ENA primary metagenome ERZ779632 (study PRJEB29562, sample SAMEA4376704) | mouse gut metagenome | isolation source: Cecum | study: EMG produced TPA metagenomics assembly of the A DSS colitis mouse model was used to assess the...
TCCGTGCCCGTTCCGCACTGTTGAAAATCATCTCTATTCCCTCCGTTTTTTTGAACCATATTCCCAGCAGAGTTTCCTGTTGTTTATAATGTACCATACTCCTGATAGAGTGTCAATCAGAATTTGAACGAGGAGTTTTATAAAATATATGACTCCCCTCAAAAATTGTGGTAAAATAATACAGGATCTGACCTGCAAAAATGCCTATAGAAACGAGATTCCCATGATAACATCCGCCGAAGAACACAATCTGCCAGACATCTTAACCATCTACCGGTACGCCAGAGACTTTATGGCAAGCTCCGGCAACCCCCGTCAATGGGCGGGCGGCTATCCGCAAAGAGATCTTCTCCTGCGGGATATCGAGAACGGACACCTCTATCTCTGCCGGGATTCCCGCGCGATCTACGGCGTATTTGCCTTTATCATCGGAGAGGATGAAACCTACCGCCGCATCGAAGACGGCGCCTGGCTCTCCGACGCCCCCTACGGCACGATACACCGGATAGCCGGAAACGGCACGAAAAAAGGGATCCTTGCGGAAGCAGTCACCTACTGCGAAAGCAAAATCCCTCATCTGCGCATCGATACCCACCAGGATAATCTCATTATGCAGCATCTTGTTGTAAAGTTCGGCTTCCGAAAGTGCGGCACCATCTACGTCTCCGACGGCAGCCCCAGGATCGCCTTTGAGAAGATGTGAGAAAGCGGCCTCACAAATCCTCCGCCCTCTCCCTCTCCATATCTATCCCAAGCGTCACTCCGCTGCGCCGCTCCCTGTCCAGCCCGCCGCCCATATGGGGCACATTGCTATCCAGAAACCCCGCACGGAACACTGCATCCTCCCCGTATCTCTCCCGGATCCGGTCCACCGTCCGGTTTAACGTTTCCAACCTGTCAAATTTTTGTCCGTCAAACAGATTATACTGTCTTCCCGCTCCCTTCTCCACCTTCGAGGTATGCACGCCGATCTGCCGCAGAGGCGTCCTTCCGTCCCACAGCCGCCCGAATATCCCGCACGCCGCCCGATGGATCTCCTCCGTCACATCCGTCGCCGTCAGAAGCTGCATCTGTCTGCCGCTGTGCCGGAACTCATGATCCGTGATATGCACGCTGACCAACCGCACCTTCACCCCGTCCGCCCTCAAACGCATCCCCACCGTCTCGCACAGCGAAAGCATCAGATGCTCCGCGTACTCCCTCGTCACGATATCCACCGGGGCGGTCAGACTGTTGCCGTACCCCCTGTTCGCCTCGCGGGTGAACAGATACGGTTCCAGATCCCTGCCCCGTGCATACCCCTGCACGATCAGCCCCGGCGTCTTCAGGTTCGCCCTGATCATCGCCTCATCGGCGCGCGCCAGCTCTCCTATCGTGCAAATCCCCAGCCCGTGCAGCTTCGCCGTCGTCGCCTTCCCTGTGAAAAACAGCTCCGAGACCGGCAGAGGCCACATTTTCCTCTCTATCTCCTCCGGGAAAAGGGTATGCACCTTATCCGGCTTCGAGAAACCGCCCGCCATCTTTGACAGGAGAAAATTATCCGAGACCCCGATATTGACCGTAAATCCCAGCTCCTCCCTGATCTCATCCTTCAGTCCGCAGGCAAAATGTACCATCTGCCCGCGCCCGTACAGCCTCTCAAAGCCGTCAAACACAGCCCAGGCCTCGTCGATACTGTACTGGATCACCTGATCCGTGTACTGCTTAAGCTTCGCGATAAGTGCCCTCGACGCGTTGACATACAGTCTGTAGTCCGACGGGATCACAACCACCCCCGGACATTTGCGCTTCGCGGACACCACCGCCTCCCCGGTTTGGATCCCGTATCTCTTCGCCGGAACGCTCTTTGCCAGCACGATGCCGTGGCGCTTTTCCTGATCCCCGCCGACAATGCTCGGAATCAGCCGCAGATCCTCCCGCTCCCCCAGCACCTCCCTGCGGTAAGCCGCACTCCACGAGAGAAAGGCGCTGTTGACGTCCACATGAAAAATATACCTTCTCATCCCTATAAAAAACGGAAAATCCGCCATCTCTGCGTCGCCGTGTTGTAGCGCATCTCCAGCGTCCTGTATATCTCTCCCTGCCTGATCCTGCACACAAACTGCTTCTCCTTCACGCCGACATAATACTTTTCATCCCTCGATACGACGCTCTCCACCCGGAATTTCCTGATCTCATGCTCCCCGGTCTCCAAACGAAACCAGAGCGGCGTGATCTTTCCGTCGCGGTCTGTGACTGAAAAAAGCTGGATCGGAATGTTGACATTCTCTTCCTGATATACTCCGCCGCAAGCCTGATCTTCCACTTTTTTCACCTCCGTTCAGAACATATGTTTGTTTTACCACTATATCAAACATGCGTTCTGTTGTGAATAGGAGATTGTTTCCAATTCCTGCGGACTATCAGGGGGACGGGATTAGAATAATTTCAATATAGTCCTATCCGGTCTGTATTGTTCTTCTACAATCGGTTCTTTCCAGCCTTCATCATTCCACACCTGAAATATATCCGGTACGCCACTTCCGGCGCGCTCGCCCACACGAATAAGATTAAACATCTTCATAATCACCTTATTTCCCGGTTCAGATATTCCACCTTTAAGCATCTGCGCCTTGCCGGTAATTATACTTCCCGGATTTTCTACAGAAATTTTTAAGCAATTTATCTCTATTCTCCAAATGAATTGTGTACCAACTGCCATTTTCCCTCTCTTTTACGCCAAGTATTATCATTCATTATCTGCATTCTCACACAATAATACGATAAACCAGCCTCCACACCTTTTCCCCTTCTCCCTATGTACCCTTCACAAACACAAACTTCCCCTCATCCGACAGCTCCTCTCTGTACCGGTATCCCATGCCGTCAAACGCTTTCACCCCATCCGCATCCTCCACGCCATTCTCCGACAGAAACCGTACCATCTCCCCTCTCGCCATCTTCGCGAGCGTGCCCTTCTGCCTGAGCTTCCCGTCCACATCCTCCTCGAAGCAGACGGTGATAAACCGGCACCCGGACTCCACAAATGGCTCCACTGCGCACGAATACTCCTTAGAAGCCAGATTCAGGATGATCCCGTCCCGGTTTCCCTCCATCAGCCTGCGGTAGAGCTTATCGCCCCAGAATGCATACAGATCTTTTTTTCCATCCACGGACAACCGCGCCTGCATCTCAAGCCGGTAGGGTACCACGCCGTCAAAAGGACGAAGCACACCGTAAAACCCGGACAAGATCCGCAAATGCTCCTCCACATAGGCGAGCGCACGCTCCGTAAACACCCCCGGCGCCATATGCTGATACTGCAATCCTTCGTAGGAAAGGAGCGCAGGCGTCAGACACCTCTCCGGATCCATCTCCGCAAACCGCCGGAAATTCAACTCTGCCAGCCTGTCATTGCACTTCCACAGCACCTTCGCCTCCTCAAAGGAAAGCTTTCGGATCTCCCGCATCAAAATTTTTGTCTCCGCAAGAAAACAGGGCATCCCCTTCACCGCAAGGGAATCCCTGTCCACATTCATCTTCTTTGCCGGCGAAATGATGATTTTCATACCGGTTTTCTCCTTTTCCACCGTCTCTACAGCTCCCCAAGCATCTGCTCCGGGTTCTCCTCCGCCTTCACCTTGCCGAACGCCTTCTCGATCACACCGTTCTCATCGATCAGATAGGTCGTCCGCACTACTCCCATGCTCTTCTTCCCATAATTGACCTTCTCCTGCCACACATCGTAAGCCTGAATACAGAAGAGTTCCGGATCGGACAGCAGAGTAAACGGCAGATTATATTTTTCCTCAAATTTTTTGTGGGAGGCTACGGAATCTTTGCTGACTCCGATCACCACCGCGCCCTTCTCCGTAAACTGCGGATAGAGCTGTCCGAAATTGCAGGCCTGCTTTGTACAGCCCGGCGTATTGTCCTTCGGATAAAAGTAGAGAATGACCTTCCTCCCCCTGTACTCCTCCAGCGTGTGCATGTCCCCGTTCTGGTCCGGCAGCGAAAACCCCGGCGCCTTTGTTCCGACTTCCAACATATTTATCTTCTCCTTTTCAACATATATCTCTTATTTTTCCACCGATCACAAGATATCATACCATATTTTTATAATGCGGCGCATCCTTTTTCAACGCTGCCTTACAATTTCTTCCAGACCACAGCCATCATCGTCAGATAGCAGGCCAGCCCGCCGACCACATTCGTCACAGGCTCCGCTGCCAGAACGCCGGTGATGCCCAGGTCCCACAGACGCGGCAGGATCAGTATCAAAGGCACACCCAGAATTGCTTTGCGAAACAGTGAAAAGAACACCGCCTGCTTCGCCTTACCGAGACTCACGAACACGGTCTGCCCCACATACTGGAACGCCATAAAGAAAAACAGCGCGAAATGCCAGCGCATCGAGACCACAGCCACCTCCATCAGCGCCTCCTCGCCGTTGAAAAACCCGACGATAAAGCGCGGGAACAGCATCAGCACCGCCCAGACGCCCACCGCGTACAGCACGGTCACCCGCCGGATGAATCGGATACCCTCCTTCACGCGCCCGTTCTGCCCGGCGCCGTAATTGTACCCGAGCACCGGCTGTGCTCCCTGGGTAAAGCCCTGTATGGGCATCTGCGCCACCTCCCGCACGGAGTAGATGATCGTCATCGCCCCCACATACAGATCGCCTCCATAGAACTGCAGAGACGCATTGCAGAAGATCTGCACCAGAGAGTTGGTCACAGACATCGTAAACCCCGACAGACCCAGCGCCAGAATCCGCTTCACCAGTTCCCACCGCAGCCGCAGCGCCGGAAGATTCAGGCGCAGGATAGCCCTCCTCCCGCACAGAAAGCACAGCACCCACACCGCCGACACAAACTGCGAAAGAATCGTCGCCGCCGCGGCGCCCTGCACCCCGAGTCCCAGCCCGAAGATAAACAGCGGATCCAGAATCAGATTCAGAACAGCGCCGATCACCACCGTCAGCATCCCTGTCTTCGCAAACCCCTGGGACTCGATAAACGGATTCATCCCCAGCCCCAGCATCACAAACAGGTTGCCCGCCAGATAGACATCCATATACGCGTTGGCGTAGGGATAAGTCTCATCGCTGGCGCCGAAAAGATACAGAAGCGGCGTCTTGACAAGATACCCCAGAGCCGTCAGGGCGATCCCGAACAGAAGAAGCAGCGTCAGGGAATTTCCGATGATCTGCCTAGCCTTCTCCTCGTCCCCCCGCCCTCTCTCGATGGAGCACAGAGGCGCTCCGCCGCTCCCGCAGAGATTGGCAAAAGCGTTGATGATCGTGATGATCGGAAACGCCACGCCCACGCCGGTCAGCGCCAGACGCCCGTCCCCCTCCATATGTCCCAGATACATCCTGTCCACGATATTGTATAAAACGTTGACAAGCTACGCCAAAATCATCGGCAGAGCCAGCCGGACGATGCTGTCCGACATGGAGCCCACCGTAAAGTCATGTTTATCGTCTGTGTTATGTAATGCCATAATCCGAAATCTCCATCACTCACGCTCCATAAATATCTTATCGATCTGCATCCCGCTCTCCGCAAAAAACAATTTCAGGTAACTGTTGGAATTCATAAGCGGCTCCATCGACAGCTCTGTCTCCACATATCTGCCCTCAGTTCCATTGAACGTCAGCGTCCTCTGCAGAATACCGTTTGCAAAGACAGTCATCGGCACCTGGGCAAGCTCGGAAGCATCTATCTTTGCCCTGAAACGGACCCTATACCGGCTTCCTTCCTCCACCCGCAGGCCGCAGACAAAGGACTTTCCTTTCCCCGTATCGATGTCCCTGCCGTCCAGTTCCAGCTTTTCATCAAGTTCATACCATTTGATATCAAAGTCCACCCGGTCCTCTTCCGCCATGGCTTCCGAAGCCGCCCGCTCCTCCTCGCTGGTTCGGCCGAGGCTCCGGTCCATCACGGGCAAGCGCATCAGCACCTTCAGTATATTCACGGTGCACCTCTGCAGATCGGCTCTCCGCAAAGTCCCGTTTTTCAGGCTTTCCTTCAGATCATCCTCATTGGAATTCTTCTCCGCATCCTGCGCCACCATATAGACGTCATTCTGGCTCCGCACCATGGCGGCGACATTCCTGATCGATGCATGAACTCCCTACTCATTCACATACTGCCAGCTGTCAGTCATGACAAGCCCGTCAAAGCCCCACTCCTTCCTCAATATTGTGGTGAGCAGATCATAATTCCCCGCCGTCCAGAGGCCGTTGACCGCGCCGTAGGTCGTCATCACCACATAGGCTCCGGCTTCTTTCACTGCGATCTCATATCCGCGCAGATAGATTTCCCGCAGGGCACGCTCCGAAATCACGGCATTGCATTCTCTGCGGTTAAACTCCTGATTGTTCGCCGCAAAATGCTTCATCGCTCCCGTCACCTGATATTTTGCCATGCCTCTGATCTGTGACGCCGCCATCTTTCCGGTCAGCAGAGGATCCTCCGAAAAATACTCGAAATTCCTGCCGTTCAGCGGATGCCTGTGGATATTCATGCCCGGTCCGAGCAGAATATCGATATGATTTTTCCGCATCTCTGCTCCCTCCAGCTCATAGAGCTTTTCCACCAGCTCCTCGTTGAAGGTGCAGGCAAGACAGGTTCCGTTGGGCAGACTGAACGCGTGCGTCCCGCAGTCCATACGGATGCCGGAAGGACCGTCCGCACAGCACCCGCAGGGAATCCCATAGCCTTCCAGCGAATTCGTGACGCCGCCAAAAGCCGCCGCCGTCCCCGGCGTCACCTTCGGGGAACACATCCCCTCGCCCCGGACGATACAGCACAGATCCTCATCGCTCAACTGCCCGACAAAGTCCTCCATCGACACCTTCCCGTCATATACATCCCCCAGTTTATATCCCTTATCTCCGGTATAGGTGATCTCCTGTTTTTTCTCCCCTCTGCTCCGCTCCGCCATGCTGTAAGTGCGAAGCGGCGCCTGCTCCCGGGATACCGCGAATCTCTCCGCCGGCTCCGACTTCTTCTCCCGCTCCGGCACAAACCGCTCAAACCTCTCCACCGGCGAAAGCGCCTCCGTGCAGTGTTCCAATACTTCAAGCGCATTTATCTCCATACTCCCGACAAAGGCCGCGCTCCTCACATCCGCACCCACATAGAAGCGATAGCTGCCCGCCTCCAACACAAAGCAGGACTTATTCCCTGTCGCTCCACTGTCATCATAGGAAGCGATGGACCGTTTTGTCACTGTCAGCGTTATCTTCTGCTCCTCTCCCGACGCAAGACACCTTGTCTTCGCAAACGCCGCCATCTCACGGGACGGCTTTCCAAGCTTCCCCTGGGGTGCGCCGACATACACCTGCACCACCTCTTTTCCGGGCACAGCTCCCGTATTTTTCACCCTGACGGAAAAAACGCATCCCTCTTCCCCCGTCTCCATCTCGCTCTTTATCTCAAAAGAGGTGTAGGAAAGCCCGAATCCGAACGGATACAGCACCTTCCCCTTCGCCTCCGCGAAAGTCTCGAAATAGCGATACCCGACGTAGATATCCTCCTGATATCGGTCCCCCCGGGGCGAACCGAAATTGCCGGACGACGGATAATCCTCCACTGAGAGAGCGATCGTGTCCGACAGTTTGCCGCAGGGGCTCATCCTCCCCATCAACACCTCCGCCGCGCCGTGTCCGCCCTCCATGCCGCCCTGCCACACATAGAGCACCGCCTGCGGATCGTAGGTTTCCACCCATTTCATATCGATGATATTTCCCACATTCAGCACAACAATGACGCGCTCAAAAGAGGCGCAGACTTTCTCCAACATCTGCTCCTCCTCCCCGGAGAGGTAATAGCTGCCCGGCTTATTCTCCGCGTCCCGCTCCTCCCCCGCCGTACGCCCGATGATAACTAACGCCGCGTCGCTCACCGCAGCCGCCCGCTCCACCACCTCGCGCTCCAGCGGCATCTCCCGCTGGCTCCAGGGCTCCTTTGCCCATCCGCTCCCGAAATCAAAGGGATGCTCACTGGCCCATTCCCGATAGATGTCCTCCAGTTCCCGGTTCAGCTCCAGTTTTTCTTCTTTCAGCGCGTCCAAAATCCCCACCACATACTTCGTGTTGATCATGCCGCCCGATCCTGTGCCGCTCTTATAATAATCAAACTGGATTCTGCCGAACACCGACACCCTCTCCCCCTCCCTCAGGGGAAGCGCACGGTTATCATTTTTCAGGAGGACCGCGCCCTCTGCCGCCGCTCTCGCCGCTGTCTCCGCGTACACGCCCCAATCTATCTCGTATCGGTTTCTCATCTCTATTTTCTCCTTTTTCTTTTCATAATTCTGAAATGACAGTTCTTCCTGCGCCTTCTCACTTCGCTCTGTGACCTGCAATACTCGCTAAATTATAAGTTATATTATATTCCATATGCCCTCTCACGACAAGCGGATTCCCTATGACATCATAACAAAAACAGTACAGCATACGCCGTCGTATAGCTGTACTGTAGTCAACAATGAAGATATCCGCCAAAGCCCTATTCTTTCACACCGCCGAGCGTCACACCCGCGATAATATACTTCGAGAGCAGTAGATACACAATGATAATGGGAACAATAGCCACCGTGATCATCATGTAGATTTTTCCCATATCAAAGTTCATGAAGTCCGCGCCCCTGAGCGTCGCGATCAGGATAGGCACCGTCATCTTGTCTTTCGACTGGATCACCAACGCCGGTACGAAGTAATTGTTCCAGGTACCCACAAAGCTGAATATCGCCTGTACCGCGATCGCCGGTTTCATGATCGGAATCACGATCTGATTAAACGTCCTGAATTCTCCCGAACCGTCGATCCTTGCCGCCTCCACCAGAGAGATGGGCAGAGAGGACTGTAAGTAGCTGTACATAAAGTAAAATACTGCCGGTGAAGCGATTGACGGGATGATGAGCGGCAACAGGGAATCGTACATCCCCATCTTTGTGATCAACCGCAGAAAGCCCATTGCCGTCACCTGTGTCGGCATCACGAGGATCGCCATGATAAACGTAAACGCAACCTTCTTCACCTTAAAGTCATAGGCATACAGACCGTAAGCCGTCAGGGAAGAAAAGTATGTACAGATCGCCGCGGAAGACACCGACACGATCAGACTGTTCACAATACCGCGGAACATCGGGAAAGTACCGTCGTTCGCTATATTTTTCAGGTTGGTTATAAAAGCGTTCCCGGGCAGCGCCGAAAATCCCTTCTGCAGATCCGCATGGGAGCGGGTCGCATTGATGATCAAAATATAGAAAAAGAACAGGCACATAAAGGACAAAATAATCAGTACGATATGCGCGATCACGTTCCGCAGATGAGCTGGTTTTTGCTGTTTCATATCCTACCTCCTTCTCCTTTCTTCTTTCGCTTTCTTCTTCGCCGCCGCTTTGGAACCGTCCGGATCGTCATCGATCGTCATTTTATACACGAAGAAGCACAAAATCCCGCTGACAATAAACAGATAGACTGACAATGCGCCCGCCATACCATAGTTCCTGCTCTTTAAGTGATTGTTTAAGAACATGATAAGCGTCATGGATGTACGGTCCGGATTTCCCTGCCCGTTGGTCAGGATCTGCGGTACATCGAACATCTGCAGACCGCCGATGACGGAAGTGATCAGCGTATAGGCGAGGATCGGTCTGATCTGCGGGAGCGTAATATAGAAAAACCTCTGCAGTCCCGTACAGCCGTCCAGATCGGAAGCCTCGAAGATATCCACGCTGATGCCCATGATCGCAGCCATCAGCATGATCGTCGTATTGCCGAACCACATCAAAAAGTTCATCAGCCCGATCAGAGACCTTGTGCCGCCCACGGTTCCCATAAAGTCGATGGCTTTCTCCGTAAGACCCATGGACATCAGGATCTCGTTCACCGGTCCGTTGGTGGAGAACATCGTGAAAAACAACATGGCGAACGCTGACGCCATGATCAGATTCGGAAGATATATGACCACCTTAAAGAACTGCTTTGCGTGGATCTTCATCCGGATATCCGTAAACCACACTGCCAGAAGAAGCGCCACCAGAATCTGGGGGATGAAACCGATCAGCCACAGGATCAGAGTGTTTCCGCCGTATTTTAGCATATCCGATTTCAACAGTTCGGCATAATTTGCCATACCGATAAAGTTTGGACCGATCTCCTTGATTCCCGAGCGATAGTATTCAAAGAAGCTGTAGCGTATCGTATCGATCAGGGGGATCAGCGAAAAAATGAAGAAGCTCACAAAAAATGGAAGGATAAAAATGTATCCCCACTTTGCGTAACTGATGCTTTTACTCTTTTTTTTCATAAAACATCATTCCTTTCTCTCAGATTACTGCGGGGCGGTTTCGCCCCGCAGATACTTCTCTGCTGCCCTTACTGCGGCCACACAACCTCAGTCACGTCAGGATAACGTTCCCTGATCGCCGTCTCAAAGTTTGCTTTCGCCTTATCGTAGTCTACTTTGTCCTGATAATAATCGCTGAAAGAATTCTGGATCAGTTCCACACAGCCCTGATCGTAAGCGGACAGCGGCGCGATCTTGATGTTCTCCGCAACAGGTGCGAAATATGTGAACGGATTCTGACCGCCCAGAAATTCCGACGCGAAGCTGTTGTCGGACGCCGCTTCCTGCATACCGCTCTTTGTGTTGGTGAAATCCGCCTTCTCCTTGGATATCTTCAGCAGATTATCCTTATCCGCAGTCATGGCGAGGATGATGTCTTTTACATGCTCCGGATTATCCGTGCCTGTGCAGGCATGAATGTAGGAACCCCCCCAGTTATATTCCTGCGGCGGCGTGGTAACCGCCCATGCGCCGCTTTCGCCGTCCCAGTTGGGTTTCAGGGTAAAGTCGATGCCCCATGCCGGAAACAGGAATGCGAACACTTTGGACTGGGAACCCATCGCCTTGTTCCAGTCGTCGTTCCACTGTCCCTTTACCGTCTCGTTGAGATAACCCGCATCCAGCCATTCCTTGGAGTCAGCGATCCAGCTCATGATCATCGGATCAACCTTGATGGACGTTTCGCCGGGCGCCACCCAGGACTGTGCAATATTGTTTCCGTAGAGACGGAAGGTGTCCGCATAGGATGCAAATGTGTAATACCCCTTCGCCTTCAATTCCTCCGCCGTAACTTTCAAAGTATCCCAGTCTTTTGTCTTCTCAGCAACAGCCTCAGGATCATCGGTGCCGAATACATCTTTCGCAATGTCCCTGCGGTATACTAAAAGGCCCGGGCAGCACTGCCAGGTGGAACCTCTCTGCACGCCGTTCACATCGGAAGCCGTTGTCTTCGTGAATTCATACTGATCCGCCAGATCCGCATCCGGATCGATGCCAAGATCTGTGAGAGGCATCGCCACGTCCGCGTCTGCATCCGTATATTTATTGACATAGTCCGTTTCCGACAGGAAGATGTCCACTTTTTCATCCGCCGGCGCGTCCGCCTGCTTTAATAAGGCTTCGTCCAGTTTCTGCTGGTAAACGCCGTCCTGATTCGGGTTCACGATCCAGTGGATTTCCGTCCCGTCCTTGAGTGTCGTCACGGTTCCGTCCTCAGATGTTTTTTCCACCTCCGGATAGATGAGCTCCACACGTTCACGGAACTCATTGTTCCAGGTGTAGATATAGATCAACTAACAATCATCTCCCGACGTCCCGGAATCCGCCCCTGAGGAGCCGCATCCGGTCAGTGTTCCGGCTGCCACCGCCGCTGTCAGTAACATGGCAATCCATTTCCTTTTCATTTGAAAACCTCCTTATTCTGTTGACCATTGGGTATGTATCTGTATTTAAGATGATTAGATTATAACCCGATTTCATCCGGAGGATATATTATAAATCTTCCCAAAATGTCAGATTCATGACACCTTTTCCTGCCGGCAGATCGAGGCTTTTTCCTCCTTATATTAAGGAAGCCGTCCATTTTATGTCATGATTCTGATATTTTTCCCACATTTCTTGTAGGATAAATGCGCCTGTTCCCGCTATAATCTTCATCATACAGAAAACGGTAGAAAGGAGAACCACGTTGAAACAAATATACTTCACCGACGACCAGGGCAGTTTCTGCCTCAGACAGCCGGAAAATGTGAGCTGTCTGTACTTTCCTCTCGCCTCGGAGGCGGGACTGAAAAGTTCCGTCACGCCGAATCTCGGCGGCGACGCCAAGATCGACCAGAAGACCTTCCTGATGGAGCCGGTCAGCTCCGAGAACTTACATAACAATCGCTGCACCAGAAATTTCTGGTGCAGGACGCAGGACGGATGCGTCTATTCCGCGGCAGGCTCCTCCGCGCAGCAGGAGGCGGCAAAATTCACGGACCGACAGGATGAGAGCGAAGTGGAGGCGGGATTTATGTACCACATTCTCAGACGCGCTTCCAAAAAATCCTCCCTATGCTCCGAGATCACTTCCTTTATTCCATGGAATGATACGGTGGAGATCATGCATGTCACGATCCGGAACAATGGCGATACCGAAAAAGAGCTGACTCCCTATGCCGCCATCCCGCTCTATGGGAGAAGCGCGGACAACATCCGGGACCACAGGAACGTTACCTCCATGCTGCACCGCACGTGGACGGAAAAAAACGGCGTCTTTGTCTGC
>ERZ779632.1030-NODE-1030-length-12610-cov-10.429789_pt1 | contig 12610 bp, 22 predicted proteins | sample MGYA00514194_ERZ779632 | MGnify/ENA primary metagenome ERZ779632 (study PRJEB29562, sample SAMEA4376704) | mouse gut metagenome | isolation source: Cecum | study: EMG produced TPA metagenomics assembly of the A DSS colitis mouse model was used to assess the...
AAAAGGAATATGAAGAGTTGATGGATAGAAATAGAAAACTCAGTGCTTTAGAGGCTGGTGGTGTAGATAATTGGGAATGGTATAGTGAGTCTTTAAGCCAGTATTATGATGATGAGAATTAAATAAAGAAAATAATACAGAAAGGATAAAGGTGCTGCAGCCATGAGATGATCATGCCTTTCTGGTGAAGTAAAATATTCGAGAATAGTAATTATGAATTATGGCAAGGCGATTGTCTTGAATTGATGAAAAATATTTCTGATAAATCAGTGGACTGTATTATAACAGATTTACCATATGGTACAACACAATGTAAATGGGATACGATAATTCCATTTGAACCATTATGGAAACAGTATAACAGAATTATTAAAGATAATGGAGCAATAGTGATATTTGGCACAGAACCGTTTTCCAGTCATTTGAGGTTAAGTAATTTGAAAAACTATAAGTATGATTGGATATGGGACAAGGTAAAAGGAACAGGTTTTTTAAATGCTAAAAAACAACCAATGAGAAATCATGAATTGATTAGCGTCTTTTACAAAAAGCAATGTACATATAATCCTCAAAAAACGTATGGTCATAAAATGAAGAAGTCATATCGAAGTAAAGATTTACAAACTGAAGTATATGGTGAGATGAAAAATGACTATACATATGAGTCTACAGAACGATATCCAAGAAGTATTCAAGTTTTTTCTACTGATACACAAAATTCATCGTTGCATCCAACACAGAAACCAGTGGCTTTAATTGAATATTTGATTAAAACTTACACAAATGAAGGAGAAATAATACTTGATTCTTGTGCTGGTAGTATGACAACTGGAATAGCTGCTATCAATACGAATAGGAAAGTTATTTGTATAGAAAACGATAATGGGATATTTAATGTTGGCAGAAAGAGAGTTATGGAATATTTAAGGGAGAAAGATATTCATGTTTGAACCTTTTAGATGTGAAGATTGTATTCATGGAGAATATAACGAACAGGAAGGAGACTGGGATTGCAATATAGGTTGTTGGTCAGGTAAAGAGTGTGAAGATAATTATGTGGACGATGAAAGAACTTAATATTTATGGTAACAGTTGAAAAGCCAATTTCAAAGCAAGAAAATAAGGCAATCCAAAGACTGCCTTACTCTCTTCATGAACACTACTTCTTATGTTTCTTCTTTTTGGACTTTGTGTTAATCTCAAAATCTTTGTATTTAATATGTAAGTTTCTGAGAACAAAGCCACTTACTAACACCAAGATTACCAGTGCCAAAATGACACAAGTAGGTGTCTGAAAAAGTTGAATGATGGATGTGATGTTCATAGGCTCCCTCCGTTTCCGAAAGGAGATTACATTATGATTATTTTATAATATCACATAAAAATTGTATTGTCAATTGGATGACGATGAAAATTTCGATTCATTGGTCAGTAAAAAGTAGAAATAACAAATAAGCATATGCTAAAAAGTAATCAAACAGGAGGAAATGAGGTTTCTGCGCAGAATAAATCATGATTTACTCCTAATAAAGAATGGAATATCAAAAGAAAATTAAGTGTGAACTGTATAGAGATTCTATGCAAAATTATAAGAAGTATGCAATTCCACCTGCTCAGTTAATTATTGCAGATGTTCCATATAATGTAGGAAATAATTTTTACGGTTCAAATCCGATGTGGTACAACGGAGGAGACAATAAAAAAGGTGAAAGCAAATTAGCTGGTAAAGCAGCGTTCAACTCTGATTTCAATTTTAATCTATATGAGTATTTTCATTTTTGTTCCAAGATGCTGAAAAAGGATGATACTAGACCCGTTCCAAGAGGTCGGAGCAGTAATTCACCTTGTATGATTGTATTTTGCTCATTTGAACAGATTCAGACACTCATCAAAGCAGCAGAGAAGCATGGATTTGTTCATTACATTCCGCTGATCTTTTGTAAGAATTATAGTCCACAGGTGCTTAAAGCGAATATGCGTGTTGTAGGAGCCGCTGAGTATGCACTTCTGTTATACAGAGATAAATTGCCTAAATTCAGAAATGGACTTCAAATTGACGAGAATGGCAAGAATATTCCAGGTACAGGACATATGATTTTTAATTGGTTTGATGGTGGGAATGAAGATGAATGGGGAAGAACTTATTATAACAACAGTACATATATGATGTGGGAAAAAGATAAGGGGAAAGAGATACCTAAGATTCATCCAGCTCAGAAGCCAGTAGCAGTTCTGAAACGTTTGATTGAGATATTTACTGATCCTGGCGATGTGGTAATTGATCCATGTGCAGGTTCTGGTACAACACTAAGAGCAGCTTATGAACTTGGCAGAAGTGCTTTCGGTTTTGAAATTGACCGTAATTTCTACCAGAGAGCAAAAGATGAAATGTTGAATTTTGCAAAAGAAGAGTAGATACATATAGACTTAAAACATCGGTTTCATGGCAGGAGGTGATATAAATAAGATTTTATTATAAAAATTATTGTGGTGACTCAGGACATTTCACTTTAAATAAAACAGAAATTCCAAAGGCTATTATGTCGGCTTGGAATATTGAAGCAAGTCTAAGTATTGTTATAGAAAAGATTGGTAAACATCAAGAAAAATGTAAATTAATTTTTTCTCCGTTAGAAGATAATGATATAAATAATGAATGGCTTAAAGAATATGGTCTTTATATAAAAGATGGAGATGAATACAGAGAACTGCATTTTATTAACGATGATAGTTTAGCGTGGGAGCCTAATGATTATGAGGGGATTTTGCAGTTGGTGTAGATTGTTTCAAAAGGAATCATCAACTCATAATTGGTGATTTCTATTCGGGAGATAGTTGCCTTACCAATTCTAACGACTCCCAACAAACGGTAGGAATGGCGTTTACGACAGGCGGTAGTGCAGATCCTTCCTTGTACGAGAACAAGGGCAAACTATACTAAAAAAGATTGGTGGTGATAAATATAAAAAAAGGTTTTGAAAAGCGATTTAATCATGGAGATATAGTTTACTGGTGTAATAGAAATGGAAATGAATACAACGTCAAATATGGCAGAGTAGATGAACAATTTTCTGATGCCGTATGTATAGATTTATTGGAACCAAAAGAAACAAGATATATAGATGGAGTCCCTATTGATGAATTCAAGGATAATCAAAAATATAGAAAGCTTCCTAAAGGCTGGACATATAATACAAAACTATTTGATTTGGAATGGAGAACTGATCCTGAAGATGAAAAATTATTTAAAGAATTATGTGTGCGAATAGATGATCCAGAGTCAATTAAGAAAGCATATAAAGCGGGATTACTTGTTAAATCAGATAAGATTTTTCATGGACATATTGAAACAGATATTACTAAAGAAGGGTTTCGTATTATCAAGAAATATCCTATGTGGCAACATCATATAACTCATGTGAGTATCAGACCAGATAAAGTTTATTTTACATATCAAGAGGCAAAGGCTGAAGTAGAAGAGTATCTTGCAGAATTTAGGAGACAAGCTGCATTATCTGATTATGAATGGGCAGTAGAGGAGATTGACAAAACTCTTAATCATTGGAAAGTATTTCAGGATGCTACAGACGAGGAAGTGAATGCGTATCGTGAGTGGTTGCTTTCTATGAAAAATGTAGAAGAAATTGAAACGAGAATCAGTCTTGGAAACATTCAGTGGAAATATGAAAAGAACAAGAAATGGAATAATATTGTTTTGTGAGGAGAAATAGAATGAGTAGTATTATTAACGGTGTCGCATCTGAGTATGATATGCAGAAAGTATTAAGAACTTACGAAAGTAATAGTAAACTACCACAAACTAGCTGTAGAGTACCAATGCCGAAAACAAAAGAATTTGGAGAAAAAATTTGTGAGAACTGTGATAAAGAAGACGTGTGTATGTACAAAGAAGAGTGTATGAAAGCAGTAAAAAATATTTTAGATATTGAAAGTAGGGCTAACGTATTTATCAGGACTCATATTGATTGTAAAAAGTGGAGTAAAAAATCTGTTGGAATTAATATGAATGATATTTTATACAGACAAAAAGGTTAGCATTGTAATGAAAAAATACAAAGAGAAATATAAAACAGGAATGATCTTCAGAAGTAAGAAATACCCCTGGGCAGACATTATAATTGATTATGTTAGTTATAATCGTATGGCTGAAAATTCTTATGAGTTCAATACATATTCGATTATTGACTGGCATAGAGCGAATGGTATTGAGTTTGACAAATTCGTATGTAGAAGAAAGGGTTATGATTATGATCCAAGAGAATATGGGCGAATGGATTTTAGAGATAAAACAACATTTCCATATCCTTCTTGGGGTGAGATGAAACCTAAGTCAATGGATGCTTATATTAAAAAGTATGAACTTGAGTATGTAGGAATGAGTGATAGAGAAATCACAGTATATCAAGATGATGAAACAGAGTATTCATCAGGATTTAAGAATAAGTACGAATGAATTTTTCATTTCAAGACAGAATTGTGAGGTGATCAAGCATTAAATTTGATGATTATAAAGAAATTTCAACAGATCAATATGGTTTTCAATTTGTTAAAAATGGCATAATGATTGGTACTGAAGAATGTGGATGCCTGACTTGTGGTACTCCTACAAAATACATCGAAGTATGTAGCGAAGCACACTTTTGTGGTGATGAGTGTGTAGATAGGTTTTATAAACAAGTAGACGAATTTGAAAGTATTGGAACAGATTTTGAGAAAAAATTAAATAAAATATCTACAACATATCAAATCACTAATGATCATGCCGGATGTTGGTTATCAAATTTTGAGAATGATTATATTTGTCATAAGCACAACGTCGGTTGTAAAAATATTGATAAGTGTAGAGAAATTTGTGAGAAGGAGAGTATTCAAAGATTGTGATATATACAAGCTATTTCGCCAAACTAAAAGAGTTAGAAAATCATAATATTATACCAATCTCAATCTGTGCTAAAGAACCAGATTGGTATAAGGGGTTACAGTATAAGAAACTGGCTCCGAAGTATGGATTTTTTATGGAATGGAAGAAGAATCATGATAACGATTATTATATAGAGCATTTTCAGAAAGAAGTTTTGGATGGACTGGATGCTGCGACTGTGAATAAAGAGTTAAATTATTTGGTTCCAAATGTAAATGGTAAAGATATTGCTCTAATCTGTTATGAGAAACCATCGGATTTTTGTCACAGGCATTTAGTAGCTGAGTGGTTGAATCAGAATGGATTTAAGTGTGAGGAATGGAGAAGTAAATAATGACAGTAGAACAAAAAATTGATTATATGATTCAGTCTTTACAGTTAGCCAAAGAAGAAATTGCTTATGCAAAAGAGTATTTAGAAGAAAAGAGTAAGGATAAGGAATTTTATGAGTATGGACATATGGGGCAAGGCAGAAACCCAAATGGTACTATTATCAGAGAAAGTTTAAAACAAGTTGGAAGAATGGCAAATACAGTAGCTAATGATGTGGTGCTGAGTCCATATTGTAGCAAGTTGTTTAGAGAATAAAATTCTGATAAAACAACTCTTTCATTGGGAAAATGAGGTAAAAATGGATTATAGAGAAAGAAGATATTATTTAGTCAGATTCAATGATGGATCAGGATTTGAGTGGTGGAGTAAAAATCATGATGATTTTGGTCGAAAATTTTCTAATTATTGTAATATGCTGAAAGGTAAAATTCCATCAATAAAAATTCACAAACCTTACAATCATTTTAAATCCAATAATAGAAAGAAAGATAACTATGATGGAGAAATAAAAGAAATTGGTTATGTGCAGCTTATGATCAGTTGTAGAAAAGAGTATTATGAATCGTTTAAAAAAATCATTTCTGAAATAAAAGAACAAGATGATTATGTTGTTTGTAAAGAAATTACCAGAGAAATGTGTGAACAGTAAAAAATAGAAAAGGAGATAAAAAAATCATGAATATTGTAAAATTGAATGTTTATGCAGAGGCATATTACAGTGGAGCTACTTATGAAGAAGATGTGGTTATATCAAAGAATTTATATGAAAAAATTAAGACTGAATTAGATGAATATAATTCAGAAAATAATGAGAACGCAAGAGGTGTCTATGTTGGTGAGTTAGATGGCAAATATAGTGAAGTAGAAGGAGATCTTTCTGTAAAAGTATATTCTGAAGATGAGGTTGCAGATTGTAACTGGGATTTAAATGAGGATGGAGATAGTCTTTATTATAAAGTGAAAGATATTTGTGATGAAAAGGATTTGGATTTAGATAAAGACATTGAAAATGTAAAAGAATATTTAAAAAATGTTGACTCATATGTAGAAATTTGTATTAGAACAAAGAAAAGTAATGTAGATAAAATCAAGGAATATGCAGAAAGTTTAGAACAGAAATAGTCTTGAAATTTTGCTTTTATTGAGTGAAGGGAAGAGGTGATAATCAATCAAAAAGGAAGAAGATTTTCTTGAAGAAAACTATAGTATAAAACTCACATTGTATCAAAGATTACACTGTAAGTTTATGCGAATTATAGAGTTATTTAAAGTTGCTTTTTATAAACCATATATGCTCAGAGCAATTTTAACTGCAAGATGTCCTCAGTGTAGAAGATGGTTTAGCTTTCCAATTATCCGAAGACAAAGAACTATGTATCAGGATGATTATTCTAATTTCTTTTGTGGATGTAAATGTTGTCAGGAAGAAAACGATAGGTATTGGGATGATATGTGGGAAGATTATTATAGTGGCAGATTATAAAAGGAAGGTGATTTGATTATAGAAAGAGAAGTAGTATACATAGCAGAATTAGATGCAGATGTTGATGATGTAATTGCTGCAGAGTATTTACATAATAAAGATGTTTTGAAAGAGGTGGTCTGTGATCCGCTTCCAAAAACACCAGAAGGAAAGAATAGAAAAGAGCAACTTGAAAAGTTAGCAATTAAAGTGTCTAATAAAATGCCACCTATTGCAAGATATGTGTTTGTTGGTGGAGCATTAACTGAACTAGCAAGATATTTAATAAATCACAAGATAGAATGTTTGGTTATGAATGGTGGGTTTGTTGGTTGTAATATTGTGAGAAATCCTTTGGACAAGTTTAAGGATAAACAGGTGATTAGAACATTTAATTTTAATTGTGATGTGGCTGCAGCAGATTCAGTTCTGAAAAGTAAGAATATAGAAAATATAATATTAGTTGGTAAAAACGTATGCCATAGTGAGAAAAATACTTTAGATGGTGTATGGAAGGACGAGAAAAGTATTTTAAAGAAATATCACTCTAATTCAGGTAAAAGGCAACATGATATGCTTGCTTGTAGAGAAGGATTAATTATGCTTGGTATGTTGGATGAGGAACTATATTTAAATTATAAAATAGTTCACCCATATAACACTGGATTAAAAGGGAATATGACTGAATGGGGAAGTACGTTTGGAAAGTCGCCCTATAGAAGTGTGTTTGCGGCAGTAGATTGGAGATAGAATAAGAAAATAGGAGGTAAAGAGGTTTGTCATGACAGAAAAGTGCACTTTACTCCTAAACAATATTGAAAATAGCAATTATAGATGCAGATCTGATAGGTAGAGACAAGCACAGGTTCCCAAACTTGGTTTGTATGAAATTATCAGGATATTACAAGGAACTTGGTGCTGATGTTGAATTAAAAACGGATTATGAAGATTTGGCGGCGTATGACAAGGTATTCATTTCCAAAGTGTTTACTGACACACCGATAGATGAAGAGATTTTGAAACTTTCAAATGTAGAATATGGGGGTACAGGATTCTTTTATGACAAGGCTCCTAAACTTCCTGAAGAAGTAGAACATCATATGCCAGATTATCATTTATATGATGAGTGGGTGAATAAGCAAATTGAGAGTGGCAAAAAGAGAAATGATTTTAAGTATTATCTTGACTACTCAATTGGCTATACCACAAGAGGCTGCTTCAGACAGTGTGAGTTTTGTGTAAACCGTAATTATAAAAAGGTAGATTGCCATAGTCCATTAAGTGAATTTCTTGATCCGTCAAGAAAGAAAATATGCTTACTGGATGATAATATTCTAGGAAGTCCACATTGGCGAGAGATTTTTGAAGAACTGCAATCTACTGGGAAACCATTTCAGTATAAGCAAGGTATGGATGAAAGGCTTCTGACAGATGAAAAGTGTGAGGTGCTTTTTAATAGCAAATATGATGGAGATTATATATTTGCATTTGATAATGTGGCAGATTATAACCTGATAGAAAAGAAATTGCAGTTATTAAGAAAGTACACAGATAAGATTCCAAAGTTTTATACATTTTGTGGGTTTGATAGAGAAGATAAATGGGATGACGAATTTTGGAAGCAAGATTTGTGGGACTTATGGAAACGGATCGAACTGCTTATGAGGTATCAAGGTTTGCCATATATAATGAGATTTAAGCGTTATGAAGAATCTCCGTATAGAGGTACATATATAAATCTTGCTGCATGGTGTAATCAGCCCAGTGCTTTTAAAAAGAAGTCATATAGAGAGTTCGTTGAGTATCAGCAGTCCAGACATCAAAAAGAATGTTCTGAAATGAGGTATTTGAAACAAATTGAAAAAGTTATGCCTGAATTAGCAGAGAGATATTTTGATATGAAATTTATTGATTTTGCATAAGGAGCTATCGAAGAAGAATATGAGAATAAAACAGATTCCAAACTATGAATTGATAATAAAAACAAATAGATATACAGGTAATTTTGAAAGAGAACTAATAAGTTATGCTTTAGGAACACTTGATGATGTACAGATGGAAATGGGAGATTTCCATGGTGAGCATGAGATGAATTTGTTTTGGGAGGAAGAATTTAATTCTGAAAGAAAAAATTATTATGACGACTATGAACTGAAAGATGAATATCTAATGGAGACATATCAGGATGTTGATGATTGGGAGCAGATGACATTTTATCATATAGCAGATGACATCAATTCATTAGCAATTCAGTTAGTAAAACCTTTAAATGGCTACTGGGAAGAAATTATTGTTAGAAGAATCAAGAAGTTTTTTGATGAGCGTCCATGCAGATATAGTCATACATTGCCTAAAGATGCAAAATTGGTAGATCTATATTTGATTGATTCAAATGAAAATATAATCAAGCATTATATGTGAGGCAATAAATCCAGAGTTTCAAGGATGAAAAAAGGAGAAGATTATGCAAGAAATTTTAGCGGAGAATTTACAAGAATTTTTTGACAATACAAAATTCGAAGGAAAGCGTACATATAAAGGTAAGGATTATGAGGTTTGGGAAGTTTCAGACGAAGTGTTTGCTTCAATGTGTGATTTGAATGATGAAGAATTTGAAAAACTGTGTCCTGAAGGAATGTGGAGAAGTGACATTGGCAGTAATATGGGAAGACCAGATGTAGAATATAGGATTAAAGATAATACAATTTTGGCATGGGATGGTAATAGTAGAAGCGATTATGAGTCTGAATGTAATAAATGTTTAGATAGAAAAAGTGGTGCTTGTGATGGTACAGAAGATGATTTTAATGAGTGCTATGGAGCAAGAGAGTATTCTGGATTATTAGAATATTTATGTGAAGAAATTGGTGCTTCTCAGCCTAAAAATGTATGTGCTTTAGCAGTTGATTTAGCGAAGTATAATCATATGACAATGGGGGAATTGTTTACAAAATATGAAGGATAACGAATACACCAGAAAAGAAAAAGTATGTCCTCTAATCGGTGATTACTGTGATGAGGAACACAAAGATTGTGACAGGTGCATAGCTGAGGAGGATGCTTGGCAGCGTTTACAGTGTTACATGGATTGTCACAATTATGATTGGACATTTGACAGGATTAAACATGATTATCAGAAGTATTATCTGAATGGTGCTTATTGTAGCTATACACTTATGGATATTATAGAGAATAATAAAAATGATTGTGAAATGCTATTTGGATTGGAGAAATGATATATGAAAATTAAAAATTATATTGATTGTGCAAATTTATCTGATAATGGTTGGAAGACTGAACAATTACAGGATTTGAAGAATGTAATTATTGCTCATTTACCAACTAAGCGAATTTTGGAAGTAGCTTCTGTTTTGGTGGTGAGATTAGCAGATGATTCCGTTTATTTAATAAAGAACAGAAATAGTAATGAAGAAATAATAGAGGATGTAGATTTTAAGGTTATCGCTGCTCCTGATTACGCTGGTTGCAATAATCATTTAGATAAAATGTACAGAACAATGGAATTACTCAACGTAGAAAAAGCCTTTCTATATGAAATGAAAGAATGGCGCTATGATGAGAATTATGGATTTATAGAGTCTTGAAAGGTTAATTTTATGGTTTTGTAAGAAAGAGAGGAATTAGTTTGGCGATTAGAGAAGATATTTTATTGAATACAGATAAGAGATTATTTTATATATCTAATGATATTGATAATGAAACAATGGGAAAGATGTGTTTTAATTTGCTTTATTTATTACAGGAAGATGATAATAAGGAAGCAAAAGAAAAAGATTTTAAAAGAGAACCCATAAAAATTTATATTAATTCTTATGGTGGAAGCGTTTATGATATGTGGTCATTAATTGATATAATTCTGAATGCAAAATCTCCAATTTATACATATTGCACTGGATACGCTATGAGTGCTGCTTTTCAGATATTTTTAGCTGGTAGTAAGAGATTTGCTACAAAACATTCCACTTTTATGTATCATCAAATGTCTTGCTGGAGACAGAGAAAATATCAAGATTTAGTAGAGGATAGAGAACAAATGGACTCCTTGCAAAAGACTATTGAAGAATATGTTATTGATAGAACAAAGCTAACAAAAGCTGATTTAGATGATATTAGAGAAAGAAAAAAGGATTTCTTTATTAATCCACAAAATGCCTTAAAGTGGGGAATTATTGATGAGATTTTATAATTAAAATCTTGGTTTCAAGTGGTATGGAGGTGGAGTGAATTAGTAGTGATTACATAACAATAACAAAAAATTATGGATTTTTTGATGACGTTTGGAAGTTAAATTATGGATTTGGAGAAAGTGTTTTAAGGCTTCAAACTTTTCCACATAGAAAAAGAAGAGAAAATCAGTATAGATTCTATTTTGATGATAATTATAGCGAGTATAAATCCTTTTATGCATATTCAGAGTATGAAGCAATAGAAAAAGCTATTAAATTTATCAGAAAAAAGTTGGTTAAACAAGCGATTCTGGAATTAGAAGCTGCTAAGAAAGATTGGAGAGTTGTGGATGGTGAGAAAGCAAAATTTTACGATAGGATTTTTAAAAATAGAAAAATTGTTCAGGAGGTAGAAACATCAAAAAATTAGTAGACCACATAAACGGATCAGAACATTACATAAAAGAATTTGCAACATGGGAAGCATCTGAGCAGATTATAGATGATAACAAATCATTTTGGATGTTAAGAAAGCCAGGGAGTCAATATCAGAAAGTTTGTCTTTATCGTGATGGCTGCAATATGTTTGTATATGGAGATTATGGACAATTCACATTCGACAGCATGACTTGGACAGGCAGTGTTTATAATCTGGAATATAATAACATCGGATATCAGATGGAGAAGTTAAACCATGAGAGCAAAGAATCTTTAAGAGTATTCGATGATGACAAGTGTATTGATGATATATTTGAATGGCTGAAAGAGCAGCTTGAAAGTTATTATTCCTTAGAAGAAGAGGAAATAGAAAAAGTATTTAAATTCTTTAATTCTGATACGTGGGATAATGTTGATGAAATAGAAATCGAAGAGTTTTGTGATAAAAATGATTTATCGGAGATAGAAGATATTATTGATTTCACAAGAGAGTGTTGTAGAAATGCAGAAGAATATGAGTGGATACCATTTTTAAGAAGTAACTATAATCGACTGTATAGTTTTGGAGATGAGGCTTGTGAAAGTTGGTTGTGGAATGCTGGAAAGTGTATTCATCAGAGATATTTTATCTGTATGTATGCGCTACAAGTATGTGGTGAGAAATTGATAGAACAGAAGGAGAACACATAAGTGATACTATCAGAACTTAAAAAGCAAATAGATTTCCTTTGTGAAACAGGTCATGGTGATAATCCAGTTCTGGTAACACTATCAGAATCTTCAGTTGGCTCCAGGGCTGCCACTGGCATAACGGGAATCCATTCAGGTTTTGATTGGGAGCGTGGACAGATAAGGATATCTACTGAGAGAAAAATCATTTCCTATGGAAAAGATAGAGATGAAGTTATAGAACCATTAAGAGAAGATTATGATATAGGAACAAGAATACGTCACTTGTTACTCTGTCCAAAATGCCAAAATCAGTTAAGAAAAGGTGATAATTATTGTAGTAGCTGTGGACAGAGGATAAAGAAATAGAAACTGAGTAAATAAGGAGCTTCCTGTATAATTCAAATATAGGGAATTCCAAGAAGGGTGGTTGATAAAAAGATACCTCAGAGTAAAATAAGATTACTGACTTTTGGATGGTTAGTAAAAATCTTATTTAACAGAGAGGTATCCAAGATGAATTATAACACACAGAACGCAAAAATTGCATCCATAACTGAAAAAACTTTGATTGTTGGA
>ERZ779632.1033-NODE-1033-length-12606-cov-7.380527_pt1 | contig 12606 bp, 11 predicted proteins | sample MGYA00514194_ERZ779632 | MGnify/ENA primary metagenome ERZ779632 (study PRJEB29562, sample SAMEA4376704) | mouse gut metagenome | isolation source: Cecum | study: EMG produced TPA metagenomics assembly of the A DSS colitis mouse model was used to assess the...
TGTTGTCCACCACCTGTCCGTTGGCGTACTTGATCTGGAACTTCACGCCCTCCAGGGGGGAGTTGTCGAGAGAACTCAACTTATTGATGATAAGATTGCCCAGGGGCTGGTTGAAAACCTCCAGAGTGTAGGTCTGGTGGTCCTTGACCTCCACCGCGTGGGGGGTATCGTCCAGCAAATATCCGGGCTTCGCCTGGACCTCCCGCACGATGTAGCCGCCGGGTTCCAGGTCGGGCAGGGAAATGAAGCCCCGTTCGTCGGTACGGTACTCGCCGTTGGAATTGCCGACGACGGTGCCGTTCGTCCGGGTAATCTTGAAAATCACATCCGCCAGAGGCTCCTTTGTGGCGGAATCCATTTTCTTCACCAGAAGTCCGCCCAGGGGCATATTGGTGAAGGTAAGGACCTGCGTGTCGGCTTCGCTGACGACAACGGTCTGCGGAGCGGCGTTCAGCAGGTAGCCGTCAATGGTTTCGACCTCCGTCACAACATAGGTATTGGGGCTCAGCTTGCGGAGGTAAATCTGCCCGTTTTCATCGGTGGTGTAGAGGCCGTTGCTGGAAGTAAGGCCCTCATTGTCGGGGACCAGCTCGCCATTGGCGGCGGTGATCTTGAACTTGACGCCGGGAAGGGCCTTGCCCGTCACGCTGTCGGTCTTGCGGATCAGGAGGCCCCCTTTCGGAGTGTTCGTGACCACCACGGTCTGCGTGTCGCCATTGGTTCCGATGACCACGTTCTTGCTGGGTTCGTCCATGACATACCCGGCAGGGGCCTTGATCTCCGTCAGCACATACGCGCCGGGGGTAAGGTTGGAAATGCGGATTTCACCGCTGCTGTCCGTCTTGAAGATGCCGCCCTGCGTCAGCGTGGATGTTCCAATCACGCCGTCCAGGCCCACTTCACAGCCAGCGGCGGTGGTGATACGGAACTCCGCGCCGGGGAGGGGCTGGCCCGTAATGCTGTCCCGCTTCTGCACAATCAGTTTTCCGGTGGGCTGGTTCTTGAAGGTGAGCGTTACTGTCCGGCCCTCCTTGATCTGGATGGTCTGTGGCTGCGTGTCAATCAGGAATCCGGCAGGGGCCTTGACCTCGGTGACAATCACGCTCTTGCCGGGTTTCAGGCTGTCAATGCGGATTTCTCCGTTCTCGTCGGTTCTGTAAATGCCGTTGGAATCGCCAATCAGCGTACCGTCCGCATAGGTGATTTTGAACTCGGCGTCCTGGAGAGTGACGCTGGGGTTGACAGAGCAGACCTTGCGGATTAGTAGATTTCCGTCCGGACTATTATCAAACTTCACAGTGACGACGCTCTGCTCACCGCTGTCCGCCAGGTACACCGTCTCGGAGGAATTGATGATGGAGTAACCGTCGGCGGGGTCGATTTCCTCCACGACGTAGGTCCCGGCAGTCAGGCCGGTCCAAATGCAGGTGCCGTTCTGCCCCGTCACCTTCTGCCCGATGACGGTGCCGCCCGTGCCGGAGGTGCCGCCAAGGAAACGGAGCTGGAAGGTGCATCCGGGCAGGGCCTCATGGGTCACGCTGTCGTACTTTTCAACAATGATCGCGTTCAGCGGCTCATTCTGAAAAGTGACGGTTTTGCTCTCGTTTCCGTGGATGATGACCTTCTGGGTTGTGGGCTCCTTCATCTGGAAACCGGGGGCGGGGGCCACCTCGGTGATGGTATACTCGCCGGGATAGAGCCGCTTGCCCTGCTCATGGAGCTTGATCTCGCCTCGGGCATCCGTGAAGATGTAGCCGAAATCAATCGTGGCGGGAGCTTCGGCGGCTTCGCCGTTGCTGGTGTAAGTGACGTGGAATTTCGCGCCCTCGATGGGAGCGCCCGCGACGCTGTCCTCCTTGAAGATGGTCAGCTCCGGGGCCTTGCGGTTCTTGAACGTCAGCTTCTTCACATCTCCGGCGTTCAGGGAAACCGTCTGTACCCGGTCGGCGTCCTTGTCCGGCAGGAAGTAAGGAGCGGGGACAGAAATCTCCGTGACACGATACGTGCCGGGTTCCACCCGCTTCGTGACCATGCCGTCCGGCCCGGTTTTCCAATCGTCCTGGAAATCGCCGTTGATGGCCTCCACCCGGAACACAGTGTCGGGGATCGGCTCCTGGCTGTCCGCGTCGATCTTATAAAGGGTCAGCTCAGGCTTTTTCAGGTTTTCAAAAATGACTTCCTTCTCGTCGCCGCCGTTGAGGGAGATCGTCTTGGTCCGCTCCTCGCCGATTACATAAGGCTCGGGAACGGACTGCTCGGTGATGCGGTAGCTGCCGGGGGCGACACGCAGCTCCACGGAGCCGTCCGCGCCGGTGGTCAGGTTCTGGCGGTAATCACCGTCGATGGCCTCCAAAAGAAAAACGGTGCCGGGGATTTTCTCGCCGGTGCCTTTTTCCACTTTGCTGATTTTTAGCAAGGGCTGCTTCTGGTTATCGAAAATGAGCTGTTTGCTGTCGCCGGCCTCCAGCCAGATCGTCTGGGTGGGTTCGTCACTGACAACATAGGGGTCCGGGACGGAAATCTCCGTGACCTCGTAGGAATCCACGGGGATACCCGTCAGGGTGACGGTGCCGTCCGGCCCGGTGGTGATATCGTCGTGGAACCCGTAGTGAATACCCTTGATCTCAAAATTGGTATTGGGAATCACATCGCCGGTCTTGGCGTCCCGCTTCAAAATTGTGAGGTTCGGGAGCTTCTTGTCCGCCGCCGTGACCGTGACGGTGCCGCCTCCGTTGACGGTGGCCTGATCGACGTGGGCGAACACGGGCGCGTCCAGCTTGGAATAAGGGGCCGGGGCGCTCACTTCCACAAAGGCGTACAGGCCCTCGGTCACATCGGTGACGGTGATGGAGCCGTCCGCCTTAGTTTCCTCGGTGCCGATGATCTGCCCGTCCTTCAGGATGTTGAACACAGCGCCGGGGAGGGGATTGCCGGAATCGTCCTTCTTCAAAAGCTGAACCTTCACCTTGCTGTCGTTCTCGAAAACAAGGGAAACATCGGTTTTGCCATCCCAGACAAAGGCCTGCTTGATCTTGCTCTGGTCGGCGCTCTTGGTGTAACCCTCCGGAGGGGTCATTTCTTCCGCCACATAACTACCGATAGGCATGGCGTCCCAGGGAACGTCCGTCAGGTAGCCGCCCTCGCCGGTGACGTAGGTCCCGGTGAAGCTGTTATCCACGCCTGTAATCTTGATAATCGCTCCGGCAAGGCCCTTGGAGGGATCATCGGCGTCTACCTTGCGGATGGTGCCCTCGCCGCTGGAGGGGGGCGAATCCATGAAGGTCACCGTCACCGTATTGTTTCCGTTGCCGGGGAGGACCACATACTGTGGTCCGGCGTTGTCGATCTCATAACCTGCGGGCGCTTTCGTTTCCGTCACGGCATAGGTGCCGGGGTCAAGCTGGTCCTGTCTGTAGGTGCCGTCCGCCCCGGTTACAACATCCTTGGAAAACGAGCCGTTTTCGGACTGGATATGGAACTCCGCCCCGGCAAGACCCTTGCTGGGATTTGTGGAGTCCACCTTCTTCACAATCAGGGAATAGTCCTCGTCCGTCGTGGTGGTCGGGGTCAGTTCGCCCAGGATCACCTTCTGCACGGAGCTGGCCGGATGGGTGGAACTGCCAGCTCCGGTGAAGTTGTACTGGTACACCTTACAATCGCCCCAAAGATTCGTGCCGCCGTCGAGGATAAATTGGGTGCGGTCCCGAAAGCTCCTGCCGTTCAGCTCATCGTCGATGCTGGTGTAGTGGGTCCCTTCCAGGGAGTTATAGACTGCCATGAACTCTTCGGCACAGGCAGTCACGGGATCGCTGATGCTGCCCTGCTGATAACGCCAGATACACGCCTGGACCCATGCGTTCATGTACCAGGTGTATTCAGGACCCCATACGTCATCCACGCCAGCGGCTTTCGCCGCGTCGGTGAATACGCCGGTTGAATGGGCGTAGTAGTACGCCATCATAACTTTCACGGTGGTGTCCGTGATCTCGCTCTTGTTGCCCCAAGTCTGGCCTTTCAGGCTGCTGCCCATGCCGCCGCCCTTGGTGCCGCAGAAACCGACTGTGGTTGCGGAGCCGTTTTCGTAGTACATCTGATGCAGAGTGCATCTGCCCAAAGCGGCGGACTGGTAGGCAACGCCGGACATGCCGAAGTCCTTGAGCTTGATCGTGTCCGCCGACGCGAGTGCGGTAGTGGGGAACAGGCTGAGGACGCATACCAGCGCCAGCAGCAGCGCCGTCAGGCGCATCCGCAAATGGTGTCGCGTTCTTTCCATAAAAGAAAAATCTCCTTTTTTGAATTTCCCATAGAAAAAGACCTTCCAGTTTTCACTGAAAGGTCTTCCTATGGGCTGTGGGTCAGGATTCAATTGTGTTTTAGAGAATGCCGTGCCCGGTGGGGGACCCGGCGAACATGTGGCAGTAGGCGGTGCCGCCCTCAATGGTAACGCCCACGCCGATGCAGGTCACATCCTCTCGCAGCATGGATTGAAGGTGTCCGGGAGAGTTTACCCAATTCGTGACCGCCGTCTGGGCGATCTCTTCTTCCGGAACCATGCTGAAGCAGGTGAGGTTGTGGCATCCGCCGTAGAGCCAGCCGTAGGCGATCACGGCCTCCCGCTCGTATTGCGTATGCTCTCTGAAATGCTGAGTGGAAACATCCTGGGTGGCGTTCATCAGCCGGTCGTCCGCGGGAAGTTCCGCCCTGCCATGCTCCCGGCGGACCTGATTGATAAGCCGGACCATTTCCTGCCGGATTTCCAGATTAGCTGTCAAGTCCGCATCGGGATTGTGGGACCACTCGCTGTTGACAACCGGGCTGTTGCCCGCTTGCGCTTCGCTGGCGGCGGCTTGCGGCGGAGCGGAGGCCGCTGCCCCTCCGCTGACGGTCATGGTCATGCTTGCCGTGTTTCCCGCTTCATCCGTGACGCTGATTACGGCGGTTCCGGAGGCTTTCGCGACCATAACATGGTAGCCGCTGACCTGCTCCAGGGCGATCACGCCGGGATTTGAGGAAACGGCGGTGACGCTGGTCCCGTAGGGGCTGATTACTACCATGCTCCGCTCCCCTGCCAAAAGGGAACCGCCCTTGTAGCTGCTCACCTTGAGCGCCGCCGCCTGGACTGCTGGAGTAGCTGGTACTTCCGCCGCTTTCGCCGGGACCGCCGTTCCGAACAGGACCGCCGCTAAAAGGAAACTCGCAATCATACCGCGATACTTCATACCCGTAACCTCCTGAATTTTTTTGGGTGGCTTCTATACTGTAAGCCTACCAGAAAAAAGAAGGTTCTTCAAGGATACGGCGTCAGGCTTCAATGGCCCGGACGCAATAGCGCAGGTCCCGCTGGTCCCGGACACAGGTGTAAAGCGTAATCTGGTTGTCCGAAGTGGAGGCGGTGCCGCTGGTATCTGTTTCGGAAACCTTCTCCACGCTGGTGACATGGTAAGTCCGGGTCCCCTGTTTGGTAGTCAGGATGATCTCGTCGCCAATGGAAAGGGTATGAATCTTTCCGAAGATGGCGTTGGTCCCCCGGTTGTGGGCCGCAACGCAAACATTTCCGGCCCAAATGCTGGTGCCGGTGAAATGCCCGATGCCTTTTGCGAGAGAGGCGCTGCCCGTGCCCTCGACGATTTTAGAGTTGACGCCGACAGCCGGGATTTTCAGCGTTCCCAGGGAACCGTTTTTGTAGTAGCTGTCCGAGGTTACATCGGTGAAGCTCACGGAGCCGCTGTCCGTGGGCTTGGTGGTGCAACTGAAGTTTTCGGCGGGAGCGGACGCGCCGGAGCTGGCGTCAGCGGCGGGCGGAATGGACGTGCTGGGCAGGAATCTGCCCATGCCGCCGGAAACGCCGTTGTCCGAGGCGGAATAGCTGGCGCTGCCTACCTGATTCACCAGACCGCCGTTCAAAGCGCCGGGGACCAGATTGGGCGTCAGATATTCGCCGGAGCCGGGGAGATAGCTGGTGGGCGTCCCGAAGCCGGGGGCAATCAGGGCCACGTTCTTACTCCGGTCCACATTGGGATTCTCAATCTCGTATATCGTGTCGTCACTGGTGGGCCGTCCAAAGAGAAAATCATCTACCCCGGCATAGGTGTATTCCAGGGCGCTGGCCTGGACGGCGCAGAGACACATCGCAGCCAGCGTCAGCAACAGCAGCTTCATCCGATAGTTTTTCATGTTCAATACCTCCTTTTCTTCTGATTGCTCCAAATCAGCACAGCAACCAGTACACCCACGCCGCCCATGAAACACAGCAGGGCGGCGGAGCTGAAATTGGAGCCGCTGTCCGAAGCGGCTTTCGCCGTTTCTTTCTGGGCGGGGGTCAATTCCTCGCCGCCAAAAATGGCGGTGTAGGTCACGATCTTACAGCCGGTTTTGGAAAGCTCACCTGTGTAATTTGCCGTCACCTTGTAGCCAGTTGCGGACTTGCTGGTAGCGGAGCCGGTATAGGTTGCCGTGGCGGTATAGCGCTGCACAATGTCCTCCCCCTCCGTCTGGTTGGAGCTGGACCAGTTGACATTGGCAAGGGTCAAGGTCCGTCCGCCGTCCGAAATCGTTTTGGGCACCAGGGAGAGGTCCGCGTCGGAGAGATTCGGATAGGTCCTGGCGGCGGAAAGATTACTGGTTTTTGTACTGTAGCCCTTGACCTCCACCTTGACGGAGGTATGGTCCAGCAGCAGCACGCCGCTGTACCCGTCCTCGCTGGTGAAATCCTTCTGCCCGTCCAGCAGCTTCAAAACCTCCGACAACTCCCCGGTGGGGCTGTCCATGGTGATAGTTTCCGTGTGAGGCTGGGTATCCACGCCCACCTCGTCCTTGCGGATCAGGTCCAGCAGGTGGAAGACATGCCCGTTCCGCTCGAAGTCCTCCGTGGGGATGCCAGCGGGGTCGTCGGAAAGGGAAAGCTGGTAAACCTTTCGGATGCGAAGCTCGTCGAAGTCTCCCTCCGTGTATTCCTCCACGGAGACGGGATAAAGCTGGGTACTCCGCGCTCCGCTGTCAGCGGCCATGGCGGACGTGACCAAGCACAACAAAGCCGTGAACACGCACAAAAGCCGGATTGCTTTTTTCATGGTTTTCTTCTCCTTTCAACTGGTTTTTCGCTGGGAGCACCGTCCCTGGCCCTTGACGGTGAGGATGCCGTCCAGGGTGGTGGCGGTGATGTGAAGCCGCTCGGCAATGGCGATATCGTTCTTCACAATCTCGGTGACGCCATGACCGCAGACCACCAGAACGCGGGAACGCCGCAGGTAGTCCTGCGCAATGTCCAGGCCGTCCTGGTGTTCCTGGGGCACCGCGTCCCGGAGAAACTGGCTGGTGAACATCAGCGGGCAGATGGGCGAATAGCCCGCCTCGTAAACCTGACGGCAGTAGTCCGCCGCCTTCTCCTGGTTCTCGCGGCTGTCCACCCCCCAGGGGGCGGTGATGTACGCTAAGGGTCGTTTCATGGCAGTATCCTTTCTCCCGGCTCTCCGGGCATAAAATTGGACGGCCTTTCAGCCGCCTTGGTTGAAGTCGTGATTGACCAGCATGGTGTAGTGGTTGTCCGTGGAGGACGGAGCGTTGAACAGCGCCGCCAAAAGATAAGCCCTGGTGTTCCAGACGCGGGTGGTATTCTCCCGGATGCCGTCCAGAACCTTCTCGATGTGGGAGGACGTGATTTTCTCGAACCGCTGCTGAACCAGCACCGTGGGATATTCCGCCTCCCGCCCGATCTTGATCGTGGGGCTGCGGCAAAGAGCAACCTCCAGCATAATTTCCACAAACTCGTTGATCTGCTCCCGGTTGACGCTGTTGGCGATGAAGTCATACTCGATCTGCTCCTGGATTTCACGGCGCTTTTCGGATACTTCCGTCTGTCCTTCCGCCGCAGGCGCGGGAGGACGGAAAGAAGGAATTGGTCCATCAGTATTTGGTCGATCTTTTCTTTGTATATCTTTATTTAGTTCCGGGCGGTTTTCCGGACCCGGCGCGTCCGTATCCGGGGCCACCGTATCCGGGTTTCCCGCATGCGGTGAAGCCGGTCCCGGTCCCGCCGTATCCGGAGCGAAGGGTCCCGGTTCGGGAACCTCCACAACCTGGGGCCGCTCGTAAATGATGTACTCGGTATCGGTAATCCGCCCATGGTCCCCGCGAAGCAGATGCCGGACAATGTACCCGGCCTTCTCCAGCTCCTTCAGGCCGGTGCCGATGGCCTCCGTGCCCTCCTTGCAGATCGTCGCAAGGCCCTTGGTCGTAAAGTTCCAGTCGTCCGGCAGGCTGAGCATCATGGAAAGAAGCCCCTTGGCCTTTAAAGAAAGATTCTGGTCCCGCAGGTGACAGTTGCACATCACCGTGTAATCCTTCGTTCGCTCTACCCGGAAAACAGCCATGCTGTCAATCACTCCCAATCTTAATATTTATCCGCTGTTGGCGTCCTCACGGGCAAACCGCTCATCGTAACGCTCAACACTCCAGTTTTTCTTGAACTGCCCCAGCGGGCCGGGACCAAACTGCGCCCTGGCCCGCCGGTCCAGCTCCAGCAGCCGCGCCCACAACTCGGGATGATGGTGCCGGAGGTTCCGCAATTCTCCAACGCGCTGCAACGGACAGCACCAACACGAAACCCGATGGTAGATTTCATATAACCCGCCCCAATCAAAACCGTGGTTATAGCAGATTTGCAGGGCTTGGGCCTCGGTAATGCCCCATTCCACCAGGGGATAGCGGTTCTGTGGGTCATCTTTGCAGCGGTGAGCTTCATCAGCGGCGATGCCGATATGATGCAGGGCGTTCTTCTCCAGTTTCAGACGGTTGACCTCCTTGGAGATCAAAAGGGTTTTGAGCTGCCCCGTACACCAGCGCACCCTGGCTCCAGGCCAGCCGTTGCCAAACGGCGGAATGCCCAGCCGCGCCCGTTTTTCCAGGCAGCTCGGTTTTACCTTCGGCTCGTCGAACATCAGCCACTCGAACCCGTGCGGATGCCGCAAGGTTGTGATATGGATGCCGCACTCCCGAAAAAGAAGGTCGTCCAGCTTGGCGATGTGGGCCTCCATTTCGGGAAAGTCCATCGTGGTATCCGCATAGAGTACGCTGTCGATGGGCAGGCCCTTTTCGATCATCAGCAGCATTAACGCCGTCGAATCCTTCCCGCCCGAAAGCGAGATCGCGGAAAAATTTTCTTTGCTTTTCACGATTCCCATAAAGGGAAACGGCCTTACTTACGCTCCTTCCCTCCGCTTACAGCTCATAGCAGGGCTGATCGCCCTCCGCGTATTCGGCGCACAGCGCGATCAGCTCGTCAGTCAGAAGCTCCAGGTCCAAATCCATCCCGCTCTCCCACGGGTCCCCCTTCTGCTCCCGGTACTCCGTACAGTACGCGCCGCCGCCAACGTCCACGGACACACGGGCCACGGCGGAAAACGTCATATCCTCCAGCAGCCACAGCTCCACCGTCCGGGAGGCCGTTACCGCCTCCGTAACACTCTGGTCAAAGTCTGTATACAGCCGGGTAGCCCGCTTCTCAAATAGCTCCCCGCCCCGGTAGTTCAGGGACTTGGGACGCTCGCTCTGGGCGATGTAGGCGTAGACCGTTTCAGCCTTGTGCCGGACGGCCTGGGTCAGGGAGATGAAGTCAATGCCGTATAACAGGCGCTCCACCTCGCCCCTCGAATATTCCTCGTTCGCGACGCCGGTGAAGTACAGTTCCCGGACGGCGCTCTCTACAGATTCCACAGAATACATGAATTTTCTCCTTATCGTTTTGATTGATTACCGGCGTTTCTTTGGCTTGTCCGGCAGGATATGGCCCTCAATGATGGCAGCGTGCTTATAAATGCGGATATCGCCGCAGCGCTGGGCAATCTGGGCCTCGGCGTAACCGTCCTCGGAAAGAAAACGGCGGATGTACTGACCGGATTTTCCCAAAGGGCATCCTCCGGACAGCACCAGGAACTCGATCATGTGCCGGGTATCGTCCTGAAAGCGCTCCACCGCCAGCAGGTTATGCCCGGTAACAGGCAGGTGGACAGGTTTCAAGATGGGCCCTCCTTTTCTTTGATGTTCAGCACCGCGCGGCCATAGCGGGCAATCAGCAGGGCATTGACGATCAGGCTGAACGCCAGCGTGTCTACTACCACGCCGTTTGCGAGGTCCGCTACGGCTGTGTCGGGGGCGTCGGTGTAAATGTCCTTCGCCGCCGAGAAGAGCGTATAGTCGTGGGGCGGCATCTCCCGCAGGGTGGCGTAGGCAAACTCGATGCCGTACCGGCAGAAGCAGTTGGCGGTATGAAGGTAGAGGTTTTCATTGGACGTGAGCAGATACATGACCGCGTAATAGGCCGGAGTGTCCCGGCCCCGGTGATACCCCATGCGCTTTCGCAGGTCCTCCATGCGCTGGCGGTGGCTCGCGTTCAGGTAGAGGGAACCGAAGAAGCGCCGGGCGGCGGTTCGCGGACCGGCATCCCGGCGCGGCCCGCAGGGAAGGGGCTCCAGGATGGAAAGCGGGCATTTCCCGGCCCGGTCCACATTGCACTGGAATGTGTTGATGTACAAAAATTCTCCTTTCCCGGACAGCAAAAAAGCCGGACCAGGAAAACGGAATATCCTGTCCGGCGTGTCCGATGATTAGCGTTGTTGATCCCGCTGGCGCTTTCGCTGCCAGCCCTCCAGCAGTTTGAAAATCGTATCCTCCATCTGCCGGGGCGTGTAGGAGCGGGGGAAATATTTGCGGAGCTTTTCACCGGAGAGGGTAATGTCCTCTTTGGGCGGCTTCTTTTCCTCCGACATGATGGTAAGCATGGTGTCCTCGTTCAGCTCCCCGGACTGGCTGAGCTTCTTCATCCGCTGGGCCTGGGAGAGTGAGGGCGTGGCCTGTTCGCTGTCGATGGTTTCCACCAATAGCGCCTGTTCCTCCGGCTTCAAATAGGAAATTTCCGAGGCGGGAGTGAGGGCGATTTTTCTGTCCTCCACCATCTGTTGGAGCTGGGGGGAAAGCTCTGTAAGACGCACCAGCCTGCGCACAGTATCACCGCTCATGCCAGTCCCTTTGGCAGCTTCATCATCGCTGCGGAACTTCGCCGCAACTTGCGGCGAAGTTAAATCGGTACGAGCGCCTTGCCGCTTGAGGGCCTCCATTTTCATTTTGAGGGCTTTACCTTTTTCAATTAGAGAAATATTTTCCCGCTGAATATTGGTATCGACCATCATAATAATGGCGGAATCCCGGTCCAAATCCCGGACAATGACGGGCATGGTAGCCAGTCCCGCCAGCTCACAGGCGCGTTTGCGCCGGTGTCCGGCCACCAGCTCATAGCCGCCGCCCTCGCGGGGGCGGGCGATAGCGGGGGTGAGTATGCCCCGTTCTTTCACACTCTCCAATGTCTCTTTCATAACCTCATCATCATCCCGCACAGAAAAGGGGTGATCCGGCAGCGGGTACAGCTCCGACAGAGGAATGATCTGCACCTTCTCCAGTTTGGCGTCCTGACGCTCCTGTTCCGTGGAGAAAAGGTCAGAGGCTGAGGCCAGCTCTACTTTTCGTGCGCTGCTTTTCAAGCTGTAGCACCTCCCGCGTCAGATTTCCATAGGCGACCGCCACCTTGCCGCCAGGGTCATGGGCAAAAATGCTCCTGCCCTCGGCGCTGATTTCCTTGGCGCGGACGGAGTGAGGTATCTCGGATTTAAATACCTTAATGTCTCCGCCGTAAGTCTCTCGGAGCAGGGCGGCAATCTCTCTGGCGAAATTCGTCCGGCTGTCCACCATCGTCAGGAGGATGCCGTCGATCTGGAGCTTGGGGTTAATCTGCCGCCGCACCTTGGCGACGGTTTGCAAAAGCTGTTCAAGACCTTTAGCGGGGAGGTACTCCGCCTGGACGGGCACGATGATCCGGTCCGCCGCCGCCAGGGCGTTCACCGTCAGCATCCCCAGGGAGGGCTGGCAGTCAATGAGAATGTGCGTGTACTGTTTCCGCACGGTATCCAGGTATTGGCGGAGGATGGTTTCCCGGCTCATGGCGTTCACCAGGGAAACCTCCATGCCGGAGAGCTGGATGCTGGACGGCATCAGGTCCACGCCCTCGGCATGGTGCAGAATGCCCTCGCCGGGAGGGAGCGACTGGTCCGTAAGGACCTTACCCATCACGTCCGAGAGGGTAATAGGCAGACTGTCCGGCTGAGCGTGGCCCAGGCTGATGGTAAGACTGGCCTGGGGGTCGTCGTCGAGCAGGAGAACCTTTTTCCCCTCTTGCGCAAGTCCCACGCCCAAATTTGCGCAGGTAGTGGTCTTGCCGACCCCGCCCTTTTGATTGGCTATGGCGATAATTTGAGCGTTCATGGCTTCACGTCCTTTCTAAATTCAATTTGTTTCGGGAACGGGGATGAAAAAAGGGAGAATACAGTTTTGAGCTGCATTCTCCCGAATCTAAGGTGTTCAATTTGTCGTTTTTTGTTGTTTCTCCGGTTTTCCCTGCGGGAGCTTTTGAGAGCCAATCGCCGCAAACCCGCATGAATACTGACTTTTTTACTTTTCGCTGTACCCTTCCTCAAAAACACATGTTCAACGTGGACTTCGGCAGGGGCCTCATCAAGTGCGGCAGCGCCATCGTGCCGTTTATGGACAATTTCCCCAAGA
>ERZ779632.1036-NODE-1036-length-12595-cov-11.249920_pt1 | contig 12595 bp, 12 predicted proteins | sample MGYA00514194_ERZ779632 | MGnify/ENA primary metagenome ERZ779632 (study PRJEB29562, sample SAMEA4376704) | mouse gut metagenome | isolation source: Cecum | study: EMG produced TPA metagenomics assembly of the A DSS colitis mouse model was used to assess the...
ACCTGGTGGGCATCTCCCCCTGGGAGATCCGCTACCGCAACGCCATCCGCCCCGGCGAGGCCCTGCCCAACGGACAGATCGTGGGCCCAGAGACCGGGCTGGTGGAGACCCTGGAGGCGGTGAAGCCCTACTACGACAGGGCAAAATACGCGGGCCTGGCCTGCGCCATGAAGAACGCCGGCGTTGGCGTGGGCATCCCGGACACGGGCCGGTGCCGGCTGGTGGTCCGGGGCGGAAAGGTCCACATCCAGGCCGGAGCCTCCTGCATCGGCCAGGGGCTGGGCACGGTGCTGACCCAGATGTGCTGCGGCCAGCTGGGGCTGGAGGGGGAGGACGTGGTCTACCACCGGTCCAGCACCTTCGACGCCCCGGACTCCGGCACCACCTCCGGCTCCCGCCAGACCCTCATCACCGGCGAGGCCTGCCGCCGGGCCTGCCAGGACCTGAAGCGGGATCTGGAGGGACGGACCCTGGAGCAGCTGGAGGGAAGGGAGTACTACGGCGAGTATCTGGCCAGGACAGACCCCCTGGGGGCGGACGTGCCCAACCCGGTCAGCCATGTGGCCTACGGCTACGCCACCCAGCTGTGCGTGGTGGGAGAGGACGGAAAAATCGAGCGCATGGTGGCGGCCCACGACGTGGGCCGGGCGGTGAACCCCCTCTCCTGCGAGGGCCAGATCGAGGGCGGGGTGGTAATGAGCATGGGCTTCGCCCTCACGGAGCAGTATCCGGTGACGGACTGCCGCCCCACGGCCAAATTCGGCACGCTGGGCCTCTTCAGGGCCGATCAGGTTCCGGAGATCAAGGCCATTGTGGTGGAGAAGCCGGGGCTGGACGTGGCCTGCGGGGCCATCGGCATCGGGGAGATCACCTCCATCCCCACCGCCCCCGCCATTGCGGACGCCTATTTCCGCTACGACGGAAAGCGGCGCTGCAGCCTGCCCCTGGAGGGGACGCCCTACAGCAGAGCTAAAAAATAGGGGAAAATTTTGGCGGCCTCCCGGCGCATTTTATCTTGTGCGCCGGAAAAAAAGGGTCTATAATCAAAGCGGCACAACGCGAAGCGGGGGCCGTCTGCCGGGCGGCCTCCGAAGGATTAAAGGAGGGCTTATCATGAAGCGAATCGGTATGCTGACCAGCGGTGGGGACTGCCAGGCCCTGAACGCGGCCATGCGGGGCGTCGCCAAGGCGCTGCTGAACTCGGGGGAGCAGGTGGAGATCTACGGCTTTCAGGACGGCTACCAGGGCCTGATCTACGGCCGCTTCCGGCTGCTCACCTATGCGGACTTCACCGGCATCCTCACCAAGGGCGGCACCTTCCTGGGCACCAGCCGCACCCCCTTCAAGACCATCCAGATCCCCGGGGACGACGGCGTGGACAAGGTGGCCGCCATGAAGCAGACCTACTACAAGCTCCAGCTGGACTGCCTGGTGATCCTGGGCGGCAACGGCACCCACAAGACCGCCAACCTGCTGCGCCAGGAGGGGCTCAACGTCATCACCCTGCCCAAGACCATTGACAACGATCTGTGGGGCACGGACATGACCTTCGGCTTCCAGAGCGCGGTGAATGTGGCCACGGAGGCCATCGACTGCATCCACACCACCGCCGCCTCCCACGGCCGGATCTTCATCGTGGAGGTCATGGGCCACAAGGTGGGCTGGCTGACGCTGAACGCGGGCATTGCCGGCGGCGCGGACATCATCCTCATCCCCGAGATCCCCTATGACATTGACAAGCTGGCCGGGAAGATCAAGGCCCGCCACGACGGCGGCAGCCGCTTCACCATCCTGGCCGTGGCAGAGGGGGCCATCTCCAGAAAGGACGCGGCCCTGAGCAAGAAGGAGTACAAGAAAAAGATGGCCAACTACAAGTACCCCTCCGTGTCCTACGAGATCGCCGAGAAGCTGCGGGAGCGGTGCGGCCTGGAGGTGCGGGTGACGGTGCCCGGCCACACCCAGCGGGGCGGCAGCCCCTGCCCCTATGACCGGGTGTTCGCCTCCCGGCTGGGCAGCGAGGCCGGCGAGCTGATCCTGAAGGGCAAGTACGGCTTCATGGTGGGCTACAAGAACCGGGAGATCGTGAGGGTGCCCCTGGAGGAGGTGGCCGGCAAGCTGAAGATGGTGGACCCGGAGTCCTCCATTGTCAAGGAGGCCAAGCTCCTGGGCATCAGCTTCGGCGACTGAGAACCGGACAATCAGCCCTTTTCCATAAGAGCGCACAGAGCCGGGGGATTTCATCCTTTTGATGAAATCCCCCGGCTTCATATGTGCTCAGCGGCCTCTGTGCTTCTCTTTTCGTTTTTGCCGCTTCTGGTCAAACTTGCGCTGCTTCTCGATTTTCTGCCGCTCTCTGCCGCTCTGCCTCCTCTGGGTTTTCCTCTCCTCCCGCTGCATCTGCAAAGCCTGCTGGGACTTGGTGCCGATGCCCGGGGTCCGCAGCTGCTCTCTGGCGCTGCGCTGCCTGCGCCTGGGATGATCTGCGGCCTGTCTCCCCTCGACTGCGACGGCCGGACTGAACCGCAGCCCGTCGTAGTGCTTGAGGATGAAGTCCCAGACCTCGCAGTCCCTGGGCTCCGCGCCAAAGATGACCTTGCACGCGGACAGCTTCCCGTCTGAGATTCGCTCAAAAACGCCAACCCAGAAGGGACCCTCAAAAAATACCGTCAGTCTTCCTGTGTCCATAACCTTCCCTCCTAAAAATTCGTTATGGACAAAGAACGGACAACCCAGGAGGGGCAGGTTACTTACCTCGCCAATACGGCGAGACGGCCGGGCTACCTACCGGCTCTGGCACACCTCGTCGGATGTGCGTTGCGTTTTTATCTTTGTCTTTTGCTGTCAGGCCCTCCGGCCTAATTCACAGCTTCATGGATTCCGGTCTGTCTGTTTCCTCCGGTGAAAGCATATCGCGCCGGGCACGGCCCGCCTATGCCCGCAGCAGCAGCTCCCGGGCCACCTCCACTCCGTTTTTCATGTAGATCCGGGGCACCCGCTTGCTCACCGCGCACGTCAGCTCGTAGGAGATGGTTCCCGCCAGACGGGCCGCCTCGTTGACGGAGTTGTGGGGCCCGTAGACCTCCACCACGTCCCCCTCCCCCGCGCCCGGCAGGTCCGTGAGATCAATCATGCACATGTCCATGCAGATCCGCCCCAGGATGGGGGCCGTGCCCGCCTCTGTCCACACCCGCCACCGGTTGGACAGGACCCGGTGGAGGCCGTCGGCGTAGCCGATGGGCAGCACCCCCACCCGGCTGGGCCGGCCGGTGCGGAAGGTGCGGCCGTAGCTGATGGTGGTGTCAGGCACAAAGTCCTTCACCGCGCCGATCACCGTCTTCAGGCTCATCACCGGCCGCAGCCCCAGCTCCTCCGCCTGGTCCCCGATGCCATAGGTGATGATGCCCGGGCGGAACATGTCGTGGGCAAACTGGGGATAGCTGACCGTGGCCCCGCTGTTGGCACAGTGGCAGATGGAGAAGCGGACGCCCCGCTCCGCCAGACGGGAGAGCATGGCCTCGAACCGCTGGTGCTGGAGCTGGGTGTAGGCCCGGCTGCTCTCCTGATCCTCGTCGGACACGGCGAAGTGGGTGAACACCCCCTCCACCTCCAGACCCGGCAGGGCGCACACCCGGCAGATCTCCTCCAGGGACCGGTCAAAGTGGGCCTCGTCGCACTGGAAGCCCAGCCGGGACATACCCGTGTCCAGCTTGATATGGGCCCGCATCCGGCCGCCGGCCGCTACCGCCTCCCGGGAGAAGTCCTCCGCCGCCCGCTCGCTCCACACCGCCTGGGTCACGCCGCTCTTGATCACGGCGCCGGTCTGGTCCGCCGGGGTCAGGCCCAGCTGGAGGATGGGCAGGCCCACGCCCCCCCGCCGCAGCTCCTGGGCCTCGTCAACGCTGGAGATAGCCAGATACTCCGCCCCCAGCGCCTCCAGCTCCCGGGAGATGTGGACGGCCCCGTGGCCATAGGAGTCCGCCTTCACCACCCCCAGGAACCGGGCCCTGGGCCCCATCTGCGCCCGCAGCGCCCGGTAGTTGTGGCCAAGCGCGTCCAGGTCAATCTCCGCCCAGGTCCGTTTAAGTGTACTCTCCATGCTCGCAACCCCTCTTTTCTTTTGTATCATCCGCCCGCGGCTATTCCTCCGCAGAGGCGTAGGCCGCGGCCTCGTCCGCCGCCGTCCAGTCACTGGTCCCCTCCTGGGGCGCTCCGGGCTCCGCCGGGACGGCCGGGGCAGCCGGCTCGCCGCCGCCCGTCACCTCAAACCGGGTCCAGGCCACCTCAAAGACCACCGTGCCCTCCGCAGAGATCTCGCTGCGCAGGGGCAGCAGGGTCTCCTGGTCAAACCAGGTGGTGTACACGGTCCCCTCGTCGTCGGGCAGATCGCAGGCCAGGCGCAGACAGGGCCGCTCCCCCACCGTCTCCTCGCTCTTCTCCGTCACGTACCCGGAGGCGGCGGCCTGCATCAGCTTGGGCAGGGCCGCCACCGGCGAGATGGCTGCGGCGGAGTAGCCCCCCGCGTCCAGGGAGATGTCCTCGTAGCTGAGGGTCAGGGTTCCGTTCTCCACCGTGGCGGAGATGCCCGCCAGGTTGGCCGGGGAGAGCACCGTCACCGTGCTCCTCTCCGGCGCGTAGTCGCACAGCAGGGTGTAGGCGCGGTCCTCGTCCGCGTAGTGGCAGCTTACCTCCGCCTCCATGACCGCCCCGGTCAGATTGGCGTACTGGGCCTGGAGCTCAGCCGCCGGGTCCTTCTCCTCCCCGCCGCAAGCGGTGAGCAGGAGCATCAGCATTGGTGCAAAAAGCAGGGCTTTTCGCACGTTCCTTCCTCCTTGATCTAAAATCCAAGCTCCTTGAATACAGCCGGCAGGCGGCCGGTCAGGTCCAGGGGGGTCATGGCGTACTCCGACAGGTCCCGGGCGCACAGGTCCCCGGCCCGGCCGTGGAGCCACACCGCGCAGGCGGCCGCCTCCAGGGCCGGCGCCCCCTGACCTATGAGGGAGAGGACCATCCCCGCCAGCACGTCGCCGCTGCCGCCCTTGGCCATGCCGCAGTTGCCGGTGGGATTGCGCAGAAGCCGCCCCTCCGGCCCGGCCACCAGGGTCCCGGGCCCCTTGAGCACCAGGACGCACCCGTGGCGGCGGGCGAAGTCCGCCGCCGCCCGCTCCCGGCCCAGGGACAGGTCCCCGCCCAGGCGGAGAAACTCCCCCTCGTGGGGCGTCAGCACCGTCTCCCCCCCTTCCGGCCTGCCCCGCCGCCTATCCAGCACATCTATATGCGCGGAAATGGCGTTTATGCCGTCCGCGTCCAGAACCACCGGCGCCCGGCAATCCTCCAGCAGGCGGCGGACGGTTTTGTCCGTCTCCGGGCTGCGGCCCAGGCCGGGGCCTATGAGGACTGCGCCGCAGGCGGACACCCGCTCCAGAAGCTCGCCGTAGTCCGCCGGAGCCGGATGGGCCATGGCGCAGGCGCACCGGGCCGCCACCACAGGGTAGGCCTCCCCGGGTACGCCCACAAACACCAGGCCGCTGCCCGTGCGCACCGCCGCCTCCCCGGCGAAGACCGGCGCGCCGGTGTAGCCCACGGACCCGCCGTAGACGTACACCCTCCCAAAGCTGCCCTTGTGGCCGTCCTGCCGCCGCCGGGGCAGCAGGTTCTTCACAAGGGCGGCGGTGATCTCCTCCATGGCCGCCGCCTCCCTCCGTTTTTGGGTATAGTGTACCACAGCCGGCCCCGGTTGTCACGGCCCATGGGCGGGTTTTTATAAATTTTCCCAGCACACCCCCGGGCAGAAGGGGGAATTTACAAATTGTTCAAATTGGAGGGAGAAAACCGTATTGACAGAGCGGTGCTTTGGTGTTAAACTGCCTTTAGCACTCAGGGTATTGGAGTGCTAAAGGAGACCGAACCATGGAATTGACCGCCCGCAAAAAGGAAATACTGAAGGTGGTCACGGAGCGGTATATCAACTCCGCCGAGCCGGTGGGCTCAAAATTCATCGCCCAGGCCATGGGCGGCCGTCTCAGCTCCGCCACCATCCGCAACGAGCTGGCGGACCTGGTGGAGCTGGGCTATCTGGAGCAGCCCCACACCTCGGCGGGCCGGATCCCCTCCCCCAGGGGCTACCGGCTGTACGTCAACGAGCTGATGGAGCGGCGCAGCGTGTCCGACCAGGAGGCGGCCCAGATCAACGCGGCCCTGGGCGGCCAGATGCGGGAGCTGGACGCCATCATCGCCCAGGCCGGTCAGGCGGCGGCCTCCATTGTCAGCTACCCCGCCTACGCGGTGGCGGCGGGCAGGGAGAGCATCACGGTCCGGCGCTACGACCTGCTGAGCGTGGACGAGGCCAGCTTTATCGCCGTGGTGATGACCAACGACAGCCGGGTGAAGAGCCAGCTGCTCCACACCCAGGTCCCCCTCCCGGCGGAGCAGCTGTCCTCCCTGGCCAATCTGCTCAACACCCATTTTACCGGCGTGCGGGTGGAGGAGCTGGGCGTCAAGCTGATGGGCCTCACCGGCCAGCTGCCGGCGGAGCTGTTCCTGCCCCTCTCCCTGACCATCGAGTACGCCACCGCGGTCATCGACCGCAGCGCGCAGAATCAGGTGTACACCACCGGCCAGACCCAGCTGCTCCGGCAGCCGGAATTCCAGGACCTCAGCCGGGCCAACGAGCTCATGAGCCTGCTGACGGACCGGAAGGACAGCCTGCCGGTGCTGGACGAGAACACCCCCATGCAGATCCTCATCGGCCCGGAGAACGTCAACGAGGCCCTGAAGGAGGCCAGCGTGGTGGTGGCCAGCTACGACATCGGAGAGAACATGCGGGGGCTCATCGGCGTGGTGGGACCCACCCGGATGGACTACGCCGCCGTGGCGGCCCGGCTGAGCTATTTCGCTGAGAGCCTGACGAAGATGTTTGGAAAAAATAATCAGTTGCCCCCGAAGGAGGACGAGCAATCGTGAGCAAGAAAGAGAACAGCGCCCCCATGGAGCCCCTGGAGGAGCAGGAGATCCAGGAGCAGCCCGCCGAGGCGGCGGAGGTGTGCGGGGAGGCCCCCGCCGAGACCTTCACCCTCACCAAGGAGGAGATGGAGAAGCTGGAGGCCCTGGCCGGACAGCTCTCCGCCCTCAACGATCAGCACCTGCGTCTGGCGGCGGAGTACGACAACTACCGCAAGCGCACCACCAAGGAGAAGGAGAGCACCTACCAGGACGCCAAGATAGACACCATCTCCAAGTTCCTGGAGGTGTATGACAATCTGGAGCGGGCCGTGGGCCAGCCCGGGGACGAGGACAACGTCCACAAGAAGGGCATGGAGATGATCTTCCATCAGCTGATCTCCGTACTGGAGAAGATGGGCGTGACCATCGAGGACCCCGCCGGCCAGAGCTTTGATCCCGCCCGCCACAGCGCGGTGATGCACGTGGACAGCGAGGAGCTGGGGGAGGGTGTGGTGAGCCAGGTCTTCCAGAAGGGCTTCCTCCTGGGCGAGAAGGTGATCCGGTTCGCCGCAGTGCAGGTGGCCAATTAGGACATCTGCCGGCAGCATTCCATTTTGTATAAAAAATTTTTTCTATAGTAGGAGGACAACATCATGTCTAAAGTTATCGGTATTGATTTGGGCACAACCAATTCCTGCGTGGCCGTCATGGAAGGCGGCGAGAGCGTTGTCATCGCCAACGCCGAGGGCAACCGCACCACCCCGTCGGTGGTGGCCTTCTCCAAGACCGGCGAGCGCATGGTGGGCCAGGTGGCAAAGCGCCAGGCCATCACCAACCCGGACCGCACCATCGCCTCCATCAAGCGGGAGATGGGCTCTGACCACCGGGTGACCGTTGACAGCAAGAACTACACCCCCCAGGAGATCTCCGCCATGATCCTCCAGAAGCTGAAGGCCGACGCGGAGGCCTATCTGGGCCAGACCGTCACCGAGGCGGTTATCACCGTCCCCGCCTACTTCACCGACTCCCAGCGCCAGGCCACCAAGGACGCCGGCAAGATCGCCGGCCTGGAGGTCAAGCGCATCATCAACGAGCCCACCGCCGCGGCTCTGGCCTACGGCGTGGACAAGGAAGAGGCCCAGAAGATCATGGTCTACGACCTGGGCGGCGGCACCTTCGACGTGTCCATTCTGGACATTGACGACGGCGTCATCGAGGTCCTGGCCACCGCCGGCAACAACCGCCTGGGCGGCGACGATTTCGATGAGTGCGTGATGAAGTATCTGGCCAGCGAGTTCAAGAAGACCGAGGGCATTGACCTCACCGGCGACAAGGTGGCCATGCAGCGGCTGAAGGAGGCCGCGGAGAAGGCCAAGATTGAGCTCAGCGGCGTCACCACCTCCAACGTGAACCTGCCCTATATCACCGCCGACGCCACCGGCCCCAAGCACCTGGACGTGACCCTCACCCGGGCCAAGTTCAACGAGCTCACCGCCCATCTGGTGGAGGCCACCATGGGCCCCGTGCGCCAGGCCATGAGCGACGCGGGCCTCAGGGGCGGCGAGATCAGCAAGGTGCTGCTGGTGGGCGGCTCCAGCCGCATCCCCGCCGTACAGGAGGCGGTGAAGAAGATCACCGGCAAGGACGGCTTCAAGGGCATCAACCCCGACGAGTGCGTGGCCATGGGCGCGGCCCTCCAGGCCGGCGTGCTCACCGGCGACGTGAAGGGCCTGCTGCTGCTGGACGTGACCCCCCTGAGCCTGGGCATTGAGACCATGGGCGGCGTGTGCACCCGCCTCATTGAACGCAACACCACCATCCCCGCCAAGAAGAGCCAGATCTTTTCCACCGCCGCGGACAACCAGACCAGCGTGGAGGTCAACGTCCTCCAGGGCGAGCGGGAGATGGCCGCGGCCAACAAGAGCCTGGGCCGCTTCCACCTGGACGGCATCGCGCCGGCCCGCCGGGGCGTGCCCCAGATCGAGGTTACCTTTGACATCGACGCCAACGGCATCGTGAACGTCTCCGCCAAGGACCTGGGCACGGGCAAGGAGCAGCACATCACCATCACCTCCTCCTCCAACATGTCCAAGGAGGACATTGAGCGGGCGGTGAAGGAGGCGGAGCAGTACGCCGCCGAGGACGCCCGGATCAAGGAGTCCGTGGAGATCCGCAACGCCGCTGACCAGATGGTCTATCAGGCGGAGAAGACCCTGGGCGAGATGGGCGACAAGATCCCCGAGGGGGAGAAGGCCCCGGTTCAGGCCGCCATTGACAAGCTGAAGGAGACCCTCAAGGGCGAGGACACCGCCGCCATCAAGGCGGACACCGAGGCCCTCCAGCAGGCCTTCTACGCGGTCAGCGAGAAGCTCTACCAGCAGGCGGGCGGTCCCCAGGCAGGTCCCGACATGGGCGGTCAGCCCGGCGGCGGTCAGGCGGAGGGCCAGCAGTACTACGACGCCGACTACAAGGTAGTCGACGAGGACGACCAGAGCAAGTAATGACGGGCGGTTCCGGATGGGACGGGGAGGACCTCCCCGCCCCATTTGGAATGTCTGCGGAGAATGGATGTGAGAGCATATGGCTGACCAGAAAAGAGACTATTACGAGGTCCTGGGCGTACAGAAGGGCGCCACGGACCAGGAGATCAAGAAGGCCTACCGCAAGCTGGCCAAGGCCAACCACCCGGACCTGAACCCGGGGGACAAGGCGGCGGAGGCCCGGTTTAAGGAGATCAACGAGGCCTACGAGGTCCTCAGCGACAGTACCAAGCGCTCCCGGTACGACCAGTTCGGCTTTGCCGGCGTAGACCCCAGCTACGGCGGCGGAGGGGGCGGCTTCGGCGGAGGCTTCTCCGGCGACTTCGACTTTGGCGATCTGGGGGATATCTTCGGCAGCTTTTTCGGCGGAGGCTTCGGCGGCGGATCCGCCCGGACCAGGAGCGGCCCCCAGCGGGGGGAGAGCCTGCGCATGGGCCTCACCATCACCTTTGAGGAGGCGGCCTTCGGCTGCGAGAAGGAGGTCAGCCTGGACCGGGTGGAGCAGTGCGAGGCCTGCGGCGGCTCCGGCGCGGCCCCCGGCACCAGCCCGGAGACCTGCTCCAACTGCGGCGGCTCCGGCACGGTCCAGCAGCGGCGGCAGACCCCCATGGGCGTCTTTGCCACCACCAGCCCCTGCCCCCGCTGCGGCGGCAAGGGCAAGATCATCGCCTCCCCCTGCTCCAGCTGCGGCGGCTCCGGGCAGAACCGCAAGCGCAAGACCGTCAAGGTCTCCATCCCCGCGGGCATTGACAACGGCCAGATCGTCTCCCTGCGGGGCCAGGGCAACGCCGGCAAGAACGGCGGCCCGGCGGGAGATCTGCAGATTGTCATCACCGTGCAGCCACACCAGCTCTTCCAGCGGGACGGCTCCGACGTGTACTGCGACGCGCCCATCACCTTCACCCAGGCGGTGCTGGGGGGCGAGCTGGAGATTCCCACCATTGACGGCAAGGTGAAATATGACATCCCCGAGGGCACCCAGACCGGCACAACCTTCCGCCTGCGGGGCAAGGGCATCCCCAACGTCAACGGCCGGGGCCGCGGGGACCAGTACGTCACCGTCCATATTGAGACCCCCCGCAGCCTCAACCGGGAGCAGAAGGAGGCCCTGCGCAAGTTCAGCGAGACCCTGAAGGAGCACAACTACAAGGAGCGCAGGAGCTTTTTTGAGAAGTTCAAAAAATAACCGCCCCGGTTCTTCGGACATAGGCGGAACAACAGGAGGGATCCCCATGAAAATTGCCATAGCATGTGACCACGGCGGCTACGATTTGAAGACGGAGCTGAGCGCCTGGCTGACCGAACAGGGCCACCAGGTGGAGGACTTCGGCTGCTTTAACCGGGACAGCTGCGACTACGCCGACTTTGCCGGCCCTGCGGCCAGGGCGGTGGCGGCGGGGCGGTGTGAGCGGGGTATTGTGATCTGCACCACCGGCATCGGCGTGTCCATCACCGCCAACAAGGTCCGCGGCGTCCGCTGCGCCCTGTGCAGCGAGCCCTGGAGCGCGGAGATGACCCGCCGCCACAACGACGCCAACATGCTGGCCCTGGGCGCCGGCGTGGTGGGTCCACTGATGGCCCGTCAGGTGGTCCAGTCCTTCCTCACCCACGACTTTGAGGGCGGCCGCCACCAGCGCCGCATCGACAAGATCGCCGCCGTGGAGGACGAATAGACATATGAAATCCTTTTTGATCGTGGGCATGGGCTCCTTTGGCCACCACCTCTGCCGCGCCCTGGCGGACCAGAAATGCGAGGTCATGGTGGCGGATCAGGTCAGCGACACCCTGGAGGACCTGCTTCCCCTGGTGGTCAGCGCCAAGGTGGGGGACTGCACCAACGAGGAGGTCCTCCGCTCCTTCGACATTCCCAGCTTTGACGCCTGCTTTGTCTGCCTGGGGGACAGCAACGTGCTGGGCAGCCTGCAAATCACCAGTCTGCTCAAGGAGCTGGGGGCAAAGAAGGTGTTCAGCAAGGCGGACGACGACGTGCAGGCCAAGTTCCTCCTGCGCAACGGCGCGGACCACGTCATTTACCCGGAGCAGGAGGCTGCCGTCAATCTGGCCATCAGCGAGAGCTCCGACAGCATCTTCGACTGCATCAGCCTCACCGACGAGTACTCCATCTACGAGCTCCAGCCCATGGACCGCTGGATCGGCAAGAGCCTGAAGGAGCTGAACTTCCGGGTAAAGTACAATCTCACGGTTATCGCCGCCATGCGGGACGGTATCATCCGCCCCAACCTGAGCCCGGACTACACCTTCAAGGCCGACGAGCACCTGCTGGTGCTGGGCCGGATCGAGGACATCCGGAAGGTTGTGCGGTGAATTGTTCTGTTCCTTTGTGAGCAGAGAAAGAAAGCAGAAGAAAAAACGCAGAGACGTATACCAGCCGGCAGTCTGGCGATAGACTGCCGGCTGGTGTGCTTTATGATCTCTTTCCTGCAAAATATATCCGCAAAAAAGCCCTTTCGTATGTGTAGTACTTCCACACACGAAAGGGCTTTTTCCTTATCACGTCAAACCGGCTTAGACCAGCTCGATCATCGCGGTCTCCGCCGCGTCGCCCCGGCGGATGCCGGTGCGGGTGATGCGGGTGTAACCGCCGTTGCGCTCCGCGTAGTTGGGCGCGATCTCCTTGAAGATCTTCTTCACCACATCCTCCCGGGTCACAAAGGCCATGGCCTGACGGTAGGCCGCCAGATCGCCCTTCTTCCCCAGGGTAATCATCTTCTCAGCCAGGGGGCGAATCTCCTTGCAGCGGGTGACGGTGGTCTCCATCCTCCCATTGTCCAGGAAATCGGTCACCTGCTGACGGAGCATCGCTTTGCGCTGATCGGTAGTCTTACCGAGCTTACGAGTTCCGGGCATTGTAGGTTTCCTCCTTCAAAAGGCGTATCAAGCCGTCGAGACGGCTCAGTTGGATTCTTCGTCGGCCAGGGACAGCCCCATCATGGCCAGCTTGTTGATGACCTCCTCCAGGCTCTTGCGGCCCAGGTTCCGGACCTTCATCATCTCGTCCTCCGTCTTGGAGATCAGATCCTCCACGGTGTTGATGTTGGCCCGCTTCAGGCAGTTGAAGCTGCGTACACTGAGATCCAGCTCCTCAATGGTCAGCT
>ERZ779632.1040-NODE-1040-length-12572-cov-4.987537_pt1 | contig 12572 bp, 12 predicted proteins | sample MGYA00514194_ERZ779632 | MGnify/ENA primary metagenome ERZ779632 (study PRJEB29562, sample SAMEA4376704) | mouse gut metagenome | isolation source: Cecum | study: EMG produced TPA metagenomics assembly of the A DSS colitis mouse model was used to assess the...
CCAGATGTTGATGTCCCTCGGCGTGACCTTTACCGTGTAATCGTTCCCGCAGGATAACGCCATCATGTGGGAGTGGAAAAAGTCATAGTCCAGGGAGATTTCCTCGCTGCGTGTGCTGCCCTCCTCCACATCGGAGGTCAGCGTGAACACCTGGAATTCCTCATCCCACACGGCATTGCTCCGCTGGATGCGCCCGTACTGCGTCACCGTCCCGTCCGGGAACGTAACGTCAAACCGCTCATACGGCTCGTAGGTCCATGCGTCCCCAAGCCGGAGCAGTTCGCAGACCGTCCGGTTATCCGAGCGGTATCCGGCATATCCGCCGGAAAAACAGCTGACCGTGGCCGTGAACCGCAGGGCATAGGATGAGCCGGAATAAACCCTCACCTTATTTCCCCGGATGCGCATCTCCACTGTGTACATCGCAGGGTTTCCCCGCAGGTCTGTATTCGCTGTCCGGCTGATTGTCTGGCTGTAGCTGCCGAGGAGCGAAGATCCTTTGTAAAGCTCCACCCTCTGCGTATTGTAATTCAAGCAGCAGAACACATCCCCGCAGAACACCCCGGCTTTCCCGCTGCCGTTTGCCGGGAATGCCAGCCTTGCCCGCAGGTGCAGTTCCTGAAACCCGCTGTACTTCCACGCAAGCTGCCCGCTCCCGTCAAGCTGCGAATACACCCGCCCCATGGCGTATTCCTCTTCCTTCCATACCTCCCACGAGCCGGACAGCACCGTCCAGTAGCTTTCCGGCAGCGGGTTCTCATCCCGGAAGTCCTCATACCAGATGAGCGCCGAGTCCGGCTTCCTCCGCAACATCTCGCAGGTCAGCTTGAAGCCTTTATCCGGCTGGCACGGCTCCCCGTCCACGTCAACGAACTGCCGCGGGGAAAGAGTGAACGCCGCCTCCCCTGCGGAAGCGTGTTCCCGGAAGTCCGTGCAGACACGGAAACCGTAAAACTGCACGCCCTTCACATCCACCGAGACTGTGATTGTGTGCGTCCCTGCGGAAAGGGAAATTCCCTCTGACAGCGCCGACCAGAAGGTAGTCCTCCAGTACGGCCACCACAGGCGGCTCTCCGCGAAATGCTTTGTGCTGCCGTCAAGGGAAATATAAATCCCGTTTTTATCCCAGAAGGGGAAGCACAGGCGCACCGCCACATCATAAGTTCCCGCCGATGATACAGAAAATCTATAAGTGGCGGAGCCGTTGTCCCCCATCGTCACCATGCCCTCCGAAACGGACACAATGCCGGAATAGCTGTCAGGGCTGCCGCCGCCCCGGTCAACCAGAATATCCCCGAACTGTGCCTTCTGCTCCTTGCCGTAGGCGGTCAGGTAGTGCCTGCGGTTATAGGTTCCCGCCAAAAGGGGATATTCGTGGGAAACGGCGTCAGACCCTTCCATGAAGTCGTACACCTGCGGGAAAGCATACGGCACTTTGTCGTAGTCGTCCCAATAAGCCAGGATAGGGATGAAGGGCTGCGGCGGGGCATCGTCCGTAAAGTTATAGCCGCCCGTCATCCACAGCTTTGCGGCATAGTAGGTGTTGGAAGTCCCCCGGTAGGATTTGCCAAGGTTCTCCGGCTTATCATAAATCTGCCAGTTCCACCCGTATCCGGGCAGCCCCATGAAAACTTTGCCCGGCGACATTGCGGCCACGGCATAGTCATAAATGCCCTCCAGCCAGCTCCGCGGGGAGACCGGCCCCGGAGCGGAGCCTGCCCACGCCATGCCGTAGCTCATGATGGATGCCGTGTCGCAGTATGCATTAAGGTCGGCATACACGCACCAGTTCTCGCCGCCCACGGAGCCCTGCACCCCCGTCATACCCGGCAGGCAGATGTTCACCAGCTTTGCCGTGCTGTAATTCTTCACAGTCTGGTAAATGTCCCGGAACAGCGCGTTTGCCGCCGCCCGGTTTTCATACTCCCCGCCGTGCTCCAGGTCGATGTCCACCCCGGCGCACCACGGGTATTTCTGCATGATCCGCACAAGCTCCGTGAGGAACTTATCCTTCGCCCCGTTTGTGTTGTTCCGCAGCGCAGTAAAAATGGACGCCGTGCCGTGGTTCATCACGGTCAGCATCCACTTGATGTGCGGCCATTTCTGAATATAGGGCATCATGGAGGAAATGCTTGTGCCGGTTTCTGAAATTGTCCCCGTGATATCCACCTCGAATGTAAATATGCCCACGGTGTCCAGCCGGTCGCCGTAATCCCGGAGCGCCTGGTACATCCGGCTGTTCCCCATGAAGCTCCACACCATGCACCGCTTTCCCTGCAGGTAATCCCTCAAACTTTACCACCTCCTAAAAATGGGCAGGAAAAAAGCGCCTGCTTCCAGACGCTTTCATTTCCATTCTCCGTTTATCAGATTTGTCAGCAGACCAAGATTCATTCACATTTGTTTTTGGAACACAAACATCCCTTCGTTGCCATCCCCTATAAAATCATCCGGCATATCAGGGTCCGGATGTTTTTCGTTTAAGAATTCAACAATATGAAACCCACACTTATTCACATAAAAATGGATATTCCTTTTTTCAAAATATGGCGTGCAGGTCTCCCATACCTTTGTCTGCGGATGCAGCTTTTCAACCTCATTCCATATCGCCTCCCCGATACCTTTACTCTGGGAGCCATACTTCACAAAAAGGAAATCAAGATGGTTATGCTGCGTGGCAGGGTTGATGACAACAATAGCGCCGCCAGCCATTTTACCGTCAACAAGCGCTTTATATGCCACTGAGCCATCTGCATTCAAAGACTGGTCGATATCCTCTTCGGGTAAAATTTCCTCTTTGGTCTTGCCAAACTCCTCTTCATATCCTTTTTGAAACGCTTCCTGCATATCAGCTTTATATTGTTTCAAATCGTTACCGCCTATAGGCGCAAGCTGAAAATCCATCATCTCATCTCCTCAAAAAATGTCCTTCTGTCACTTTCCCCCTAAACATGAAAGTATAGCACAAATTCATGAAAATTCAATGACAGTCAGATGAAAAAATATTCCTCAGACCGCATCGCCCCCGTCCTGCATTTCCTGGAACTCAAAATAAAGCCTTGCCGACTTTCCCTTTTCCACCGACACCGGGTGCTTGCTGTCCCCGGCCGCCGTGTACTGGAAAAAGCCGTCCTTCTGTGTGGCCGCGCCATTCTTAAGGCACTGGCGGGTGGATGCCAGGAGCGAAAACACATCCCCCGCGTCTGCGGCGGAGAGAAACTTCGCCCTGTGCGCCCCTGCCCCCAATGCCAGTTCTATGCTGCCCGCCGCCATGGGCTGCACTGGGTACACCCTGATGTCCAGCCCCGCCGAGGTCTGCCCAAGGTTGAACGCCACCATCGTTGCACTGGAGCGCACCAGCCCGTTATAGAACCTCGGTGGCACAATCTCCCCGTTTTCACGGTACTTCTCCATCACCGTTCCGGTGTGTATCACATACCCCGTCAGCCGGTCGCCCTCCTGCGCCATGAGGTCGGTGAACCAGATCCGGCCGGTGCAGTCTGCGACCAGCGGCTTCACAGTCACCGCCACCACCCTCATGTCCTTCTTGCATTCCAGCGTTTCCGCAAACCGTGTGAATTCCGGCACTATAACCACCTACCCATCCAAAGTCCACTGTATCTCGCTCACATGGCCCACCCACCCCGTTGCGATAGAGCCGCCCTGCAGGAGCATATCCGTGATATAGAATTCCCCCGTGCAGTCCGTCACGCACACCCGCACGGTAATGGATTTGAGCCTCTCATACCCCTTTGGCGACACGTCCTGCGCCGCCTGCGTGAAAAATGCCATCATCCACCGCCTTCCCAAATTTACAGCAGGTCAATAAACCTCGTCTCCGTGGAGCCGTCCTCGTATTCAAAGGTCACCTCGATGCCCACCTGTCCGCCCGTGCCCTTCGTTAAATTCTCCGACGCGATCTGCGCCGAAAAGGTATAGCTGCTCCTGCTTGCCGGGTACACCGTCTGCGCAAGGCTTTTCGTCATGCCTGCCGCGCCCACGCATTTAAAGGATGCCGTGCCTGACACTCCGTTTTCCGGATCCACCTCAAAGCCGGACTTCAGCCAGTAGCTCATGCCGCTGTCGGCGCGGGAATTCCGCAGGTGGTTGAACGGCACCATGTCCTTCACCTCCTGCCGGTCGATGACATCCGTATTGGAAAGCACATCCGCCGCCTTATCCCACTGCGCCGAGGAATCGCCCAGCTCCCGCAGCGTGGTGGAAAGCTCCAGCACCGTGTTCCACGGCTCCTGCAGGTTGTACTGTCGCCTCACGATGCGCGTCTTTACGGAAAGGTCCAGGTCCCGGTCATCCACCGTGACGATGTCGCCCAAATCCCAAGTCTCATGCTCATACCCCGTCAGCACAGATAAATCCATGGCGGAAAGCACATAGGAAATCCGGGGCTTTGCATAGTCCGCAAGCCGCATCTGGGCAAACTCAAGCATCTGGTAGGGGTTCGTGAAACTGGAGCAGTCCAGCGTGGAAGTCCGCACCTCGTTTGTATAGGCATAGCTTTCCACATATTCCTTCCCTCCGTTGATGCTGGCAAAGGTCATGCCGTCCTTCCCGTAAGCGTACAGCCTCGTGACAAGGCTTCTGGTATCCACCACACGCTGGATGGACTTCATATTTTTGCGGTAAGCGAACAGCACCCCGCTGTCCGTGCCGCCAAAGGTCAGGAGATGCACAAGGCGGTTGGCGCAGTCAAAGATCAGGTCGCCGCCGTGGATGTTCTGAACCTGCCTTAAAATTGACAGGGCGTTCTTTTCCGTGCTTTCCCATGTCCGCTTCGTCCGCACCGTCACGTTCCCCACACTCCAGCCCGTGCCTTCCAGCGCATACGCCATCGGAACCTCCGTGTCCGCGTTGAAATTGACGGAAGCCTTCTCCACGGAGAAAGCCAGGTCATAGAACGCCGCCTCCGCATACACCGAAGTCACCACCTTCCCGTCCGCGCCCTTGTCATCGGTCAGCGTCCGGATGCGGTACACATCGTTCACGATCTGTACCTGCTTCTCGTTATCCAGGGAGGGGCGCTTGGAATCCCGGAACGGCAGCTTGAATTCCAGCGTGTCCGCCCCGTTCACCTCGCTCGTCACCATGATGTTAAAGGCATTCTCCAGCACCGCCTCCCATGCCCCGTTGGAATCAAGTATTACCGGCCTTGCAAAGCCGAGCCGCTCATAGGGCGGCCTGGGAATGTCGTTCAACTGTATCTCCATCAGCCTCGGAGTCTTGGATGTGTCCGCTGTGGCAAGCGTCACCCGGTAGCGGATGTACCTCTGGTTGGGCGACTGCAGCTCGCCGCTGCTCCCAATGGCCTGCCATGCCGTCCATTCCTCCAGGTCATCCGAAGTGGAGGTCTCCGTCAGGGAGACAGCCGTAACGCCCGCCGTGTATTCGCTCTTTACTGACACCCGCCCCGTCCCTGCAAGCAGGCATTCCGCAGGAGCCGTCAATAGCTGCCCGGTTTCCGGATAGGCGCCGCCGCTGCCCTTCCGCAGCGTCACGCACCCCGGCTCCGCCAGGGCATCCACATCCCCGGAGGTGTCGCCGCCGTTGGCGCACAGCGATTCCCTGAAATAATCCGCAAGGCCATCTGCCGTAAGCTGCGAATCACAGTCAAGGAACCAGTCGTCAAAGCCGCCCGCATACCAGTAGGAATTGGCGTGCATCCCCATGATGAGGTCTGCCGTGCAGGAGCGGTTCAGTTCGCCCGTGAAGGAAAGCGCCGCAGAAACCCATACTGCGCCGCTCCCACGGTCGCCTATGACATACTGTGCCTTTTTATTGTCCGGCTCGATCACGCAGGCAATGAAATACCACCCGTTGTTCACAAAGGAAAAAGGCGGCGTGACCGACTCATCTAAAATCAGTGTGCCGGAGGTATTGTAAAGCATGATCCTCGGCTTGCCACGGATTAACGACAGATAAAAAATCGGCTGCCCCGGCCCCTGCCTTGTGTTGAAGATGGGCGTATAGGTGTTGCCGATGGAGTAGGTGGTCGGGTTCATCCAGCCGCCCACAATGACGCGATCCCCAAGGCTGCTGAAAATGCTGCCGTCATTCGCCACCTTCAGATAGGTTTTCTCCGAGGCGGGGTTCGTGATGTTCATGCGGAAGTGATGCCCTTTCTGCCCGCCCCGGAAGCCTGCGCTTGTTCCCGACCAGCCGGAAACAAACATCTTCCTGCCTTTGCCGGAGGAATCGGCAAGCTCCGTGTCCTCATCCGGGGCATTTTCATTGAACCTCCACAGCCCATCCTTTGCATACTCCGCAGGGAACTCACCCGTGAAATCCGTCTGTCTGCTTAACGTGCTTTTGACCGCCATCCCCTCACCTCCATCTGCTCCTCGCCTGTATTTTCAGTTCCGAAAATGCGGCGTCACCGGCCGTGGAGACCGCCACCGTGTTATGCCCCTTGGAAAGCACGGGGAAATTCAGCTCCGCTAAAAGCGGCAGGCCGTTGCGCAGTGTGTTGCCGGAGGCATCCACCACCTTTGCCGTGACCAGGGCGGAATCTACCAGCAGCGTCTCCCCCGCGGAAAGCGGCCCCGTCACGCGCAGTTCCACGCCGTTTGTAGTGACGGAGACATAGCTGCCCGCGCCGGAAGGGATGCTGCCCTTCACCGCATACACCGGGTAGGAGTCCGTATTGCCCGTATGCCGCACCGCCATGTGCGTCCCTGCCGCTGACAGCACGAAACTTTCATCCGTCAGGGCGTAGGCATATGGGTCCGGGCAGAGGAAGGACAGCGTGAACTGCCCCGCCGAGCGCAGCAGCCTCTCACAGTCCACCCGCTCCGAAAGCCTCGCCATGAAGTACCGGTCCGGCACATCGTCAAGCACAAGCTGCCCCTGCCCCTTTGTCGGGTCGAGCCACTCCGCCATGCCGTCCAGGACCGCCACCAGCGCGGGGAAATCCTTCTGCGGGAAGACGCTGCATTCCACCCTGACCGTGCGCTCCGCGCTGTCACAGCCAAAGTCCGCCACCCCCGCCTTCCCCGGCACGGTCTCATAGAAATTCCGCAGGGAGGGGGATGCCTGCCAGGAGGTCAGCCTTGCCCGTATCTTCATGCTTTTGGATGTGACTCCATTAAACGTAAATCCCATAGCGACCTCCTTTATGCCGTGATGATCCTGCCGCCTGCACGGGAGCCGGTCTGGATCAGGTTGTAAAGTTCCTGTGAAATCTTACGGATGTCGTCCTCGCTGCGGACAATCATCTGCTGTATGGTGATGAGGGAAGCGAAACCAAACATATCCCTGCCCGCCGCCCCGGCCATGCCGTCCGTCACGGAACGCACCGAAGCGTCCGCGTCCAAATGAAAGTCGGTGGGGATGGATGCCTTCATATCCCCGGCAAGCCCGTTCATCACATCGGAGATGCCCTCGCTTAAATCCTCGGCAGCCTTTACCGCCTCGCCGCCGTTGTCCTCAATGGAGCCTGCCAGACCTTCCACCAGCATCTCGCCCACCCATGCCATTTCCGTGGACGGGGAGTGGATGCCGAAAAAGCCCTTGATCTTGCTCATCAGGTTCGAGCAGAATCCGCTGACCTTGCCCCACAACCACGAAGCCGCATCGCCGATGCCGTTCCAGATTCCTTTAATCAAATTTAGGCCGATACTTGACATCTGCGACACGCCACTTGCAAATCCCTTCACGATAGCGGAAATAATCTGCGGCACGGCTTTCACGATTGCCACGATGATCTGTGGCAGGTTCTTTATCAGCGAAACGAAAAGCTGGATGCCTGCCTGAATCAATTTCGGAATCGCTCCGATAATGGTGTTGACAATGCTTGAAATTATCTGCGGAATCGCCGCCACAATGGTGGAAATGATGGTCGGCAGATTCTCAACGAGCGAGATAAGCAGCTTAATCCCGGCATCGATTATCTGTGGTATCGCGGAAATGACAGCCGTGATTATCCCATCAATGATCTGCGGTACTGCCGCCACGACTGCCGTGATAATCTCAGGCAAAGCCGAAACCAGCGAGGTCAGAAGCTGTATCCCTGCGTCAATGATCTGCGGTATCGCACCAATCACAAACTCCACAATTGCCATGATGATGGCGGGCAGGGCTTCAATGAGGATGGGGATGGCGTCCAGAAGTCCCTGCGCCAGCCCCATAATAAGCTGCAGAGCCGCGTCCAGTATCATCGGGAGGTTATCCGCAAGGGTCTGCACAATCGTGGTGACCGCCTGCACAATGGCAGGCACCAGCGCTGGCAGCGATTCCCCAATGCCCGCGGCAAGGGTGGACACGATCTGCACCGCCGCCTCCACGATTGCCGGGAGGCTCTGGATGATGCCCGAAAGGAGGGATGTCAGCATCTGTGTGCCTGTGCTGACGAACTGCGGCAGCATGGCCACTGCGGTATTGACCAGTTCCGTTATCGCCTCCGCAAAAGCCGTGTCCGTCCCCTCCGTGCCGTTCACCATGTCCGTGAATGCGGAAACCACGTCCGCAATGGCGGGGAGGAACTCCGCCCGCAGGTTGTTCTTCACATTGGAGATGGTCTCCCCAAGCCCTGCCAGCGTCTCATCCATCCGCGCCTGGCCTTCCCTTGAGGCGACCAGCGCCTCGTTGTTCCGGTAGAACGCCTGGCTTGCCTCGTCATACGTCCCGGAAAGGGTTTCCATGATGAGGCGGTTACGCTCGCTCTCCCCGGAGCAGGCGGCCAGCTTTTCATTAAATTCATCCTCGCTGATCCCCACCCAGTTTAAGGCGTCCGCAAGGGAGCCGGTGACCTGCCCCACCTTGGCGGTCTCGTTGGCGGACTCTATCATACCCTCGATGGGCAGCGCGTCTCCAAAGGTGCCGTAAACACCCGCCGCGATATTTGTCCATTTGGTGATGTCCTGCTCGTTTTCCGCAAGCTGCGCCAGTAGCTGCGAGGCCTCCGCCGCTGTGTCCGTGTCTCCAAGGATTTTATAAAACCCGGTGTAGGATTCCTGCGCCGCCTCCCCGCTGTACCCCGCCGCCTCGAAAGCCGTGGTGAGCTTGCCCTGCGCCACACGGTATTCCTCCGTGGCTTCGTCAAGGTTCCAGATGGCGCTCCCTAACTGCTTGATGCCGTTTAACGCCGCCTGGATGCCGGAAGAAATGAGGTTCCCCATGGCGACCGTCGCCGCCGAAAGGCCGGAGCCGAGCTTCCCTGCCCCGTCCGAGGCATCCTCCATGGCGTCCCCGAAATCCTCCGTGCTGTCGGAAGCCTCCCGCAGCGTATCCCGGTTCTCCTCCAGCTCCCCGGAAAGGTCTGCGATGCGCCCCTCCAGCTCCCTTGCCTCGCTGGAGCCTTTCCCGTATTCCAGCACGGCATTGGAGTAGGCGCGCTTCAGGCCCGCCAGTTCCTCTTCCTGGCGTGAAATCTCCCGGGTGAGCCGCTCCGTGGCGTCTACGGTCTGCTCCTCCCGGTTATTTAACGCCTCGATGGCCTGCTCGTTCTGGGACAGCTCCCGCTCCATGCCGTTCAGGGCAGCCTCCGCATTGTTGAGCTGTATCTGCCAGTTCTGCGTCCTGCGGTCATTCTCCCCGAAGGATTCTGCTGCGTTCTGCAGGGCGGAGCGTAAGGTCTCCACCTTCTGCCGCTGTGCATCGATCTCCTTATTCAGCACCGTGTTCCGGGCGGAGAGCGCCTGCACGGAATTATCGTTTTTATCAAACTGCGAGGATACCAGTTTCATCTCGGAGCCGAGGACTTTGAAGGACTGGTTGATTTCCGCCAGCGCCTTTTTAAATTCCTTCTCGCCCTCGACGCCTATCCGCAATCCAAAATCATCCGCCATGCAGCCGCACCCCCTTTCCCCGAAAAATGCACACGGCCATGCCTGCTAAATCCCATACGGGATGATGTCGTCAATGGTCAGCTCCCGCTTCGGCTTTGCGAAGCCCATGAACTGCTTATGGCACTCCCAAAGGTCCATAAGCAAACCAAACGGCATCAGCCACGTTTCATCCATGGAAAGGTGGAGCTGCGCAGTGCCATAATATAAAAGCCGGGTAAACAGTTCCCCATCGCTTACCCGACCGCCCCGTTTTTTCCCGTTTCCTCCTCACTCTGGATATGCCGCTTTGTTCCTTTGTACATGGCCTCCATGATGGCGTTCTTATACCCTGCCAGTTCCAGCGGAGAAGTCAGAAGCTCCACCTCCCCGGCGGTCAGCTCCGGCTTTTTCTCCTGCGGGTTTTTCAGGTTGTGTACAAGAATCGGCTGGTTGCATAAAAGCGTGATCAGCCACACAATCTCATCCAAAGCCATCTCGAAATTCTCCGACTTCATCAGCTTCTCGCCCAAATCCTCAAGGCCGCCGTAGCGCCCCGCGATCTCTTTTGTCGCCCTCGTGGTCAGGAGCATCCCGTACTCCGTGCCGCCAATCGTCACAACTGCTGCCCTTTCATCCATAATTCAAAAACCTCCTTATTCTGTCCCGCCCGCACCGCCGGGTACTTCCGGGGCCGTGAAGGACGGCTCATATACGTTCGTGTACCATCCGCTGATGGTGGATGCGGAGACGCCCGTATCGTCCTCGGAAACCTCCGCCTTCCACGGGTGGTTGCCCTTGCCGTCCACCTTGTTCCGGTGCAGCACCGTCCCCTCGATGGTCGGCGTGGAAAACTCGATGCTCTCTCCCTTGGTGGTGAGGTTGGTGGCCGGTATGCCGAACTTCACCCGGTACAGCCAGAAATAGCGGTATTTCCCATTTGCCTTCTTTGCACGGAAGCCCACCGCCACCGGGGCGCCGCCGTCCTCCGAGGAAGAGACCAGCACCTTGTTGTTGTCAATCTTCGCCCCGGTCAGGTCCTCCGCAACCTTGGGACCGATATCCGCCACGCCGAGGGAGAGCGTCCCGCTCTGGAACTCCTTCACGATCTCCGCCGCCCCGTCGTCCGCATACAGCGTCGCCTCCGCAAGCTCCACGGACAGTTCGGCGGTCATCGCTTTGGCAAGGGCGACGGGCGTGGCATAGGTTTCGTTCCCGTCCGCATCCTCCGTTATCTTTGAGTAGAAAAGTTTGTCAAGGCCAATCGTAGCCATGCGTCATTCCTCCAATCCATACAGTTTTGCCACGTCAATGGCATAGTGGTGGAAGCCGGTATCGTCCTCATGCCCGATGTACCGCCTGTCCGTAATGGTAAAATCCTCTGCAAGCAGCTTTTTCACCAGCTTCTTTTTATATCCCATGTAGTTTCCCTTTGAGAACAGGGAGAGCCTTGCCTCCTGCGTCTCATATTCCGGCACATTGTCGGCGTGCAGCCCAAAACTGTCCCCAAGCGGCGTGGCCACCAGGTATAAATCCGGCGGCGCGCCGGAAAACACCCCGGTCTCAACCGGGATGCCGCAGTCCTCCGACACGGCCTTGATCTCTGACAGCAGGCTCATATCCCCTCCACCTCCTGTTCAAACTTCTCCTGCATCGCGCTGATACAGGCTTTCCGCGTCGCAGTCTTGGCGGGCTTTAAAAACGGCTTTGCGGGCTGCCCGCTCTTGCCGTATTCAATGATGTTGGCAATCTTCGCATTGCTGCCCCCGTTCCCCCTCGGCTCCGCAAAGCCGATTTTTACATTGAAGTTCCCGTCCCTGTCCTGCAGCGCCTTTGAAGTACCGAGGGAGTCAAGCAGCTCACCCGTGGAACGGGAAGGCTCCTTCGTCTCCAGGCCGATGACTGCCTGCAGGTTGGAGCGCACTTTCGCCTCCACTACCTCCGCGCCGGCCTCCAGCACCTTCCCGCAGATTTCATCCGTCTTATCCCCAAGCCGGGAGAGCTTTAAAAGGAACTCCTCCGGCAGCTTCACATCAACCTTTGCCACTCGGCTTCACCTCCTCCGCCAGCACTTCCAGGTACATCCCGCGCCCCTTCACATTTTCCACGGAAGAAATCTGGAAGCGGCGCTCCTCGCACACAATCACCATCTCCGCAGTAACCTCCAGCCCCGGAACTGCCCGGAACCGAAAAAGGTCTGTGGCCGAGGAAAAGGCGGCGCGGTTCGCCCATCTCTCGCTGCCATGCCGCCCCTCCCGGTATGCCCGGATCGAAGCAAGGGTTTCCTCCGTGTCTTTCTTAAACCCCTCGCTGTCCGTGTCCCTCTTTACACGGACAATGTCAATGAATGCATCCATCTTCCCAAAACTCACAGGCTACACCTTCCATTCCCGGTCCAGCCGCAGGAGAAGGTTCACCGTGTTCCACACCTGCTGCGCCGCATTCGTATTGTCCGAAAAAAAGCCTCCCGTGGAGCCGTCCCTGCTTTCATAAAAATGCGAGGAAAGCATGATGACCGCCTGCTCCGTGGTGGCGGGCATCGGGTTTTTCCCATAATGCCCTTCCGGGATATGCTGGTAGCTTTCCGCATAGAAAACGGCGGCGGTGATGTAGCTTTTCAGAAGTTCATCATCCGCCGAATGTTCCAGTATGAGGTTCTTCTTCACTTTTTCAAGCAGGTCATCCATGTCCATCACCGCCGCCCCCTTCCATTAGCCTGCGGACGCAGCCTTCTGCACCAGCACCTTCACCGCTTCCGCAAGGATCATCTTCCCGTCCACACGCTGCGAGGCAAGG
>ERZ779632.1041-NODE-1041-length-12566-cov-5.606027_pt1 | contig 12566 bp, 9 predicted proteins | sample MGYA00514194_ERZ779632 | MGnify/ENA primary metagenome ERZ779632 (study PRJEB29562, sample SAMEA4376704) | mouse gut metagenome | isolation source: Cecum | study: EMG produced TPA metagenomics assembly of the A DSS colitis mouse model was used to assess the...
CCCGTTTCTTTCCTTTACCCCTGAAGAATGGACACAAAAGGGACATGAATACGACGAAATAAGGGATAACGCTCTGGGATGGGATATCACGGACTACGGGGAAGGACATTTTGAAAAGAAGGGACTCTCTCTGATCACTTTGAGAAACGGAAATGTGCATAATGACAAATATACAAAGTGTTATGCCGAAAAAATCATCATGCTCAGGGAAGGACAGCTCTCCCCCAATCATTTCCACTGGAATAAAATGGAGGACATCATCAACAGAGGAGGCGGAAATCTGATTTTCCGTCTCTGGAATGCCACCAAAGACGGAGAACTTGCGGATACGGATGTCTTAATCAGCAAAGACGGCCGCAGCTACTATACAAAAGCCGGTGAAGATATCATTCTCACTCCCGGAGAATCCCTCACGCTCTACCCTTATTGCTATCATGAATTTATCGTACAGCCCGGCGGCGGGAAATCGCTGATAGGGGAGGTCTCCAAATGTAACGACGATAATACGGATAACCACTTTCTGGAGGCCCAGGGACGTTTCCCTTCCATCGAGGAAGACGAACCGCCCTACAGACTGCTCTGCACGGAATACCCCACTGCCAGAGATTGAAGCCTGACAAAAAAAGACTTTCTTCCGAAGAAGAGAGTCTTTTTTCTGTCATAAACCGTCCGTCGATATTATCCTCGCTTCGCCAGATCCTCCGCGTCGAACGCCTCGCTGATCGCCCCGCCCGGAGATACCATCGGAAATACCTTGTCATCCTCGTCGATCACGCAGTTTAACAGCACAGGCTTCCCGAGCGACAACGCCTTCTCGATGGCCGGCGCAACCTCCTCTTTCTTTGTCACGAGGATCGCCTCACAGCCGAGCCCCTCCGCCACCTTGCAGAAGTCCACCTTGTCCTGCAGGATCGTCTGGGAGTAGCGCTGTCCGTAGAACAGGGTCTGCCACTGTCTGACCATGCCGAGCACGTGGTTGTTGATCACGACCTGAATGATCGGGATATTGTACCTGCTGGCCGTCGCCAGTTCGTTCATGTTCATACGGAAACACCCGTCGCCGGCGATATTGATACAGACCTTATCGGGTCTTCCTGACTTCGCGCCGATGCAGGCTCCGAGACCGTACCCCATCGTGCCGAGGCCGCCGGAGGAGAGGAACGTTCTGGGCTCCGTATATCTGTAATACTGTGCCGCCCACATCTGGTGCTGGCCCACATCCGTTGTGATAATGGCTCTCCCCTCTGTCAGTCTGTCGATCTCCTCTATGATATAGGGGCAGGTCAGAGTATTCTTATCGTAAGTCAGCGGATATTTCTCCTTTAGCTCCGCGATTCTCGCAAGCCATTCCGGATGCTTTCTCTCCTCCAGCCTCTCATTCAATATCTGCAGGATCTCTTTCAGATCCCCTACCACGGACACATCCGTCCTGATGTTCTTGTTGATCTCCGCCGCATCGATATCGATATGGAGCACCTTCGCTTTCGCCGCAAAACTCTTCGGGTTGCCCACCACACGGTCGGAGAACCTTGCTCCCAGAGCGATCAGCAGATCGCACTCGCTGACGCCCAGGTTCGACGCCTTCGTGCCGTGCATACCGATCATGCCCGTGTAGACAGCATCCCTTCCGTTGAACGCACCCTTGCCGAGCAGTGTGTCGCAGACCGGAGCATCCACCTTCTTCGCAAATTCGGCCAGCTCGTCCGAGGCGCCCGACAGGATGATGCCGCCGCCCACATACAGATAAGGTCTCTCGGCCTTTTCGATCAGTTCGACCGCCGCCGCGATATCCGCCTCCGAATATTTCACCTTTTTCTCCGCCGGTTCCGGCTCCTTCGGCGTAAACTCACAGGTGTTTGCCGTCACATCCTTTGTGATGTCCACGAGCACCGGACCGGGCCGCCCGGACTTGGCGATGTGGAACGCCCTGCGCAGCGTATCCGCCAGCTTTGTCACGTCCTTGACGATATAGCTGTGCTTTGTGATCGGCATCACCACGCCCGCGATGTCCACCTCCTGAAAGGAATCCTTGCCGAGCGCCGGCAGATTCACGTTCGCCGTGATCGCCACCACCGGGATGGAATCCATGTACGCCGTCGCGATCCCCGTGACAAGGTTGGTAGCGCCGGGGCCGCTGGTTGCCATGCACACGCCCACCTTTCCCGTCGCCCTCGCATAACCGTCCGCCGCATGCGCCGCGCCCTGCTCATGGCTTGTCAGGATATGTTTTATCTCATCGCTGTGCCTGTACAATGCGTCATACACATTCAAGATCGTTCCGCCGGGGTAGCCGAAGACCGTGTCCACCCCCTGTTCCTTCAAACATTCTATTACTATTTCCGAGCCTGTAAGCTGCATATAAGTCCCTCCCGCTTTATTTTTTTACTTTCTCCAGGATCGCTCCCCGGTTTCCGCTGGTCACCATCTCGCGGTATCTCGCCAGATAACCGGTGTTTACCTTCGGCTCCCTGGGCTGCCATTTCGCTTTTCTCTCCGCCAGCACTTCATCGGAAACCTTCACATTCAGAGCGTAGTTCGGAATATCAATGCTGATGATATCCCCCTCCTCCACCAGCGCGATGGGGCCTCCTACCGCCGCCTCCGGCGACACATGTCCGATGGACGCTCCTCTGCTGGCGCCGGAGAATCTTCCGTCCGTGATCAGCGCCACGCTGGAGCCGAGTCCCATGCCCGCGATCGCGGAAGTCGGATTCAACATCTCCCGCATGCCGGGGCCGCCCTTCGGTCCCTCATAGCGGATCACCACCACATCTCCCTCCACGATCCTGCCGGACTTGATCGCCTCGATCGCGTCCTCCTCGCACTCAAACACTCTGGCAGGTCCCTCGTGCACCATCATCTCAGCCACCACCGCGGAGCGTTTTACAACGGAACCGTCCGGCGCCAGATTGCCTTTCAGCACCGCCAGGCCGCCCGTCTTGCTGTAGGGGTTGTCGAGAGGCCTGATCACCTCGGGATCTCTGTTTGCAGCGTCCTTAATATTTTCACCGACTGTCTTACCGGTGACAGTCATGCAGTCCTCGTTCAAAAGCCCCAGCTCGGACAGTTCTCTCATCACCGCATACACGCCGCCCGCCTCATTCAGGTCTTCCATGTAGGTGGGGCCTGCCGGTGCCAGATGACAGAGATTCGGCGTCTTCTCGCTGATCTCATTCGCCATCGCGATATCAAAGTCAAAGCCGATCTCATGGGCGATCGCCGGCAGATGCAGCATGGAGTTGGTGGAACAGCCGAGCGCCATATCCACGGTCAGCGCATTCAGGACCGCCTCCTCTGTCATGATATCTCTCGGGCAGATATTCTGCCTCAACATTTCCATGACAGCCATGCCGGCATGCTTTGCCAGCTTGATCCTCTCCGAGTACACCGCGGGGATCGTGCCGTTCCCGCGAAGCCCCATCCCGAGAGCTTCCGTCAGACAGTTCATGGAGTTCGCGGTGTACATACCGGAGCAGGAACCGCAGGTAGGACAGGTCTTCTCCTCAAACTCCCGCACGTCCTCCTCGCTCATGGTGCCCGCCGCGTGGGCTCCCACCGCCTCGAACATGGAGGAGAGACTTCTCTTTTGTCCCTTCACGCGCCCGGCTAACATCGGACCGCCGGAGACAAACACGGTGGGCACATTGATCCTCGCCGCCGCCATCAGAAGCCCGGGCACATTTTTGTCACAGTTTGGCACCATCACCAGAGCGTCAAACTGATGCGCAAGCGCCATGCACTCCGTGGAATCCGCGATCAGATCCCTCGTCACAAGGGAATATTTCATCCCCACATGCCCCATGGCGATGCCGTCGCAGACCGCGATCGCCGGAAATACCACCGGCACGCCGCCGGCCTCCGCCACCCCAAGCTTTACCGCTTCCACGATCTTATCCAGATTCATATGCCCCGGTACGATCTCGTTGTAGGAGCTGACGATACCGACCATCGGCTTTCTCATCTCCTCCTCCGTGAACCCTAACGCGTTGAACAAACTTCTGTGGGGCGCCTGCTGCATCCCCGTCTTCACATTGTCACTCCTCATTTTCCATATCCTTTCTGCTCTTGTCCTGCATATTTATTTTCTTTTCAACTCAGTCTATTTTAACACACTGTTTTATCCTTTTACAAGATACACGAGCTAAACTGTCACAGGCTTTCCAACAACTCCCTGCGCAGACTTTCTTTTATGTCTTCCTCCGCGAAGGAGACAGCCGCCGCATTTTTCATACACCGTAAGATCTCGTCATTCCCGATTCCATACATTCTCTGAATAAACTCCAACTCCCTTGTCATGGAAGTGCCGCTGACCGTCCGGTTGTCCGTGTTGATCGTGACAAGAAGCCCTCTGTCCAGAAATTCCCGGAGCGGATATTCCTCCGGTCCGCCCGCCGCCTTTGTCTGCAGATTGCTGATAGGGCACATCTCTATCCCGACGCCGGCATCTCTCACAATCCTCTGCACATCCTCCCTGCCGCGCATCGCGATCCCGTGCCCGATCCGCCGCGCCCCCGCTCTCACCGCATCCATGATATTCTCCGCATTGCCGCACTCGCCCGCATGGATCGTGTAGGGCATGTCCAGTTTTTTCACCTGCGCGAACAGATTCATAAACTCCGACATGGGATACACCGCCTCCGCCCCAGCCAGATCCGCGGCACACACGCCTGCACCCAGAAACTCTCTGGCCGCCCTGATCATCGCCATATTTTTTTCTTCACTGTAGTGGCGCATCGCGCAGACAATCACATTATAAGCTGTTCCGAACTCCCGCTTTCCCCTCTCCAGTCCCTTTAACAGCGCCTCGATCGCCCCCACTGCGCTCATCCCCTGCGAGCCGCAGGCAACAGGATCAAAACGTATCTCCGCATAGCGGACATTCTCTCTTCCCATCGCCCCTGACACATCATACCCCGCCTCCGTCAGCCCTGTCTGATCCTGCAGACAGGCTATGGGCAGCACAAATTTTCCCAGATACTCTTCCAGGCTGCGGCAATCCTCAGCCGCCTTAAGCTCCGTCGCATCCACGCTTCTCCCCAGCCGTCTTTCGACAAACTCACGGCTCAAAGAACCGTCCAGATGACAGTGCAGTTCGATTTTGGGCAGTTTTCTCAATTCCTCCGTTGTCATGACCGCTCACCGCCCGTCTACGCCAGATTGGCCGGTCCAAATCCCATCGGCAGCAGCTCCTTCAGCGGAAAGATCTCATACTTCTCTCTGCTGACTGCCAGGATCACCTGAAAAGTATCCGGATCGCAAAATTCCATCATCACCTGTCTGCATACCCCGCATGGGGCGGCATACTCTGTCAGGATCCCTTCCTTCCCGCCCACCACGCAGATCGCGTCGAACTCCTTCACCCCTTCGCTCACCGCCTTAAAAAATGCTGTCCGCTCTGCACAGTTTGTCGGCGTATAAGCCGCATTCTCGATATTACAGCCCGTATATATCTTTCCGCTCCTGGAAAGGAGTGCCGCTCCCACATGAAAATGGGAGTATGGCACATAGGAAAACTCCATCTGCCTGATCGCCAGATCGATCATTTCCTCCACCCGTTTTTTATCCATACTCTGCACCTTCCTTCCTCTCCTGCTATGCTGTGTATGCGGTCTTTCCGCTCAGATCCTCTCCGCGATCAGATCTCCCATCTCCTCACAGCTGACCTGCCTGCATCCCTCCGACATGATATCCACTGTCCGGTATCCGTCCTTCAACACTTTCCTCACCGCTTCGTCTATCGCGTCCGCTTCTCTATCCAGATCAAAGCTGTAGCGCAGCATCATGGAAGCAGAAAGGATCGTGGCGATCGGATTCGCCTTCCCGGTTCCCGCAATATCCGGCGCGGACCCGTGGCTCGGCTCATACAGACCGAATCTGCTGTCGTTCAGACTCGCCGAAGAGAGCATGCCGATCGATCCCGTCACCATGCTCGCCTCATCCGACAGGATATCGCCAAACATATTTTCCGTTAAGATCACGTCAAACTGCGCCGGATCTTTCACAAGCTGCATCGCGCAGTTGTCCACCAGCATATGTTCCAGCTCCACATCCGGATAATCTTTCGCCACTTCGTTCACAATCGCTCTCCACAGTCTGGAGGAATCCAGCACATTGGCCTTATCCACGGATGTCACTTTTTTTCTCCTCTTTCTCGCGATATCAAAACCCTTTATCGCAATGCGGCGGATCTCCGTCTCGTCGTAAGTCAGAGTATCGATCGCTTTTCTCACGCCGTTTTCCTCCACCGTCTTTCTCTCCCCGAAGTAAAGTCCGCCGGTCAGCTCCCGCATGATCATCATATCAAACCCCGCCGTGCTGATCTCCTCCTTCAGAGGACATGCTCCGGCCAGCTCCTCATACAGGTACGCAGGACGCAGATTGGCAAACAAATTCAGAGACTTGCGCAGTTTCAAAAGCCCCGCCTCCGGCCTTTTTTCCGGCGGAAGCTGATACCAGGGCGAAGTGGATGTATTTCCTCCGATGGCCCCCATCAATACCGCGTCCGCCGCCTTACATTTTTCTATCGTCTCATCCGTCAGCGGAATCCCGTGCACATCGATCGACGCGCCTCCCATCAGCACATCCTCAAAAGCCATCTCATGACCATATTTCTCCACTGTTTTAAGCAGCACCTTTTTCGCTTCCGCCACAATTTCCGGTCCGATTCCGTCACCGGATATACAAGCAATCTTACAAATCATCTTTTTTCCTCCGCTTCTTTTTCCTTAAATATATCAAAAATTTGTGATGCGGTCAATGAACCGCGCGCCGCGAGCAGTTCCCGACAAAAAAATAAGACGCAAACGCGCCTTATTTCGGTTTTTAACTCTCCGCTTTTTCCACATCCGATATCGCTTCTTTTTTCATCGGGATACGACAGTTTTTATTATTGCCGAACTCTACGATAACCGTGTCGTCCGTGATATCGATCACCACTCCGTAGAAACCGCTCGTCGTGCAAACCACATCGCCGATCTCCAGAGACGCCAACATCCCTGCTACTCTCTTCTGTTCCTTTTTCTGAGGTCTCATCAGGAAAAAATAGAAAAATCCGATGATGAGCACCACATAAACAATCATGATCATTCCGCCGCCCTGGGCGGCATCAGCTGTCAGCAAACTTAACATTCTTCATCCTCATTTCCGCGCTTATCCGCGCTTATCCGTTCTTTTCTCGCTATAGTCCATCCCTGCGGCGCATCGTCGCAAAAATAAAACCTATTCTCTATCATACACAAGTTTTCCGGGGAAAACAAGCCCTATTTTGAAAGTTGCATCCGAACCGCAACAGCTCACTGCCCCTGCGCCATCCGCTCCAGCTTTGCCCTCTTGTAGGCCGCAAATCTCCCTTCGTCCAGCGCCTCCCGGATCTCCGTCATCATCGTATTGTAAAAATACAGGTTGTGCAGCACACACAGACGCATTCCCAGCATCTCCTTCGCCTTCAGGAGATGTCTGATGTAGGCTCTGGAATAACGCCTGCAGGCGGGGCAGCCGCACCCTTTCTCGATGGGACGCATATCCTTCTCATATTTCTGGTTGAACAGATTGATCTTACCGTAATTTGTGTACAGATGACCATGCCTTCCGTTTCTCGAGGGATAGACACAGTCAAAAAAATCCACCCCCCGGTCCACGCTCTCCAGAATATTCGCCGGCGTTCCCACCCCCATCAGATAAGTCGGCTTATCCTCCGGCAGATAAGGCACCGTCTCCTCCAGAATATGGTACATCTCCTCATGGGTCTCGCCCACTGCCAGGCCGCCCACCGCATAGCCGTCCAGATCAAGCTCCGCAATTCTCTTTGCGTGCTCGATCCGGATATCGTCAAAGATTGCGCCCTGGTTAATGCCGAAGAGAAGCTGGGACGGATTGACAGTCCCTTCCCCCGCATTTAGCTCCCGCATCTTTGCCTGACAGCGCACAAGCCATCTTGTCGTCCGATCCACAGAATTCTGCACATACAGGCGATCCGCCTTACTGGACGGGCACTCATCGAAAGCCATCGCGATCGTCGAGCCCAGATTCGACTGGATCTGCATACTCTCCTCCGGCCCCATAAAGATTTTTCTGCCGTCTATATGGGAGTGAAACGCCACGCCCTCCTCCGTGATCTTCCGCAGTTTTGCCAGGGAGAACACCTGAAACCCTCCGGAATCCGTCAGGATCGGCCTCTCCCAGGACATAAATTTATGCAGTCCGCCCACGGACTTTATCAGCTCATCGCCCGGTCTGACATGCAGATGGTAAGTGTTGGACAGCTCGATCTGTGTCCCGATCTCCTCCAGATCTGAAGTCGCGACAGCGCCCTTGATGGCAGCCGCCGTTCCCACATTCATAAAAACAGGGGTCTGCACCACACCATGAACCGTACTGAGCTGCGCGCGCTTCGCCCTGCCTTCCTTCTTTAATACTTTATACATTACAATCCCTCAACATATTCTTCCAGAGTCAAATCCTGCTCCATGATCTCCTGCGCTGCCGCTTTGCCCACGTAGCGGAAATGCCATGGTTCATATTCGATGCCGGTTATGTACTCTTTTCCCTTCGGGTAGCGCAGGATAAAACCGTATTCTCCACAGTTCTCCCGCAGCCAGATTCCCGCCGGCGTGTCCCCGAAGCCCTCATCCAGCGTCTTATAGGAATCCGTATAGATATCTAACGCCAGGCCGATCTGGTGCTCGCTGGTCCCCGGAACGTTAACCACCCGGGCCGCCAGTTTATAGGCATCTATGTAGGACATTCCCCGGTTCATATAGCGCACTATTTTTCTGTCAAACAGATACTCCTGTCTGTCCAGCGTCCGATAAGGGGAACAGACTTCCAACGTGATCCCGTCCTCCTTTGCCGCCTGCAGCATACTCACAAACGCCGGAATGATCCTCTCGTCGCACTGGAGACTTCCGCGGATCGTCCCCAGCATAAACTCATAATCCTCGGGGATGGGGTGCCTGCTGTTGACAAGTACTAAATTCCAGTCATCCCTGGAAACTCCCTCCTCCGCATCCTCCTGCATCTCCAGCGTTTCCAGATTATAGTTCGCGAGAATCTCATCGGAGGAATAGTTATCGATATCGTCGGCGGCTTCCGCCTCCGGATTGATGATCTCCTCCACTCCCGCCGGCTGCACCTCCTGCCGCACAACATCCGTCCCCGCCGCCTCGACCTCCACTACCCCGGTCTCCGTCGCCAGCACGATCTCCTCTTCCTCCAGATGTTCCGTGGATATCAGCTGTTCCTCTGCACCTCTCACCTGGAACATGGGCGCACAAAAACTACAGCTGATGGTAAAAAACACCAAAAGCACTGCCAGCGAAATAAGCTTCTTACTGTTGGTAACAAGCCCGTTGCCAATATAAAATACAAGAAGCCGGATACTAAGACCCAGAGTGATGACCTCTTTTAAAAAAGGATATTTCTGTATCTTCCGCCTGGCCTCCCGTATCGCGTTTTCCTTCCAGGACTCATTCATCTTCTTTTTCCTGCTCCGCAGTAATTGTTCTTTTTCTTGCAGTTCCTATAGTATAACATATATTTCTCCATATTGCATTGTTTTTTTTTAATTTTTTTATTATAATCGTTATTAAAATTTGACAAGGAGATATCACTATGGCAGGTTCAACATATGGTACCATTTTTAAGATCGCTACATGGGGTGAATCCCACGGCAAGGCGCTGGGCGTCGTCATCGACGGATGTCCCGCCGGTCTTCCCCTCTCGGAGGAAGATATCCAGCTCTACCTGGACCGCAGAAAACCGGGACAGACCTCCATCTCCACTCCCCGGAAGGAGAGCGACCTGGTGGAGATCCTCAGCGGCGTCTTCGAGGGAAGGACCACAGGGACTCCCATCTCCCTGATGATCCGCAACACCTCCCAGAAGTCTTCCGACTACTCCCAGATCGCCTCCTGCTACAGACCCGGGCACGCGGACTATTCTTTCGACGCCAAGTACGGCTTCCGGGACTACCGGGGCGGCGGCCGCTCCTCCGGCAGGGAGACGGCAGGGCGTGTCGCGGCAGGCGCCGTCGCGCTGAAGATCCTGTCCAGGCTGGGGATCTCCGTCTGCGCCTACACGGAAGCAATCGGCCCTGTCTCCATCGATTACGGTCGCTTTGATCCTGCCGCCATCCTGACAACCCCTACCTGTATGCCCGATGCGGAGGCCTCCGCCAAAGCCGAAAGTTACCTGCGGGATTGCCAGATGGAAAAAGATTCCGCCGGCGGTGTAATCGCGTGCCGCGTGAAAGGGCTTCCCGCCGGGGTAGGGGAACCGGTCTTCGAAAAGCTGGATGCCGCTCTCGCCAGGGCCACGCTCTCCATCGGCGCGGTCAAGTCCTTTGAGATGGGGGACGGCACCCTCGCCGCGGGAAGCAAAGGCAGCGAAAACAACGACGCCTTCGTCATGGAAAACGGCTCTGTGCGCAAAAAAACAAACCACAGCGGCGGCACCCTGGGCGGGCTCTCCGACGGCAGTGATCTGTTTTTTAAAGCCTGTATCAAACCTACCCCCTCCATCTTTAAACCTCAGGAAACGGTAAACAGAGATGGGCAGAACGTCACCATCCAGATCCAGGGCAGACACGATCCCGTGATCGTGCCGCGCGCTGTGGTTGTCGTGGAATCCATGGCGGCGCTCGCCATTCTGGATCTGATGATGCTCAATATGAATTCCCGGATGGAATATCTGGAAAATTTTTACCGTGATAAATAGGGCGATAATTATTTTGGCTGGAGCGTCTGTCTCAAATGATAGTCCGCCCTGTCGTAACAGCGCACGATCTCCGGATGGGCGATATAGAAGTTATCTTCTATATACAGCCCTCTGTAGTTTGCGTTGTCATAGCCGTCGTCGGTCAGCTTCTCGGAGAGTATTTTCTCAAACCTGTCTCCGTTCCAGCGGTACACTTCGTAATCCCGCGTGACTCCTCTGTCGTAGGATTCCACTACAAAGCCGATCAGATTCTCCTTCGGATCTGCCAGTATCGTCTTATAGTCGTAGAGCGCCGGGCTGTAACTTGTCTCCTGCAAAACTTTCGTGCCGAGTATCTTCAATTCCGTTGGATTCGACATGTCGAACATTACCAGTTTCAATCCCTTCTGCTCCCCGGTCTTCGGATCCGTCTCAAACCCTAACCCCAGCAGTTTATCTTCCCCCCAGAAGTGGAGATACTCCGAGAAACCTGTGATCTCCAGCTCCCCGACCAGCCGGGGATTCTTCTCGTCGGACAGATCCACCGCAAAGAGCGGATCCATATTCCGGTAGGTGATAAAATATGCCATATCTCCCAGATATCTCGCCGCGTAAATGCTCTCCCCCACCGCAATGTGCGTGAGTTCTCCCGTCATTTTCAGATTTTCATCCAGCAGAAACAGACAGTTATCCTCATCCGCCCCGGAAAAATCCGTCGTCAGCACCCGAAGTTTTTTATCCTTCTCGTGGATGGCAAAGGTATCCCGCACCATGCCGCGCACAGACGCAGCCGCCTCCCCGTTTAAAAATCCCCCGGTCAGAGAGAATTTCGCGATCTCCGTCGTCTCCATCCTGTTCCGGTAATTCGTCCGGTACAGATACAGGGAATCCTCCCCCATATAGATGCTGGAACCCTCGTCCAACAGCATCACCGTATCTTTCGCCTCCCCGGGTCTGCTCGTGGAGAGACTGGATATGATAAGCCCTCTGTCTCCCTGCTCTCCCATATAAATACAGTCTGCAGACACCTTCCTCGCATTTACCTCCGGTATGGCGTCCTCCGGATTCTTTCCGTAGTCTTCCAGCAGATACTTTCCGGTAAACAGATACACGATATTGCCGTCCTTTCTGGAGGTCACGTAACCGCCATCCTGCGTCACCCGGCCGAGCAGAACGGGTTTTTTCTTATCGCTGATATCGTAGGTGAGGACAGATACCATTTCGTCCGTATCGATATAATCGATATCATACGCCGCAAAGCTGCCGTCATCCCGCTCAGAACCCTTCTCCTCCTGCCCGAAGCTGCTGGAGTACTCCTGTACCATCAGGACCATCCTGTCGTCGTCCACATACATCGCGCAGATATCCGCCGCCGCAGTCTCTGTATCCGCTTTCACCTCGCCGACCTGTTCCATGGTATCTCCCGCGGAGACAATGCTGACGGATGTTCCCCTGAGCAGATAGAGATATTCCCCGTCCGTCTTCACTATATCGCTCTCATCGATGCCGAATGTCTGCACATTGGTCTCAGAATAGCTTTTCGCCTCCTCCTCCGCTTCCATCTTCACGCTTTCCACAGCCAGATCTTCCACGCCGGTGGTGAAAGCCGGCGCATCCTCCATCACAGCTCCTGTGTCAGCCGCCCCGTCTACCGTACTCCCGGCGCCCCTGGAGAGATCATCCCTGGCCGTCTTCAGCTCGTTTAACCTCTCATAGACCGCATCGTAAGTCTCAGCCAGCGTGTAGATCTCCCCGGCATTTTTCCGTTCCACGCCCCGGTCTTCCACAGCTCCGCCTTCCGCCGCCAGCGCTTCATCCATCTCCTCCTCCGTATATTCCGATACAATTTGTGCCTCTGTCACTGCGGCCATATC